>WNFP01005793.1_pt1 | contig 12839 bp, 10 predicted proteins | sample 5400201 | NCBI WGS metagenome assembly WNFP01 (sample SAMN13153355, study PRJNA577476) | soil metagenome | isolation source: 115 cm saprolite under Madrone tree | place: USA:California | collected 2016-06-14
CGCGGAGAATTCCTGACTTCGTATACGCCGTATCAGGCCGAAATCAGCCAGGGCACGCTGCAAGCCATTTTCGAATTTCAGACGCTGATGTGCGAGCTGACCGGCATGGAGGTCGCCAACGCCTCGATGTGGGACGGCTCGACCGCAACCACCGAAGCCGTATTGATGGCCGAGCGTCTCACTGGGCGGCGCCGCGTAGTCGTGGCCCGTTCACTGCATCCCGAATATCGCCAGGTGCTGGACACCTATACACGCAATTTGGGACTTCACATTCAAGAAGTCGGATTCACGGCCACGGGGCAAATGGATGCCGCGCGGCTCGAAGCAGCAATCGACAGCGAGACCGCTGCCGTCGTCGTGCAGTCGCCAAACTTTTTGGGCGTCATCGAACAGGTGCCGCACCTGGCGGACCTTGCGCACGCAAAAGGGGCGTTGGTCGTGACAGCCGTGACCGAAGGAGTGTCGCTCGGCGCGGTACGGCCGCCGGCCGGCGCCGACATCGTGGCCATGGAAGCGCAGAGCTTCGGCTTGGCGCCAAGTTACGGCGGACCTTACGCCGGCGTGATCGCCACGCGCGACAAATTTGTGCGGCAGATGCCGGGACGCCTAGCGGGCGAGACGGTGGACACGGAGGGGCGGCGGGGCTACGTACTCACGCTGGCCACGCGCGAGCAGCACATCCGCCGGGAGAAGGCGACCTCGAATATCTGCACCAACCAGGCGCTCTGCGCGCTTGCCGTGGCCATCCACCTGTGCCTGCTCGGCAAAGAGGGCTTGAAGGAACTCGCGGCGCAAAATCTTGCCAAGGCGCGCTTTGCCCTTGAAGAACTCGAAAAAGTTCCCGGCGTGCGGCGCGCGTTTTCCGGCCCATTTTTCAACGAATTCGTCGTCGAGTTGCCACGTTCAGTGAAATTGGTGAATGCAGAACTCCTGCGGGAAAAAATTATCGGGCCGCTGCCCCTCGGCAACTTCTATCCGGAACTGACCAAGCGGGCGCTGTTCTGCATCACCGAGACGACACCGCGCACCGAAATCGAACGCATGACCACTGCGCTCCGGCAAATTCTGTCGAAGCCGGTCTAGTGACCGGACTCACAAGCTCAGTAAGAAAAGAGATTTATTCGTCTTGTTGTCTTGTCGTCTTGTAAGTTTGTTGATTCATAGGGTTGTTGATTTCTAGTTTTGTGGGTCGGAGCTTTAGCTCCGACATCAACCAAGCGGGAAGACAGGGCTTCAGCCCCTGAGGCTTCACAGGCTGAAGCCCATGACTAGCGACATGTTGATGTCGCAGTTGAAACCGAGACCCACAAAGCGCAATTGTGAGATGAGTTCCCACAAAGCATGGCTGTGAGATGTTCTCCAGGGAGACTAGCATTGGCCGATCAAATCAAAAAGGCGCGGCGCCACGTCAGCCAGAACGAAGGGTTGATCTTCGAGCAATCGGCGCCCGGCAAGCGCGGGATCGAGCTTCCCCCACTTGACGTGCCCCCAGTGGGCGCCCGAAACGCATTGGGCGAGGCCTATGCACGCGATGGCATCGATGGATTCCCCGAAGTCAGTGAGATCGAAGTCATCCGCCATTTCACGCGCCTATCGACGTGGAACTATGCAATCGACTTGGGGATGTATCCGCTCGGGTCTTGCACGATGAAATATAACCCTCGCGTGAACGAATTTGTCGCGCGGCTCGACGGCATCGCCACCGAGCATCCCTATCAGCCGCAGGAAGTCTCGCAGGGCTGCTTGAAAATTTTGCAACTGCTGCTGGACTGCCTCGCTGAAATCACCGGGATGGATACTGGGACGCTCGAGCCTGCGGCGGGCGCGCAGGGAGAACTGACAGGCCTGCTGCTGATTCGCGCCTATCTTTCGGACACACAGGGCGGCCCGCGCAAAAAAGTTCTGATCCCAGACTCCGCGCATGGAACGAACCCGGCGACAGCAGTGATCGCCGGATACGAAGTCGAAAACGTGCGCTCGGACGAGCGCGGCCAAATCGATATCGCGCGCCTGAAGGAAATCGTGAACGGCGACGTGGCCGCGATGATGGTTACGAACCCGTCGACGCTTGGCGTATTCGAGCAAAATATTGCTCGGGCGGCGGAAGTTCTGCACTCGCATGGCGCGCTGCTGTACATGGACGGCGCGAACATGAACGCTTTGGCCGGCGTCGCGCGGCCCGGCGACTTTGGCGTGGACGTGATGCACCTGAACCTGCACAAAACGTTTTCGACGCCCCACGGCGGGGGCGGTCCGGGCGCAGGGCCGGTCATGGTCAAGAGAATTCTCGAGCCTTACCTTCCGATTCCGGTGCTGGGCGAAAAGAACGGGCGGCCGGTGCTGGAAAACTCCCGGCCGAAATCGATTGGCCGGGTGCGTGCGTTTGGTGGAAATTTCGGAGTGCTGGTGCGCGCTCTCGCCTACACGCTGGCCTATGGCCCGGGGATTCGCCAGGCCACCGAGGACGCGGTCCTCAACGCCAACTACATCCGGAAAAAACTCGAGGATGTGTATGACCTGCCGTACAAATCGCCCTCGATGCATGAGGTCGTTTTCAGCGACGCGCGGCAGAAGAAAAACGGCGTAAGCACGATGGATATCGCGAAGCGGCTGATCGACTACGGTTTCCATCCGTACACAACGGCGTTTCCGCTGATCGTGTCCGGCGCGCTGATGATTGAGCCGACCGAATCGGAATCGAAGCAGGAATGCGACCTGTTCGTGGACGCGATGCGCTCGATTGCCGAAGAAGCGGCGACGGATCCAGAATTGGTAAAGACTGCCCCGCATTCGACGCGCGTCAGCCGCCTCGACGAGGTCACAGCCGCGCGCAAGCCCATATTGCGGTGGAAACCCAAGGCAGCTTCCAGCGCAATCGATTGATTACTTCTGGACGCCGCAGGTACCCGGTCGTTGTATTCTGGGGCCCTGGGGTTTATGTTGCCGGTCGGCCCAAACCCTGATTCGAGATAGCGAATGATGCTGAGAATAATTATAGGCGTGCTGGCCTTGGGTGTAGGAGTCGCCGGCCCGCTGGCCGCTCAAGGGAATCAACGTGCAGCCGCAGCGCTCACAGGCCGAGTGAGTTCGGACACTGAGGGGCCGATGGAGGGAGTCCTGGTCCGGGCAAAAGGCATCGGCAGGACGGTGAGCGTCACAGTTGTAACCGATCGCAATGGAGAATATTCCTTCCCGGCCGCCCGGCCGAGCGCTGAATGGCTGCTCAGCATCCCAGGCACGGAAGAACAAAAGAGCCAACTATTTCGGTGTGCGGCCTGCCACTCCCTTGCCCCGATCGTTCAAAGCACGTATGACACGAAGGGATGGCTGACTACCTTTGCGCGGATGCGCGGCTATTCGGAGCAGTCCGTCATCACCTACCCTGTCGAATTGCCTTACAAGGTGACCGTGAGGCCCGATCCGGATTTCGCGGACTACCTGACCACGATCAATTTGAGTTCAAAAACAAGATGGGACTATGCGCTCAAGACACTGCCCCGTCCGTCAGGCAGAGCGACGCGGGTCATCATCACTGAATATGATTTACCCGATCCGGGCCGCCTTCCTCATGACGCCGACCTCGACGATAAGGGATTGGTCTGGTACAACGATTTCCGTGAACCGCTCATCGGAAGGCTGGACCCGCGGACCGGTGAAATAAAAGAGTGGACCTTCCCTCCCTTAAAACCGGATTTCCCTCCGGGAACATTATCTATCGAACCTGGTGTGGGCGGCCTCCTATGGATTCCGCGTTTCCGGCAGGCAGGGATCACTCGGTTCGATCCTCGGTCGGAGAAGTTTCAATCGTGGCCGGACCTGCCCGAGTTCAACACCGATCGCGCCATCGACGCCCAAGTCGCTCCCGCGCCGGATGGCACAGTGTGGTATCCCAGCGGCGACAACTTGAAAATTTACCGGCTCGATCCAAGGACGGGCCACATTGCCGTGTATCCGATGTATCCCGATTACCACCCCGAACAAGCGGGATCAGGGATCATCATCCAGTTCAGCTATAACAAGAAACCTGAAGGTCACTTCACATATGGAGTGGCCGCGGATTCCAAGTCGAACGCCTATTTTTGCGACATTGTGGGCGGCAACATAGGGAGAGTTGACGCCAAAACGGGTAAGGTGACTTTGTTCAAGACTCCGACTTTAAATTCCGGCCCGCGGCGAATCTCTATCGATTCCAAAGACCGCGCCTGGTTTGGAGAGTATTACGCGAATAGTGTGGGGATGTTTGACCCAAAGACAGAACAGTTCAAGGAGTGGAAAGCGCCAACACCCTGGGTCGGCCCATACCCTGCCAAACAGGATAAGCACGGCGACGTATGGACCGCCGGAATGTCCACGGACCTGATCCTGCGGCTCGATCCCCGGACGGGCCAATTCGTCGAATACATGTTGCCGACTGTAAATGCAAATATTCGGCACATCGACGTGGACAACTCCTCAAACCCAATTGCGGTCTGGGTCGCGGAGGTTCACCAGGGCAAGATTGCCAAAATTGAACCGCTGGACTGAAATCGAGTAGCACAGACTTCAGTCTGTGCGGTTTTGACTTTCGCTGAATCAAACAAAAAGGGCTCAGATTGAAGTCTGTGCTAAAAACCCGGCTACTGCGGATCGATCTTCCTCCGCCCGGAAGCCACCGGCGGAGGAGCGCCGGACGGCAGCGCTGCGGGAGCCTTCGCTTCGCGTACGACAACGGAAGCTGGAGCTTCGATGACCTTTCCACCTATCGCCCTGGCTGAATTCGCACCTGCCCCGCGCGCCATTTTGGACGGCACTGGAACGACGGCGCCTTCGCCTTCCTTGTGAAACGAGAGATTCAAGGCCTTGCCGTCCCAATCGACGACCAGCATGTCGCCGAAACGAACTTGCTCGGTCGCCAGCAGGTTCGCCAGCGGATACACCACATATTTCTCAATCGCTCGCTTCAGGTGCCGCGCTCCGTACTTGAAATCTGTTCCTTCCTGTAACAAAAATCTCCTCGCCGCCGGCGTCGCTCGGAACAAAAACTGCCCCCGTCCCGTATCCAACACCCTCTGCTGCACCATCCCTAACTCGATCTCCAAAATCTCCTCCAACTGCTCTTGCCGCAGCGGATGAAACACCACCACCTTATCCAGCCGATTCATAAACTCCGGCGAAAACTTCTTCTTCGCCGCTCCCTGCGCCGTCTTCTCCACCTTCATATCCAACTTGTCTTCCGTCTTGTCCGACGGCTGCACGAATCCCATCCCCCCCGTCATCAGCTCTGTGATCTCTCCCCCGCCCAGGTTCGACGTCAGAAAGATCATCGTCTGCGACAGGTCCACTCGCCGGTTGTCGCCCAGCGTCAGCGTCGCCTTATCCAAAATCCCCAGCAGCAACTGCCACAGCGCGTCCGACGCCTTCTCAATCTCATCGAACAGCAGGAAACTCAGCTTCAGTTTCTCCGTGTGATACTTCGCCAACTCTTCCTGCGTGATCAGCGGATGCGTTTCCCGGTGCCCCAGATATCCCGGAGGCGATCCGATCAGCTTCGCAATCTCGTGCGAGTGCTGGAACTCCGCGCAGTCCACCTTGATTACCGCCCGCGGGTCGCCGAACAAAATCTCCGCTGCCGCTTCCACGATGCGGGTCTTTCCCGAGCCGGTCGGCCCCAGAAACAGCAGGTTTCCGACAGGACGCCCCGTCGAGCTCATCCCCGCACAGTAGACCTGGTACAGGTCCACCAGCGCGCGGACTCCTTCCTCCTGGCCGACAACCTTGCTCCTGAGCGCGGCCTGAAATTCTTGCGACTCCACACTCCTTAGTGTAGGGTCTAACGTTTGTTGCGATGCGCGATTGCTGCTCATGGCCTATCTCCTACCGGAACTTCCGGTCGGCAAGCACGCCCCGATGGGGCGCGCGATCGAATTGATCGAGTTTCACTCCAACAGTGGAGTGCAGAAGACGTAGCTGGGTGATGATCTCCTGGCCTGCCTCCGGAGCCTGCGAAACATCAAGCAACGGAGGGAAAAGGTCGGCTAGATCAAGATTCAAAGTGCGGAGAGTAGAAACGAGCTTTTGGACTTGCGTGGAAGTCGGGTCATACAACTCGACCCGGTTGTTCACTTCTTCGCGGAGCTGGCTCCAGTTCACATCCACGAACGGGTGTGAGCGGGTTACCTGCCGGACAACGTCATCGGTGATTCTAGGGCGTTCGCCGAGCTTGGCCAGGTGCAATTGCTTGACCCTGCGGCCCTCGCGGACGTTATGAACCAGGTAGAAAGCGTTGCCTTTGCGCCGAAGAAAAGCCATTGTTCGCTCCTGGTACCGGCATCTTTGTGTAGTGTATGTCTCATCCACTACGCCTGTCAATTTAGATGTCGTTTAACTCCCATGGTTGCCTCGTATCAGTAACTCCCCTTCTTGCGAGGCGTCGTGGCTGGGTCCTGGGGCGAACTGCGGTAAATGCTGCATCTCTCCTCTTCGAGATTGTGGAGACCATTTCAAAGCCGGTCATCCTTCCTAGTTCGTTAGATGCAGAATTCGCCCGTTGTGATTTCCATCGTGCCCGCCCAATGTGGTTCGAGCTATGGACCGAAAGGGGGAAACGGGCTAGCCCGAGGGGACTAGTACGACTACAATGTTGTATCGATCGGGCGAATTCGATGAATTGGAATCCGGTATACACGCTGGTGAAAAAAATCCCGCGCGGACGCGTCACCACCTACGGCGCGATTGCGCGAGCACTGAAATTGAGCGGTGGCGCGCGCACCGCTGGACGCGCCATGGGTGCCTGCCCAAGCGGACGCGGAATCCCGTGGCATCGCGTCGTGGGTGCCGGGGGCCGGTTGCTGCTGCGCGAGCCGAACGTGTCCCTGCAACGGAAACTGCTCGAAAGCGAGGGCCTGCACGTTGTGGAAAGACGGATCGAGAATTTTCCAGCCCGGCAGTGGCTACCGGGCAGGAAGAAACGCCCGCGTTAGTCTGAAAAGAAAGGAAATAGCGCAAGGGCTGGTGTGTGATTCGCCCGGCAGGACCCGGATAGAATATGCTATAGATAAAGGCTCATGAACCCAGCTGTCATCGAAGTCGAGAACCTGACCAAGCGCTACGGCGACGTGGAAGCCCTGCGCGGGGTCAGCTTTTCGGTCAGTGAAGGCGAAGTGTTCGGCCTGTTGGGACCGAACGGCGCCGGAAAAACCAGCACGGTCGAAATCCTCGAAGGGCTGCGCACGCCGGATAGCGGCCGCGTGAGTGTTTGCGGTCTTGATCCGCAACGCAGCGGCGCGGAGTTCAAACACGAAATCGGCGCGGCCTTGCAGTCCACCGCCCTGCCCGACAAGATGCGCGTGCACGAAGCTCTGGATCTCTTCGGAAGTTTTTATCCGCGGCGCCGGGGCACCGCCGAACTGCTCAAGCGTTTTGGCCTCGAAGAAAAGCGCAACGCATTCTATTCGCAGCTCTCTGGGGGACAGAAGCAGCGCCTGGCCCTCGCGATGGCTCTTGTGAATGACCCGCGCGTAGTGTTCCTCGACGAGCCCACCGCCGGACTCGATCCGCAAGTTCGGCGCGAAATCTACGACATCATCGAGGAACTAAAGAAGGAAAAGAAGACGATCCTGCTGACGACGCATTACATCGAAGAAGCCGAGCGCCTGTGCGACCATGTGGCGATCGTGGACCACGGCAAAGTCATCGCCCTGGGGACACCACGCGAGCTGAAGGAACGGTCCGGCGCCGTCACGCGGATCACCGTGCGAATGGCCCGGCCGGAAACCAACGGCGCGCTGGGAACACTTGAGGGCGTAACCGAATGCCGCACGGAAGCGGACGATTACCTGCTTTACTCCACGCGTGTCCCGCGCACGATCGTCGCCCTGGTGAAGCACCTCGAAGAGCAGAACAATGAGCTGGTCAGTCTGGAAATTGCCGCCCCTTCGCTCGAGGACATCTTCCTCGAATTGACGGGGAGAAGGTTGCGGGATTGAGGCATACCTGGGCACTTACGCTGAGCCGCATGCGACTGGCCATGCGTAACCGGGCATTTTTGTTTTTCAGCCTGATTATGCCCATTTCGTTCCTGTTCATCTACGCAGGCATTTTCGGACGTGGCAACCGCCAGGCCATGCCCTACCTGCTGGCCGAAGTCCTGGCGCTCACGGTGATGGGAAGTTTCTGGGGACTGAGCGTTCAACTGGTGACGTTTCGCGAACAGGGCATCCTGCGCCGCTTCCGGGTTGCACCCATTGGCGCGAGTGCGATGCTCGCGTCCAGCATCATTTCAAATTACTTCCTCACAATCCCCACCGTGGTCATCGAATTTTATCTTTCGCGCCAAGTCTTTCACATGTCCAGTATGGGCAATCTCTTGGGAGTGTTTGTGCTGATTACACTTGGAATTGCCACGTTTGCGACACTCGGGCTGGTTATCGCCAGCGTCACGAACACGATGCAGGAAACCCAGATTATCAACCAGATTATCTGGTTTGCTTTCCTGTTTCTTTCCGGCGTGACGGTTCCTCTTCCGATTTTGCCGAAGCTCGTTCAGAAAGTTTCGTATTTCCTGCCGGCAACCTACCTGGTCAGCGGCTTGCAACAATCGATGGTCGATCATGCCAGCATTTCGGAACTTGGTTTGGATTTGGCCTCTATGCTCGGCTGTACCGTGATTGCTTTCCTGGTTTCCGCGCAACTCTTTCGCTGGGAACCGGAGGCCAAAGCGCCGCGCCGCGCCAAGCTTTGGGCCGCTGCCGCGGTGATCCCTTTCCTCTTGCTTGGCGTCTGGGAAAACAAGCACGACCATGTGCTCACCCACGCAGTGACGGATTTTCGGTCCATGGAGCGTTCGTCTCCCCCGGAAATGCCAGCACGCTGACACGGGAGCGGTTTTACGAATCCATGTGACAACCCAAATTTCGGGCGCTTTTGTAGAGCCCGCCTTTAGGCGGGCAACGTAGTTTCCGGCACAGGCTCACATGAAGGTGAGCGCTACTGAACCCGGTCCCGGGTTCTCACGCTGACTCGTTAGGCCTTCCCGTCCAAATTGGCGGCGCAGGTCAAGGAAAAACACCGCTCCCCAAGCCTGCGCAAACCCGTGTGCTATAATTATTTTTAGTTGTCACGGCACAAAAACATTTACATGAATTCGCCGTGCGGAGATCGCCGATGGGCATGAAGCCGACTGAAAAAATATGGCATAACGGCAAACTGATCCGCTGGGAAGACGCCACGATTCATGTCCTTTCCCACGTCGTCAGCTATGCCTCCGCTGTATTCGAGGGCATCCGCTGCTACGAGACCAAGAATGGCCCGGCGATCTTCCGCGTTCGAGAACACTTCGAGCGTATGCGCAATTCCGGCAAGATCTATCGCATGGAGTGGCCCTATTCGGTGGAAGACCTCGCGAACGCTGCCGCAGAACTCGTGCGCGTCAACAAAATGGCTTCCTGCTACATCCGGCCAATCGCCCTGCGCGGCTATGGTGATATCGGCGTCCACGGCTTGTCGGTTCCCATAGAGGTGTACATGGCGTGCTGGGAATGGGGACGCTACCTGGGTCCCGAAGCGATTGAAAATGGCGTGGATGTTTGCATCAGCTCGTGGAACCGCATGGCGCCTAACACTCTTCCGAGCATGGCCAAAGCGGCCGCCAACTACATGAATTCCCAGTTGATTCACATGGAAGCGGCGACCAACGGGTATACCGAAGGAATCGCGCTCGATACCAATGGTTTTGTGAGTGAAGGATCAGGTGAAAATATCTTCGTCGCGATGGACGGAGCATTAATCACTCCGCCGATCGGATCGAGCGTCCTGCCGGGGATCACGCGGAATTCCGTGATGACTTTGTGCGACGATCTCAAAATCCCCGTGCGCGAGCAGATGATCCCCCGCGAGATGCTGTATATCGCGGACGAGGTTTTCTTCACCGGCACAGCGGCGGAAATCACCCCGTTGCGCTCAGTCGATCGCATCAAGGTCGGCAAGGGTTCGCGCGGGCCCATCACCAAAGCACTGCAGGAAGAGTTCTTCGCGATCCTCACCGGTTCGCGCCCCGACCGGCACAACTGGCTCACGCCGGTCAGCGTTCCGCTGGGCGCGGGCACTCGCTGAGAAATGCCGGCCGCGCCAAATTCGATGTCGATGCAATGATGTCAGTAGCGCCGGCGTCCCGCCGGCTCCTCGTTTTTTCCTGAACCTCCAACACGGCCGGCCCTTCCTGCGTCAGGACGAGCAAGATGCTGACGCTACATCAGCACACCGCCTCATTGGTCCGGCCCAATTCTAAGATTTGACGCCAGCATATCGCTTCCCATAGAATCGCACTTTCCTGATCGCAAATTAGCATCTTGGGTTATAGTTCCTCGCTTGCTCTGGAGGCGCTTCTATGTACAACAAGCCGCAAAAGCTTGTCGCCGAATTTGTAGGCACGTTCGCGCTGATCTTCTTTGGCGCTGGCTCGATTTGCGCCGATCAGTTCCTCCGGACAGGCGGTCAAGGAAGCCTCGGATTGCTAGGCATCGCGCTCGCCCACGGCCTGGCGATCGGCATTATGGTGACCTCGCTCGGCCACATTTCAGGAGGGCACTTCAATCCAGCGATTACCATCGGCTTCTGGGTCACTCGCAAACTTTCAACGATTGACACTCTCGCCTATTGGGTGGCTCAGCTCGCGGGCGCTGTGGTTGCGGCGTATCTCCTGCGCCTCCTCCCGGTCGATGTTTGGACGGCTGTGCGGCTCGGTACGCCGGATCTGGCCAGCGGCGTCTCACCCACGAACGGCATGATCTTCGAAGGCATCATGACATTCTTTCTCGTCTTCGTGGTCTTTGCTACTGCTGTTGATCCTCGCGGCGCCTTCAACAAGATTGCGGGCTTTGCCATCGGTTTGACGATCACGACGGCGGCGCTGTTCGGTGGACCGTTCACTGGGGCGGCGCTGAATCCTGCGCGCGCATTCGGTCCAGCCCTCGCCGCGAATCACTGGACGAACCACGCGGTTTACTGGATCGGTCCGCTGGCGGGTGGCGTGGCCGCTGGGTGGTTGTACGACATATTCTTCCTGAAGAAAGAGTAGAGTCGCGCTGCCCAAGCACATGCAGATTCGTTTTTCATCTTCAGTCGTGAGGGCGCGCACACGACAATGAGTCCCACTCGTATTCCGCTTTTCCCGCTGAGTCTCGTTCTCTTCCCCGGACAGGCGGTCCCTCTGCACATCTTCGAGCCGCGCTACCGCGTAATGACGCGTCAATGCATCGAAACTCGATCTCCGTTCGGGATCGTGTTCGTGCATGCCGGAAATGTCGCGCAAACTGGATGTTCCGCCCTGATCCTCAAGACCCTCAAGGAATACGAAGATGGCCGTTCCGACATCCTGACGCTTGGGCAGAAGGTTTTTCATTTGATCCGTACCCACAACGACCAAGCCTATTTCGAGGCCGACGTCGAATTCCTCGAAGAGGACTTTGACGGGATCGATGCCGGGGTCTCCGAACGGCTTGAAAAACTTTACGAGCAATGTCACGGCGCCCTTTACGACGAGGAGCCGCCGCACTTTGAGCCAGAGGGCAGGGGTTCCCTCGCGTATCACATTGCGTCCGAGTTGCCTCTCGACATCGCCTTCCGCCAGACGCTCCTCGAACTGCGCTCGGAAGCCGAACGCCAGCGGCGCCTGGCCGAGCGTCTCACCGAGTGGTACCCGCAGCTTCAAAAACGCGATCGTGTTCGAGGGAAAGCCGCAGGCAACGGCCACGGCGATTTGTAAGATCATCAGAAGCGTCTGTATTCATTCACCCACTACAGTCCTCGATGAGTCCTGCAGCAATTTGCGCTGTGGCATATAATGGAGGTGCGTAACGAATTAGGGGACCCCGATGACCACGAAACCCGCAACGCTCGGTGAACTGCGGAAGCTGCCGGCCTACGCGCCGGGAGCCACGCGCCGCACCGTCAAGGAAGAACTCCGCACGAACCTTTTGAAGAAGCTCGAGGCCGGAGAGCCGCTTTTTGCCGGCATTCATGGATATGAGGATACCGTTCTGCCGCAGATCGCCAATGCGATTCTGGGGCGTCATAATTTCATCCTCCTGGGTTTGCGAGGCCAGGCCAAGAGCCGCATCCTGCGCGGCCTGGTTGATTTCCTGGACTTGGAAATTCCCTACATCGCCGGATGCCAGATTCACGACAACCCACTCGCGCCGCTGTGCCGTTCCTGCCGGGACCTGATTGCCGATAGCGGCGACGCCGCGCCAATCGCATGGCTGCCGCGCGACGCGCGCTTCGTAGAAAAACTCGCCACGCCGGACGTCACGATTGCAGACATCCTCGGCGACGTGGACCCCATCAAAGCAGCTCGCTCGGGGCGCGATCTGGGCGACGAACTGACAATTCACTACGGCCTTTTGCCTCGCGCGAACCGCGGCATCTTCGCTGTGAACGAACTTCCGGATCTCGCCGGAAAAATTCAGGTAGGCTTGTTCAACATCATGCAGGAAGGCGACATTCAGATTAAGGGCTATCCGGTGCGCATGCCGCTCGACGTTCTGCTCGTCTTCACTGCCAACCCGGAGGACTACACGGCGCGGGGAAAAATCATCACGCCGCTCAAGGACCGCATCGGCTCGGAAATTCGCACCCATTATCCCGCGACGGTCGAGGAAGGCGTAGCCATCACCACCCAGGAAGCCTGGGTGGCGCGTGACGGTGGCCGGACCGCCGTTGACGTCCCTAGCTATATCCGGGAAGTAGTTGAGCAAACGGCATTTCTAGCGCGCGAGGACAAACGTATCGACCGCAGGTCGGGAGTCAGCCAGCGATTGCCGATTGCGTGTCTCGAAAGCGTGGTCAGCAGCGCGGAACAGCGC
>WNFP01003348.1_pt1 | contig 12835 bp, 10 predicted proteins | sample 5400201 | NCBI WGS metagenome assembly WNFP01 (sample SAMN13153355, study PRJNA577476) | soil metagenome | isolation source: 115 cm saprolite under Madrone tree | place: USA:California | collected 2016-06-14
CGCGGCCGGCGGAGGTGGTATTTGGACTACGTTCAACCAACGGACCTTATGAACGATGCAACAAAGGCGGCATCCCGGAAAGCTTCTCTGTGCGTCCGCGATCTCTTGATCCGAAGTTTTCTAGCGGGCGGGCTGCTCGCCTATGCCACGTCGCTCGTATTCATTGTGCTCTCACAAAATGTCGCTCCCATTGTGGGAGCAATTCTTTTTCCGGTGGGGTTTGTGATCCTGGTATTGCTTGGCCTTGAGCTGGCTACAGGGAATTTTGCGCTGCTGCCCATGGGATGGGCGGCCGGCGAAGTTTCCTTCCTCGGAATGCTTCGTAATCTGGGCTGGGTCTATCTGGGGAACTTGGCTGGGAGCTTGTTTTACGGCTTGCTGTTCTACTTGGCGGTGACGAACTGCGGCACCAGTGGCAGTGGCGCTGTCGGCGAATTGATGAAGACGGCGGCGCAGAAAAAGACCATCGCGTACATGGCGGTCGGGCTGCGCGGCTGGGAAACCGCCTTCATCAAAGGAGTCTTATGCAACTGGATGGTGACGCTGGGAGCGGTGCTGGCCATGGCATCGCGTTCCACGATTGGCAAAGTCGTAGCGATGTGGCTGCCGATCATGACGTTTTTCGCGCACGGCTATGAGCATTCGATCGTGAACATGTTCTTGATTCCCACGGGGATGTTGTTCGGTGCTGCTGTCTCGCTGAGCCAATGGTGGATCTGGAACCAGGTTCCCGTCACATTGGGCAACTTGATCTCCGGGGCTTTGCTCACCGGACTCGCGCTGTATGTCACCAACACGCCCAAGAAAACCGCAGCCATGGTGATTCCTTTGCGCACGGACGAAACTGCCGGCGTGGCGTCAAGACAGGCGGTCGAGGCGGACTAGAAATCCCGGAAACTCTTCGGGAAAGAGAAACGGATGGCAGAGCTCGTCATGGAGCCCATAATTCCGCCGACCACTCAAGTGCCGCGAAACTTTCGCTTCGGCAGCGCACGCTGGTTGCCTTTGCAGGGGCCGTCATGACGCGAGACGCTCAGAGCCCTTCGGTGACGGCTGCGCGCATGGAAGCCAGCCAGGTCAACGGCACGGCCAACGCTGTCGAAGGTTATAAGGCCTCCATGGATGGTGACGGCCTGCGAATCCTCGACCACCTGCCGCAGATTATCCAGCGAGGCGCGGAATCCCTGACGCCAGCGGAAAAGGAATTGTTGAAGTGGGTCGGGGTCTTCTACCGCAGGCCGACGCCGGGCAAGTTCATGATGCGCATCCGCATGCCCAACGGATTTGTGAAGAGCGATCAACTGCGCACCATCGCCGACCTTTCGCGACGTCTTGGCAATAGCGTTCTGGACATTACGACGCGGCAGCAAATCGAGCTGCGTGGATTCATTCTCGACAGCATACCCGCGATCTGGGAGAAGCTACGGGGCGTGGATCTTCGCACACTGCAGACCGGTATTGACAACGTCCGAAATATCAATGGGTGTGCCCTGGCCGGTTTGACGCCGCATGAGTTGTTTGATGCTTCTCCGGTCGTGCACGACTTGGATCGCATCATCGTCGGGAGCAAGGGCAACCCGGAGTTCACGGACTTGCCGCGCAAGTTCAACATCACCGTCACCGGTTGTCTGGACAACTGCACGCATAGTGAGTCGCAGGATATCTCGCTTGTTCCCGCAAAAAAGGGCGGGCGAGTCGGGTTCAACGTGCTGGTAGGCGGAAAGATGGGCTCCGGAGGGTTCACCGTCGCTTCGCACCTGAATGTCTTTGTCGAAATCTACCAGGCGGCTGCGGTGGTGGTGAAGCTGATCAAGATTTTCCGCGATCACGGCCCGCGCGAAGCCCGCTCCAAATGCCGGTTCGCGTTCTTAATCGAAAAATGGGGAATTTCCAGATTGCGGGCGGAACTTACCTCGCGCATGGGGTATGAACTCGCATTTCAAGGAAGAGATATGCGGAGTTTCCATCATGCCGACCACATCGGGCTAACGTCCCAAAAACAGGCCGGGCTTCTGGCCGTGGGTCTTTGCGTTCCAACCGGTAGAGTTAATCCTGAGCAGTTGGACGAGCTCGCGCGTCTCGCCGACGTCTATGGCAACGGCGAGATTCGCCTGACTACGGGACAGAACGCAATTATTCCCAATGTTTTTGCAGATCGCGTGACGAAGCTTCTCAATGAACCTCTGCTTAAACAACTCTCGCCTCGTCCCTCTCCTTTTATGCGCGGACTGGTTGCCTGCGTCGGCACCGATTATTGCAATCTGGCTCTTATCGAAACGAAGAGCCGCGCTTTCGCCCTTTCCCAGGCTCTCCAAGAAAAGATGGGTGCAGGGGTGAACCCACTGACGATTCATTGGTCCGGGTGCCCGGCGGGTTGCGGCAACCATGAAGCTGCTGACGTCGGTCTTCGTGGGTTCAAGACAAAAATTGACGGGAAGCTCGTCGATGCGGTGGCGGTCTACGTGGGCGGCCGCACCGGCTCTCACGCGATTGCCGGCAAGGAGATATTAGCAACCGTGCCGTGTGATGAATCGTTTTCGGATGTGATTGCGGATGTGATCCAGTCGTACCGCGCCGAAGACGAATACAGGCAGCAAGCGGCCTTCAGTGATCCCCTTTTCACAGCCGCTGCAACAGTGGGACTCGCTTCATGGCGGTCTTCCAGCTCCTTCGCGCCTTCGGCGGGCGCGGTTTGAAAACAAGTTGTCGCGACTCCCTCGCCAAAATCCACTAAAGCAAGAACCTGTGTCCGACAATGCTAATCGCAACTGGCCCATCCGTTGCGTGAAAGGAACGCGCGGCGCTCCTATTTCCGCCGGGTCAGAGGTATCGTAGGGGGCGGAACACCTGAGCATGCCCGTGACGAATTTTCAAGGATTAACCGTCCTGACGCTGGAGAGCCGACGCGGCCAGGAAATGAGCCGTCTGATTGAAGCGTACGGCGGCGAGCCGCTTCATGCGCCGGCGATGCGCGAGGTGCCGCTCTCCTCAAATCAAGAAGCCTTGAAGTTCGCTGACGCATTGTTGGAAGGAAAGCTCGACGCGGTGGTCTTTCTAACGGGTGTCGGAGCGCGCGCTCTTTCGAACGTGTTGGAAGGCGTGCATCCCACGGAGAAGTTTTTCGAGGCATTGAGAAAGGTTTCTGTGGTCGCACGCGGACCGAAGCCGCTAGCTGTCCTGCGCGAATGGAACGTGCCGGTCGCGATAGCCGCGCCAGAACCAAACACGTGGCGCGAAGTGCTCCAGGCGATTGACGACAAGAAACTGGATTTGCGGAACAAACATGTCGCTGTACAAGAATACGGCATTTCCAACCCGGAGCTTCTGGAGGGCTTGCGCGACCGAGGGGCCCGCGTTACACCTGTGCCAGTCTACCAATGGGATTTGCCGGAGGATAAGGCTCCGCTGCAGGGGGCAGTGAACTCAATCATCGCGCGGCGGATCGACGTGGCCCTCTTTACCACCGGAGTGCAAGTCAATCATCTCTTCCAGATTGCCGAACAAGTTGGAAAGAAGGACGCGCTTAAGGCCGGCTTAGAAAATGTTGTGAAGGCTTCGATTGGGCCCACGACATCCGAAGTTCTGCGAAGTTACGGGCTATCCATTGATCTGGAGGCTTCCCACCCCAAGATGGGCTTTTTGGTGAAGGAGGCGGCGGAACAGTCGGAAGCTATCCTTCAGCGGAATCGGTCGCGTTCCGGATGAATCCATGGCGTGGAGGCCGCGGTTCTCATCCCATCTGGCAGACGGCGTTCGATTCGTGCGAAGCGGGCCAGAAGCCCCCGTCTGGGAAGTTGCCCTTTGGGACTAGCTCTTCGTTTACAGTTCTGTGACAGAAAAGCCATATACTCCCTCCATGTGCCAACACTCTCGCCTTTTCCCCAATTTCTTTTTCGTGTTGCTGGTCCTGTTGTTCTTGGCGTCCTCTCTTGTTGCACAGGATGCGCCGCACAGCACGCAACTCCCGAACGGCAAGCTCCTTGCGGATGTTCCTGGAAATCCCCGGCCAATCAATAATCTTCCCACTGCTGTCGCACTCTCACCCGATGGCCGCTTTGCCGTGCTGCTCCACAGCGGGTTCGGCTCTTACACCTCTGGTGAGAAACAGTCTCTCTCCGTCCTGAATCTGGAAACGGACGAACTCACCGACGCGCCGGACGATCGCCTCGGCAGTAAAGCGCGTCAAACGTATTTCCTGGGCCTGGCCTTCGGGCTCGACGGCAAACAGGTCTTTGCTTCCATGGCTTCGCTCACCGATCCGCTGGGCAAGCAAAAGGGCAGCACAGGCAACGGTATCGCGGTCTACACCTTCGAGAACGGACGCATTACTCCGGAGAGGTTCATGCCTTTGCCTCCGCGCGACAAAATCCTCGGTGGGAAAATTCGCCGCCCGGAATTCCGGGACGTTACTTATCCTGCAGGCCTCGCCATTGGTATGAGCGGAGGCGAAGAGCGTCTGCTCGTCGCGTGCAACAATTCCGATGAAGCCCTGCTCTTGAATGCCAGTGACGGCAAGATCATCCACCGCTTCGATCTCTCGACGTTCAAGCACATCCCGGCCTCCCTTCCGTATACGTCGGTGATCACCAGCGATGGCCGGCGAGGCTTCGTCTCGCTCTGGAATGCTTCCACGGTCGCGGAGTTGGACCTGCTAAAGGGGCGTGTCCGCCGCTTCATTCCGCTTCGCCAACCCACTTCGCCGCTTGCCGGCGGGTCTCATCCGACCGCTCTTCTGCTCAATCGCGACAACTCCAGGCTTTTCGTGGCCCTCACCGACCGCGACGAGATCGCGGTCCTCGACACCGCGACCGGAAAACCGGTCTCCTATCTTTCGACAAAGCTCCCGGGACAACAATACGGCGGCAGCGATCCGGAATATCTCGCGCTCTCTCCCGACGAGAAGACGCTGTTTTCCGCCAATGCCATTTCCGATTGCGTCGCTGTTTTCGATCTCTCGAACATCACGTCCGGCCAGCCGCTCCAAGCCGTCGGTTTCATTCCCACCCAGTGGTATCCCACCGTTGTCGCCGCCACTCGTAAGGATCTCCTTATCGCAAGCGCCAAGGGTGGCGGCTCCGGGCCGAATCCAAAATCCATCGGCAAAACCGCCGACGGGCGTCCCCGTTATCCGTACGCGCCAGCTATGATTAACGGCTCGCTCGCGCGCATCGCCCTTGCAGACTTGCCGGCAAATCTGGCGACGTTCACGAAGCAGGTCTCCGAAGCCAACGCCGTGCGCGGCAATGCCGACCGCGTCCGCTTCGCCGCCGGTGAGAACAAGATCCGGCACGTCATCTACATCATCAGAGAAAATCGCACCTACGATCAGGTTTTCGGTGATCTCGGCGCCGGCGATGGCGATCCATCCTTGACGATGTACGGGGAGGACATCACGCCCAATCAGCACAAGCTCGCTCGTCAATACGGCGTGCTCGATAATTTCTATGATAGTGGCGACGTTTCCGGTGATGGCCACGTGTGGTCCACTTCCGCCTCCATTTCCGATTACGTGGCCAAGACTTGGCCGATCGCCTACCGCGGTAGCGAACACACCTACGATTCCGAAGGCGCCTTACTTAGCGGCGTCTCGGCCGAAGATGAGCTTCCCGATGCCGGCGAGCCCACTGGTGGGTATCTGTGGAAGAATTTCGCCAGCCACGGAATCTCGTATCGACACTACGGCGAATACATCGTGAGCCGCTGGTGCAACACGGAGCAGGACGCAAATCCGCCAAGCTCTGGACCGCCCAAAGCCGCCGGCTTGCGCTGCTCTCGCAGCACCATCAACAAAGGCGAGGCTTTGGAAAAAAATGTAGGGGACCCGCGCGGCGGCCCGAGTCCCTACCCATGGGCCATCCCAATTCTGGCCAAGAATGTCGCTGCGGAAGTCGAACTCCGTGGCCACTTCGATCCCTTGTTTCCTGATTTCGAGGTCGCCTATCCCGACCAGCTCCGCGCTGATGAATTCCTGAACGAATTCAACAGTTTCGTTGCCTCACGCAACGCGCACCAAGACGCCATGCCGCAATTCATCCTGCTTCGTCTTCCAAACGACCACACCGCGGGTGGAACCAAGAACAAACCCAGGCCTGCCGCGTCGGTTGCTGACAATGACCTGGCAATCGGGCGTGTCGTTGACGCCGTGTCTCACAGCCCCTATTGGGACGATACTGCTTTCCTGATTCTGGAAGACGACGCTCAGAACGGCCCCGACCACATCGACTCACACCGCAGCATTGCCCTCGTCATCAGTAAGTACTCGCCTCTGCCAGCCGTGCACGGCGATACCACGACTGCTCCGTTCGTTGATCATTCTTTCTATACAACCATCAACATGGTGCGCACTATCGAGTCGCTCCTTGGCGTTCCGCCAATGAATGCCAACGACTCACGCGCCGCGGTCATGGCCCCGCTCTTCAGCGGGTCGGGTGAGCAGCCCGCGTTCACCGCCGACTATCGCAACCGCGACAACGGCCTGATCTATCAGATGAATACCGAGGAATGGGAGGAAGGTGAGAATCTCGATTTCAGCCATGCTGATGGCGTCGGCGCCGCGCTGCTCAATAAGTTCCTCTGGAGGGATCGTAAGGGCGACATCCCTATGCCTGCGCCGCAACACAACGTCTTCCAGTGCCTGGCAAAAACCGGTGGCTGCTGATCGAGAATCGAATGAGAGAGTCGGTATTATGCGGGGCCTCGAACGATTGCAGCAACCAAACTAGCGTTTCCGTCATCCAAAATATTGATAGTTCGAAAGCGAAATGGTGATTTGAAGCGCCTAACGGCATGGAGTATGATTGTCTTTGTGATTGGCTTTACACCCACGACCACTGCCTCTTGTTGTCGCCGACTAAAAACGGCGAGGGCCGGTGTGTCTTGTAGAGGTGAAGAGCCAGCTTTGTAAGAAACCTTTTACTACAAGATTTTAGCCAACCCACCGCTGGAAACCCCCGGCAGGTGGGTTTTTTTATTTTTAAACTGAGGCCCATGGCGCACACATCGGAAGTCTCGTTTTCTGAGCTGGCTGCGGTTCCCTCCGACAGCGGGAGTGGGCCGACGCTTGCCCCGCGGCGATTGAGCCATCTGAGGGCGCTGGAGGCGGAGAGCATCCACATTCTGCGCGAGGGGGCGGCTGAATTTGCACGCCCGGTAATGCTGTACTCGATCGGTAAAGACTCCTCGGTAATGCTGCGCTTAGCGCAGAAGGCGTTTTTCCCGGGCAAGATTCCGTTCCCGCTGCTGCATATCGACACCAGCTACAAATTTCCGGAGATGATTGAGTTTCGTGACGGGTACACGCGGCAAATTGGCGCTGAACTCATCGTCCACAAGAATCAGGCGGCCCTGGACGCCGGAGCCAATCCTTTCTCGTTGGGAACTCAGAAATGCTGCGGGCTGCTGAAGACGAAATCGCTTCTGGACGCGCTTGGGGAAGGGGGCTTCGACGCTGCGTTTGGAGGAGCCCGCCGGGACGAGGAGAAATCGCGGGCGAAAGAAAGAATTTACTCGTTCCGCGACCCGCTGGGGCAATGGGACCCAAAAAATCAGCGGCCGGAGCTCTGGAATATTTTTAACGCCCGGATTGACAAAGGAGAAAGCATCCGAGTTTTCCCCCTGTCGAATTGGACGGAGCTCGACATCTGGCTCTATATCCAAGCCGAAAATATCCCGATTGTTCCTCTCTATTTCGCGAAAGAACGCGAAGTGGTGCTGCGAAACGGCTCGATTGTCTTGATCCGCGGTGCAAAGGAGCTTTTGCCAGGCGAAACGACGCAAGTGCTGAAGTGCCGGATGCGTTCGCTCGGGTGCGTTCCGTGCACGGGAGCAATCCGTTCGGAAGCGGACTCCGTGGCGAAAATTGTCGAGGAAATGGTTTCGTTCCGGCGTTCGGAGCGCGAGAACCGTGCGATTGATCACGATGAAGAAGGATCGATGGAGCTCAAAAAGCGGGAAGGGTATTTCTAGTGATCTCCGCGACGCAGGAACCGCGCGAAAGCTTTGGGGAGTTCCTCGAACAGAGCCTGGAGATGGAGCTGCTTCGCTTCACAACGGCGGGAAGCGTCGATGACGGCAAGTCGACGCTTATCGGACGGCTGCTACATGACTCAAAGGCGGTCTACGAAGACCAACTGGCTTCGGTGAAAAAGAGCCGCATCAACCGTTCCTCGGGGCCAATCGATTTTTCGCTGCTGACGGATGGCCTGCGCGCGGAACGAGAGCAAGGCATCACTATCGACGTGGCCTACCGTTATTTCGCGACCTCGCGGCGGAAATTCATCATAGCGGACACGCCGGGCCACGAGCAGTACACGCGCAACATGGCCACTGGCGCGTCCACAGCGGACGCTGCCGTGATTCTTGTGGATGCCACGAAGGGAATCCTTCCACAGACGCGGCGCCATGCGTTCATCGCTTCGCTGCTGGGGATTCGCAATGTTCTCGCGGCGGTGAACAAGATGGATCTCGTCGACTACAGGGAAGATGTGTTTTTGGATGTTGAGCGGGATTTTTTGCAGTTGGCTCGGCAGCTCGGCATCGACTACGTACAGTGCGTGCCCATCAGCGCGCTTGAAGGAGATAACGTCGTCGAGAGAAGCGAGCGGACATTTTGGTATCACGGTCCGACGCTGCTCCAACACTTGGAGACTGTTCCTCTGAGCGCAAGCGAGGCCCTCAAAAGTCTGCGATTCCCGGTGCAAACGGTGATTCGTCCTGACGCTAACTTCCGGGGATTTGCCGGCCGCCTGGCGAGCGGAGTGATTCGCCCCGGCGACGATGTCCTGGCCTTGCCGTCCGGACAGAGAACACGAGTGCGCTCGATCGCAAGCTACGATGGCGACCTGCCGGAGGCGTTTGCTCCGATGTCGGTGACCCTGGAGTTGGAGGATGAAATCGACCTCAGCCGGGGTGACATGCTGGTGTCGCCCAAGAATGGCCCGCGAGTGTCGAGAAGATTTCGCGCCATGGTGGTTTGGCTGCACGTAAGCCCGTTGGAGGTGGGCCGGACCTATCTCGTGAAGCATACGGCCCGCCAAACAAAAATTCGCGCACTACACATTCGCCATCGTGTGAACGTCAATACGCTCGAACAGGAACACGCAACGCAGTTGAACATGAACGACATTGCCTCAGTCGAATTTGAAGCTCACGTTCCGCTTTTCTTTGACCCTTATGCCAGCGATCGGGCAACCGGCAGTTTCATCCTGATCGACACGATCTCCAACGCCACTGTCGGCGCTGGAATGATCGGAGAAGCTGCGCCCGACGGACAACGGTTAGAGGCGCCAGAACTCGTATCGCGGGAGATCGCGCAGAAACGCGTCAGCGCGCAAGAGCGCTACGAACGGCACGGGCACTACCCGGCCACCTTCTTGTTGGAGAATCAGCCTGCTCTTGCCTCGAAGTTGGAGCGGGCCCTCTTCGAGAAAGGTTTCGAAGTAGTGCATCTAGACGACGAAGCATCGCGCGGCGCGCTCCTGGACGTGGTTCGCGCAGCACAGAGGATTGGAGCCGTTTCCATTTACTCTGGCGATCCCCTCGATACCGAGATGAAACAACGCCTCCTTTCGGAAGGAAAGTTCCGGTTGCTCGACCTCTCTCGGAAAAACGAGTACGACAACGATAAAGAAGTTTTCCGGCGCGCCTTAGCGCTGGCGGACTCCTTGCGGCTCGCAAAGCCGCAAGACAATCAGGAACAGGAAGAGGTCAATTAAATGATAGTGGATCGCATCGCTGAGGAATTGGAAAGTCTCGCACCCGAGCAAGCGCTCGAAGCCGTGCTCTCGGCGAGCCCAAGCACACACATATGCCTGACCAGCAGCTTTCAAGCGGAAGACATGGTAGTGGCACATCTGCTTAGAAAGCGGATACCGGACTTGCCGGTGCTGTTTCTCGATACGGGATATCACTTTCCGCAGACCTACGAATATCGCGATCGCATGACGCGGCAGTGGTCGCTGAATCTGGTCAACGTACTTCCCGCGCAAACGGTCGCGGAGCAGGAATCAGCGTTCGGCATTCTGTACCGCGACGAACCCACACAGTGCTGCCAATTGCGCAAAGTCGAACCGCTAATGCGCGCTCTCGAGCCTTTTGACATCTGGTTTACGGGATTGCGACGAGAACAATCGCCGACACGAAAAAACCTGAAGAAGGTCGAACTACACCGGTTGCCGAGCGGGAAGACTTTGTGGAAAGTAAACCTGCTCGCCGACTGGAACTGGGAGCAGGTGTGGCAGTACGCAAACGTGAACGGAATCCCGCATCTGCCGCAATACGACGAAGGGTACCTGAGCATCGGATGCCAGCCGTGCACCGCGCTACCCTCTGATCCTAATAATCCCAGGTCCGGCCGATGGGGTGGAACGAAGCTCGAGTGCGGAATGCACACGTTCTCGATGCGAGCCGAAAGATGAACTTCCTCATCGGATTCTTCATTGGTGGGGCTGTCGGGCTAACGGGGATTGGTGGGGGGAGTTTCACCGTTCCTGCCTTGATGCTCCTCGTCGGATTCACTGCCGGGGAAGCCGTTGGAACGGCTTTCGTGTTTGCCGGAGTGCTGCGTTTGATTGCCGCTCCTTTCTATCTGCTGGGGAAACAGATTCATTCGCGCTATCTGTGGCTTCTGCTGCAGGGAGCGATTCCCGGTCTTTTGGTAGGCATATGGGCGCTTCGTTGGTTGAATCGAGACGCGGGAAACCCGGTCGTAGTCGTGTTGCTGGGTGTTGTTTTGGCAACGTCATCAAGCGTGACTTTTGTACGGCGTGTACAAAATCCCACGTTCGCTGGGAAAAACCATCGCTGGCTTCCCTGGCTCGCTTTGCCGATCGGGATGGAGTCCGGATTCTCGTCCGCGGGCGCGGGCGCGTTAGGGACCGTTCTCCTGCTGAACTATTCGGAAATGACGCCGCCGCAAGTTGTTGGCACGGACTTGCTCTTTGGATTGGTATTGGCTGTGATTGGCAGCGCATTTCACTGGAGTTTTGGCTCAATCAACAACGCTGTGCTTCTCCAGCTTCTTGTGGGAGGCGTTCCCGGTGTGGTCGCAGGATGTCTATTGGCGCGCAGGGTTCCCGCGAACAGGCTGAAGACGGCTGTCGCTATGGTGGCTATCTTTGCGGGTTTGCAGTTGGTGTGGACCGGAAGCCGCGCGCTCGCTGAAAGGCGCGCGACGAACGCTGCGAGGATCGCCGCACACGAAGGCGTCGGCCATGCACGCTAGCCAACGCGTTTTGTGGTTTGGATTCTTGGTGCGGGGTTGTGCGCCAGAAGGGACAGCTAAATGCCAGGGTCGGAACCGTCGGTACCGACGTGCGGGGCGTTTACGCTCTCAAGGCGAAGGCTGAAGACAGTGCAAAAGTATCCGGCGACGTCCGAGGTGTAAGCAACGACCCGCCTGGCTTTAAATGGACCGCGCAGCCATAACAGGAACAGAAGAAGGTAAGAAACAAGCAAGAAAGACAGATACTTGGCACCCAGCTTCAGCTCAAATCTCGGACTTGGCTCATGAGTGTGGCCGGCGAGCCGCAAATGGAGGTCCATGAGCTGAGCGACCTGCCTTTGGGTTTTGCGAAGCCACTGGATGGCCAGCGCCTTGCGCTCCTCCAGAAAAAGACGCCGGGCCTTGGGAGAACTCGAGTGGGAAATGAACTCCATATCTTCGGTCGAAAAAAGTCTATCGATTGCGGCGGCCTCGACGAAGGTGGTGTCTAGCGCTTCTCGTGCGCTTGCAAACTCCTCCAGGGTTACGCACGGAAAGTGCGTACTTGTGTTTGACGACTGCATAACCAGCCGAAGGCCGAATATCAGAATCAGCGATCCGAGGACGACGATGGCTAGCAGTCCAGTCATGGCCGTATGATCCTTAGTAAACGGGTGGACGTACGAGCAAGGACCCCTTGCGTTTTCGCGGCAAGAAGCTCGTAGTCTCGTTCAATTTTGGTTTCGGCAGGTTGCACGGGTTCGGCGTAGACGGACCACAAAGTCACGCACCAAACTCCCAGTGTGAAGAGGTACGTCGTGGGCAGCAACCCTCGCAGGAGAATTGAGAATTCATTTCCGGGCACAAACCAGAAGGCCAGATTCACTACATTCATACCCACCCAGAAGGAATAGCCAATCAACAGGCCCAGAAGATTGCGGCCCAGCGGAATGCGATATCGCAGCAACAACCACAACATCAGCAGCAGGATGCCGGCTTCGACGTAGCGAAGGTCGCGGCCCAAGGCGGCAACGGCACGAGATGGAGAACTGAACTTGCCCTGCACAAAGTTAGAAGCTGCATAGGCAACCGTGATAGCAAATACGGTTAGCAGGGCGCGCTGTGTAAGACGGCGAATACCGGGCTTGTGCCTGGTGGACCATCGAAAGATCTCTACCATGACCGCATAGCTGGCGAGAATAGTGGCGAGGTCGGCAGGCCAATATAGGGTTTCATATAACTTGGGAGCCAATGCGTTGGTCAGCAGGCCAATAATTTCCGTCAGAAGAACGCAGGTGATGTACGCGAAAAAGAACGGGTACTTTTTCAGGAGGCCTGTCAGTGCGCCGCGAGACAGAATGACGACCTCAAGGGCGATGGCGGTCCACCAGATGAAATTGGCAAGCATAAAGAAGGGTTAACTCGCTCGCAATATACCATAAAAGGAAGAAGCGGGGGAAGGTGGGTCTCATCTTCCCCCGTGTTGGCCTTTTGGCTTGCACCTAAACTGCGACGAAGTCGACGGTCAGGAGCGGGGGTGGAAGCGGAGGAACGGGTCCGCCGCCATCTGCTAGCAAGGGCGCTTGCTGCATGAGCGAAGGCAACAACGTTGCGTTTGGAGGCGGAAGTGGAGGA
>WNFP01003349.1_pt1 | contig 12835 bp, 17 predicted proteins | sample 5400201 | NCBI WGS metagenome assembly WNFP01 (sample SAMN13153355, study PRJNA577476) | soil metagenome | isolation source: 115 cm saprolite under Madrone tree | place: USA:California | collected 2016-06-14
GTGCCACGACCGAAAGTGCCGGCAAGAGGCGCTGGCACAGTCTGCTCGTGGTCACAGAACTCTCGCTGGCAGTCATGCTGTTGATTAGCGCGGGACTCCTCACCAAGAGCTTCTGGCGCTTGCAACGCGTCGATTCCGGAGTCAGCACGGAGCGAATTCTGACCATGCAAATTCCCCTGCGCGGACCGCGCTATGAAAAGGCGCAGCAACTTGATTCTTTTTACCCGCGCCTCCTCGAGCGAATTCAGACGTTGCCAAGCGTGGGCGCTGTCGCTGTGAGCAATAGCCTTCCACCCGACAGCAGCGAATACTCTGACAATTTCTCAATTGAAGGCCGCCCAGCGGTTCCCAACCAGCCTCCACCGATCGCGTACATGATCCTTGTCAGCGCGGATTTTTTCCGCGCGTTCGGCATTCCGCTGCGAGGGGGACGCTTTTTCACGGCCGCCGACGCCGCCAACTCGCCGCCGGTTGCAATTGTCAGCGAAACAACGGCCCGGCAATTCTTTCCAAATGAGGACCCACTCGGAAAGCACATCACGGGAAAGGGAGAGATTGTCGGTGTCGTAGGGGACGTGAAATACTCGGGGCTGGCGGATTCGATACAGCCCGCGATCTACGAGCCACTGACCCAGGCGCACACCTGGGATGCGTTTCTTTCTGTCAGAACCGATACCGCCGACCCCATGAGTCTCATTACCGCTGTCCGAGACGAGATTAACTCGCTCGATCCCGAGCTGCCGGTGTCGCAAGTCGGCACGCTCGAGAGCCGCTTTGCTACGGCGGTTGCGCAGCCTCGTTTTCGAACGACACTGATTGCGTCTTTCGCCGCATTGGCGTTAGTGCTCGCGGTAGTCGGCACCTACGGCGTGATCTCCTATTCCGTCACACAGCGCACGCACGAGATCGGCATCCGCGTGGCCTTGGGCGCCTCACGGAAAAGCGTATTGAAGCTCGTCCTGGGGCAGGGGACAGCGCTGGCCATTGCCGGCGTACTAATTGGGTTGGCCGGGTCTTTCGCGCTTACAGGCTTGCTGAGAAATCTCCTTTTCAATGTGAGCGCCACCGATTGGCCGACGTTCGCCGGAACGACCCTGCTGCTCTCCGGAACCGCGCTGCTCGCTTGCTATTTCCCTGCGCGACGCGCGACCCGCGTCGATCCCATGCAAGCTCTACGACACGAATAAGTGAAACAAAGCATCTCGCGGAGTGCCTTCGGTTGTTATCTTGCTCCAGATAGGGAGCTGATCGAAGACCAACCACGCCAACGTCTCCTGGTTGGGAGTTTGGGCAACTTCGTGGTCAAGAGTCTTGAGTGCGGTCTGCCAGTTGACCCAAGGTCCAGCTAGTGCTCATGTCCTTCAGATCGTTTGAGGAGATTTGAAATCCGAAGCGTTGAACTCCGTGCGAACTGTTCACAATTCTTCCGCGTACGCCCGAGATTTGTTCAGGCGATCAACACCATTGTGAAGAATCAGGCCAGAAGGTCAGTTGGATAGATTCCGAGGCAAGGGAAAAGTACATTAGCGTTTAAAGGCTCTAGCTGGGAGGGATGGGATCTATGCGAGTAGGTCGGGAAGCAAATCGAGACACCTTGAGCGAATGGACCCGTTTCTATGCCTCAGAATATTCCATAATATGAGCTATAGAATGGTCGTCTATCGATTTCATCCCGGAGGCTTCATGGACATTCTTTCAGCTGTCAAGCGCGAAGAGAAGAAACTCGAAAAGCAACTAGGCAAGCTACAGCATAAATTGACCGGAGTGCGTGCGGCTGCAAAAGCTTTGGGCGATTCAACGAGCAAGGAACTCAAAGTGGTAAAGAAGCGCGTGATGTCTGCTGCTGCGAGAGCGAAGATTGGGAAAGCTGCCAAGAAAAGGTGGGCCAAATTTCGAGCGCTGGCGAAGAAAGTAGCGGGATGAGTCCTCACCTCCTGTAGGCTGTCCCGAAGGCCAGCTTTCATCATAGGGCACAGTAGTACCAGCGTAAGATTCTCGCACTCGTATTCATGGATAACACTGTCGTTAGAGGGTTTTCCCATGAAAAGTCTTGCAACGGTTCTCGTGCTCTTGTGCTTTGGCGTGGCCACTCTCGCACAGCAAACGGCGCAGCAACAAACTGCGCCTTCGGTCAAAATGGAGTGCCGCGATCTGGCTACCTCGGGCAACGTGCTCTCTCCTAACGAAACCTTGGTCAACGGCATGGCTTGTCATGTTCTCGATAGAATGCCAGCGGCTTCGCCCGTTTCACAGGCTCCCGCACTCGCTCCAACTCAACCTTCCGCATCCGCGCCCGTCAGCCTGCGCATAATTTCAGGGGCTACGGTCTTCATCTCTCCAATGGAGGGCTTCGAGAACTACCTTGCCGCAGCGTTTCAAAAGAAGGGTGTGCCTCTAGTGCCAGTAGGGAGCGAAGAGCAGGCGACCTACGTCCTGAAAGGTACGTCAGAGGAGAAGAAGCCCGGCGCGGCCAAGATCATCTTCATGGGCCAAATTCACGCCGACGATGCCGCGAGCGTCCAAATGGTGGACCGCAGGACAGGCGCGATAGTATTCGCTTACTCGGTGAACAAAAAGAACACTCTCCACGGTCAACAGACAACAGCCGAGGCTTGTGCCAAGCATCTAAAAGAGCAGATTGAAAAGAAGTAGACGCCCGGCAAGACCGAACAAACCGCGCTCTGATGAACCATTTATTTGCAGACGCCGCACTTGCCGCGTATTTATGCACGGCGAAACTCAGTTGGGGACGCGTCCCGCTATAGCAATCCAAGATGGTCGGGATACTTGGCTTGCAGCGAGCTCACCAGAACGTCAAACTCTGGTAGCTCGCGGAGGTTTTTGAGGTGAGGATCCTTCAGGAAAAACGGCCAGCACGCGAAGCCACTGGAGACACTTCGCTCCAACCACTCGAACGCGGCTTGACGCCGTTCCAACATGGCAAGTATGCAAGCGATTTGATAGTAGCTGTGATGCGCATGTCCAAAGGATTTTGGGCTCGCACAAGCCGTCGTCAGGCAATCCAGCGCCTTGCCCGCTAATCCGGCCGATGCGTAGTAGACGCCTTGCAAACTGACAATGAGCGGTTCTTCCGGTAAGAGTTGGAGCGCCTCATCGAGCAGGTCTTTTGCTTTTTTCAAATCTCCGGTCATCAACGCCAGTTGAACAGCAAAGTAGACTGGATACTTGTTCTCTGGGTTCTCGGCGCGCCAAGCTTCGATCTCCTCGCGCGCGGAATCGTATTCCTGATTCCAAACGTACACTTGCACGATGCTGTGACTAACAGCTTTCCTGGGATGAAATGGCCGCGCCCGCTCATACATTTCACGGGCATGCTCGAGCAGGCCGATATGCGCCAGGATGGTGCCCAGACGGTTGTAGGCTTGGGGCTGATTGTTCTGTAGAGCCACGGCTCGCTTGAGTTCGGTAATTGCTTCAAGATGCTGGAAGTTCTTCGATGGGCCCCACAGTAGAAAAGCGCCGGCGACGTGCCCTTCGGGCAAGTCCGGCTGCAGTTCCAGGGCGCGCCGGCAATGAAACTCGGCCTTCTCCAACCACTCGCTCGTGGGATCGAGCTCAAAGTGGCGCGTCGCGCACACGACGGAAAGAACGGCATGCGCCAGAGAAAAGGCCGGATCTCGCGCGACGGCATTGCTCAGGTGCCGCGCGGCCTCTTCGAGCATTGCTGGATTGCCTGAGGAACTGAGCTTGTAGCCACGCATGAATTCCGCGTACGCCATGGTCCTTGCTATAGCGCGGGGAGCGTTGAATCGTCGCTGGACCCAGCGGACGGTTCAGTGCCATCGCGATTTGCTTGGCGATCTCGTCCTCGAGGTCGGACAGGTGGTTGACGTCGAGGTCGCGTTTGCGTGTGAAGCAAACCCTCTGCAGATGCGTGTCAATCATTTCCAACGAGAAGCGCCAAAGGCCTTTGGACGTCTGAATGCCGCCGCGAACGATAAAACGCACGCCAAGACGGGAAGCGGCCTCCGCTGGTGTCGCCTCGGCCGATACATTTAGCACTGCAGAAGTCGGCAGAACGTCCACGCCCGGCAAATTCCCGAGGCGCACGACCAGTGCATCGGCAAATCCCAGGCACACACCATAGTCATCCGTGGCCTTGCCGAGAAGCATCAGCGGCAAGACGGCCAACGACGAGCGCTCGCTCCATCCGCCCGTCTTTTCCGGGCTGACCGCACGCACACCAACTGGTCCAAAGTCGGATTGCGGAAAGCGCGCGTCCATCACACGCACTGGGCCAACAAATCTGTAGCCTTTGCCCACAACGGTTTCTAGGAAGCGCGGTTTAGCGGAGTCGTCACCTAGGGCGGCTCGGATTTTTCGCACAATGTTGTTGATGTTGGGCTCGGTGTCGATAAACAGATCCGAGCCCCACAATTTGCCGACTATCTCTTGGCGGGAAACCAGCTGGTCACGTCGGCTGACTAAAAAAATCAGCAGTTCCATGGGCTTCTTTTCGAGCTTAATTCGCCGACCCTGGCGGCGAAGCTCGTAACGCCCTAGATCCAGTTCGACCTCGCTCCTGGTCCAGCGTGTGCGTTGCATAGGTCTCTCGAGGGACATTATCCCCTAAGAATCAATAATTTGCGACGATAGGTAAAAGATAGGCAAACCATATCCGCTCTTGATTGGAATGGCCCGCCGCGCAAGACATGATTCTCGCAGTTCGATACTGAGCAACGGAGGCTCAATCATGAAACGATACTTGTCCCTTACACTTGCAATGGCTGGAATGTTTTCTTGTGCGGGGCTGGCATTCAGCCGCGCCGCGGACAATCACTCGCACGAAAAAAACGCATTCACCCCCGATACCATTCCTTGGGGGCCCGCACCGCCCGTTGTGCGTCCCGGCGCACAGTTTGCCGTGCTCGAAGGCGACCCAACCGCCTCCACCGGCGACTTCACGATTCGCTTGAAGATGCCTGACGGGTTCCGCATCGCGCCCCACTTTCACCCGAACAGAGAAAACGTCACGGTCATTTCCGGGACGTTCAAACTCGGCATGGGCGATGAGTTTGAGGCGAACAAGATGAAAGCGTTCATTGCCGGGAGCTTTGCCTTTCTCGACACCGACATGCACCACTACGCCATGGCCTGCGGAGAAACGATCGTGCAGGTCCATGGGCAATCTCCACTTCAATTCAACTACGTCAATCCTGAGGACGATCCAAGCAGGAATAAGTAACCGATCCTGGTGCGGCGTCGCAATGACGCTAAACAGCCCGGGAAGCTGGCAGACCGCCCTTCCCGGGCCCAGCCTAAGGGAGCAGCATCGTGAGAGACCCCGCACGCGAGCATCCCTGCTTGAGAATTGAGAGAAATTGCAATCATAAAGGAGAATAAAAAATGGCGCTGGACATGAACAAACTGAACACCTTCGTAGGGCAATTCGTTGGAGATCTCGGGGCTGCGGTCCACTCGGGCATGGTGGTGATTGGCGAAAAGCTGGGGTTGTACAAGGCTCTCGCCGAAGGCCCGCTGAATTCAGCCGAGCTTGCTGCTAAGACCAAAACAGATGAACGCTATGTTCGCGAATGGCTGGGCTCCCAAGCTGCCGGCGGCTACGTCACATATCACGAGCAGACGCGCAAGTTCAGTCTGAGCGAAGAGCAGGCCTTTACGCTGGCGAACGAAGACAGTCCTGCTTATCTTCCCGGCGCCTTCCAATTGGCTCTCGGCTCGCTGGCCGCAGTTCCCAGGATTACCGAGTCCTTCCGCACCGGCGCCGGCATGGGCTGGCATGAGCACGACGAAGATGTGTTTCATGGCTGCGAGAAATTCTTCCGGCCGAGCTATGCAGCTAACCTCATAAGTTCCTGGATTCCTTCACTGCAAGGCGTAAAGGCCAAGCTCGAGGCCGGCGCGCGCGTCGCGGATGTGGGGTGCGGCAAGGGTGCGTCCACAGTGCTGATGGCTAAAGCCTTCCCAAAATCGCAATTCTTTGGTTTTGACTATCACGACAAATCCATCGAAGGCGCCCGCGCAACCGCCGTTAAAGAGGGTCTCGAGGTTCGCCTCAACTTTGGCGTCGCGAAGGCCAAGGCATTTCCAGGCAAGGACTATGACCTAGTCACTGTGTTTGACTGCTTGCACGACATGGGCGATCCGGTCGGCGCCGCGACCCATGTGCGAAACTCGCTGAGCAAGGACGGCATATGGATGATCGTTGAACCTTTTGCCCACGATGAATTAAAGGACAATCTGAATCCGGTTGGCCGCGTGTACTACTCTTTTTCAACTTTGTTGTGCACTCCCTGTTCGCGTTCGCAGGAAGTGGCGCTGTGCTTGGGTGCGCAGTCAGGCGAAAAACGCATTCGCGAGGTAGTCACCGCGGCCGGCTTCAGCCGTTTCCGCAGAGCCGCGGAAACGCCGTTTAACGTCGTCTACGAAGCTCGTCCATGAGCCGCTCGTATTAAGGAAGGGCAACCGAGGAGTTGAAACCGTGCTGGCTTGCCGGCACGGTTTCACCATGCAATAGGAGCCAGGAGTTGACCGCTGAAGGCTGGAATCCAGACCTTCGCGGGGACTTACTTAGTGGGCGCGAACGGTCGGACGACGCTTTCTATCGCACCAATCTCTGGGTCGCCGTCAAACCTGGTCTTCTATTTCGTCTCGTCTCATTGATATCGAGCGCTGCTTATGGTCCGGTTGTGGATTCGGGCAATGCGAACCCGGATAGCAACTTTAGATTTAACTCAAACATATACATCTTCAACCTGAACATCACCGGACTGGGGACGGGGATATACAACCTGTACTTCAGAGCCGCCGCGACCCTACGCTGCACACAGTGCAGTTTCAAATCCGGTGAGCGATAGCCTCCGAGACAGCTACCGATGCGTGGCGGAGTGCAGCCGGACTTTCCGACGATGAGAAGCCATCTGGCGCACACACCACGGCGTTGCCGCAAGAACTTCCACGACAAGATTATCCACGTCACCAACTGTGGGCGCCTTTTTCTTCACCGCAAAAAAAACAACCTCAGCACGGTCTTTGCTGGTCAGGCTGTCGGTATCGAAGAAGTCGAAGAAGGTATTTGGCTGGTCAGCTTTATGGAGTCGGCTACATCGATCTGGAGGAAAAAACTCTGCAGCCCCTTGAAAACCATTTTGGCCCGAAAGTGTGACCTATGTAGCCGGCACGAACTGTCACCTATGTGTCCGGGCCGGACCCTGTGAGCAGTGGCGGAGGAGGAGGGATTCGAACCCCCGAGACCCTTTCGAGTCTAACGGTTTTCAAGTCGGGTGGTTGCGCCTCGGCTCCGCTCTAAACTAGTGATAACACTAGGTGGCGTTCGGCTGGTTCTGGACGGTTTGGGCACAAATTCCAGCCTATTGGGATAAATGGGATAAAGGTTGTCAGCTCGTCGGACACAGTGCGCCGGAAACTCAAAAGCAGGGTGGCAACCTTCTGGCTGGAATTAGGCCAGCCCATACGTTTGTAGGAGATTCTCAGTCGGTGGTTTGCTAATTTAACCAACCCTGTCCTTGCTCATTGCTGCTCGCGCATTTTGCTAAAGTTAGGTATTCTCATTTGCACCAGAGATATCTCAACTCCATCTACAGGCCGAAAGTTCAACGGAAAAGAATACGCTCGTGTTTGTAACTTAGCCCCAGGGATCATGTTGTTTTCTGGCAAAAGCCGCGACCTCGTGAACCAGCCTGTTTTGAGTGAAAGGAGCCGAAGTTGAATTCAAAGAATCGTTCACGCGTGAACAGTGTCGGATCTCCACGGCTCCATGCGATTGGCAAAATCCGATCCACTCTTAGGACTCGCGCGGAAGCGCCCAAGCAAGGTTCCGAGGGCGCTCCCGACGCATGGCTGGAAGTGAGTCCTTCCGTAGAGCACGGCCTCGACGGGTTAAAAGTCGGTGATGACGTCATCGTTGTGACCTGGCTCCACAAGGCTCGGCGAGACGTATTGAAGGTCCACCCGCGCTCGGACAAACAACGCCCACTTACGGGCGTCTTCGCGACCAGATCTCCCGACCGCCCGAACCCGTTGGGGTTTCATCGCGTGACTGTGCGGCAAATTGCCGAGAATAGGCTCTTGATCGGACCGATCGAAGCTATCGATGGAACTCCGGTGATCGATATAAGCCGGTGATAGGACAGACGGATGGTCTCTAAGATTTAGACCCTTAGCGAGCCACGGAACGCCCAAGCATCTTCGGACACGACTCCTGCACTTTGCTGCGGGCAGGCGCGCTCAATCCGCGGGCCATCTGCTAAATCTCGATCTTCGAGAAGCGCCACGCGCCGAGACCAAGCAGCCCCACGGCGACGACCGCAAGCACCACGGCATCCACAATCGCGCCAAAGTGCGACGTGCCAATGAGCGCAGCGCGCAATCCATCCACTCCATACGAGAGCGGATCGAGTCTCGTCACAAACGACAGCGTCTTCGGTAAATTGTTCAGCGGAAACAGCGCTCCCGACAAAAAGAAAATCGGCAACACCAGAAAATTCATGATCAGCTGGAATCCCTGCATGTCCTGCAAACTCGAACCGATGGACGTCCCCAACGCCGCAAACACGATCGCGATCAACGCCATAAACGCAAATCCCAGCGGTATCCCGATCAAGCTCACCGGGCGGAATCCCGCAATCAGGCATACCACCACGATCAGCGTGCCTTGCAGCATCGCCACCGTCGCGCCGCCCAACGTCCGCCCGATCATCACGTAAATCCGCGGCACCGGCGCCACTAGCGTCTCTTTCAAAAATCCAAACTGCCGATCCCACAGGAGCGCAATGCCGGAAAACACCGAGGTGAACAGCACCGCCATTCCTACAATTCCCGGAGCCATAAATTGCAAGTAGCTTCCGCCGCCGGCTTTCTGATACACGGGCCCAAGCCCGAAACCCAACACCAGTAAATACAAAAGCGGCTGGCCGAGCGACGCGATAATTTGCACTCTCGACCGGCCGTACTTTTTTACTTCGCGCAGCCACAAAATATAAATCGCGTTCATCGGCGGCCTCCCCCGCGAAACATCTGCGCTACTTGCCGCAGCTGATCTTTCGATGTCGCGGACTCGTCGCGAATCGTTGAGCCCGTCAGCGCCAGAAACGCTTCTTCGAGCGATGTCGCATTCGTTCTTTGTTTCAATTCGTCGGCGGTTCCGATCGCTACGATCTTGCCGTGATCGATCACCGCAATCCGGTCGGCCACGCGTTCGGCCTCGTCCATGTAATGTGTCGTCAGGAATACCGTCACATGGTCCGCTTCATTCTGTCGCTTCACGTGTGTCCACAACTGGTTGCGGCTTTGCGGATCGAGACCCAGCGTCGGCTCGTCCAAAAACAAAATCTTCGGCGTATGCAAAAAGCCGCGCGCAATTTCCAGCCGCCGCCGCATTCCGCCGGAAAATGTCTTTACCAGCGCGTCTTTCCGCTCCCAAAGCTCGAAGAGCTTCAGCAGGGTTTCCGCGCGCTCGCGCCGCACCTTCCCCGGCACGTGATAGAGCACGCCGTGCAAATCCATGTTCTCCCAGGCCGTCAAATCCTGGTCCAGGCTCGGATCCTGAAACACGATTCCAAAGCTCTGCCGCACTTCGTTCTCGTGGGTCGTCGGATTGCGCCCGTCCACCTCGACCGTCCCGCTCGTGGCCTTCAGCAGCGTGGTGAGTATCTTGATCGTTGTCGTTTTTCCCGCGCCGTTCGGTCCGAGGAACGCAAAAATCTCCCCCTCAGGCACCTCAAACGAAATATTGTCCACCGCCGTAAAATCCCCGAACTTCTTCACCAAGCCATCCACGCGAATCATTGCGCCCACTCCCGCCTCCCGGCCGCTGATTTCTTCTATTCAGCATACTGAACGGTTTGTTTTAGTTCGTCTCTTCGCGCCCAAGCGCCTGGCACTTGCCGCGACGCGGCGTCCTGCGCACTCCAGGCAAGCGCACTTCTCCCGGACTGTTCACCGCGCGATGGAAGTTCTTTCACCAGGGAAACCGCGTCCAACGCAGCCACCAACCAAGTATTCAACCAAAGAATATTGAGCCAAATTTCCTTCGCCGCGTCCAGCATTTCGCGCATCGCGCTACGAAATAAATCCGGCAGGGAATCCGAACGCAGCGTGTTATACTGTTTCTAAGGAAGCCGCTTTACCTCGGTTTTTCTTCTTTTTTCACGCCCTATAAGATACGCAGAAAATCCTACGCAATTTGATTTATGCGTTTTGGCTCTGGCGTCTTCCATCCTGGCAGGAGTGAAGTCGCCTTGTAGGGAGTGATTTTTGCTAGGAAGACAACATTCTCCAGAAAGCCAGAAGGCAACGGTTCCCAAGACCGCTGTTTTCGACAAATCCGCAAACTTGTCTGCCCGTTCCTCTCGTCGATCACAAGTCACCTCTTGGAATCTCACTAAAGAGAATCTCGTGAAACTCTCAAAATCACAGAATTTTTTGATATATAAGAAACCCGGATTTCTGAGCGACCCCGCTCGGCTCGATCTGGGCAGTTTGGGCACGGTTGGCAGCCCATTGGGATAAATTGGGATAAAGGCAGTCAGGTCGTCGGACACATTGCCTGGGAAACTCAAACGCAAGTAGCAACTGTACGAACTGGCGAAAAACGAATTTTTCCGATAAAAGCGCAATCCGGATTACAAAAAAGCTAAACATGTTTGCCTTATGGAAAAGAGCCAAAAGGTGATGAAGGTATTGGAACAACGCCAGATTCGTTTGGGAGAACGAAGTGACTGACAGGGTGAGGACCGAGGAGGTCAAGGCAGCCTTGGCGCCAATAGAGAAATTGCGGATCGAGTTAGAGTCGGTACAGGGCGGGCCAGACGGGCACGATGTCACTTAGGCATTTGCTGCTCGGCGCTTCGGATTCTCTGCTGCTGCGGGAAACCCGGCTAGAGTACGTCGTCCCCGACAAGGCTCAACTGGTTGCGATTGTCGCATTCTCACACCGGCGGTAGATTTCAAGGATGCACATTCGAAGACATCTCGTGAATACGCGGATTGTCCTCAGATCAATATCAGGAAACCGCTTTCCAGACTTTTGTCCGGCAGCAACGCTCGAACTGCGCGATCCATGGTGGCAAGCTTTCCTTTCTTATGCATCGCAAGTCCTAGCAAGTAGGCATCCGTCACTTGTTGATGACCCGCCAGGCGCTGACCAAATGGTTCAAGTGCGTGGGCGAAACTGACCTCGTCGGGCCAGAATCGGTGCGCGGGATGGCCAAGGTTGGCTTGTAGCAGGCCGAGAGCATCCGTGGGGGTGAGTGCGTTTGGAGAGAAGGCGGGATTCGAGAGTATGCGTACGAAGGCGGTCTGGGTCAGTGGGCACGTTGCCCACCCTTCGCGCGCGTGGCGCGCAAGCCATTCCTGGACCTTCTCATGAGCGCGGTGGGTGGGCCAAGCCATCGCGATAAGGACATTGACGTCCAGCAAAAAGCCGGCTTTCACTCCAATTCATCCTGGAGTCTTTCGACATCCTCGGTGCCTACAGCCGGTGAGCCAGGCGGAAGCTCGACGACGTGAAAGCCGTTGACGATGCGGGTCTGCAAGGGTGCTTGGAGCCCCCGGCGAACTAGTTCCGATACCGCTCTACCGATAGCGACGTCCCGAGCTTCAGCGTACACCTTTACTTCACGAAAGACATCATCGTCAAGCGAAAGTGTGGTTCTCATGCATCTATGATGCTCCAAGTGAGACCTGATGTCAAATCAGCAATCCTGCATCAATCTACGTTGTGTGGTGCAATGGGCGGCTCGGGGTCATCGTGTAGTGGTACCTCAGCACCGCGTACCCGCCGAAGGGCGCTGCTCGTGAATCCTGCGAAGACTCATTAGGGTGCACCAGTCCTGAGATTTGTGGCTTTGGGTGTTGTAGTCGCCGCCAGCTCGAAACACTTCATTCACGACCCTCACTCGCCTCAATTCCTCGGCGAGCTCACCGCAGTACCCGCGGTTCGATGTGATCATGCACCGGAAACTCCTCGTGCCTAACGGTTTTTGGAACCGTTGGGATAAAACTGGGATAAAGAAACCGCGCAATCCGTTCGCTTTAAGTGGAAGCGAAATCTCTGTAACTCACATATATTTAGTGGCGGAGGAGGAGGGATTCGAACCTCCGAGACCCTTTCGAGTCTAACGGTTTTCAAGACGGGTGATTGCGCTCTGGCTCGCTGGTAAGTTGCTGAAAACTAAAGGCGCCGTTCGGCTCGCTCTGGACGGTTTGGGCACGATTGGCAGCTTATTGGGATAAATCGGGATAAAGGCTATTGCACGCGGAACTGATGTAAACCCTGGCAGTTTCGTGGCTACAAGCGCGTTTGTCGGTAATAATCCGTCGAACGAACCGATAACTTGCGGCTTGCCCGCCATCTATCCGGAATCGGGTGAAACGCGCATATGAGCAATTCCCAGAAGCGGACTTCCGGCGAAATAACTTCCAGTTAGCCAGGCATACGTACAAAATCAGGGAGCCCTTCCCGCATATTGCGGCTGTACGCAAATGCCTTGACGCGATGCCGCATTAGTATCACAATGTGATTCTAATCATGCTTGGCGAATTCGAATATCTCCTCATCACTGCTGCGGCAGCACTTGGCGACCATGCCTACGGTGCGGCGATTCGGCAAGAAATCGAATCGACCACTGGACGAAAGTGCTCCATTGGCGCGTTGTATACCACCATCGATCGCCTGGAAACCAAGGGCCTGCTGAAAACCTGGATGGGCGATGCGACGCCTCAGCGCGGCGGCCGCGCCAAGCGAATGGTTCGCATCACGCCGAAGGGCGTGCAGGCGGCGAAGGATTTCTATGATGCAGTAACCCGCGTGAGCAGGGGAGCAGCCTGGGCG
>WNFP01003351.1_pt1 | contig 12833 bp, 12 predicted proteins | sample 5400201 | NCBI WGS metagenome assembly WNFP01 (sample SAMN13153355, study PRJNA577476) | soil metagenome | isolation source: 115 cm saprolite under Madrone tree | place: USA:California | collected 2016-06-14
GCCTGCACCTTCGCCAATAACAAAGCCGTCACGGTCTGAATCCCAGGGCCGGCTGGCTTTTTCCGGCTCATCATTGCGCGTGGAAAGGGCCCGCATGGCGGCGAAGCCGCCCACTCCCATGGGCGTGATTGCAGCCTCCGTACCACCGGCAATCATTACATCGGCGTCACTGCGCTGAATAATTTTATAAGCGTCGCCGATGGCATGGGCGCTGGTGGTGCAGGCTGTGGCAGTGGCTTCATTCGGCCCTTTGGCGCCAAAGCGAATGCTCACATGTCCAGCAGCCAGATTCACGATGGCGGCGGGAATAAAAAATGGCGAAATCTTGCGTGGACCGCCCTTGAGCAGCTGCTCATGCTCCCGCTCAATAACGTCAAATCCACCCACCCCGGAACCAATATGCACGCCCACACGAGCTTCATTTTCGGGAGTGACCTTAAGGCCGCACATTTTCATGGCTTCATCCGCTGCCGCCATGGCCAGGTGAATGAAGCGCCCCATTTTCTTGATCTCTTTTTTCTCTATGAAATTAAGAGGATCAAACCCTTTCACTTCCGCGGCAATCTGGCAGGGAAAGTTCGTTGTGTCAAAAGTGGAAATTCTGGATATGCCACCTTTGCCGGCAACAATGTTCCGCCAAACCTCAGTGCTGGTGTGACCCACGCCGCAAATCAACCCCAGGCCCGTTACAACAACCCGCCTGCTCAATCACTTGCCGCCTTTCGCATGCTTTTCAATGTACTCCACGGCGTCCTTCACGGCACGGATCTTTTCCGCGTCCTCGTCAGGAATCTCAATATCAAATGCTTCTTCAAAAGCCATCACCAGTTCCACGGTGTCCAGGGAATCCGCGCCAAGATCATCCACAAAGGAGGCACTGGGCGTGACTTCACCTTCATCTACTCCAAGCTGCTCAACAATGATCTGTTTCACTTTATCTTCAACGGCTGCTGCCATAGGCTTGTGACTCTCCTTATTGTATTGGTGCTGAATTGTGCTACTGGGACATTATTATTGCTTTACAGATTTTGCATTTTTCTGGATGTAATCAATCGCATCCTGGACAGTGGCGATTTTTTCCGCCTGTTCATCCGGAATTTCAATACCGAACGTCTCTTCCAGCGCCATGATCAGTTCCACGCGATCCAATGAGTCCGCGCCAAGATCATCAACGAACGCGGACTCCGGACTCACATCCGCTATTTCCACGCCCAGTTGGTCCACGATGATCTGTTTTACCTTGTCCTCTACTCCAGACATAAACTCTCCCGCTGATTATCCAAACTGCCAAGTGTAATTGGTCTAAAAATGCTATGTAAAGGGCTGCTTCAAAAAGGCCTTACTGCCACCGCCAGGGATTGCGGCCTTTGGTCCACCGCCATGGGCCTGGGCGCTTTGAATCCGGCGCTGCGGCACATCCCCAATGCTGAAAAAGTGCAAGCGTCCCCGTGAATAATGCTGTCCAAACACGGTCAGGCTGAACAGGACCGCACCCGATACACAATTATTATTGGGTACAAACTCATTGGGTACAAACTCTAAGATTATCATCTGCCGCCCGGATTCAGGACAGGATGCTCGTTTTCAGCATCTTTTCACTTTCCACTACCGTTTTTCCGGGCATACGCGCCTTGGCCTCCCGCAATGATAGTAAGCATCTGCATCGCGTCCGGCCGCGCGCCAGTGATGGATTTTGCAGACATGCTGGATTAAATTTCAGTTTTTTGTTCACGCACCGGGCGTCGCCACCACCTGACCCAAATAAAAAGTCTTACTCATAGACACGAAACATATTTGGCCCGAGCCGCCCGCTTCAACTTGCTCCGCCTTGGCGTAGGATCTGGGAGATCGCTTAGGCGCAGGATAGAATTAATTACGCCTATGGCCGACATCAAACTGTTCCGCATTACCGCCTCCAAAGTGCAAGAACTTCAAGGAAAATCAGCCACCGTAGAAAAATCCCTTCAGAGTCAGATTGAAGGGCACATGGATGAGTTTCTAGGGATTCGGTTTTTGGTGTCCGAGTACACCACAGGCCGCAGTCACAGCGGCAGGATTGATACCTTGGGAATAGACGAGAATGGCTCCCCGGTTGTGGTTGAATACAAACGGACACTCAATGAGAATGTGATTACCCAGGGGCTTTTCTATTTGGATTGGCTGCTTGATCACAAGGCAGAATTCATCCTGCTGGTGACAAAGCATTTGGGCCAAAAGGTAGCAGATGAGATCGACTGGGCGAATCCCCGCTTGCTCTGTATCGCCGGGGATTTCACTAGATACGATGAGTATGCAGTCCAGCAAATTAACCGCAACATAGAATTGATCCGCTATCGCCGCTACGAAGAAGATTTGCTGGTGCTGGAACTCGTCAATGCTAGCCGGGCTGAGGCCACAGAATCCGTTCCTAGCAGCGGTCGGAAAAGTGGGACCTCAAAAACGCCTCTTGAATACTTAAGCCAAGCACCCCCGAAGTTGCGTGATCTGTATGAAGCTCTACGTTCGTTTCTAGCGGCACTTGGAGATGACGTGCAGGTGGCACCATTGGCATGCTACATCGCCTTCAAACGCATACGGAATTTCGCCTGTGTTGAAATTCACCCTCAGTCGCAGAAGCTACTGGTCTTTGTGAAAGTTGATCCGGGTACTGTAGAACTTGTTCCGGGATTACTCCGGGATGTCCGGTCCATCGGGCATTTCGGAACAGGAGATTTAGAGATAACCATCACCACCGAAGAACACTTGGAACGTGCGAAAGCGCTGATTATGAAAAGTTACGAAAGCAGTTAACAGCCTGTCAAAGCATCCAGATGGCCGGAATAAATCCGCTCAGCCCTTCAGCGGCATTGCACCTGGGATTGAGGTGAACTTAGCGCGGAAGATCGCCGCGCCAACTATCCGTTTGCACTTTACCGGTCGCTGACTTCACGAGTCGCGCTGAAGGGCTTTACAATAAAATCTTGTCTGCCCCTCGATTCCTTCTCAAATATAGTGCCTGGCTTGCCGCTCTCAAGACCCTGGGAGCGTGGGGCGTGTTCATCGTATCCATTCTGGATGCGTCCGCCTTTGGCGTCCCCATGGACCCTCTGGTGGCAGGCTATGTGTACGCCAATCCACACAAAGCCTGGCTCTACTGCGTAGCCGGGGCACTCGGTTCAGCGTTAGGCAGCCTGGTCCCCTTTGCTTTAGGACGCGCCGGCGGCGAGCTTTTCCTGCTCAAACGCATTGATGAGGCCAAGCTGCAACGCATCCGTGACCGCTTTGAAAAACAAGAGTTCCTGGCCCTGTTCATCCCGGCGATGCTGCCCCCACCCACGCCCTTTAAACTGCTGGTTTTTTCCGCCGGCGTGTTTGAGATGAAAATCCGGGACTTCGTTCTCGCCATTGTGCTGGGAAGACTGGCACGCTTTGGCGTGCTGTCTGCCCTGACGATTTTCTTCGGCCCGCAGATCGTCGCCCAGACCAGGAGTCTGATCAAAAGCCATCCCTCAATGCTGGCGCTGATTGTGCTTGGACTCGGATTGCTCGGTTACCTGATCTATCGCTTGCTGCGACAGCCGGCCAAAGAAATTGCCGAAGAGATAAAAAAGGCGTAGATCGCCGGGATCGGAGATGTTTGCATGCAGCCTGCCTAATGCGTGTCTACATTCATCTGGACTGTCACGCTGACACTACAAGCCTTGCGCATGTTGGTTCGGCCCACCAAAATTCCAAGCCTGCCCTTGATGGGTTCACTCCAACACATTCTAGTCCCAATCGGTTCACCAAACTCCAGTCCCGAAGGGACGCTACAGTCTGTAGCCGGGGACGGGAGTCCCCGGTGGCGTTCGTGAATCTCAGAGTCCCGCAGGGACGGCACATGAGTTCTGCGTTTCAAAGCCATGCATTTTCAATAGTGATTCCATCTCTGCAGCGAAATCACGCTTTTTGTGGTGATCGCGTTGGTTGGCAATGTATTTCATCACCAGGGGTATCTGTGAGCGACTCACGCTGCACGCAAAATATCCTTCCTGCCATTCGAACTTCGCGCGGCCCTCGTTCATCCATCGCGACGAATTTAGCCTTCAGCACCTGCGTGGCTTTTGCAATACTCATCGCGGCAGGCAACTGAACCAGGACGGGCACGTGGTCTTCAATCCCACCTACGGCCAGTGCATGCATCCCATGATTCGTAGCAATGCCAGCCATGTATGCCCATAACTTCGGCTGCCGCTCCTCTCCGATTGACCGCAGCCGATTTTTGGTGCTGAAAACGATGTGAAAATGACTGCTAATGTAGGAGCTAGGCATTGTGTGCCGTCCCTCCGGGACTCATATCTTTAGTTCTGCTGACCGGGGACGGCCGAGTCCCCGGTGGCGTTCGTGAACCTCACAGTCCCGCAGGGACGGCACATGAGTTCTGCCAGACCTGCTCTAAACTGCCGCGCTCTTGCTCGCAAACGCGCGCTCTGTTTGGGCTGCAAGAGCGCCGATTCCGAACAACACCGCTGAAAACAGCACATCCGAAATAATTCCGTTGCGGAAGAATGGAATGGCCTTGGTATAGCACTCAATCAGCCCGGAGAAGTTCCTGGCATAAGCAATATTGCCAAAGGCCCATACGGAAAAATTGCTGACCAGATAGAAGCCGACTCCTGTACCCAGCCCTGCGCCCAGGACGTTGAGAGGTTTTACACGGTCACGCAACAGCGTGCCCATCAGGCAGGGCACAAAATACCAGGCCAGCATTACGTATTGGTCCATGGCGAACGGAATCTGGTAGACCCGCAGGTTCAGATAAACGTCTGAGGCAATGAGGAGGGCGGCGGGAATCCAGAAGTATTTGCGCGGCATGCGCGAGCCAAAAAACAGCAGCGAAGCCCCAACCAGTCCAAAGCCATTCGTCGCAAAGACGCCCGTTCCGGCGGTCACGCGCAAGAGGACTGCAAGTACCACAAATAGATAGGCCAGCATGTACACCTCACGCCAATCATTGTGACGGTCCGTATCATCAACGTCAAGGATGAGCGCCAGCATTGCCGATGCCGTTGGGGGCCAGCCCCATATACATCTCGTCAACGTGCAACCGTGGGTCCAGCACAACCGTGCCTGTGAGCGGAGGCCTGCGCCGCTGGGCGTAGCCTTCAACCGATTCAAAACGCAGGTCTTCAAACTGCACCTGATAGCCCCCGCCGTTGAGCTCTTGTACGGTCACCACGGGATAAGCTGCCCAGTCCAGGAATGCCCGGCCCAGGTATGACTTTTTGGCGGCCAATGATGCCGGCGTCCCTTCCGGCTTAAATCGTAGAACGCCCTTGTTCTGCGGATCAACAGTGAGCGGATCGCCCACACCGGAAGCCGGTTCAACGGGCAGCATGTGAAAAAAGCTCTGCGTCTCAACCACGCCATTCCATGAAAACGGATTGAGCGGCAGCGGAAAAGCGGAGGCCCGCAGGGGCTCTTCATTGTGATAAGTCCTGGCATTCAGAGCGTTCACGGCCCGGCGGTGCTCAAAATCCCTGACCACGATCAGTGCCGCAACAACCGCCAGGGCAAGAATTGCTCCACCGCGTCCGTGAAATTGCCGCTTGCGCGCGCCAATCTCGGCGGTGACCAGGCCCAGCAATGCCGGCACAACCAGCCCGGCAATCAAGGCCAGAAGCATGAAGGGGTCCACAATGTAAACGATGTCCCAGGAGTACCACCGGAGATTGAAGGGCGCAAAGGGGCGCACGCCGTAGTTATTCGTAAAGTCCTGAAAGAGGTGCAGCAACGCCCCCAGCAGCGCGTAGCCATACAGCAGCTTCCAATTCGGCGGCAGACTGGGTCCACGCCCTCGCGCTTTGAGTACGCGAAAAATCCCGTAGACCAGGCCCACCACCAGCAACGCCATCACGGGCGCGCCAATCAGGCTGTGCGTGATGCCACGATGATGCTTAAGCCCTGTGGCGGCACTTACAAGGTAGGAAACGCCATCAATATCCGGGGACTCAGCCGCCAGAACCAGGGTGAGCGTCGCCAATCCGGTTTTGCGATTGAGTCCGGCGCGGCCAAGACACGCACCGGTCAGCATGTGCGTTACAGGATCCAAAAAAGAACCTCAAAAACAAACTAACATTGTAAGCATTACTCTCAAGGCGGACATACAACTGACGCTGTTGCAGGCCTCTTGTCTTCCCCTCTTGTCTTCCTTGTCTTCCTTGTCTTCCTTAATCTTCCTTGTCTTCCTTAAGAGGTATTGTGAAACAGGTGAATCGAGTGGAATAATTATGCATACTCGATATGTACCTGTCACCCAAGCCGAATACGCGATTGCTGCTCTGTTCGCGGAAGAACGACTCCGTGCTTGCTCTGCAGAGCGCCGTCTTTCGCGACTCCGGCTACGCCGTGATACCGGCTGCCTCGAATGAAGAAATTCGGAAGCATATTGATAACGCGGACTTCGACGTAATCATCCTGAACCACACGCTTTCATTCTCTGACCGCACGGCGCTGGCCAGGAAGGCAAAGATGCGCAACGCCGCAAATGGCGTTCTGGTCCTGCACCACAGCGGCTCTCTCGGTAATCCGCATGTTGACCTGGCGGTAGACTCGCGGGCCGGCGGAGAAGCCATGCTTTGCGCGCTCCACCGCGTTGAGGCCATGCTGCACGCCCGCAGCCATTACCGCTCTGATTCCGCGGGGAAATACTTTGTTGTAGCCGATGCAAAGCGCAATTACATCTTTGTGAGTGATGCGGTATGTGAACTGCTGGGTTATGAGCGGGCCGTGCTGCTGGAGCGCCGTATTGACGATATTGTGCTGGGCTCCACCCCGTTGACCGAACCACTGTTTGAGCAGTTAGTCTCGGCTGGAGCACAGGACGGCACCATTACTCTGCGGCACCGCTCCGGACAGCCAATTGCTGTCAGATACTGGTCCAAAGTTGAGCCGGACGGATGCATGGTCGCGCACTGGAAGCCGATTGATAATATATCGGCGGACAAAACGCCCGGCTCACTCCATTAATAACTTCACGGACCTTTCTTCAATACCAAGCTCCGCGGGCAAAGTACCCAGCAACTCGCCGTCAGCCTGCGCACGAATCACCGGCGCCTGCGACAGTGCCGTGCAGCGAAACCACTTTGCATGGACCACATCCACATCCGGCACCTTCCAGTTTCTTCCTGTCGCGACGGCGGCAAAGTAGGAAAGAAACCGGCGCACTTTATCAGTGCGAAAAAGCAGCAGACAAAAATCATTTCGCAACAAACCTGAGCCCAGGTTCACAAACCGCAGCAAGCCGGGAAATCTTCCCGCTCGAATGGCCAGTCCGAGCGTGGCTTTGTCCCGGCCGCGGTTTCCCTGTGCATCTTCCCACTCCACCTGGAACATGGGATACGCGCCGTGCATGGCCATGCGCGCCATCTCCAGGAAATAGGCATTGCGTCCCCAGAACTCTTTGGCCCCCACGGCGGTGCGGTACATCAGCTCAGCGTCAGCGCCCACGCCCGCGGCAATCAGGAAATAACGCTTCTCGGTTGCGCCGTCGCGTTGCGAGCACACTACGCCCGGACGAAAATCACGGGGAACATAGGTAAGCAGCCTGCCGGCGGCCGCCGCCGGATCGGTGGGGAGCCGCAGGTCAGAGGCCAGCAGGTTACCGCTGCCCAGAGGCACCACGCCGAGGGCTGCCGCCGCCGGGGAGCGCATAAGGCCGTTGAGCGCCTCATTGGCCGTGCCATCGCCACCGCAGGCCACCACTGTGTCAAAACCCGCGTTCGCCGCCTCCTGCACCTGCTGAATGGCGCTGCCGGCATGGGTGGTGGCCGATGCCTCAACCTGGATTCCGGCCTTGCGGAATATCGCCGCCACGCGCGCGATGTCTTCTGCACGCTGCCTGCGCTTGCGCCCGGAAGCCGGGTTATAAATCAGGAATGCCTTTTGCATGACTTGGAGTCTTGCGGTGATTGGGCCATCTCCCTCTGTGGCCCGGTCACAATATAATCTTTGCATGCCCTCTCTGGCCAAGGACAAAAATCCCGAACGCAAGATTGAAGAGCGCAAGATCCCGGAGCAAAAGATTGAAGAATTGCGGAATGAGATCCGCCACCATGAGCACCTCTATTACGTGCTGGATGCCCCTGAGCTCTCTGACGCCGATTTTGACCTGCTCATGCAGGAGCTGAAGAAGCTGGAAGCGGCCCACCCGCAGTTGATCACGCCCGATTCTCCCACACAGCGCGTCGGCGGCAAGCCGCGCGAAGGCTTTGTCAAGGTGGAACACTCGCGCCCCATGCTCTCTCTGGACAATGCTTACAACGAGCAGGAGCTGCGCGACTGGGACCGCCGTGTCCACGAGCTGGCCGGCTCTGACAAAGTGGAGTACGTGTGCGAGTTGAAGCTGGATGGCATGTCCCTGGCGCTTACCTATGAGCACGGGAGATTGCTGCGCGGCGTCACCCGCGGCGACGGCTCCGTGGGTGAAGACGTGACTTCCAACGTTCGCACCATGCGCTCCGTGCCGCTCTCCATTACCGCAAGTGCGATCCAGAAAGCCGGCGTGCCGGCCGAGTTTGAAGTTCGTGGCGAAATCATCATGCCGCTGGCGGCCTTTGAGCGCATGAATGAAGACCGCGAGAGCCAGAACCTGGGCCGCTTCGCCAATCCGCGCAATGCCGCAGCCGGAACCATACGCGTGCTTGAACCCAACATTGTGGCGGAGCGCCGTCTGGATTTTTACGCCTATTTTCTTCTGGTCAAGGGCAAATACTTCCCGGATAAACACTCTGCGGCCCTGGAAGCGCTGCAAGCTCTGGGATTCAAGGTCAATCCCAACCATCTGGTGGCGGCCAATATCGATCAGGTGCTCGCGTTCATTGCGAAAGGCGAGCAGATGCGGGAAAAGCTGGGTTATGAAATTGACGGCATCGTGGTAAAAGTCAATTCCATGCGCACGCAAGACCGGCTGGGCTTTACCGGAAAAGCGCCCCGCTGGGCCATCGCATATAAGTACGCAGCGCGCAGTGGGGTTACGCAGGTGCAGGACATCCTGATCCAGGTGGGCCGTACCGGCAAGCTCACCCCCGTGGCCGCATTAAAGCCGGTCTTCATCGGCGGAACCACTGTTAGCCGGGCCACACTGCACAACCAGGATGAGATCGAGCGCCTGGGCGTGAAAATTGACGACTGGGTGATGGTGGAACGCGGCGGTGACGTGATTCCCAAGGTCGTAAAGGTCGTCGAAGACAAAGAACATCCGCGCGGCCATAAGATGTTCCACATGCCGGAGCGCTGCCCGGTGTGCAAGAGCAATGTGGTGCGCGTGGAAGGCGAGGCCGACCACCGCTGCATCAACGTGAACTGCCCGGCCAAGCTGCGGGAGAGCATTCAGCATTTTGCGGCGCGCTCCATCATGAACATTGAAGGCATGGGCGAGTCCCTGGTCAATCAGCTGGCCGATCGCGGCCTGGTCAAGAATATCGCCGACATTTACGAGCTCACCAAAGAAAAGCTGCTCACGCTGGAACGCATTGGTGATAAGTCTGCCGAGAATCTGCTGGCGGAAATTGAGCAATCGCGCAAGCTTCCCCTGGAGCGCGTGATTTACGGCCTGGGTATTCGTTTTGTCGGCGAACGCACGGCTGAATTTCTGGCCGAACACTTTGGCTCCATGGACGCCGTGATGAGCGCATCGGTGGAAGAGTTGGAAGAAGTGAATGAGGTCGGCCCACGAATCGCGGAGAGCATACACGAGTTCTTTGCCGAACCCAGCAATCGCACGCTGGTGGAGCGCCTGCGCAAATATCTGACGTTTACCGGAGTCAAAAAGCAGCGTGGCACCGCGCTGGCCGGTAAGACGTTCGTTCTGACCGGCACGCTGCCGAATTATTCTCGCGACGCGGCCAAAAAGATGATTGAAGATGCTGGCGGCAAAGTGTCGGGCTCAGTGAGCAAAAAGACTGACTACGTGGTCGCCGGCGAAGATGCAGGTTCCAAGCTGGACAAAGCGCGGGAGCTGGGTGTGAATGTAATCGATGAGAAGGCGATGGAGGAGTTGGTGAAAAAATGACAAGGGGTTTGATCACAATCTTTGGCATCGCGCTCGTCGCGACTGTACTTTTTGTGGTCAACCATGGCTTTGGCGCAGGCCATGGCAACTATGATCTCGCGTTGGGTATTCTAGGTTTGCCGTGGATCCTGCTTCCATGGCCTCAATTTCTTCGTCAGCACGACTTTGCGTGGCTCGTTGTCGTTCCGTTTGGTTTAAATTATCTGCTGGTGCTTACGGTTAGCAGGCTAGCGCGGCGGCCTCGCAAGAAATAAATGGGTGAGTCGACCTCCGAATTGTTCCGTTAGGGTCAGTTTCATCGGCCGCTAAATTCGGAGTGGCTGCCACCAAAAGTAGACTAAAATTCGACAACGCAAATGTCCTACAAAGCTGCTGACGTTTTTCGCGCCGCCCGCGACTTTCTCCTCGCCCATCGTGACGACTACGCCACCGCCTACGCGGGCTTTCAATGGCCAAAACTCGAACGCTTTAACTGGGCGCTGGATTGGTTTGATGCCATCGCAGCCGGCGACCGGCGCAATCAGACGGCGCTCTGGGTGGCCTACGAGGACGGCCGCCAGGACAAACTGACATTTGCCGAGCTCTCCGAGCGCTCCGCGCGCATGGCAAATTACTATCGCAGCCTGGGAGTGCGTCGCGGCGACCGCGTGCTGCTCATGCTCGGCAATATTCCGCCTCTCTGGGAAACCATGCTGGCCATGATGAAACTGGGCGCCGTCATTATTCCCGCAACCACGCTGCTCACTTCCAATGACGTTGCTGACCGCATTGCCCGCGGCCGCGTCCGGCACATTGTGTGCGCCGCGGAGCTGGCCGCGAAGATCGAACCGGCCTGCGGGGACTGCACACGCATCTCCATTGGCGGCAAAGTGCCGGGATGGCATGAGTACGAGCAAGGCTATTCTGCCCCTGCGGCATTCCAGCCCGAAGGTGAGACCAGCGCAAGCGATCCTTTGCAGCTTTATTTCACCTCCGGCACCACGGCCAAGCCCAAGCTGGTGATGCACAGCCACACCAGCTATCCCGTGGGACATCTTTCCACCATGTATTGGATCGGCATCCAGCCCGGTGACATCCATTGCAATCTGTCTTCACCGGGCTGGGCCAAGCATGCCTGGAGCTGTTTCTTCGCGCCCTGGAACGCCGAAGCCACGGTCTTTGTGATCAACCAATCGCGCTTCAACGCGCGCGGTTTGCTGGATGCGCTTACCGGTTGCGGCGTGACCACTTTCTGCGCGCCGCCAACCGTCTGGCGCATGTTGATTACGGAAGGCCTGAGTGACTGGAAAGTCCGATTGCGCGAGCTGGCCAGCGCCGGTGAGCCGCTGAACCCGGAAGTGATTGAGCAGGTGCGCATGGCGTGGGGGTTGACCATCCGTGATGGCTACGGCCAGACGGAGACATCGGCCCAGGTCGGCAATCCTCCGGGACAGAAGCTCAAAGTGGGCGCAATGGGCCGCCCTCTTCCCGGCTATCAGGTAAGGCTGCTGAACGCTGAAGAGAAAGATGCCGACGAAGGCGAACTTTGCTTGCCTCTTGATCCTCCACCCGCGGCACTGATGCCCGGATACCAGGGTGATGATGGCAACCTCATTCCTCTGGAAGGCCCGGTGTATCGCACGGGTGACGTGGTGCAGCGCGACTCCGATGGCTACCTGACCTTTGTGGGCCGCGCCGATGACGTCTTCAAAGCCTCCGACTATCGCATCAGCCCCTTTGAAGTTGAAAGCGCGCTGATTGAGCACGCGGATGTGGTGGAGTGCGCCGTGGTGCCATCGCCGGACCCGTTGCGCCATGCGCTGGTCAAGGCCTTTGTCACGCTGCGCGCCGGTTGCGCGCCTTCGCGCGAAACGGCGCTGTCAATTTTCCAGCACAGCCGCAAAGTCCTTGCGCCTTATAAGCGTGTGCGGCGGCTGGAGTTTGTGGACCTGCCAAAAACCATTTCCGGAAAAATCCGGCGCGTCCAGCTGCGAACGGCAGAAGCGGAAAAGGCTGCCAGTGCGAAGTCGCAGAACGAATTCAGGGAAGAGGATTTTGCGGAGTTATTCTGAAACCCCGAAGCGGTAGCGAGGGGGCCCTATCGCCACAAAGCGTTTGCTTTCAACAGCAAGATTGCCATTTGCCAGCACGATCCCCATACCTCGGCTCGATTCGTAGCCCAACGATTGTCCAAGTCCCACCTTGGCGGGACGACGGATAATACCCCGGTACGATTCCGAGTCTTGTTGTGCCTCAAGACCGTTTCTTTAAGAGTACAACCCATTCGGCAACTAATGCAGGAAGCCGCTCGACAACTTCGTAGCCAAATAGAACCTCATCGACGTAGCCCATATGCAGCATGTCAATGATCCTGCAGAGATACGACTTGCCACAGGTCCACCATGTAAACGCATCGTCGACCATCAAATAGTGCTTAACGTCGATATTCTCGTGCTCTGATAACTCTTCTAATTCCATTCCATCTAAGAGAGTCTCGTAAACTCCATCCGCTACTCTGCTGCCAAACGTTGTGGTGTAGTAGTACTCCTTGATCTCCCAGATCGCAATTGGGTTGATGCTGCTGGGAAACGCCCCATCCACGCGACGTGCTAATGTCCGAAGTGGTGCTCCATTTCTAGTGATGGTTGTCAATCGTCTTGGGTCAAAATCGCAATCGCATTCTCCTACATTAGCCTCCACAATCATATTTACGATACCTGTCATGTAGGCTGGTGCCCTCTTGTCACCCTTCTGCTTGTTCATCGGCACCGGTCTTTTTGGCTTCAGATTTAGCCGTAAGGCCTCATATTCTTTTTTGGCACGA
>WNFP01003352.1_pt1 | contig 12833 bp, 15 predicted proteins | sample 5400201 | NCBI WGS metagenome assembly WNFP01 (sample SAMN13153355, study PRJNA577476) | soil metagenome | isolation source: 115 cm saprolite under Madrone tree | place: USA:California | collected 2016-06-14
CGCTCGTCATCGTGATGTACTTCTCGCTCAACATAGGCTACCTCTGGTACAACATCATCGGCTGCGCCGCGTGCATCGTCTTCAGCCTGGTCCTGCAGGCGGTCCTGCCGCCGCGAGCCCGCTCCGTAGAGGGCCCTGCCGCATGACCGCGGAGCCGGTCATCGCGTTCGGCCAGCAGCCCTGCGGCTTCTTCCCGCGGCGCTTCTTCGTGGCCAAGATCCGGACCGCGCGGCGCCTGCAGGCCGAGATCGGCGGCCGCATCGTGTATTTCTGCCACGACAGCGACCACGACCCGCGCGAGACGCGCACGATCCTGCGCCATCGCGCCACCGGCCAGCCCGCGCACCTCAACTTCGTGATTGCCGGCAAGCTCCAGCGCAAGTTCTCGCCGCTCTACGCCAAGCGCATCGCCGCCGATTGGCACGCGAGGACGCTCGGGCAGCTCCCGAATTACGTGGACCATTCCGCCATCGAGCTGTTTCGCAAGACGTCCGCGGAGACGGTGGCCGACTTCTGCCTCGAGATGTACCGCGGGATGGGCCTGCTCGACGGCATGGACGTCGTGCGCTCGAGCGATCGGGAGGTGCGGCGGCGCGCATGCAGCGTCGGCGACTTCTTCGTGGACGTGGCGCACGAGGGCGAGATCGTGCGCGCGCGCATGCGCGACGGCGCGCTCATTCTGCACGAGGGCGGCGATTCGTTCGTCACGCTCCCGACGGCGGCATCCGGGTTCGGCAAGGAGCAGATCAGCCCGGCGCGGGACACGCGGCTCCGGTGGATGCAGGCCGTGATCCACTGCACGCACTACGTGACGGGCGCGGGCGAGCAGGCATACCTGCGGGAGGAAGACGCGCCGGAGATCACCTACGTGCAGCGGGAGGACATCGACCGGTCGGACGAGGCGTTCACGGAGCTCGGGGGCTGACATGGCGCCGGCTGCGCTGCGCATCGGCATTACGTGCTACCCGTCGATCGGCGGCAGCGGCGTGCTGGCGACGGCGCTCGGCGAGGGCCTGGCGGCGCGCGGGCACGATGTGCACTTCATCTCCTACGAGCGGCCGTTCCGCCTGCCCGCCGATGCCCCGCGCCTGCACTTCCATCCGGTCGCCATCAACGAGTACGGGCTGTTCCGGTTCCCCGACTACACCCTGCCGCTGTCCGTGCGCATGGCCGAGGTGAGCCGCGACCACCGGCTCGACGTGCTCCACGTCCACTACGCCGTGCCCCACGCCACGGCCGCCATCCTCGCGCGCGCGATGCTCGCGCCGGACCGGGGACCCCGCGTCGTCACGACGCTGCACGGCACGGACACGACGCTGCTCGGCCACGACGCCGGCTACGCGCCCGCCATCCTGCACGCGCTGCACGCGTCGGACGCCGTGACCGTGGTGTCCGAGTCGCTGGAGCGCGAAACCCGGAGCGTGCTCGGCTTTGACGGCCCCATTGAGGTCATCCACAACTTCTTCGCCCCGCGCCCGCCCAGCCGGACGCCCGAGGCCGTCCGTCGCGAGCTCGGCCTGGGCGACGAAGTCCTCGTCGTCCACTCGTCCAACCTGCGTCCGGGCAAGCGCGTGGACCTCGTGCTGGAGGCAGTCGCGCGCGTGCGCCCGCGCGAAGGCTTCAAGCTCCTGCTCTTGGCCGGCGAGGCGTTCGCGCCGTTCGCCGGCCTGGTGCGCGGCCTGGGCCTGGCCGATCGCGTGATCGTCCGCGAGAAAGTCCACGCCATCGAAGACTATCTTCAGATCGCGGACGTCGGCCTCTACGCCTCTGACGCCGAGAGCTTCTGCATCTCCATTCTCGAGGCCATGTGCTTCGGCTGTCCGAGCGTCTCCACGCGCGTGGGCGGCATCCCGGAGGTGGTGGAGGACAAGGAAAGCGGCCTGCTCGTGCCGCCCGGCGACGTCGCGGCGCTCGCCCAAGGGCTGGAGGCCCTCATCCACGACGAGCCGCGGCGGCGCACCCTCGGTCGCGCGGCGCAGGCGCGCGCGAGCGAGCGCTTTTCCGCCCAGGTCATCGTGCCGCGCTACGAAGCGCTCTATCGACGGTTATGCGGGTCATCGTGACGCGAAGTGAACGCTGTAGATGACACTCGCCAGGAGGCGACCATGAAAAGCCTGACCTACGCGTGCGTTGTATTCCTCGCTCTCGTCGGCGCCGCCGCGCCCTCGCTCGTCTCGGCCCAGACGCCGGCGCCGAGCCTGTCGAAGGAGACCGTGGCCAGCTTCCAGCGCGCCACCAACGAGCTTCTCGGCATCGCGGAGGCGATGCCCGCCGACAAGTACGGCTTCAAGCCGGCGGGGGCCGAGATATCGAGCTTCGGCGACCAGTTGATGCACGTGACCGCAATCGTTCAGCGCTTCGTCGACGCCGCCAAGGGCACCAAGACGGAAGCCGCCCATCACGGGGCGATGACGAAGCCCGAGATCATGGCGCTGATGAAGAAAACCTTCCAGAGCGCGGAGGAGGCGATGGCCTCCCTCAGCGACGCCCAGATGCTCGAGCCCGTGAAGTTCCCCTTCGGCGACCGCACGGTCACCCGCGCCACGTTCTGGCAGGGCCCGCTGTACCAGCTCCGCAACCACTACGGCCAGCTCGTGGTCTATCTGCGGATGAACGGGATCGTGCCGCCGGCCAGCAGGCGGTGACCGGGCGCGTCTACTCGATGATCTGATCCGCTCGGCTGAGCAGGGACGGCGGGATCGAGAGACCGAGCGCCTTCGCCGTCTTGAGATTGATGATGAGCTCGAACATCGTGGGCTGCTCGACGGGGAGATCGGCGGGCTTGGCGCCCTTGAGGATCTTGTCCACATAGGGCGCCGTCCGCCGGATCTCGTCGTAAAAGTTCACGGCGTATGACATGAGGCCACCTGCCTCGACGAACTGCCGCTCGCCCCACATCGCCGGTACCCGGGTCCGCACCGCGAGGCCGACGAGCGATTTTCTGTGCTCCGTGGTGAGCGCACCCGCGGCCACGAAGAGCGCTTGCGCGCGCTCCCGGGTCATCGATGCGAACGCGCCTGCGAACTCGCCGGGGCCTCGCACGGCGAGCGGAAGCAGGGTGAGCCCCAGAGCCCGGGACGACTCCTGGAGCTGGGTCAAGACCAGCACGTTGGACTGGTCGGCCGGGTTGTAGAGAACGGCCACGCGGGTTGCCTTCGGCGCGACGACCTTCAAGAGCTCCAGCCGCTTCCCGCCCAGCGCCGCGCTAATGCTCGTCAATCCTGTCGCGTTCCCGCCCGGTCGCGCCACGGATGCGACGAGCCCGGCGCCCAAGGCGTCGGCAACGCCCGCGAACACGATGGGGATCGTGCTGGTCGCCTTCTTGGCGGCCATGGACGCCGGAGTGCCCGGCGTGACGATGACGTCGACCTTGAGACGGACCAACTCGGCCGCAAGCTCGGGCAGGCGCCCCAACCGCCCGTCTGCGAAGCGATACTCGATGGCGATGTTCTGCCCTTCGACGTAGCCGAGATCACGCAACCCCTGCCGGAAGGCATCGAGCTCCGGCGAGCGGCCGGGCGCGCCGTAGAACAGAAGCCCGATCCGTGGGCCGTCTCCTGCCGCCTGCGACTCGGCGGCGGGCAGCGCGGCGAAGAGGAGGGCGCCGGTCCCTCCAAGGAACGCGCGTCGATTCATCACCACGCGACGCTGGTCAGTTGCGCGCAGCGCTCCTCGGCGGCACGATCCCGTTGAGGCGGAGGTAGACGACCAGGTTGCCGTAGTGGTTCATGTTGTCCTGGATCGCTCCCAGAATGAACGACCAGCGCTGCACCTGCTGGCCACCCCGCCCCGCCACCATCTCCAGCGCCTTTTCTTCGGTCAGCCCGTCCCAGATCTTGGCGTCGTAGTCGTAGCTTTCCCGGAGCGTCTTCAGGATCTCTTCGCGGGTCTTGAGGTTGTTGAAGCGCTCGGGGCCGCCCAGCGACTCCCCGGACACCCTGCTGAAGAAGAAATAGTTCTCCCCGATCAGATGAATGAGGACCTCCCGGAAGCTCCGCACGGCCGGCGTCGGCTTGAAGTCGTACTTGTCCTCCGGTATTGCCTCGGCGATGCCGAGCAGCAGGCCGCGCGTGCTCTCCCACGTGGCCTTGGTCGTCGTCAGAAAGCTCGTGGCGGGGAACTTGGGCTGGGCGGCCGGGGCCCCCGGCGCAGGCGTCTGGGCCACGGCCGAGCCGGCCCACAGAAGCGCAACCGCGGCGGCGACGACAGCCTGCGTGAACACGTTCTTGATCATGATTTCCCCCGTAAGGTGATGAGGCGCGTGAGCGGGCACGAACTCTTCCCAGCGCGTCCCGCGAATCCAACTCCTTGTTGATATCACAAACCCCCGTCGCTCGCGAGGAGACCGCGTGGGCGTCAGGCAAGCTCGGGAATGACCCACCGCGCCTTGTCGCCCGCGGCCACGCGCTGGATGTTGTCGAAGCCGTTGCGGAAGCGCGCGGTCCAGTTCTCCCAGGTGGGGCCGGCCGAGTGCGGCGAGAGCGTGACGTTCGGGAGGGCGAAGAGCGGGTGGTTGGGCTTGGGCGGCTCTTCGACGAAGACGTCGAGGCCGGCGCCCGCGATCTGCTTCTGAGTTAGCGCGCGGTGGAGGGCGTCCTCGTCCACGACGGGACCGCGGCAGGTATTGACCAGGATGGCGCCGGGCTTCATCAGGGCGAACTCGCGCGCGCCCATCATCCGGCGCGTGCCGTCCGTCAGCGGGACGTGCAGGCTCAGCACGTCGGATGACCGCAGCAGCTCCTCGAAGAGCGCGAAGCGGGCGCCCAGGGCGTCCTCCTGGTCTTCGTTCAGACGGACGATGTCGTAGTACTGAATCTTCATGTCGAAGGCCGCCGCGCGGCGCGCCACCTTCTTGCCGATATTGCCCAACCCCACGATGCCGAGCGTCTTGCCCGCCAGCTCGTACACGCGCGAGTCGTTTGGGTTGCCCGCGCGCCATTTGCCGGCGACCACATCGTTGTGGAAGCGGACGATCCGCTTGTACACGGCCAGCATGAGCATGATCGTGTGCTCGGCCACGGCGATGGCGTTGGCGCCGCCGTTGTTCGACACGGGCACCTTCGCCTTGCGGGCCGCTTCGATATCCACGTGATCGTAGCCGGCGCTCAGGAGCTGGACGAGACGGAGCTTCGTGGCCGACCGGAAGAACTCGCCGCCCATCTGGCGGGCCAAGCCCAGGTAGAACTCGACGGTGGGCGCGGCCTCGTAGAATTCGGGCGTGCCGATGTCCGCCACCACCAGCTCGAAGCCGGGGGGCGTGAGGCTCCGCGCGATCTCCATGACCGCCTCGGACTGCTTGGGAGCGAAGAGGATCCTGGTCGCCATGAGGGTCTCCTTAGGTCACCGCAACTGGGGTCACTGCTGCTGGAGCGGAATCGTCGCCGTCAGGCAGGGCTGGTTGCCGTGGACTCTCGTCGTGTGCCCCTGTCCCGTCGTGTCCTCGACCAGGCGCGCGTCACCCGCGCCGAAGATGTGCTTCGAGCCGTCGCCCAGGCCGATCTCGAGCTGGCCGGATAGGATGATGACGAACTGGCGCCTGGGAGCCGGGTGCCAGTCGATGAAGCGCCCGACCGGATCTTCCCGGAAGGAAATTTGGGTTGTCGCCAGGCCCTTGGCCCAATCGGGGGTCTTGGCGAGCGCGATCGGCTCGACGTGCGACTTGCCGTCCGTGCCCGTATACAGTCGGAACAGTCCCATCGTTGCCTCCCCGTCTCATGGTGAAACATCGTGGAATCGAAAACGACGGGATAGTAGCACGCGGCGAGGCTCCCAAAACGCGTCTTGAAACCCTCGCGCCGCCGCGCTACTCTTGGCCCCCATGCACTTCGGCGTCTTCATCGAGGAAGCCCGGCCGGGTCTCACCGACGTCGAGGCCTTCCGCGAAAGCTTCGAGACCGTGGACGCGATCGAGTCCTGGGGATTCGACTGCGTGTGGCTGGGCGAGATCCACTTCAACCCCGCCCGCTCTGTCATCTCGTCGCCCATCGCGGTCGCCACCGCCATCGCCGCCCGCACGAAGCGGATCCACGTCGGGACGGCCGTGCAGGTCCTGCCGCTCAACCACCCGCTGCGCATCGCCGAGGAAGCCGCCACCGTCGACCAGCTGAGCCAGGGGCGCTTCGAGTTCGGCATCGGACGCAGCGGGGCGGCGCGCACCTACGACATGCTCGGCATTCCCTACGGCGAGAGCCAGGAGCGATTCCGCGAGGCGCTCGAGATCATCCGGGAGGCGTGGAAGGGACAGCCGTTCAGCTACGAGGGGAAGTTCTACCGCTTCAAGAACGCCATCGTTGCGCCGAAGCCGTACCAGAAGCCGCACCCGCCCATCCGGATGGCCGCCAACACCATGGAGACCTTCCCGCTGGTCGCCGAGCTAGGGCTGCCGCTCTTCGTGGGCCTGCGCGATCTCGATATCCCCGAGTTGCAGGAATCGCTCAAACTTTACCGCAAGGCCTGGAAGGACGCGGGGCACACGGGGCCGTCGAGCGTCTATCTCCGCATCCCCGTCTACGCGAGCCTGACCGAGACGGGCGCGCGCGAGGAGCCGCGGGAGAGCATCACGGCTTTCTTCCGCCGCCACGTCGAGCTGATGCGGGCCACGGTCGGCCGCGCCGGCGCGGGCCCCGCGGACAGGCGCGCGGCGAAGGCCGACAAGCTCGAGCGCCTGCCCTACGACGACATGCTTCGCACGCGCGTCGCCTTCGGCACAGCGGAGCAATTGGTCGATCGCCTGAAGGAGCTGCAGGAACAGCTTGGCCTCGACGGCGTCATTGTCGAGCCGAACCCCGCCAGCCTGATTCCGCCGGACCTCGTCACGAGGAGCCTGCGTATCGTGGCCCACGACGTCATGCCGGCGTTCAAGTAGTCTCGCGCGACTCAGCCCCGCTTTCTCACTCGCCAGATCTCCTCGGAAGGCCATCGGTGCGCCCACTCGGGCGTCACGTAGGGTTCTCTCGTCGTGGCGCCTTCGGGCGCGCGCACCTCGATCAGGTCGAGCACCTCGAATCCGTTGGCGCGGAAGAGCCGGATCCACTCCCCGGTCGGAAGCGTGAATTCGACCGCGTCCTGGTTGGACCACTCGAGCCGGTGCAGGCCGAAGTAGTTCCGCACAAGGCGGTCGGCGGCGGGATCTTCGCTGTCGGGCGCGCACAGGTTGAAGAGGATGCCGTTCTTGAGGAAGACGAGCTCGCCCCCCGGGCGCAAAAGCCGGGCGGCTTCGGGAATCCAGCGGTACGGGTCGCACCAGATGCTGGCGCCGTATTCGGACATCGCGAGGTCGAAGCCGGCATCGGGCAGCGGGACGCTTTCGGCGTTTCCGTGGATGAGCGGAAAGTCGAGCCCGTGCTCGCGCTGAAGCGCGCGGGCCGTCTCGAGCTGCTTCTCGGAGTTGTCGATGCCGACGACGCGAGCGCCGCGTCGGGCGAGCCAGGCCGACCAGTACCCGGTGCCGCATCCCAGCTCGATCACGTCCTTGCCGGCGACCTCGGGCAGCGCGCGGAGGTCCCGCTCGGGGATGCGCCAGATGCCCCAGGTTGGCTCCTCGCGCGCCCAGGACCTGCGGCCCCCCTCGACGTACTCCGCGGCGAGCCGGTCCCAGTGCGCGCGATTGCGCCGGACGTGCTCCGGAAGTGAGGCGTCGCTCATGGCCGGCTCACGGTAGCATAGCGACTGCGGGTGACGTAGAGTGTTGGGGCACACACCCCCCAGGACAGGGAGACAATCGATGAGTGACGCAGCGCCCCTCTTGATGGAAAAGGACGGAGCCATAGGCTGGCTCATCTTCAACCGGCCCGACAAGCGCAACGCCGTCGGCATCGAGACCTGGCAGCTCATGCCCGGCTACGTCAAGGAGCTGGCCGCCGACGATGCCATCCGCGTGATCATCCTGCGCGGGGCGGGCGACAAGGCCTTCGTCGCGGGCGCCGACATCTCGCAGTTCAAGGACCGCCGGCGCAACATGGAAGACGAAGCGGAGTACCGCCGCATCGGCGCGGAGGGGCGCGAGGCGCTCAACGCGCTGACGAAGCCGCTCCTGGCGATGATCCACGGGTACTGCGTGGGCGGCGGCGTCGGCATCGCCATCGGCTGCGACATTCGCATCGCGGCGGACGATGCGCGCTTCGGCATCCCGGCGGCGCGGCTCGGCCTGGGCTACCACTACGGCGGCATGGAGCAACTCATGGCGCTGGTCGGGCCCTCGGTCACGAAGGAGATCTTCTTCACGGCTCGCACCGACTGGAGCGCCCAGGACGCGCTCCGCATGGGGCTCGTGAACCAGGTCGTGCCCAAGGCGGAGCTGGAGACCTTCACGCGCGAGTACGCGCACAAGATCTCGCGCAACGCCCCGCTGACGATGCGCTCGGCCAAGGCCACGGTGGCGGAGCTGCTGCGGCCCGCGAATAAGCGCGACCTGGCCATGCTCGACCGGCTGATCGCCGACTGCTTCAACAGCGAGGACTACCAGGAGGGCGTGCGCGCCTTCGCGGAGAAGCGCCGCCCCGAATTCAAGGGAAGATAGCGAAAGGAGACAACCATGGCCATCAATACCGCAGCGACCGCCGCCATCGATGTCGAAGACGTCGAATACGTCCGTCACGGCGACAAGCCCCTCCTCGCCCGAGTCTTCAAGCCGCGCGGGACGGGACCCTTCCCGCTGATCGTCGAGCTGCACGGCGGCGCGTGGTGCAGGGGCGACCGGCTGCAGGATACGGCGCTCAACGAAACGCTCGCCAAGAGCGGCATGGTGGTTGCCGCGCTTGACTTCCGCATGCCGCCGGCCGATGCGGGCTATCCGGCCTCGATGGCCGACATCAACTACGCGATCCGCTATTTCAAGACGCGCGCGTCAGCGCTCGGCAGCCGCCCCGACATGGTGGGCGTGCTGGGCATCTCGAGCGGCGCGCACCAGGCCATGCTGAATGCGATGCGGCCGACGGATCCGCGCTACGCCGCCATCCCCCTGCCCGCGGGCTCTCCTGCACCAGCCGGCGCAGCCACGATCGACTCGAGCGTCCGCGCCGTCGTGATGTGCTGGCCCGTCATCGATCCGCTCGGCCGTTATCACTACGCCAAGAAGCTCAAGGCGGGCGGCAAGCCCTACCCCGACGTCGTCGACTCCGTCCTGCCTCTCCACGACCTCTACTGGCAGACCGAGGCCGCCATGGCCGAGGGCAACCCCGTCATGGCCCTCGAGCGCGGCGAGAAGATGGAGATGCCGCCCGTCCTGTACCTGCAGGGTAGCAAGGACGTGGCGCACCCTCGTCCGGACCTCGACCGCTTCGTGGCCGGCTATCGCAAGGCCGGGGGCCAGGTCGAGCTGGAGATCTACGAGGGCGAAGGGCAGGCGTTCATCACCCGCAACCCGGGATCGCCGGCCGCCGCGCAGGCGACGGAGAAGATCATCGAGTTCCTCCACAAGCAGATCCGCTAGCGCGAACATGGCGACGAACAAGAAGGGCTCGGCGCTCCTGATGGTGTGGGCGGACGTGCCGGCGGACAAGGAAAAGGACTTCAACCGCTGGTACAACGAGGAGCATCTGGCGGAGCGGCTCGCCATTCCCGGATTTTTGGGCGGCGCCCGCTACGAAGCGGTCAAGAGCGGGCCGAAGCACCTCGCCTGCTACGAGCTGGAAAACGCCGCGGTGATGGAGAGCCCCGCGTACAAGCGCGTGCAGCAGAACCCCTCGGAGTGGACCAAGCGCTGCTCGCCTGAGGCCATCGGCACGACCTACATCCGCAACATCTACACGATGATCCATCCGAAGACGGTGACGCCGGAGATCGCGCGAAGCGACATGGCGCCGGCGCTCCAGATCGGGCGCATGGATGTGCCGCCGGAAGTCGATGCCGATTTCAACGACTGGTACAACACGATCTACGTGCCCAACTACGAAAAGGTGCCCGGCGTGATCCGTGGCCGTCGCTATCGGGCCGTGGTGGGCGCGCCGACCTATCTCACGCTCTACGAGTTCGAGCACCCCAAGGTGTCGGAGAGCGCGGAGTGGCTGGCCCAGCGCGACGCCTCACCGGTGACAGCGCGCATACGCCCGCACATGCGGCACGCGACCGGATCGCCGGGCATCTGGGTGAAGACCGTCCAGGGCTGAGACAGGTCTCAGTGGGAAGCGAAGTGCTTCTCTAACTGGTCAACAAGGTCAAGCTCGGCTTTCACGGAACGGGCAGCCGCGGATTTATTCTTGTGCTCCACCGCCTGTTCCATGGTCGCGAGCGCCTTGCTCACTTTCGCTTCCAGATCGGGCGACTTTACTCTGGGCGCGAGCGCCTTCCACTGCTGCTTTGCGACGCTCACTGCCTCGGCCATGTCAGACCAGCGGGTCGGGACAGCCTTGAGGTCCGCGTTGTAGCGAAAGCCGGCATAATCCAGGAGGTTTACCTCGGTGGGAACCTTGGCTCGCTCCGTTACCGAGCTGACAAGGACCCGGTAGACTTCGATGGAAGCCAAAGCCACCGTGGCACGATCCTGTTTCCTGAGGGCCGCGTTCAAAGCTGAAAGCTGTGTGTCAAGCTCCTTGCCGGCCTGATCGGAAAGTAAGGTCCGGACGCGTTTCGCAGCAGCGTCCGCTTCCGAAAACGTCTTGTCGAGCGTCGCCTGAGAAGCCGTGAATGCGGTTTCGGCCAATCTCTCAAACGGCTCAGCCGCCGCTCGGATGTCCGCGTCGCCGGAAGCATTCGAAGTCCCCGTCAGCATCAAGACGGCCACACACGCGGCGAATCGGGCACTCTTCAAGGCTGACATGTGAGTCTAGGCGAGCTCACGGCGCACGCGCGGGAGGACCTCGCGCGCCATGCGCGCCGTGTAGCCGCTCTCGCCCTCGTCGGGCGACGGCGGGTTCGGGATCGGGTGCAGGACGACGTAGTCGAATTCTACCGGCGAGCTTCGGAGCACGTCCGTCAGCCTGGTAGCGAGGTCGCCCGGCGCGCCGCGAAGGCTGAACGCCTCGGCGGCGCTCTCCGGCAGGAAATCCACGACCCGGCCGCTCATCTCGAGATCCGTCGCGTGGTGGAAATCGGGCCAGACCTTGTGCTCCCGCTTGAGGGTCTCCGGGTCCGCCCCCGTCCAGGCGAGATGCGGCGGCTCGAAGAGCGCCGGGGAGTACTCGTAGTAGCCGGCCGCCATCGATTTCGCCATCGTCAGCGCTCGGGCGGGATCGTCTACCAGGACGGTATGGAACACGGCCCCCAGGCGCACGGAGGCGGGATCGCGCCCGGCCTCGACCGCGCCGGCGCGAATGGCCTCGACGGCCGTCGCGATATTCGCTGGATGCGTGCCGACCCGGATGAAGACGCCGTCGGCGACGCCGCCCGCCATCCGGAGCGTCTTCGGGCCGCCCGCGGCGATCCAGATCGGCACGGGCCGATGGTGCGGCAGCCGCGCGGGCCGCTCGGCGCCGACCTCGACCGATTCGCCATCCAGCAGCGCGCGCATCAGCCGCGTGGTCGCCTCGAGCTCCTTCACCCGCGCCGGCTTGAGCCCCGCCAACCTGACCGCCGTGTCACCGACGCCCCAGCCGAGAATCGTGCGCCCGGGCGCCAGCTCGTCGATGGTGGCGATGGACGACGCGGTGACCGTGGCGTGGCGGTTGACGGGATTCGCGAGCAAGGTCCCGAGGTGGATGTGCTTCGTCGCGCGGGCGGCCGCGGCGAGGAGGACATAGGTGTCCCGGCGCCGGAGCTGCGAGTCCGGCTCGAGCGCCGCGTCCCAGCCGAGCGTCTCAGCGCGCTTGACGTCGGCAGCGAAGGCGTCGACCGAGCGCGAGTCGAACCGGTTCAGGCCGAAGCGGGGGACCTTCAATATCCTTTCTGCTTGTCGATCAGCGCCAGCAGGGGACGCCCGGCATTGAGCCGCCGCAGGTTCTCGCAGAAGGTCGCGATCACCCGACCCGCGCGGCGCGGCGAGCCTCCCGCCGTGTGGGGCGTGACGATGACCCGCGGGTGACGCCACAGGGGATGGTCCTTCGGAAGCGGCTCGGGATCGGTGACGTCGAGCCCGGCGCCCCAGATGAGCCCCTCGTTGACGGCCGCCAGCACATCCTCGCCCCGGATGATCTCGCCCCGCGTGACGTTGATCAGAATGGCGTGGCGCTGCATCTGGAGGAAGCGCTCGCGGGTGAAGAGATGGTGCGTCGCCTTGGTCAACGGCAGCGCGATCACCACCACGTCGGAGGCACCCAAGAGATCTGGCAGGCGGTCGGGCGTCCAGATGGCTTCGACCCCCAGCTCCGGATCGACGTGCTCGATGTCCACGCCGAGGACACGCATGCCGAATGCCACCGCGCGCTTCGCCACCGCGCGGCCGGTGCCGCCGAAACCCACGATGCCCATCGTCTGCTCGTAGAGCTCGCGCTGGTGGACGCGGATCGGCTCGCGGAGCCCGTAGTCGGGCGTGCGGATCGCGGTGTGGAGGCCGCGCGTGAGCCCCAGAAGGAGCGCGAAGGCGTGCTCGGAGAGGTGGATGCCGACGTCGCCCTTCTCGCTCGCCAGCGGCACGTTGCTGTTCGCCAGCTCGGCGTTGAGGATATTGTCCACGCCGGCGCCGATGGAATGGTAGAGGCGAAGCTTCGGGGCGAGAGAGAAGAGATCGGCGTGCACGCGGCCGAAGAGGATGTCCGTGTCGGGCAGCTCACGGCGCTGCGTCGCCTGGTCCTTGGCCTCGACGATGCGCGCGCCCGGGCCCGCCGCCTCGAGGATATTCGCGCGATCGGCCTCGCTCAACCCAGCCACGATCAGGTTCGGAACAAACAGTATCTTCAATCGAGTCCTCAAGCCTCTCATCACCCTGGGCCCCTCACCCTACCCTCTCCCCAGAGGGGAGA
>WNFP01004425.1_pt1 | contig 12833 bp, 11 predicted proteins | sample 5400201 | NCBI WGS metagenome assembly WNFP01 (sample SAMN13153355, study PRJNA577476) | soil metagenome | isolation source: 115 cm saprolite under Madrone tree | place: USA:California | collected 2016-06-14
CACTGCGTTGCCCCCGCTTACTTGCAACCGGGCGCGCCTTCCGTGGACGCGATACCCAGCGGATCCGCGGCCTCGTTGATGTAGATCGAGCACGTCACCAGCGCGGTACCGACCAGGTTGTTGTTGGTGATCGACGCGTCCCAGCCGCCACCCGCGGCGTTGAGAGTGGTGACGTTGTTGCCGGTCGTGGGACACCAGTTGACCTGGCCGGCCGCAGGCGCCGGACAGGTGCCACCGACCTTGCTGGTCACGTTGGTGCTGTACTTGACCGAGTCGGCGAAGAACGCCTCCTCTGCCGTCACCAGGTTGCGAAGGTCCGACTTCATCGATGCGATGTAGGCCTTCCCCTTGGTGTTGGCGAACTTCGGGATCGCGATGGCGGCCAGAATACCGATAATCACCACCACGATCAACAGCTCAATGAGCGTAAAACCCTTGCGATTCATCTGACCTTTGCTCCCGTTGGAGTGCGTCAAGACACCTCAGGACCGATGTGAAAGCGATTCTCTCCGAAACATTTTTGAGCAAGCCTTGTGCCTTGCGCGTGCCCGCACCATGAAACACTCATCGCGATAACGACTTATACGCGAAAACACGGTATCGCGTTGACTCTAGGTTAGGCCGGATACTCGGGATTTTTGCAAGGGCCCCGGGCCGACCGCAATGGCGGAGCCGTGCTGCCATTAATGCGGGCGCGGAAGCTTGGCGGCCCGGCCCAGGAGAGAGTCGGCGGCCTCCGGATAGCCGTGCGCCCGAGCCACCGCCGCCTCGCTCCGGTAGTATCCCGAGCACCCCCCGTGACACAGCCGCTCTAGACCGGTGAGCAGCGAATCGGCTGCGCGCACGTCGCCCGCGGCGAACGCGGCGACGGACCCGGTGACGTAGGTGCCCGCGTCGCGCGGGTAAAGTCGTGCCGCGACTCGCGCCGCATCGAGCGCCAGAGCCGGTTGGTGTCGGTCGAGGAACAAGCCGATCATCCGTTTATGTCCGACATACGAGCGCGGGGAATCGCCTAAGACACTCCGCGTGACGTGAGCGTCGTCGCGCCACACGGGCACGCGCAGCGCGGTACGGATGCCGCCCAGTAGGACGAGCGCGGCGACGACGGGCCGCAGCGCTGCGCGCGGCAGCCGTCCGAGCCATGCGGCCGCGGCGAGCACCAGACCCACCGAGGGGAGGTAGAGCGTTCGTTCGGCAAGGTAGAAGCCTGCGGGATACAACAGGTTCGCTACCGGCAGCAGCGCGATCCCGATCCAGCCGAGTCCGAACGCCTCGAGCTTCCGCCCGCGCTTCCAGGCGAGCCACAGCAGCGCCCCCCAGATCAGCGCGCACGCCAGGCCCGCCAGGAACCGCGGGTCGAGCGGGGTGGTGACCAGCGCCGTGAGGCGCACCGTGAGGGGAGACTCGCCGACGAACATCGGGGCGATGCTTTCGTACGCCGCGAACGGGTGCCGCACGACGGCCCGCACGACAGCGTAGGCGCCGCCCACGAGCAGCCAACTCGCGAGGAACAGTACGATGCGCCGCCGCTCCGGTCGCGCGAGGCCGAGCAGCCACGCCCATACGATCAGGGCGGGGGCCACGGCCGCGTTCTCCTTGGAGAGGAGGCCGAAGCCCAACGCCGCCGCGCTCCACCCGACGCTCTGGCGCACGACGGCCGCGTACACGGCGAGCACCGTGAACAGCCCGGCCATGAGCTCGGCCCGGCCCACGACGTTCGCCACCGCTTCCACGTGCAGGGGATGTACGGTGCCACAGGAGATTGACGGCGTGAAACCACGCCGTGCCATCTATGAGGTGATCCAGCGCGAAACTCGCGATCACGAGCGGCCGGTACATATGGCCGCCCAGGTCCGCGGACCAATACGGCGCCGCGAACGCGCGCCACATCCCCGCGGGGTCGGCGACCAGTGGATTGAGCACGATGATGGGGAGATCGTCCACCGCGAAGCGGTTCCACAGGGCTCCGAGATAGACCACCACCGCGCAGGCGGCCACCACGGCGTACAGGCGCCTAGGACGGGGGGCCGCGCGTTCCAGCGGTGGCGTCACCTCAGCGGAGCTGTGCACGGTACCAGGCGGCGTCCAGGGGAACGTGAGCGCCCGCCGAGTCGGCGAGCGCGGCCGCCCGGGCACGCTCGCCGCGACGTAGCAGGAGCAGGAACTGCGCGCGCATGGCGACCGGCTCGAACGCGAGCCGCCGCCGCGCTCGCTTCACCAGCGGCCGGGCGCCCGCAGTATCGGACAGGCCGAGCAGGAACAGTGCGCGGGCCGCGTCGAGGTGTGGGTCACCGTCGAACAGGGAATCGGCCCGAGCGTATTCATGGCGGGCCGCGGTCGTGTCGCCCAGTCCGGCCAGCACTGCCGCCGCCGACCAGTGCCCCCAGTAGGATTCGGGATGGTCCGCTAGCAGCGTGAGCAGAAAGGTGCGGTTGTCGCCCCACACGGGCAGGCGCGTGACCGTTCTGCCCGCGAGCCCGAGCAGCAGCGCGGCGGCCGCGAGCCCCACGCGCCGCGGGGGCCACCGCGTCAGTGCCCATTGCACCACCCAGCCCACGAGCGCTGCTACGAGCAGGACCGGCAGGTAGAGCGTACGCTCCGCAAGCACGATCCCGGACGGGAACAGCAGATTTGACGTCGGGAGGTACGTGACGGCGGAGGCCCAGGCAGCGAACGTCAGCGTCGGCGCGGTTCGCCTGACCCACCAGCCGCCCGCGAGCGTCGCGACGACGATCAGCGCCCCGCCCAGCGCAGCCAGCGAGATGCCGGTGTGCGCGGGAATCACCTGCGGGCCGTAGTCGGCGGAGAGGTGCAGCGGCCACGCCAACAGCCCGGCGGCCCGCAGCACGGCGGGCAGGGCGATGTCCAAACGCTGCGCTGTCCCCGCGTCGACGAACACGGGCGCCATGTCGTGGGTCGCGCTGCGACCGATCGCATACCAGGCGGCGAGGAACGCGGCCGTCACGATTCCCAGGGCGACATACAGTTTCCGGGGATAGGGCGGCTGCTCGCCGCGCCGCAGCCAGCGATCGAGCACAATCAAGACACCACTCGCGACACCCTGCTCCTTGCTCAGCATGGCCGCCGCCGCGCATGCCACCGCCGCCGCCCACCAGCCACGCCGGGCGCACAGCACCGCCCCGAGCATGCCGACGGCCGCGAGCACCTCCGCCCTGCCCACGAGGCCCGCCACGGCCTCGACGTGCACCGGGTGCAGGGCGAACACCAGTCCCCCGGCGGCGGCCGCCGCGGTTGAGAGCGTCCGGGCCAGGAGGAGAACGACCAGCACCGACGCGAGCCCGTGCCACAGCGCGTTCGCCAGGTGCAACCAGCCCGCGCTGCCCCCACTCACCGTCCAGTCGACCGCATAGCTCAGGATGGTGAGCGGCCGATAAAACTCTCCGACCCAATACGGCTGATCGAACGCGCGCAGGGCTTCGGGCACCGAATGCGCGCGGGGGTTCGCCGCGATGACGGCGCGGTCGTCCTCGACGAACCCGTAGCGAGCCGTCGGCAGATACGCCGCGACGCTCGCCACAAAGACGAGCGCGAGCCAGCGCCGGCTGGCGGGCATCAACGGCTCCGCCACTTCCCGCGCGGCGGGAACAGGTTGTAGCGCAGGATGTGAAACAGCGCGGCGAGCCCGTCGCGCCAGGTGATCTTCTTGCCCTCGGCGTACGTCCGGCCACTGTACGAGATGGGCAGCTCCCAGATGCGCGCGCCCGCTTGCGCCAGCCGCGCCGTCAGCTCGACCTCGATCCCGAACCGCTCCGCCGTGAGCGGCAGCCGCTTGAGCACGTCCGCGCGGACCATCTTGTAGCACGTCTCCATGTCCGTGAGGTTCAGATTGGTGAACATGTTGGACACGAGCGTCAGGAAGTTGTTGCCGACGGCGTGCCAGAAGAACAACACGCGGCGTGGGCCGCCCTGGAAGCGCGAGCCGTACACGGCGTCGGCCCGGCCCTCCTTGATGGGCGCCAGTAGCCGGAGAAGATCCATGGGGTCGTACTCGAGATCGGCGTCCTGGGCCACGATCACGTGCCCCGTGGCCGCGGCGATCCCGGTCTTCAACGCCGCGCCCTTGCCGCGGTTCGTCTCGTGGTGGAGCACCTGCTGCACCAGCTCCGTACCCGCCAGGCCGTCGAGGATGGCGCCGGTGCCGTCGGTGGACGCGTCGTTTACGGCAATCACCTCGAGCCGCAACGGGACCTGCTTGAGCTGCCGCAAAGTCGCTTCGATCGTCGCCGCCTCGTTGTACGCCGGCACGACCACCGACAGCAGGATGTCGCCGCCCGACGGCAGTGGCGACATCAGGCCGGCACCTCACCGATCGCGATGAGCGACTGGCCGATCCGCCAGGGGAGCAGCCGCTCCAGCCGAAACAGCGGCACCAGTGCTTCGTACCAAAGCAACGCCCCGGTGGGAATGAGCCGGCGCCGCAGCACGCGACCGGCGACCCACCACCCCGGGACGCCCGCGAGGTTGAAGTACTCGAGGTGGCGCAGGCGAAAGCCCGCCGCATGGAGCTTCTCCGACAGGTCGGCGGGGACATAGCGACGGAAGTGTCCCAGCGCTTCGTCCAGGGTGCCGTACAGCGCGCGCAGCGACGGGACGAGCAGCACGAGCCGACCGCCCGGCTGGAGCAGGTCGTGCATCGCGCGCAGCGAGGCGCGATCGTCTTCGATGTGCTCCAGCACGTTCAGGCACACCACCGTATCGAGCCGCTCGGCCTTGAGCCCGGGGGTCACGGCGGGTAGCCGCAGCTCGGTGACCAACACCTGCCGCCGGTCCGCGAACCGCTCGCGCAGGCAGCCGAGGTAATACGGCTCCGTGTCGGTGAGCACCACTCGTTCGCGGTCCGCGAAAAAAGCGGACATGTTGCCGATGCCGGCCCCAATCTCGAGCACGCGGCGCCCCACCCAGGGACGCAACCGGTCAAACATCCAACGGTTGTAGCGGGGGGCGGCGGCCATGCGCTCCAGGGTCGCGGCCCCGACCCGATCCGCCGCCTCAGCCGGGCGGGACATCACCTTCGTAGCGGCTCAGCTTGCGATATAAGGTGGAGGGATCGATGCCGAGCACCTCGGCCGCGCGGGTCTTGTTGCCCCCCTCGCTCTGCAGCACCCAGGTAATGTAGGCGCGCTCGATCACGTCGAGCGTGGGGTTGGCGTGCGGTCGCTCCGCGACCAGCGGCTCGGCGCGGCGCTCCGTCAGCTTGTCGGGCAGCGCGGCGAGATCGATCGTCGTCGCCTTGGAGAGCACCACCGCCCGCTCGAGCGCGTTCTCGAGCTCGCGTACGTTGCCGGGCCAGTCGTAGGCGAGCAACGCCTCTTTCGCGTCTTCGGCGAGCGCCTTCGGCTGCTCGTCGCGCTCCTTGGCGATGCGGGCCAGGAACTCCTCCCACAGGATCTGGATGTCGTCGCGCCGCTCGCGCAGCGGCGGCAGGTGGATGGCGATCACGTTCAGCCGGTAGTACAGGTCGGTGCGGAAACGGCCGCGCTTGATATCCTCCTCCAGGTCGCGGTTCGTCGCCGCCACGACGCGCACGTCCACCGGAATCGGCTCGGTGCCGCCCACGGGAATCGCCTCCCGCTCCTGCAGCACGCGCAGCAGCTTCACCTGCGTGGCGGGCGACATCTCGCCGATCTCGTCCAGGAAGAACGTGCCGCCGCGCGCCGCGGCGAACAGCCCCTGCTTGTCCCGCACCGCGCCCGTGAAGGACCCCTTCACGTGGCCGAACAGCTCCGACTCGAGCAGGCTCTCCGGCAGCGCGCCGCAGTTGAGGGAGAAGAAGCCCCCGTCCGCGCGCGCCGACAGCTCGTGGATGTAGCGCGCGATGACTTCCTTCCCCGTGCCCGACTCGCCCTGGATGAGCACCGTGCTCTCGGTAGGCGCCACCTGCTCGGCGAGCTTGAGCACTTCCTGGAAGGGGCGCGACTTGCCCAGGGGCTTCACGAGCCCGGAGCGCTCACGCCGCCGGATTTCCTGCTTGAGCTGCTTGTTCTCCGCCTTGAGCAGGCGTTGCTCCGCGGCGCGCCGGCAGATCGCTACCAGGTCGTCGTTCGAGAACGGCTTCTGGATATAGTAGAAGGCCCCCTGGTTGACGGCCTGGATCGCGCTCTGCAGCGAGGCCTGGGCGGTCATCAGGATCACGGGGGTCTCCGGGTCTTGCTCGCGCACCGCGGCGAGGATCTCGGTGCCCGAGACGCCCGGCATCTTGATGTCGGTGAGCACGATGTCGGGCGGGTTCCCCTTCAGGGCCTCGAGCCCCGCTTTCCCGCCCTGGGCGGTAGTGACGTCGAACCCTTCCCCTTTCAAGAGGATCCGGAGCACGTCCAGGATCCCCATCTCGTCGTCGACGACCAGAATCGTTGGCTGCTGGCTCATGCCGCTTCCTCTTTCCGCCGCGCGGCGGGGAAGTAGACGGTGAACGTTGTCCCCTGCCCCGGCGGGGAGTCCACGAGTACCAGGCCGCGGTGCGCATCCACCGCGCGCTGCACGATGGCGAGGCCAAGGCCGGTGCCACCCACCCGACCCGTCACGAACGGCTCGAACAGGCGGGCCCGCAGGCTCTCAGGGATGCCGGGGCCGTTGTCGCTCACGGCCAGGCAGACGGGGCTCTCGATGCCGGCGCCGCCCGGCAGCTCGTGGACGGCGGGCCGGCCGGTGCGCACCACAACGCGCGCGCCCTTGCCGGTCGCCTGGACCGCGTTCAGCACCAGGTTCGACACTATGCGATGCAACAAGTCCTCGTCCCCCTCCATGGGCGTCACGTCGCCTGCTAGCTCGATGACGGCGTCCTCGGGGAAGTCCGGGTGCTCGCGCACCAGGCGGATCGCCGCTGCCGCCACTTTGTGCAAATCGAGCGGCCGGCATTCCGTCGCGCGGACGCGGGAGAAGTCGAGAAACTCCGTGAGCAGGCGCGACAGCCGATCGGTCTCGCGCACCACGAGCGACGTCAGGAACTTCTCGTCGGGGTTCGCGCGCTTGGCGCGCCCCAGCTGCTCGACCGACGAGCGGATCGACGCGAGCGGGTTCTTGATCTCGTGCGCCAGGCTCGACGACAGTTCCGCTACCGCCTCGAGCCGTTCCGCGCGCAGGTGCAGCTCCTCGAGTCGCTTCGAGTCGGAGATGTCGGTGAAGATCGCCGTGACCCGGGGCTCGCCCGCCGGCTCGATGTCGAGCGTCGTGGTCGTCACGCCGATCGGGAAGGTGCGATCGGGACGACGCACCGTGGCTTCCACGCGCATCGCCCGCACGCCCCGCCGCGCCGTCGCCGTGATCGCGGCCCAAAACTCGGGAGCGATCTTCGCGAACTCGGGCATGATCGGGGCCCCGCGCCACTGGCGCTCCTTGAACCCGAGGATTTGCTCGGCCGCCGGGTTGCAGTACAGCAGGTGGCCCGCCTGATCCACCGTCACGATCCCCGTCGGCACGCTGCGCAGCACGTCGGCCGCTTCCAGCCGGGCCTGGCGCAGCTCCCCCGCCAGGGCCTCCCGCTCCGCCCCCATCACCGAGACCCGGCTCGAGAAATAGGCGGTCACCGCAGCCACGCCTGCGAACACGAGCAGCTGCAGCCCCACCTGCGCCGTCATCGGCGTGGTGTGCCCGAAGACCACGTCCGCGAAGTAGACGATCCCGACGAGCGCGGTGATCAGGCCCGTGCTGGCCGGCGGCATCAGCACCGCGGTCACGGCGATGAGCGGGACGTACAGCGGAGTCAGGTCGCTCTGCGGACCGCCCGTGATGTGCACCACGGTGGTGATCAGCGCCACGTCGAACAGCGCTTGCCCGTACAGGAACGTCCGGCCGGGTATGCGGCGCGACAGGTGGGTGTACCAGTAGGAGCTGATCGTCACCACCACCGTCGCGACCAGTACGAACGACGTGACGAGCACGTCGACGGGACCCGCTACCGCGAACTTGAACGCCGCGGTGAGATAGATCGCGATGGCGACGCACAGCCGTCCCGCGTACACCGACCGCAGCAGCGTCTGCGGGGTCGGAAGGACTGAGGCCCGCCGGTCACCCACCAGCCAATTCACGAGACAGCCGCAAGGCGAAAGTCGTAAGCCGTAAGCACGTCCCTCGCTAGCATTGTGTGTCACTCGGTGAGCGTAACCGAGTGATTTTAAAGCCTTTGGACCACCTGTGCCTTACGGCTTGCGGCTGGCGCCTTGGGTGAAGTATTGGAAGGGCTGTCGCAAAGTGCAAGAGCAAACGTGCTCGCGCCGCAGCTTTGACTATTGTTGCGAATGCGACGAGCGGCGCCTGTCACTGTGTGGCTGATGGTAGGAGCGTTTTTGGCTCCCGGTCGGGCGGGGGGCCAGGCCGCGCTGACGCCCATCGATTCTGCGATCCTCAACTCGCAACCGCTGAAACGTCTGGTGCTCGCTCCGTCGTTGCTGCGCCGCCTCAGTCTCCTCGCCGCCGGTCTCGACCGGGAAGTGGTGTTGTGCCTGCAGGGCACCGTGGCGGGAGACACGGCGCTGGTGCAGGAGCTCACGATGCCGGACATCGTGCGCTCGAGCGTCGACGCCGTGACGCCGCTTCCCTGCCCGCCGGCGACCACGCTCGCGGTGTGGCACAACCATCCGTGGGTGGGGCCGGACTCGAGCTTCGGCGTACGGACGCCGGAGGATCTCTGCTCCCTCAGCCAGCCGGACCTGCGGACGGTGGTGGCGGACTCGATCCCGTTCGCCGTGGTGAGCGTCGGCCGGGCGGCCCAACCGATCGTGTGCTGGTGGCGGCGCGTGCAGGCGGTGGTGAACCGGCACGTGAAGTTCCTGCCGCGTTTCCCGCGGCAGTGGCTGGCGCTGCCGGGTCTGCCGGGAGCCGCGTCCGGTCCCTGAGACCCCGGGCTCCTACTCCGGTGGCTGTACGATGATCTTGCCGCGAGCGCTGAGGCAGGTCAGTCGCGTCCGCCCGCCGGCCCGCAGCCGCTCCGGGACCCGGTGCGCGCGCAGTGCGGCGATCACGTCCGTGGACGTGTGCTGCGCGAGCACCTCCTGGGTGATCAATAGCGCGGACGCGCCAGCCGGGCCGACTTGGAACGTGTAGACCGGACTCGAGCCTTCCCGGCGCACCTCGATCGGCGCCGGCTGCAGCTCGGCGCCGACCCACCCGAGCAGATCGCGGACCGTCCGCTCGGTGCCCACGGCGCCCGCGAGCGCGTGCCCTCGCTCGCGCGCGCCCTCCAGGGCGGCCCAGCGGTTGGCGAACCGCGCGATCGCATCTTGCACGGTGTCGTCGAGCGAGAGCCCGAACGGCGTTGGGTCGTAGGCCTCGAAGAACTCGCTCACGATGCCGAGCGTGAGCGGCAACAGATCCTCCATCCGCCGACTCACCGCGCTCCAGACGTCCGGGGATTCGGCCACGAGCCGGGACAAGAGGAACAGGCCGTAGGCCATATGCCGGTCCTCGTCGGCCTGGGCGTGCTTGAGACCCTCGCGGAACCCGGGCATCCTGTCGCCGCGCGCCAGGGCGGTGGAGTAGACGTGATATCCCGCGTCGCCCAGCACGCCTTCGCCGACCAGGCTGTAGGTCACGAGCGCCTCGGCCTGGGCGGCCGGGGACGGATCGGTCAAGAGCCGCTGCATCGCGTCGGGGAGCTGCTCGACGAACAGCCGTCGGAAGCTGGGCGTCTGGTAGCGCTGCAGGTCCCCGGACTGGCGGCACACTTCGTCGAGGACGCGCCGGAAGAACTCGGTGTGCTTCGCTTCGTCGGCGAGGAAGGTGGTGAGGAACAGCTGCTCTTCGAGGCGCTCTTCCCGCACCACGGCCATGACGAGCGGCAGCAGGTCGCGGGTCATGCTCTCTTCCGCAGCCTGGAATAACACGGTGAGGCGGAGCAGCACGTCGCGCTCGGCGACCGTGAAGCGCGCCCAGTCGTCCACGTCCCGCCGCAGGTCGAGGCTCCGCGGGTCCCAGGCACCGAGCCGCTTCGCTTCGTGGTACAGGCGCATCGGGACGGAGTCGTGACGCAACGTGCCCGTACGGGCCGGCCTCGGCTCCCGGGGGCTGGGGAGATCGGGGGGATCGGGGGGATCGGGGGCGATCATGTGCGGCGCTACTGCACCGCGTTCACCATGTCGAAGATCGGGAGGTACATGGCGACGACCATGCCGCCCACGATGACGCCGAGCACCACGATCATGATCGGCTCCATGAGCGACAGCAGCGCGCTCACCGCCGCATCGACCTCGTCGTCGTAGAAGTCAGCGATCTTCGAGAGCATCTCATCCATGCCGCCGGTCTGCTCGCCCACGGAGATCATCGAAATCACCATCGGCGGGAATACTTTCGACTTGGCCAGCGGCGCGGCGATCGTCTCGCCGCCGGCGATCGAGGCGCGCGACTCCATGACGGCATTGTGGATCACCATGTTGCCGGCGGTGCGCGCCGTGATCTCGAGGCCGTCGAGGATCGACACGCCGGAGGAGATGAGCGTCCCGAGCGTACGGGTGAACCGCGACACGGCCGCCTTGCGCAGCACGTCGCCCAGCACCGGCGTCTTGAGCAGCAGGGTATCGATCTGGAGGCGCCCAGGGGCGGTCTTGTAGTAGCCGTTCAAACCGAACACGGCGGCCCCAATGGCCCCGATGAACAGCCACCAGTATTGCGTGAGCATGTGGCTGGCGCCGATCACGATGCGGGTGGGGAGCGGCAGCTGCAGGTTCACGGACGCGAACATGTTCTGAAACGTCGGGATGACGAAGATGAGCAGCACGGAGATCGCGATGACCGCCACCGACAAGATGACGCCGGGGTAGATCATCGCGCCTTTCACCTTGCGCACGATCGCGTCGTTCTTCTCGAGGAATTCCGCCAAGCGAACGAGGATGGTGTCCAGGATACCGCCGGCTTCGCCGGCCGCGACCATGTTCACGTACAGGTCGCTGAACGCCTTGGGGTGCTTGCGCAGCGCGTCGGCGAGCGTCTGGCCGCTCTCCACGTCGTACACGACCTTTCGGGTCACATCCGCGAGGATCTTGTTCTCGGTCTGCTGCGCCAGGATGTCGAGCGCCTGGACCAGCGGCAGACCGGCGTTGATCATCGTGGCGAACTGGCGGGTGAACACGACGACGTCGCGGGTCTTGACGCCGCCACCGAACTTGAAGTTGAGATTGAACTCCTTGGGCGCCGCGCGGACCTGCACCACCACCATGCGGTTCTTGCGCAGGTGCGCGATCACGTCGTCGCGCGTCGGCAGATCGATTTTGTCGTTGACCAAATCGCCCTTGAGCGTGCGGGCGGTGTACTGGAAAACCGGCATAGCTCACTCCCTCCGGGGCGCCTAGCGGCGCGCGGCGACTTTGGGCGCGCCGACCGCGGGTTGCCCGCTGGACATCGGCTCCCTCTCGTCGAGCGGGGCCTCGCCGATCATCCGCAAGAACTCGTTGGGGGTCGAGGTGACCCGCAGACACTCGTCCTTCGTGACCTCACGGCTCACGTACAACTGATACAGGGCGTCGTTCAGCGTCTGCATGCCGTGCTTCTTGCCCGCCTGCATCATCGACGGGATCTGCTCGATTTTCTCGTCCCGAATCAGGGCCCGGACCGCGGGTGTCATGATGAGGATCTCGCACGCCATGACGCGCCCGCGCCCCTTGGCCTTCTGCAACAGCGTCTGGGTGATGACGCCCTCGAGCACGAACGAGAGCTGGGCGCGTACCTGCGCCTGTTGGTGCGACGGGAACACGTCGATGATGCGGTTGATGCTCTCCATCGCGGAATTGGTGTGCAGCGTCGCGAACGCCAGGTGCCCCGTCTCGGCGATCGTCAGCGCCGCGGCGATCGTCTCGAGGTCGCGCATTTCGCCCACCAGCACCACGTCCGGGTCCTGCCGCAACGCGTACTTCAAGGCGGCCGCGAAGCTGTTGGTGTCCGTGCCGATCTCGCGTTGGTTCACGATGCAGCTCTGATGGCGGTGGATGAACTCGATCGGGTCTTCCACCGTGATGATGTGCCCCTTGAGCTCCTTGTTGATCTTGTCGATCATCGCGGCGAGCGTGGTGCTCTTGCCCGACCCCGTGGGGCCCGTCACGAGCACCAGACCCCGCGGCTTCTCGGCCAGCTTCGCCACCACACCCGGCAATCCCAGGTCTTCGAAGGTCCGCACGTTGAACGGGATCTGCCGGATCACGAGCGACACGCAGCCGCGCTGCTTGAAGCAGTTGCCGCGGAACCGCGCCAGGTTCTGGATGCCGAAGGAGAAGTCGAGCTCGTTGTCGATCTCGAACCGCTTCTTTTGGTTCTCCGTGAGTACCGAGTAGGCGATCGAGAGCGTGTCCTTGGGCGTGAGCACAGCCTCCGCCGAGGAGTTCACGATGTCCCCGTCCACCCGCAGCTTGGGACGCTCGCCCGCCACGATGTGCAGGTCCGACGCGTCCCGCTCGATCATCTCCTCGAGCAGGGTGCGGAGATTCACCGACTGCGAGGCGCCTCCGGTCATGCCGCTGTCTCCTTCACGACTTCTTCGAGGGTGGTGATGCCGCGCTTCACCTTCAGCATGCCATCCATGCGGAGAGTGAGCATGCCGTCCTTTACCGCTTGTTCCCGCAGCTCCTCGGTCGATCCGCCCTTCAGGACCATGCGCCGCACCGCGCTGGTCATGGCCATGACCTCGTACAGCCCCTGGCGGCCCTTGTACCCCGAGGCGCTGCAGGTGTCGCACCCGGCGCCCTTGTAGAACGTCAGCTTCGCCGCTTCCGCGGGGGGGATGCCGAAGGCGTGGATCTCTTCATCCGTGTACTTGTGCTCCTGCTTGCACTCCGAGCACACCCGGCGCACCAGCCGCTGCGCCACGATCAGATTGACCGCGCTCGCCACGT
>WNFP01008117.1_pt1 | contig 12833 bp, 8 predicted proteins | sample 5400201 | NCBI WGS metagenome assembly WNFP01 (sample SAMN13153355, study PRJNA577476) | soil metagenome | isolation source: 115 cm saprolite under Madrone tree | place: USA:California | collected 2016-06-14
CTATTGTGACGAGCGCCGACTCGACGTGGAAGCGCGGCTCCTGCTCTTTCTCGACGTCGCCGGGGCGGTCGCCCATGCTCACGCCAACCTCATTGTGCACCGCGACCTCAAGCCGTCGAACGTGCTGGTCAGCAAAGACGGACGGGTAAAGCTGCTGGACTTCGGCATTGCCAAGCTGCTCGAAGGCGAGGGCCAGGGAGGAGCAGCTACATCGCTGACAATCGAAGGCGGTCGGGCCATGACGCCAGAGTACGCAGCGCCGGAACAAGTGACAGGAGCGCCAGTTACTACCGCGACCGATGTCTATGCGCTGGGTGTGCTCCTGTACGTGCTGCTTACGGGACAGCATCCCGCCGGTAGTGGCTCGCACTCTCCCGTCGAACTGGTGAAGGCGATCGTGGATATCGAGCCACGACGGCTGTCCGACATCGTGACTTCGGCAAAGGCCGATGAGGAGATAGTAGCCGGCAACGCCGCGCGACGTACTACCACGCCCGACAAGCTTTGCCGGTTGCTTCGCGGAGATCTCGACACTATCGTTGCCAAAGCGTTAAAGAAGGAGCCCGTGGAGCGCTACGCCTCGGTGACAGCGCTGGCCGACGATCTTGCACGGTATCTCAAACACGAGCCGATCAGCGCGCGGCCAGACACGTTTGCCTACCGCGGGGCAAAATTCGTACGCCGCAATCGAACCGCAGTAGCCTTGGCTACGATGGTCGTTATGGCCACGGTTGCGGGGATTGCCGGCACTCTGCTGCAGGCTAGGACGACGCGTGCGCAGCGCGACTTCGCTTTCCGCCAGTTGGAGCAATCCGAGGCAGTGAACGACCTCAACTCTTTCCTCTTGTCGGATGCAGCACCCTCCGGCAAGCCCTTTACGGTGAACGAACTGCTCGAGCGCGCCCGGCACATCGTGGAGCGACAACATGGGAACAAGGCCAGCCGAGTGGAGTTACTCATTTCAATCGGCCAGCAGTACAACACTCAGGACGAGGACGCGAGAGCGCGCCCGGTCATAGAGGAGGCCTACCGAATCTCGCGCGGGCTCACTGACCGCTCCACGCGAGCGCAGGCGTCCTGTGTCTTGGGGAATGTCTTATCGCGCGCCGACGACCCAAAGCGAGCCGAGGCGCTCATCCAAGATGGGCTTCGAGAACTTCCCAACGAACCTCAGTATGCTCTCGATCGTGTCTCCTGCCTTTTGCAGGGCAGTGCAGTCGCGCGGAATACCGGTGAAGTGCAGCAAGGAATCGCACGCGTGCAAGAAGCGCAGCGAACGCTTCAGCAGGCACCGTTCGACCCGGAGATGCGCAAGCTGCGGGTATTCATGGATCTTGCCGAAGCCTATCGCGAAGCAGCCGACCTCCCGCAAGCCATCGATGCCTTCAAAGAGGCGTCTGTGCAACTCACGGTGCTTGGCCGTGACGATACGGAAACGGCTGGCACACTGTTCAATAACTGGGCTCTGGCACTGAAACAGATCGGTAGGCCCCTGGAAGCGGAGCAACTCCTTCGTCGTGCCATCGACGTCAGTCGGGCGGATCAGTCCGAACAAGGTGTTTCGCCGATGCTGCTCAACAACTACGCTTCCGTTCTAGATGACTTGGCCCGCTTCGACGAGGCCGCCGGATATGCCGAGCGTGCCTATGCGCGAGCTCGGGAGGCGGGCGATGAGGTGGTGATCAATCAGTCATTGTTGGCGCGGTCCAGAATCTACCGCGCACAACACGACGTCACGCGGGCCGAGGCCGCGCTCGCCGAAGTTGAACCGCGTCTGCGCAAAGCCCTTCCACCCGGCCACTATGCATTTGCCGCGCCAATTTCAGAACGCTCCCTGCTGGAGATGGAGCGCGGCAATACTGCTTCAGCCATGCGCCTTGCCGATCAGGCCATCGACATGCTCCAGGCGACCATCAAAGCTGGCAAGGCCGGACTCAACGTTTTGCCACTCTACTATCAACGCCGAGCCCTCATACAACTCCAGGCCGGCCGTCCCGATGCCGCGGTGGCGGATATGACCAAGGCACTGGAACTTTTCCAGACAAATACGCCGCCGGGAACCCTGTCCTACCGGACTGGCTGCGCCTATCTCTTTCTTGCGCGAGCCCTCAAAGCTCAGGGTAAGGGAGAGGAAGCCCGCGACGCCGCCCGCACCGCTGCGGAACACCTTCAGAGTGCGGCCGGCCCCGATCATCCCGATACCCGCAGCGCCCGCCAGCTTGCCGGCCTCGATCCTTCCGGTCAATAGCCGCCCCTTCGGCTTTCCTGAACCTCGTGACAAGTCTGGGCCTTTACCGGGACTGGCTCAATAGCTCCCACCACATTCTCTGAGCAGGCTTGTCGCCTTTTCCTCTTATCTTCCGTTTATCAAAGTAGAGCCCGATGGGATTTGACGGGTAATAAGCGGTCAGGAGATATGCAAGAGAGAGGGTGTAATGACACACCATGTGATGACATACCAAAGGACATCAGTAGCGATTACCGCAGCACTGGTAATGATGTTTAACTCCGCGAACTTCGCCGCGGCCCAGAACGAGGTTGCGCGTCAGCTCTATGTGTCGGCCGCGACGGTTCCGACCAACATCCCGCTCGTCCACACTTACGCCGACCCACCCAGCAACTTCAACATATTGGCGGCTTCAGATGAGGCGCTGGCTACTTACGGCTTCCCGCCTCGACCCGACAAGCAGTCGGCGCCAGACCACTACCGGATGTGGGAACGAGCCATGCAGGCCGCGAAAATTCGCTGGAAAGGCGAGCTAAAACCGCTGCCAAGGGGCCGCGGGATGATGCGGGCCAGGTCGTTCCAGGAACAAGCTGCCCAGCCCCTAACCGGGCCACAGCATATATCAACGCTTAACTGGAGCGGCGTCGTTCTCCAGAACGCGCTCAAGCACTGGAGCAATACGACGTCGTTCAACGATATCTACGCGGAAATCACGGTGCCCGTCAGCCAGTTGCCATTCGACAGTGGGTCATGCACTGACTCCGGCTCATTTCACTTATATGAAGGGAGCTTCGCAGGCATTGATGGTTACGAAACTCTCGATAATAACCCTCCAGGCGCCCTACAAGGCGGCGTCTTCTCAGAGATCGATTGTGCCTTCGGGGCGACGTACTACTACTCTTATATTTCATTCATAGACGGGAGCGGGGCGTTCCCAGTCAATCCCGGTGATGTCTTTTACACAGAAGTACGCGGCTTCGGGGGGTTTAATCCTGGCTCGGTGTTTATCGAAGACCTCACGACCTTAGCCTACAGCTCCTACACGCTCGACAACACCAGTTCAGTCCCGCAGGTTGGCAATCAGGCCGAATGGATTGTGAAGCGTTTTTGCTGCGGTGAAGGCGGGAATCAACCAGATTTTCCATTGGTAAACACCATCGCCATCTTCTTCGAAGGCGGAGCTTTCAATGGCAGTGGCAGGGCCTTTTACCCGGGCTCGACTGCCCTTTCGACGGCTATCTTGACGATGCGGGATGACTTCAACACCCAGGACATTGAGGTCGTGAGTCAGGGCGGCTCGGGTTATCAGGGCCAACATTCGCTTTTTTTCCAAACAACCGGATGTGCCTATGCAGGAGGCTGTGTCCCGTGACACGGCTGCGCCGCGGATGGAACAAGAGAGCTCCGCGGTGACGCAGTAAGAACTTACTAAGTTCTGCTTTCGCTTTGTACGCCAACCGCAGCAAAAGAGGAGAGGGATTATGAAAACGAAATTCGCCGCAGCTGCTGTCCTCCGGGTAGGGTTGCTCCTCGTGCTCATCTGTACGGGAGCAGCGAAGATTGCTCTGGCAAATACAAACAAAATCATAAAAGAGAATCTGCTGCCCGGCACGACGGATTGGCAGCTCACCAATCCCGCTGACAGCCGCCAGATCGAAGGGTATGCCTCATTGACAAGCGTACCCAACCATGGGTTTATAAATCTTTTCGTCAACACCAGCGATGCGACCTACACCCTTGCCATCTACCGCATGGGTTGGTACGGCGGGACTGGCGGCCGGCTGCTGCGGGGGCCGATAACTTTGCCGGGAGTCGTGCAGGTTACGCCGTCACCCGATCCGGTCACGGGAGTAATCGCGTGCGAGTGGGTTCAGCCCTACCGAATCCAGGTGCCATACAGCTGGGTGAGCGGCATTTATCTCGTGAAACTCCATGGCAACACTTCCAGCAAAGAGAGCTATATCACTTTTACGGTGCGTGACACGCGCCAGGCCAAGATTGTCTTCCAGCAATCGGTCACCACCTATCAGGCCTACAATGGATGGCCGGGAACGTCGCCCTTTACAGGACCCGGTCAATCGCTCTATGGCGGCGATCTCTACACCGGAGGGCCGCACGGGAGCTCCATTCCCGCGAGAGTCTCGTTCAACCGTCCCTATGCGAGCGATCTTGGCGCGGGTCCACCTTACGGAGTCGGCGCCGGGGATTTTCTGCGCAACGCGGCACCAGCCGCGATGGAATTCGGCATGCTTCGATGGATCGAACATAACGGATATGACGTGACGTACATCACGAACGTGGACACCCACGAAGATGTGGGCCGGCTGCTGCGGGGCAAGGCATTTCTCTCGATCGGTCATGACGAATACTGGTCCCAAAAAATGCGGACGAATGTCGTTCAGGCACGCGACGCGGGCGTCAACCTGGGTTTCTTCAGTGGTAACTACATTTATTGGCCGACCCAGTTCGTTCCCGACTCTAAGGGGAATCCGAACCGCGAACTGGCGGTCGACAAGACGTTAGACGACGGGACCTTCGCGGGCCCCCTTTATAACGAGAGTGAGCAGCTCCTCGCTGGGGCAATGTGGGGGCCCGGGCATAACAATACCAATGGCGACATCGTCGTCAATCCGCGACAAGACCCGAATGACGCGCCGCTCAATCATTGGGTTTTTTCTAACACTGGCCTCCAGGAAGGCGATGTCATTCCCGGTCTTATCGGGATCGAGTACAACGCGATCAATCCAGACTTCGCGGTGCCAGGCGGTATGCTCACATTGATCCATACTCAGGAGCCCGATTTTGGAAATACCCCCGGGGGCGGCGGGTTTCGTTTTCCGGACGATTTTGATGGAAAGGATTTCAATACCTGGTATGACCAGGCGCAAGCCGTAGCTGCCGCGAACGGCGGGCAGTACGACTTCGACCAAAAGACTTGCCGGGCCAATCCGGCGGCCACATGCACAATTGATCAAGACTGCGGCATCGACGGAAACGGCAATCCGATAGATGCTTGTGTCTTCCCCTGTGATCAGACCCCCATTCCTCCGCTTAACATCCCGCCGCCTCCCGGCGGGTGGTTGGTGCCTTCAGGGGACAAGGCTTGTAGCAATCCATTTCCAGAATGGCTCGTGTTTGGAACGCGGACCGACTGGTCCATGACCATCTATCAGGCCGCCAGCGGCGCTTGGGTCTTCAGCGCCGCTACGAATCAGTGGAGCTGGGGACTCGATGACTACTTCACGGGGCTGGTAACCGCAGATGGCGCCAACAATGGCCCCGCCATCCGCACGCAATGTGGATATCCGTGGTTCCATCCGGGGCTGGTCAGCTGCCGCAATCCGGCGATTCAACAGATCACCCGCAATGTGCTCAACAAGTTCATCGGTCCTCACTAGCTTAAATTGTTTGGGAATCGCAAATGCGCCGAAATTCCAGCAGTCGTGGCTTCGCGATACGCATCGGGGAGGACAGCCGTATCAGCGCAAAGCTTGGTCGGTATAGGGACGTCCGCCGATCCTCGGGTTTGAAAAACGTGATGGAAGAATCTCTTGCCTAAGTTAGCGTGCCGAATGGCCTTAACGATGTGGAGTCTTTTCCAGCTCACTCATCGATCCCTGCCTGCAGGTATTTTTCGCTTTTTCGGTGGTTTGTCGACAATCCGGAAGGAGTCCGTTCCCGTCATCACGAGATTAGTCTGGAAGTCGGCTAGTGGAGAATACAAACCGAGCCTTGTATCTGTTCGATGTTAGGCCAGAGGACCGAATCTCTGGCACTCCGCAGGCAAGCTTGGAGCGTTTCTTTCAAAGACTTCACGCGGCGAAATGTGCGGAAGCCGCGGCACGACGCGCGATGGCACAGACGGGCGTGATGGTAGCAGCGCTAACCATGGAAAACGATTCCGTGACGACGCTCGCATGGAAGTAAAAGCATCCGTTTCTAGCGTGTTAGAGTGAACTTGTCCTGCAGTTGGATGTTGTCGGAAGAACCGCCAACCAGAATCGTGAAGTCACCCGCTTCCGCGCGCCAATCACTTTTCTTGACGTCATAAAAAGAGAACGCTCTGCGATCGAGCTTGAGTGTTACGCGCTTGGTCTCGCCCGGTTTCAGATTTACTTTTGCGAACCCCTTCAACTCTTTTACCGGTCGGGAAACGCTGGGGTGCGACTCACCGACATACATTTCCGCCACTTCGGCTGCCTCACGATGACCTGTGTTTCTTACGTCGAAGGAAACCGTGACCGGCTCATTCAAGTCTCCCGCCGGTGGCGCTACGGACAACTTGCTGTATGCGAACGTTGTGTAGGAAAGGCCGTAACCGAAAGCGAATAACGGTTTTGTTTCGGAACGATCGAAGTGCCGGTATCCCACGAAAACACCTTCCGAGTACTGAACCCGATTTTCGCCCTTATCGGGGTAATAGTTGTGAAAGGCCGGGTTGTCTTCCCAACGGCGCTCAAAAGATGCAGGCAGCTTGCCTGACGGGCTGTAGTCGCCGAAGATGAGTTGCGCCAGGGCCGTCCCGCCCTCCTGTCCCGGATACCATGCGTGCAGAATCGCTGGAACACTGTCAATCCACTGCGTCATGTCCACGTTGCCTCCGGCCGTGAGCACCACGATCGTGTTCTTGTTGACCGCACTGATCTGCCGGATGAGCTCGTCCTGTCCGCCAGGTAGCTGGAACGTTCGGTCAGCACCCTCCCCCTCCGTCTTAGGATCGAACCCAACACAAATAATCACGGCGTCAGCTTTCGCTGCGAGAGCTTTGGTTTCGCGGCCAATGGACGCCTCCGCTCGAGTCACGCCGAAACCAACGATGGCACTGCCTACATCTTCGAAATACTCGAGCCGGATCTTATATGCCTTGCCCGCTTCCAGATGTCTGGCATAGCTATCCACCGTCTGGGAATGACGTTGCCAGTCGTCAATCACCGTATCGTCGCCGATGTAGAGTCGAACACCATCGTCCGCGGACGTAAAGAATTTGTAATCTTCGGATTTTTTCGGAACGAAGTAGCCGGTCCACCTAACGGAGAAGTGATCGACCGGCTGGTTCGGAGCAAAGCTCCCTTCGCCCCAGTCGAACTCGACGTGCTTGTCCGTGCGTGTTAGAACAGGAGCACCTTGCAGCTCTTGATTGCTGAAATATTCTCCCGTCAAGCCGGCCTCGCCCTCGGGCGCAGTAACAAATTCGGAGTTCTCAAAGACTTCGTTGAGGGGAGGGGTGTCAACCGCGTATAAAACTCTGATTTTGGTCCCCAGCCGGTTGCTGATGCCTTCCAGATAGCTGACCACGTTGAACGGCTTGGCTTCAGAGCTGCCGCCCCCGCCCGGCACGGCGGGATAGGCATCCGGACCAATTACAGCAATGGTTCTCAACTTGCTTTCATTCAGCGGAAGCAGGTTACCGGAATTCTTCAGCAAAACCATGCTGCCCCTGGCCTCCTCGAGGGCAACCCGCCGGCCTTCTTGACTGTAAGAAGGAATGTCTGTATCCGTCTGTGGTTGGTCGAAGAACCCGAACTCGATTGCCTTTCGGAGAATCCTTCTAACCTTATCGTCCAGGGTCGCCTGCGAGACCTTTCCTTCCTTGAGAGCTGGAAGTAGAGCGTCGCTGTTCATGAAGGTTGGCGAGGGCATCTCAAGATCAAGGCCACCGTTTGCAGAAGCAACACCGTCGTGCGTCGCCCCCCAATCTGACATGAGGATGCCGTCGAAACCCCACTCCTTTTTGAGGATTTCGTTGTTCAAATGATTATTCTGAGTCATGTAAACGCCATTTACCAGGTTGTAGGCATCCATGACCGCGCCCACCTTTGCTTCTCTGACCGAAGCTTCGAATGCCGGCAAATAGATTTCGCGCAAGGTCCTTTCATCAATGTCGGAGCTGAGAGTCGTGCGCGCAAATTCCGAGTTATTGCCGGCAAAGTGTTTTGTGGTTGCGATGACGCGTTGTGACTGGATTCCTTCGATGACGGGAACGGCAATTCTGGACGCAAGAAGAGGATCTTCTCCGAAATATTCGAAGTTGCGGCCATTCATCGGAGCGCGATAGATGTTCATACCCGGAGCGAGAATGAAATGTACGCCGCGTGCGCGTGCGTCTTTGCCCATCGCTGCACCGAATCGCTCGGCGAGCTCGCAGTGGTGAGACCGTAATCATGAACGCCGAGTGGCCCATCAGACATTCTCAGCGAGGGAATACCGAGCCGGGGGATCGGCCGAGTGTAAAAGTCATTGATGCCGCCGATGATCTCGATCTTCTCCGCCAGCGTCATTTTGCTGAGAATCGAATCAACGCGCTTCTCCAGATCCACTTTCGATGGCGTGGACTGTGCGATGACACACTGCACAAAAGAGAGAAGAACAATAGCGACCGCCAACCTTCCGTTGTTTCTGGTCATTTACTGGTCTCCCGGCGGAACTGTTCCACAAGATATTCGCTGGTGCGAAGGGTGAAGGCAAGAATGCGCGGTGGAGTAGCCGTCATAAGGGCTTGGCCGGGAAGGGACGCCGCCGCTGTGGCAGCTGCCGCGGCTCCGATACCGGCGAGAAACTTGCGACGCGCAATCTGCACAGGAATGTCGTCTTTCAAGCGGTGCTCTATCAAACTGCAGCCTCAGCTGTAGTTCTCTTCAGACTGATCGTGGCATTGCTGATCAATGGCTTGGCCCAGAAGCCGACGCTGAGAACTAAGCCAAATGTGACATAAAGAAAAGCTACGCCGGTGCGCAGCCCCAGACGGTCGCCGATACCCCCGATAATCACAGGGACTACAGCCCCGCCCACAACGGCAGTGCTTAAGATCCCCGAAAAAGAACCGTGGTGCTCAGCGACGGAATTAAGCGCTAGCGAAATGACAATCGGCCACATCACCGAAGTGAACAGGCCGATCGCGGGGAAGGCAATCACCGAGACATTCGCCGGTCCAAACAAAGCCGCGGAGAGACAGAGGAGCGCGCCGACGCACGCGCCAATTAACACCTTGCGGCTGTCAAATATTTTCAGTAGCAACATGCCGATGGAACATCCTGCAGTGAGCAGGCCCCAAAACCAGGAGACCGCCGTCGCGCCTGTGGTATGAGGATCGAAACCATGGTACTGGTAAAGAAATTTTGAAATCCAGTCAGCGGTGCCTTGCTCACAACCAAGGTAGGCGAACATAGCGACAAAGTACATCCAGACTACTCGCTGGCGCGCCAGGCTGCGATACATCTCCCACGATCCAGCCCGTTCTTCGGCTGTGTGCTGAACGCGTGGGAACCTGGAGAAAGATAAAACAGCGACCATCAGCAACGTGGAAGCCGCGAAGATCCAATACATCGAGGCCCACGGCAGCCCGGCCGGGGTCAATCTCCCTAGAATCCGCAGAAAGGCATTTTGCCCGGGCGAAAACCCATTGAGGTTGAGGACGAGATAAGAATAGATTCGCGGGCTAAGAAAGGATGCGCTGCCGAAAACCAGTTGGGCCAGAGTTGAATTGAAAGCGTAGTGTTCCTCACCGCCCGCCACGCGCAGCAAAGGGTTAACCGCTACTTGCAGCGTGGCCATCCCGGCCCCCATCACGAACAATGAAACAATGGCAACGCGATATTGCGGAAACAGAGCGAAACTCAGCGATCCCAGCGTGCCCAACAGAAACGCCATTATCATTACAGGCTTCTCGGTATATCGTTCCACCAGAAAACCTGCGGGAATCGACATCACCCCATATGCAATGAAGAAAGCAAAGGCCAGAAACCCGGCGGCGGTCAGACTTACATGAAAGCTGCTGATGATGTCCGGCACAATTGGGCCAAGAATATTGGTCAACAAGGACATCACGAAGAACGTGAGAAAAACCAGACTGACCATGTAGCGATTTCTTGCCATTAGTATCCCTTAGGCCTGTGCCGGCGTCTGCCCGTGTTGGGGCGGTCAGGAAGCACGCGCAGTCCCCCGCTGGATGCGATCGTGCCAGACCCTAGCCGCGCCGATAAGATTGGCATCTTCTCCGAGCGAAGCCAGGGCAAGCTCGGTCTTTTCGAATGGGACAAAACGGCAGCCGCGGCAAATCAACTTGCGGATGCCATCGAGAAACAGGATGGCGCTCTTCATTACGCTGCCACTCAAGACGATCACGTCGGGCGTGAACAGATTGATGAGATTGGCCACACCAAGACCCAGGTAGAAGGCCTCTCGTTCGACGGCCTGGCGAGCCAGAACATCGCCCTTCTTCGCGAGTTCGCAGATGCGCTTGGCGGTGAGATGTTCGTGATGCGGATAGTCAGCCGGCGCTTTAGCATCAAGCCATGCGACCATCGCCGGCCCCGCAGCCAACGATTCCCAGCAGCCCCGGAAACCGCAAGAACAGAGCGGTCCAGATGGGTCGATGACCTGATGGCCAAGTTCGGGATGAGATCCATCGACGCCGCGGTAAAGGTGTCCGTCGATGACAATTCCGCCGCCAATACCGGTCCCAACCGTCACATAGATGAGTCGCGACTTATTCTTTCCGGCACCCCAACCTGCCTCCGCCATGGCGGCGGCATCGGCGTCGTTTTCCAGGGCCACTTGCACATGGAACATGCGAGCCAGGTCTTCCGCCGGGTTCTGCCCGCGCCACCCGGGAAGAAAATCAACTTCGCCAAACTTTCCGGTGAATGGGTCAACCGGTCCGGTGGACCCAATCCCTATGCCGGTGATTTCAACACCGGCAATTTGTGCCGTCTCTCGCAGCAGGCCAGCAATCGTGGCCAAGCCGTTCACGTAGCGGCCGGCATCAGTCGGCGACTCCTTCCGGGACAATACTTGCCCACTCTCAGTCACCATACCAACCGCTAGTTTTGTTCCGCCGATGTCAACGGCCCCGATCATGAGACATTCCTTGCGAGTTCCTTACCACCCCAAATCAGCTTCACCGAGGAATCCATCAAAATGTAATTCGAAGTGCAAACTGCAACCCCCGCGGCATGTGGGTTCGGGTGGAGTAGAGGAACTTCTGCGTGCCCAACGTAGTTATTTATCGTCGACCACTGCGTGTGATTGAAGATATTGAACCCTTCCTCTCGGAGATTGGAGCACCGACATATCGAAGTTGCTGCGATGAGGCATATTGAGACTATTCCGGGCCCGAGTTTCCGAAGGTCGAGCCCCCGCGTGAAGATCCGCCGCAAGCTGCGATCCGATGATGCCAACCTTCACTTTTCCGTCCCTGGCCATGAGTTGCCCAGCAAGCTCACAAACGGAGGCTACGTCTTCTCTTTCGGCGCTCCCACTTTCTCGTGCAACAGACCCCATTCGTCTTCGACGATGTACGAACACAAGCGAAAAGAATCACAGTCCACCCCTGACAGCCGCGCCATACGCTCCGCCGCGAGCTGGGCTGGAATGACATCAATCAGGAATTGCCACTCGGATGGCACTTCAGGAAGACGGAAGACCAGGTCTCCGGCGTCCTCAGGGATGTCCTGGCCGATCAGCATGACGGAAGCGCCCAGCCGTCTCAGATCCCGTGCCACCGCAAGATCTTGGCCGCGCATGCTCCGCCCATCTATCCATATACCGAAACGTGAACCTTCAGCGACCATCTCCTGGGGGCCATGCCGAAAGCCGCCCGTCCCCATGGCCGTGGCCGGCGACTTGACGCCTTCCTCCCACAGGAGTCTGGCCTCATGGCAGCTTCCCAGACTCGAACCACGCGCCAGAAAATAACAAACGCTGCCGGGCAAAAGCCACGCTGAGTCTGCAACCTGCTCCTGCCAGCCTGTGATGCATCGAGCCGTCTCGGCGACCGCGCGTGACAGTGAAGTTGCGAGGACGTCATCAAAAAAACCAACGGTGGTGCCGGCCAGAGCACCAGCGGCAGTGGCTAGAGTGGAATACGTGTTGACCGAGATTCCATGATCGAACGTAGTCGCTACCACAATCGGGATCTGCGCCTCTTGGGCGAGCGGACCGTCCTCTGAATTCGTCACACCGATGACGATGGCGCCGCACTCGCGGGCTTTGGCCAGCAGACGCACGATCTCTACACTGCGGCCCGTCCGCGAGATGACGATGATTACAGCATCATCGGATGGAATAGTGGCAAACTGCACGAGCTCAGAGGCATCCTGCACATATGCCGGACGACCGCCTAGGGAGAACAGAGGTGCTGCTGTTAACGCGGCATGCCAACTGCTGCCGATTCCGGTCAGATAGATATGGCGGGCGGTCCGGACGGCCTCCGCTGCCTCGGCCAGCCGGCGGTGACCAGCACCACGTAGATAATTAATTGCCCGCTGGAGTTCGAGGGGCTGGCGGAGTACGTCTTGTAGGAAGTGCGTCATGGGTTAGGTTCGCCCCAAAAGAACCAGTTTTGGAAACCGCTTTCATGGCTGCCCTTTTTAGCACACCCCGCCAGCTTGTCAAGCTTTTTATTGCAGCAACAGTGTGTGCAAGCTATTCTCCCCGTGCCTTCGCCGCTGTACTCATGATACGTTCAACCGGAGGATGGCAAGCAGCTTCGAAAAGCGCTTTCCCGGTACGCGCGCACGGTACGTTTGCTAAGCTTGTCCGCAGGTTTGATCACAGCATGAACAATTCTTGCTGCCTTCTCGCACTGAGGAACCTCGCCTCGATGGAA
>WNFP01025632.1_pt1 | contig 12831 bp, 7 predicted proteins | sample 5400201 | NCBI WGS metagenome assembly WNFP01 (sample SAMN13153355, study PRJNA577476) | soil metagenome | isolation source: 115 cm saprolite under Madrone tree | place: USA:California | collected 2016-06-14
TATGGCTCCAAACCTTATCTCTAAACGGTGTTCCCCTGCATTGAATGGCGATATACAGCATTAAACGGGGATGCCAGTTTGGGCGAATTTCGCGTTTGCCGTTGTTTTTTCTCCTCCAAGACCCCCTGGCCGATCGCTTTTTCCGCATGAGAATTAAGGCGTGGCGCGTCATGGCCCCCCAGGCAAACGCTGACCGAGCGCGGAGAACGGTTGATCAAGCTTGACTAACGATTACACCCCTCCCCCCTAGCGGTTTTTTGTAAGTGTTGATTCTAAAGGTAGTTCAAGCCCTTTGTTTTGATGCCCTTTTTGCAAGCGTTGATTCTAAATAGCTTACGGAGTTTTTTTTCCCGGACCAAAGGGCAGCGTGGCGGCGAGCGTGACGCAGTCTGCCTGAATTATTGGGCCTTCAAACGTCTTAAGGGTGGCCGAGAGAGCGGGAGGCGCTTTTTGGAGATTGCGATGCGTCGGCGGCGCTAGCGAGGATTTGCCAGATGCGGTCAATCCAGTCTAGGTGCTCGGGCTTCATCAGGGCGCAGCGCACGGGCAGCTCGGCGACTGCCAAGTGCAAGCCGCGCTCGGCAGCAGCCGCGAAGATTGCTCGCGACTTCGCCGACATTTCGCTCACACTGTTGGCGCGAGGCGCGAAGACCACGATGTCCAATTCGGGCACAAATGCCGGGACAAAGCGGCTGTCTTCTTCGATTTTTTTGCACAGACCGAGTGCTGCGGATCTGCTGCGCTCCAGGCCCTTCGCAAATTCGCCGCGCTTCACCAGCGGCAACAACTTCTGAGTGGCCCATAGCGCAGCCGCCGAAGCGCCCGGTCGCGAGCACTCCAGGCTGATCTCTCCCAGATGCAATTCCGCAGAACTGAAATAGGTATACGGCGAATCATGTTTGTACAAACTGCCGACATTGGGATCGCGGAACAAAACACAGCCGCAACCGTAGGGTTGCAACCCATGCTTGTGGGGATCGATGACGATCGAATCGAGTTCGGCGATGCGTACGAATGCGGATTTGGCCTGCTCAGAAAGGTTGTCGACTAGCGCGAAATATCCGCCGTAGGCGGCATCGGCATGCACGCGAAAACCGTGCTTTTCACGCAGCGCCAGGATCTCGTTCAACGGATCGACCGAACCCGTCGCAGTGGTGCCCAGAGTCGCGACCACGGTGCCAACATCGCCGCGTTCCACGCGTTTTCGCAGCGCGTCCATGTCTATACGCGCCCGCGAATCCACCAGGATGGAGTCGAATTCGAGCTGCAAGACGCTGCTGATGCGCTGGTGGGTGTAATGCGCTTGCGCGCTGGCCAGGATTTTCTTGCCAGGCCGCAACTTCCCCGCGACCCAGAGGGCTTCGAGATTGGCCATGGTACCGCCGCCGCACAGATGCCCGAGAAAGGTCTTCCAGCCGAACATCGAGGCGATTTCCGCGACGGCTTCCTTCTCCATCGCGGAAGTGGCGCGGCCGCCGTCGAGCGCGTGATTGTTGGGATTAATCCACATGGCCAGCGCATAGGCGAGCCGCGCCACAGGATGGGGCGGCTTCAACATCTGTCCGGCGTAGAGAGGATGAAAATAAGGATAGTTGTCGTGCAAGCGTTCGGCCGTGGCCTTGAGCACGTCGAGCAGGCGGGTTTCGTCGTAAGTGCTCGGTGAAAACTCGGGGAGCGCAGCGAAGCCGTCGTCTAGTTTCTTAACGGCTTCCAAAAATGCATTCAGGCTTTTTTGTTCAAGCTGCAACGATCACCAATCCGTTCAGGTTGCGGTGAGGAGAACGCAGGCCACAAGTCGCTGGTCACGATTTTTACTGCCAAACTTTATCAAGCTGCCCGGCGGTTTGCAGCAAATCGAGTTGCGCCTGCTGGCGCTGGAAATTGGCGTCGAGATAGGCCATCCACTTGTCGCTTTCCTCCAGGCGCGCTTTCTCGACTTCACGCAAATTGATACGGCCTTCGGCGAATTGCGATTGCAGCACCGTCAGGTTTTGTTGCGTGAGTTGCAGCTCCAGACGCGCCACTTCTTTTGCGGCATCGCGCTCGCGCAAGCGGCGCGTCTTGACGCGCACGGCGGCGCTGACTTCAGTCTTCTTGTTCGACAGAGCCGCTTTGGCCACGTCTAGATTCACCTGGGCCAGCGCGATATTCGCCCTTATTTGCGCGCTGAATATCGGCACTTGCATTTGAATTCCGGCATTGAAATTGTTGCGCTCGAAGGTCTTGAAGAATTGGTCGTAGTTGTTGAATTTCGCCAGCAAGCTGTACACACTGACCAGCTCGAGGGTCGGATAGTAGCCGCGTTTTTCGCCGGTCAGGCGAAATTCCTTGGCGCGGACATCGGATTCCGCGACGCGCAGCGCCACATTGTCCTGCAGCGCGAGAGCAACCAGGTTCGCTCCTTCCTGCTCGGCGACGCCCGGCAAGTCCTCCGGCGTGACATCGATCAAGGTGTTTTCCGCGAGCCCGGTCTGGCCGCGCAGCACAACTTCGAGCTCGTCTTGGCGGCCTTCGAGCTGCAGAATGCGCTGCACTACACGCGCTTTTGTGAGCTGGTCCTTGGTCACCGCGACAGGTAGCTCGAAATTTTCCTTCTCACGCTGCTGCGTAACGCCCAGGATTTTGTCCGCGCTCTCCTGCTCCTTGCGCAGCAACTCGAGCGAATGGCGCACCATGGCCAGCTCAAGATAGGTGGAAGCAGTGCGCACGATGACACTGTTTCGGGCGTCCTCCAGAAGAATCTTTTGTGACTTGGCTTGCTCTTGCTGTTCCTTTCCTTGCCCACGCAACGGTTCATTGAAGACCTGCTCGGTGTAGGTGACATTGAACAGCGCGGGGGCGCGGCCGCCGGGAGTCTCTGGGATTCCTAAGGTGTAGCCTGCGCCGGAGCCGGCGTAGAGATTGGGCATGAACTGGGCTCTTGTGATCATGGCCGAGCGGTTCGCCAGGCTCGCTTGCAGCTTGGCGATTTGGATATCCTTGCTGTTTTGCAGCGCGAGTTCGATGGCCCGCTTCAGGGTCAGGGAAATAGCGGACGTGCTGGTTGGAATCAACGGCGCTTCCTGGGCGTGCGAAGTAAAGGGGACGAAAACCAGCAGTGCTACGCGCACGACGGCGAGGGAAGAGCCGGGTTTCCAGCTGGTGAAGCTTCTTGTTGTCATGCTTGCATCCTCTTTGTGCTATGGCCTCGAAAGCGGCGGCTAGCCACCGCACTCCAAAATCATTCGTAACGCAGCGATTCAATGGGCTGCAGGCGCGCGGCATTGTTGGCCGGCAGGTAGCCGAAAAATAGCCCGGTGGAACAGGAAACACCGAAGGCGATCAGCACACTTAGAGGAGAGATGGGGACGCGAAGGTTCCCGGGAAGCAGCGGCTGAACCAAGACTGGAATGGCGAGGCCGATCAGAATGCCGACGACGGCGCCGCCGCCGCTGATTAAAAAGGCTTCGATCAGGAATTGATAGAGGATTTCGCGGTGCGCCGCGCCGATGGCCTTGCGAATGCCGATCTCGCGGGTTCGCTCAGTAACGGTTACCAACATGATGTTCATGATGCCGATGCCGCTGATGAGCAGCGCGATGAAGGCCACGACCAGCAGCACGATGGTCAACGCCAGCGAAATGTTTTTCGCGGCACTCAAGATGGCGGCCAGCGTCTGAACATCGTATTCCGCCTCGGCCGGGTGACGACTGCGCAACAGCTGTTCCATCTGACGCTGCACGCCTGGCACATCGTCTGGATGCGCGGCTTGCGCGCTGAGAGCGCGCAGCACGTCCACGCCGGTATAGTACTTCATTAGCGGAAAGGGAATGATGACGGTTTCGCGCTGGATATCCGACAAGCCGAACGTGGCCACGCGCTCGCGAAAGACGCCGATAACGGTGAAGGTGAGCTCGCCCATGCGAATCGTTTCGCCGATAGGGTTTTCCAGGCCGAACACGCGATCGGAAAGCTCCTTGGTTATCAGGCAAACTTTGCTGCGCGTCTCCATGTCGGCAGAATCGAAATATCTTCCGCGGATTATGACCAGACGCCGAATAGCTTGAAACCCCTCGGTCACTCCGATGAGGGTCACCGGGCGTTCCACGCCCTCTACAACGATGGTCATGGGCAACTCGCGGTTTCCGGCGACTTCCTGCACGCCGGGAATGGCCTTCACCGCGTTCATGTCCTCGATGGTCAACTCGTAACTCAGCGGCTTCCCTTCGGCCCCAGCTCGAACCAGCTCGACCCAAACCAAGTTGGAACCGGTAGCTTCAATCTGGCTGAGCACAAACTTGCGGCCGGTAAGGGCCACGGTGACGACCAGAACGATGGAGGCGCTGCCGATGATCACGCCCAGGGAGGTGAGAATGGCGCGCAGCTTGTTGCCACGCAGGGCGTCGACCGCGACGGACAATGTTTCCCGCAGGTCCATCATGGGGCGGATCTCAGGTGCATTCTATGTTCAACCCTTTTTCAGGCGCTTCAAAGCTTCGCGGACATTCTTGTTTTTGGGCTCCAGCTTCAGGGCCGCTTCGTATTCTTGAATTGCGGCTTGCGAGTTTTGCTGGTTTTCGTAGACGCGGCCGAGCCATTCATGAACGCGCCAAGGAGGGGGAAACCCGCTGCGCAGGGGCGCGCGTTTGAGGTACTCGCGCAGAAGGCGCTCGGAATCGTCGGAGCGCTCATTCTTGATGATCAACGAAACGGCGCGATAGAACCGCGCGCGCGGATCGGAAGGAGCCATCGTTTCGCCTTGCTCGGCCACGATCGCAAGCGTCTCCGCCTGGCTCTGCTTCAAGGCGTAGTCGCCGATGTCGTAGAGAAGCTCGATAGATTTGGGATGCAGTTCCAGAGCTTGGGCGAACTCGGCGTCAGCGGCTGTGAAGTCCTTTTTTTGACGCCGGCAATTTCCCGCCGCGTAATGGCCCTCGGCGGGATCGAGCGCCGCAAGCTTGGCAATTTCCGGGCGCGCCTTGTCTTCACCACCGCCGGCAATGCCCGGAGCGCTGCAATCAAACTCAATGAGCGCCTGGTTGGCGGAAAAGTTTTTTTCGTCTAAGTCGACGGCCTTTGCAAATTCCTTGCGGGCTTTCTTGGCGAGCGACAAGGCGGAAAACATGGAAGCATGGCTGGCTTTCTCGCCGTAAACCTTGCCTAACCATTCATGGTAGAGCGAACTTTGCGGATCGAGGGCCACGGCTTTTTCCGCGCTGGCGATGGCGGCATCATGCTGTTGGGTTTCGTAGTAGGTCTTGGCCAGGAGCAGATGGATCGCTGGCTTCGTAAGCTTCGTGGGCGGCCTGTAGGTTGTCATCGGGGCGCAGGCCGTCCGCTGCCGCGCGAGTGTTCAGCAGAACCGGCTGGAACAGAAGCGCGGCAAGCAGAGCGATTTTAATCGGATTCGCTTCGGCCACGGATGTAGCTCGCATCGGTATTGACGATTTTTACCGGCATGCCGTCCTTGAGATCCACATCGCCGGGCAAGGCGACCATCTCGCCTTCCTGCAAACCACCCAGGACTTCGTAATTGGTGGCATCCGCGATGCCCACGCGAATTTCGCGCTTCTCCAGCGTCGCTTTCCCCACACCTAGGGCGTTGCGCAAGACCACAAAGACGAACCTCTGGCCGCCCTGCGCCTCCACCGCGCCGCGGGGCACGGTGAGCACGTTGATGCGCTCGCGGGAATTGATGCGCACGTTGACGTTGATGTTGGGCAGCAGCTCCAATTTGTCGTTGTTGACCTCGCAGAGCAGCTCGCCAACGCTGCGCGCGCCGCGCGCCACCACTTGCTTGGGGATCACCTGAGTTTTGCCCATCCAGGTGCGGTTGACCAGAGCGTCCCAGGTGATGCGCACGGGCTCGCCAGGTTCCAGGCCGCCCAACTCGGGTTCGTCGATAAAGGCGCGCACGCGGATCTTGTGGAGGTCAGCCATTTCGGCAAGCAGTTCGCCGACTCTCACATAGACTCCCGCCTTGGCGGGCAGAGAATAGAGGGTGCCGGCGGCGGGAGCTACGATGCGGCCATCGCGGACTTTTTCTTCCAGGGCGGCGACTTCGCTGCGAAGCTGCTCGACCTGCAGAGTGGTGCGATTGGCGTCGAGCTTCACACCGTGCTCAAACTCCTGCTTGGCGGCGGTGAGCTGCTTGACCTGCGCGTTGGCTTTGGCGAGATCCAAATCGTTGGCGGCGAGCTCGTCTTTGGTGGCCGCTTGCTGAGCGATGAGGCGCTCGAGGGAATCATGATTGCGCTGCAAGCGATCACGCAGTGCCACGGCGGCAGCAAGCTGGCCTTCGGTCTTGGCGGCTTCGTCGGAGCGGCCGCCGGCTCTGGCGGCGCGGAGATCATCTTCGGCGCGGAGTAGCTTGGAGCGCGCCTCGGCGAGCTGGGCGGCGGCGTCCTTGACGTTCAACTCAAGCAGGAGTTGGCCCTTTTTTACAGATTGGCCCTCTACCACGCCGATTTTTTCGACGAAGGTATCGAGCTGCGCACGCACCACGAAGGGGGCGATAGGCTCGACTTTTCCGTTGCTGGAGATAGAGGAGACGAGGTTTTCACGAACGGGCGTGACCGCGGAGATTTTGGCAACAGGCTGGCGGCCGGTAAGACGCACGAGCACGATAACCGCCGCAGCGGCCAACACGAGAAAAATCACGATGCGGTTTCGCAGCTTGCGGTCCATTGCTTCCTAATCCGATTGCCCTGCCGGTCTGCTCAAGCTAGACACTGCGGGCACACTCGCACGAAGTGAGTCCCATTGTATATGCGCGGCTTGCTGGCCCTCGCCCGGAATAACCCAGAGTAGTTGATTGTAACAACAGGTGCGGGGCTGGCACTAGAGATGGGGCCAATGCGCAAAGAACTCCCTTTGATGGATGCGCTGCGTTGGCGCGGGGATGCCGGTGACACCAAGCCGGCGCCAGACCACGCGGAGAGGAGGTGTGGCTCCATGAAGATTTGATGAATCGCGGGCTGGCTGCGTCACAAGCCGCTGGAGATTCGATCGTTGCGGCTGACATATTCGCGGCGCCGGGCGCGTAGTAGACTCTGACGCGGGTGCGAGTTGAGGCCGGGGAAATCCGGAGCGAGGGGTCTTTGATGATCGAGGCGCGTGGCCTGTCGAAACACTTCCAGGACAAGAAGCGCGGAGAGATTCGCGCGGTCGATAACGTGAGTTTCCGGTGCGAGCCAGGGCGGATTTACGGATTGCTGGGGGCGAACGGGGCGGGCAAGACGACGACGCTGCGCATTCTGGCCACCATCCTGGAACCTACCGACGGTACGGCGCTGGTGTGCGGGTATGACGTGGTCGAGCAACCCCAGAAAGTGCGCGCCAGCGTGGGCTTTCTGTCGACGGCCACGGCACTGTATCCGCGGCTGACCGCTCAGGAGCTGGTGGAATATTTCGGGCGGCTGAATGGGCTGGACGAAGCCACGCTGAAGAAGCGCGTCGACGAAATTTTCAACCGGCTGGACATGAACGGCTTCCGCGACCGCCGCTGCGACAAGCTGTCCACGGGAATGAAGCAGAAAACTTCGATTGCGCGGACGCTGGTGCATGACCCGCCGGTGATGATTTTCGACGAACCCACGCTCGGCCTGGACATCATGACCGCGCGGACGATTACCACGTTCATTCGCGAGTGCCGCGGCCGCGGGAAGACCGTGATTTTTTCGACACACATCATGAGCGAAGTCGAAAAGCTCTGCGACGTGATCGGGATTATTCATGATGGGAAGCTGTTGACCGAGGGGACGCTTGCGCAGCTGCGGGAGAGATACGCGGAACAGGACCTGGAGGAAATTTTCGTGAAGGTTGTGGGCACACTGCAATCGAAGGCGGAGGCGTAGAACGCTATGAATCTGAACGCCGTGGGGATTGTGTACCGCAAGGAATTCACGGAATGGGTGCGCGACCGCCGCACGCTGATTTCCACGGTGCTTGTCCCGCTTTTTCTGTTTCCACTGATGATGGTGGGATTCAGCGCGCTGGCGGTCGTGATGGTGGGCAAAGCGGAAAAGGAAACGCCCAAGATCATGATCCTGGGCGGCGAGGACTCGCCGCAACTGATCGCCAGCATCAAGAAGCTCGACTCCCTGGAAATCGTGCCCTATGCCGCAAATTGGAAGGACGAAATTTCCAACAAGGATATTCGGGCGGCGGTGGAAATTCCCAAGGGATTCGAGAAGTCTCTGGAAACCGGTCAATCCGAGACGGTGAAGATCTATTTCTATGACGGGGAGATGAAGTCGTCGTTCGGCGCCAATCGCCTGGAAAAGTTTCTGAAGGATTATCGCGATACGGTGGTGAAGGACCGCCTGGCGGCGAAGAATCTGCCGGCGTCGGTGTTGTCGCCGTTCGCGATCAAACAGGAAAACGTGGCGCCGCCGGAAAAGGTGAGCGGCGCAACGTTCGGCAGCTTCATCGGTTACACGGTAATCATTTTGTGCATGACCGGCGCGATGTATCCGGCGATTGATCTTACCGCCGGAGAGAAAGAGCGCGGAACGATGGAGACGATTCTGTCGAGCCCCATTTCGCGCATGGACTTGGTGCTCGGTAAATTCCTGCTGGTCTTCTCTGCTTCGCTTGCAACCGCAATTCTCTCGGTCATCTCCATGGGGACGTCGTTTGCAATTTTGGGTCACACCAACTTGATGAACTCTTCGGGCGGGCAGACTTTGGCGCTGAACCTCGGGCTGCTCTCGGTGGTTTCCGTTTTTGTCATGGCGTTGCCGCTGGCGTTTCTTTTCTCCGCGGTGCTGATGACCATCGCGCTCTTCGCCAAGAGCTACAAGGAAGCACAAAGCTACCTGACACCGATGACATTCGTGATTGTGATTCCGGCTGTCGCATCAATAATGCCGGGCGTCGAACTGACCGTACGCCGCCGCGGCGCTGTTTCTGGCCTTCAAGACCTTCCAGCGTGAGTCAGTCCTCTTCCGTTCCTGACCTGTTCGCAATTTTTTCGGTGACAGGCGAGCAATCCTGTGGTACTCTCCCACTTGGAGATTTTCACGTCTCCACCTCGCTATCTTTCTCGGTCACACCCCAGTCAATTTGTTGTGGCAACGTCGGCAAGCTAAGTTCTTTAGAATCCGCACTTCCGAACCCTGTACCTGTAAACCCTTTAGAATCCGCACTTACGAAAAAGGGGGGAGGGGGGGCCTTGCGCCGGGAACGAAACCAAGATTCTTCCCGTATCACAATCAGCGACCTACCGAGGCGAATGACTATGCGACGCCCGATTCGCATCTTGCTGATAATCCTGCTCTTTCCGCCGACGCTCGCGGCTGTCGGCGGCTGGCTGGCGGGACCTTCTTTCCTACACCCGATCCGGCGCGAGCTCTCGCCGGGCTTGATTCGCGAGGCGGACGTCACCTTTGAACAAATAGGCGTGCATCGCGAAGCGTTCGACGTGCGTGCGCCCGACGCAGTGCTCCTGCGCGGCTGGAAAGTGCGCGCCGCAAGACCGAATGGGAACTGGGTTTTGGTCTATCACGGCGTGGCGGACAATCGCATGGGCGTTCTTGAGCATGCACGCATACTGCTGCTGGCCGGGTACAGCGTCGTAATGATGGACTCCCGCGCGCATGGCGCGAGCGAAGGACCGATGGCCACCTACGGTTGGCTAGAGCGAAACGACACGCGCGCCATCGTCGATGCTCTTGAAACCAGTGAGCATCCCAGGCACTTGTTTGCTTTGGGAGAGTCGATGGGCGCAGGCATTGCGCTGCAGTCCGCTGCCGTCGAGCCGCGCATTGACGCGGTGGTTGCCGAGTCGTCGTTTGCCAGCCTTCGCGAGGCTTCCTATGACTACGCCGGGCTCCGGCGCTATCCTTGGCTGGGAAAAACCTGGCTCGCTCCGGGAACCTGGACGATGATCTACCACAGCGAATCGCTGGCGGGTTTTCCGGCTTCGGCTGCGCGTACTGGAATTTTTCGCAACTTACGGCGCGACCTAGTTTCGGGTAGCAGGTGTGCGTCGCTACTGGGCGGGATGCTGGCGTGTTTCGCACTCCTGGCTGAGGCGGCGGACGGTTTCGCGCAAGCGCACGGCCAGAGCGGCGATGGTTTCCAGGCGCTGCTGGCCGCCGTGCGGGAGCCGGCCGTCATTCTTGCGGCGGACTTCCGCGAGCAAGAGCTCGGCGTTGCCCAGGATTCCGGTGAGCGGATTGTTCATCTCATGGCGGAGCACTTCGCCAAACGCCTCTCCATTCAAGGCATTCTTCACGGCAGCGAACTGTTGCGCGTCGCTGGCCACTTGCTGCGCCTGGCGCAAGCGCCGCTCGACCATCTCCAGCGCAACGGGCAGACCACCGCCGGCGCGCTCGACGAAGTCGGCGGCGCCGGCCGCGACCAGCGAGGCCAGTTCGGATTCCTGATCCGGCCCGCCAATCACCACCACCGGCGCGTGAACTGCCAGAGCGGAAACGACGGAGTTCAGGCGCGGCATCTTTGCCACAGACCCTTCGCTCTCCGGGGTAGCAGAAGTTTTCTCGAGAAGGATGACCGTCGGCGCGGTATCTTCGACGATGCGGCGGGCGGCGTCGACGGTGCGCACCGCGGCAACGCGCAGCCCTCCCTCCTTGGCTTCGAATTCCCGGCGAGCGGCGGCGCACAGCTCGGCGTCATCGCTGACCAACAAGATGGTAAGTTCCCTGGTATGGATCATCTATTTCCTCGCTGCATTTTTCATCGCCGCCGGAGCACGTGAAGGCTCGCGCGGCGAGGTAGCCTCGAGAACGCTGCGGATCTTCTCCGTGAGCTCCTCGACGCGAAAAGGTTTTGCCACATGGGGCAGGTGATTGCGCTCCAGAAACTCCCGGGTATGCGCGGCGAGAACGTCTCCGGTGACAAACAAGAAACGTTCGCGAAGGGGATTTTGGGCCAGGGCCAGGGCTTGGTAAAAGTGCTCGCCATCGAGTTCGGGCATTTTCATATCGCAGATGGCCAGCGCATAGTCTTCGCGCGCCGCGCGATCGAGCGCTTCGCGGGAGTCCAGGAGGACATCGACGCGTAATCCTTCGTCCTCGAGCACGTCGGCTATGAGCCGCGCAACGGTAGGCTCGTCCTCTAGCACCAGGATGCGGGTACCGGCCCAGGCACCGAGGGCGGCACCGACGTGCCCGGTTTCAAGCGAAGCCGAGGCGGGCAAGGGTTCGAGCCGCGGGCGAACGGGTGAGGCACCACCCGTGGCCGGTAAGGGCGTCTCCACCGTGGCGGTGGCCGGGAGCTCGATCGAGAAGGCGGTTCCCTGGCCGAGGTTGCTGGTCAAATGCAATCGGCCGCCGTGCTCGCGCACGATGCCGAGAACGATTGCCAGCCCCAAACCGGTGCCGACGCCCGCCGGCTTGGTCGTAAAAAATGGATCGAAGATACGCGCTTGGATGGCCTGCGGAATTCCGGGACCGTCGTCGCTGACTTCCAGGAGCACGCGCTGTTCGGCGATGCGCCTGGTCTTCACGCGGATCGTGCCGCCTTTACCTTGCTCCTCGATGGCCTGCCGGGCATTCCCGATCAGGTTCACGAGCACTTGCTGGAGCTGCCCGGCGTCGCCCTGCACGAACGGCAGCACTGGCTCGAGATCAAGCTGCACGTGGACATTGTCGGCTGCGAGGCTGAAGCGCTGCAGTTCGAGAGTGCGGGAGACGACCTGATTGAGCGCGACGTGGCGGCGCTCAGGCCGTGATTCCCTGGCGGAGAGCAATAGTTGGCGCAGGATGACGCTGGCCCGCTCCGCTTCCTGAAAGATCTGGCGCGCTTCGTGGGAATCGCCGAGGGCATCACGGCGCAAGAGCAGCCGCTGCGCGTAGCCGAGAATGCTGGTGAGCGGGTTGCTGAGCTCGTGAGCGATACCGGTGACCATCTGGCCGAGCTCAGCGAGTTTGTCCGTCTGCAGCAGCCTGGATTGGAAGACACGCTGCGCCGTGAGGTCGCGGTAGATTTCAACGCGTCCGGAAAGCACGCCTTTTTCATCAAGGATGGGGCGCGTGGCACGCTCCAGCAGGCGCGGAAACGGGCGGACTAGCTGCAGTTCTTCTCGCAGAGCCCCTTCGGTGCTGCGCGCTAGATGATACCAACTCTCCGCGAAAGCACCGGCGTCGGCGGTGCGCACACTGAGCGAGGCAACGAGATCGTCCAGCGTCTTGATGCGCCCCAGTTCTTCAGGGGACAGGCCGACGATCTGGCCGAAGCGGCTGTTCGCGGCGCGAATTTCCTGCTTTGCCCCGAAGAGCACCACGCCTTCCTCGAGCCATTCAATGACTTTCGTGATCTCACTGAGGCCGTGCACGGTCTGCCCATTCTCGTTGCCTTCGGACAAGCGTTCGAGGAGGATCTCGCAGCCGTTTGTGGTGGAGAAAAGGGCTTGGAGGCGGACACGCCCTCCGTTGCGAAGCTGCGCTTCCGGAAGGACTTCCTTGCTTGTGTCGGGGCCTTGGGCGGCGGGCAAAACTTTCTGCAGCCAGGCCTGCACGCGCGAAACATCGGTCATGGAAAACAGTTCGGCAAAAACCTCCGAAGGATCGCCTGCCAGGGCCGTCTGGAGCGAGCACGTCTTGCTTCCCTCTAACAGGGCTCGTGCACTGTCGCTCACGTGCGCGATGCTGCCGTCGGTGCGCACCACGATGGTGGCGGCGCGGACCGCTGCAAGCAAGGTTTGGTGCCGCAACTCTTCCCCGGCCCTTCCTTCGCTTTGCTTCTGACGCAACAGCGCCGAATTGGCCAGCGCAGCGCGCAGTTCCAAGCGTTCCCCTGCAACCAGGGACGCGCTGCCCCGGCGAATGCCCGCGACGAACACGCCGAGGCTCTCACCGGCGGCCTCCAGAGGAAAGGCCATCACGC
>WNFP01003355.1_pt1 | contig 12828 bp, 10 predicted proteins | sample 5400201 | NCBI WGS metagenome assembly WNFP01 (sample SAMN13153355, study PRJNA577476) | soil metagenome | isolation source: 115 cm saprolite under Madrone tree | place: USA:California | collected 2016-06-14
CTTTTCCCGCTGCCAGGCGGACCAGGAAACAGGGCATCTTCGCGCTTTCCGACCCAGTTCGCGGTGGCCAGTTCGAAGACCAGGTTGCGATTCATCCGGGCGTTGAACTGGAAGTCGAAGTTGTCCAGGCGCTTGTCCGAATCGCGAAACTGCGCCTGTTTGTGGCGTCTCTCAAGAAGCCGCTTGCTGCGGCAGGCCAGCTCATCAGAGACCAGCGTGGAGATCAGGTCGATGGGGGCCATGTTCTCCGTTTGCGCTTGCAAAAGACGGGTTTCCATCACTGCGGCCATGCCGCTCAGGCGCAGTTGTACCAGGGAGCGATTGAGTTCGATCAGGTTCATGGATTGGGTTCCTCGAAGTTGATGCGTTGTTGGATCAGGTCGCGATACTCGGTCAGTTCACGGATGAGTGGATCGACTTGCCGCAGACTGAGAGGTGCCTGAGGGCTGCGCTCCAGATAGCGGCGCACGAAGCGATACTCGGGGACGCGCAACTCCAGCGCCGCCGCACAGGCAACGTCCGAAGCCGCGCTGCCATATTGCCTGGCCAGTTGGAGAACGCCCTGGATGCGACGCATTCCGAGTTCGCCCTGGCGAGCATGGATGGCATCGCAGACAGCGCCGATGCTGGGTCCTGCCTTATGCGCACGTGCCAGCAGTTGAAGCAACTGCGGCGGCGTGCGGCGCGGGCGATCCGCATCGCGGATGCGGTGGCCGCCGCGCTTGCCGCTCAGATGCTCGCGCAGCAACTCACCGCTACGGGGATCAAGCAGACGCACGAACATCGCGTCCCACTGCACGTTGACCTTTCGCCCGATCCAGCCCGGCGGTGCTCCATAGTAGGCCGCTTCAACCTCGACACAGCCATCCAGGTGCACCGTGCGCTCGCCATACTGGTAGTAGCGGAACGGCTCCAGCGGCAGCGCCTGTAGAAAGGGCTTCTCTTCGGCGAACATCGCCGCTACCTGCCGCTTAGTGCGACCGTGGATGCGCTTGTCGGCCCAGCGCTCTTCCCAGTGGTCCAGATACGCCTGCGCTTCTTCCAGGCTCTCGAACTTCTTGCCCTTCAGTGGCGTCATCTGCGCATGGTTGACGCCGCTCTCAACTTTTCCTTTTCGATCCGGATCCCGCACTTTGCACGGCAGTGCCGTCACGCCGTAGTGGGCCACAACGTCGCGATACAAGGGATTCAGGCCCGGATCGTAGAAGTCAGCAGACAACACGCCCTCGCGAAGGTTGTCCAGGACCACGACCCGCGGTGAACCGCCCAGCCGCCGAAATGCCTTCTCGTGAAGCTCGGCCCACACCCGCGCACTCGACCGGAAGGTCAGCAGCCGAACACACTTGCGACTGCAGCCCAGAGTCAGTACAAACAACCGTGTGCGACGGTACTTGCCGCCGTCGGGATCGCGAACCATCGGTCCAGTGCCATAATCGACCTGGGCCTCTTCACCCGGTCGTGTCTCGATGATCACTCGCGCTTCAGGCGATACTGCTCCGCGCAGCTTGAGTACGAATCGCTGAACACTCTGATGCTGCTCGTAAACCCGTGCTTATCGACCAGGTCCTGCCAGATACCCATCGCGTTACGGCCCCGCGACAGCTCGAGCTCGATCATCTCCCGATACGGTTCGCTGGCTCCGGACGAGCGCTTGCCACCTTGCCCCGGCAACCTCGCTTCCGGCAAAAAGCCGGTGATCACCTCTATGGCCGGTTTTGAACTGTCAGAGCCGGCGGTCACCGAAGTGGCCGCTTTTGCTGGAGCCTTGCGCCCCCAACCTCCCGGCGTCCGTAGTGCTATCCCGGCCGACCTCAAGTAACCGCCAGCCGTCTCGCGACGGACTCCCGTCGCCTGCTCTATACGCCGCAGCGACCAACCAAGCCGCCCCAGCGCGATCACCTGTTCCTGCTTCGCTTTTTCCAAGACATTACCCATGCCAACAGAGGCTAATTTCCCCCGTCGGAGCTAATGTCTTAGGCCGTTTCCCTATGGCCCAGATTCAATGAAATTGAAAATGCGCCGCTTGCCGCCTACTGCTTCCGCCCTATCTGACTGACAGAACGAGTTGGGAAAGGAGTTACTTGAAATCGAAGGCATTTAGGGATGGAGGCGCTTGAAACTGAACGAGAAAAAACGACTCTGCAATTGAAATCTCCGAAACTTTACGGCTTCCCTGGTTCGGCTCCATTTGCCGGGTTCGAGATGTTCATCATTGGCCGCTTTTGCGGTGCCCCAATAGGCTTTACACGGGACTGAATGGCCCTCTTTTGCAAGATCACAGCATAGCGGAACTTCAAAATCACCACCGCTACCACGTAGATGGTGCATCCAAACCATACTCCGTCGGAAATCGACAAAGGCCTCTCGACCCGTAAGCTGTGGACAATGACACACAGTGCCACCGCTATTCCACAGGCGAACAATGGAAATAGCCCGAACCTTTGCTCATACGACACGCCCCTTTTTCGTCTGAGTGCTTTCAAGTAACGCTCGAACCGCCAAAATGAGTTGCAGGTTATGAGTTCCTTGAGCTTGGGCCGCAGATGCCTCTCGATATACACCACATAGGTAAATATCTCAAAATTTGTCTGAGCTAATGCCCACAGAAGACACAACTGAATAAGGATACTTGCCCACGCGAGTTGTCGTGAGTCGACATGCCCCCAAGCCTCCGCAAGGAAGCCAAGAGCAGCACCCGCAATTGCGTAGGTAACATATTGCAAGGTTATCCAGTAGGTCAGGCGCGTTGTTAAAGCGTTATATTCTGCAAGATGCGTCTCAATCCGGCTCTTCGTAAGCTCGTCAAAAACTGGAAGAACAGTCGGCGCCGCCTCAATAGCCATTACAGACCTCCAGTCTGGAAGTGCGAAGGAGTTTAATACTCTTTATAACTTTCCGCCAGCTTCTTTGTATTGCTGCTTTGCACTTTCGTAGCATTTTTGTAGCCGGTTCAAGTTTTCCTGGTTCGAAGACCTGATAGCCTCGATCGCAGAGCGCCATGCCTCCCAACTCCTGATCCCTTTTTCAGAATTGCGAAGTGGCTTACCGAGTTCTGCTTCGTCAAATAGACCGAACTTCTGAGACATCCCCAACTCCCATTCGAAGTTGTTAACCAACGTCCACATAAGAACGCCTTTGACGGGAATGCCGCTCTTTTTTGCTTCTAAGATGCATCGAACCGTTTCAAGTATCCAATAGGGCCTGCGGAGATCGTTCATGTCCGCGAACCCAAATTCGGCAACAAAAATGGACTTTTTGGGATAGCAGAGATGCAACGCTTTTATAACCTGAAAGATTCCTTCGGGGTGAATATCTCCGAACGACGGCTGCGTACCATATTCGCGTTTGGCTCTGTTGGTGAGAAATTTGTAACGAAAATAGTAATCAAGCCCTAAGAAGTCCGAATGATCACCTTCGCGTTCAAAGCGGTGTGTGCAGTACTCGTGGATTTCTTGCGCAATCTTTCCGACTAAACCCTCATGACACTGCCAGTTATATGCCACACCGACTTGAGGCTGGTACTTCTGACGACGCAGCCCCTCCTTGAGTACGGCTGTCGCTATGTCATGGACTTCAACCATCTTGTTGAGGACTGGCAGGACGGAAAGAAGACGGAACCGTTTAAACGGAGGGAATATGCCACTCAAATATCCATTATAAAGTGCGCCTGCCGGTTCATTTATTGTTAAAAAGTAACGCGCCAGCCCTTCGGACAAAATTTTGGATTGCTGTTCGAGAGCGATATCCAGTTCCTTGAGAATGTTTTTTACTTCGCCTTCATCAGAAAGAAAGCGCACAACGCTTTCAACGTAGAACCGAAAGCGCTTCGCGATGTCCGGATGCTCCCATGCTCCGCCACTGATGTTCCCATTGCGGTCAATTCTGGTCAAGTCTTGCGGCATAGTAAAGTGTTCCAACGTGAGGAGCGGTTCCTGTCCTCGAAGTCTGATCATGATGATTGTTTTTGCATACTCCCGCATCAGATCGCTATTGAATTCGCCTTCCCTTGGACACAGCCGTGGAAACTCAAGCGAGAAGCGGAACATGTTCTCCGACACTTCGACCGACCGGTCGATGTAGCGAGTCCTCAAAGGCAAGAATCTTGGAAGAGCGCGCACGTCTGCTTTTGGGATGCCGGATGGTTCACCGCGCAGTTTACGGATTACTTCAAATTCCCAATCAGAAGCGAGACAAGGCTGTCCCATTTTGTCGTATTGTAGAGGCTCCGCTTGGAAATGCGAAGTTGCACTTCCAAGATACTCAATTGATGGTATGTTCAGCGTCCATGATAGGTCATGTCGTGGCGTTTCTTGGGCGAAATGCGAGTATTGCGGCACGAGGCGAGATTCGGATATTTAACAAGAATTGTCAAGTCACTTCACCCCCAGAGATTTAGGTACATGCGAGGCGCAAGTTAAGCAGGCAGGACGAATCCGCAGATTGCCGCTTTTAATTCGACCATTGCTTTCCGTTCGAAATAGTGCGATCATATTTCGATTTGATTTATCGTTCGAGTCATCAATGAGTACGCCATACGCAAGACCAGTCAGTCACGCCCCTCCGGTGGAGTTGTTACTGCAGGTTCATCTTGCTGAATATCAAGCGCTGATGAATCGGAATACGTATTGGATAACTCTTCAGTTTGCCCTCTACTCAGTGGCCGCAATTTTTGTCGGTGTAGTTTTACAGATCCCTAACACCGCTATGAGCAGGAGTTCGGTTCGATGGTTTATTCTGCTTGGTTTGCAGATCGTTGGTGCGATCTGGCAGCAGACGTCATGGGAATTGATGGATACAATTAGGTACGTCGAGCAAAGACTGCGTCCTTTGGTTGTGGGCATTATCGGTGACCATCCATTCTGGGGATTTGATCCGTATGTGTTATCCCAGAGAAATACCGGCATGATGGGCATCGAGAGAGCCTTGGCAATCTTTATGAATGCTACAGTTGTGCTGGCAGCCTTCATTTCAATTGTTGTCATATCCCACTACACGCAAACCTTCGCAGGCACAGATTGGGCATGGCTTGCGGCAAATTCTCTTGCTGGTTTGGCCCTCCTGTTTCAAGGGGCGCGTCTTGCCAAGATTCTCCGAGAGTTAGTGAGGGTTGGTCGCGTTTTTGAACGCAACTTGGGGCGCTAACAATGCCACATGACACCTTCGGACACCGCCAGCGCATGTTGGCCACACTATGTTTCTTCCCCAATTTTGAGGCAGTCGTGCCCAACTCCCTCTGTGCCAACTTCAATTTTTATTGAATCTCTTGTACCAGCAAGTATCTGTCGGTACTTTCCTGATTCCAGCTTACGCAAAAATAGCATCATGTTCTACATGGAGGAGCCTTGAACTTGCATTGGCCCCTTATAAAACCCGTTTGCGAACTAATCGTCCCAGCGTACTTGTAAAACGGGAAAAACTGCTTGATTCGGTCATCGGAATGTTCACCGGAGAGGATTTTATCAACGACAGCAAGCTGTCTGGCGAGTTCCTGCTTGGGTACCATTGCCAGCGCTCTGCGCTTTGGAACAAGACGGGAATAGAAATCGATCCAGAAGATGCACAATCAGAGACTGAGGGAGAAAAAGAATGAGTATTCTGCAGACCAAGATAGACTTTGCGGTAGTGCTTCGTGTGAAGCGTGCCAACCCGAATGGCGATCCGCTGAATGGAAACCGTCCTCGTACGGACTACAACGGATACGGAGAAATCACCGATGTGTGCCTAAAGCGCAAGATTCGCGATCGCCTGCAAGAGGCGTCTGAAGAGGGACAGCAAAAATACAAAATCTTCGTACAATCAGATGACCGCAAAAATGACGATGCAAAGAGTCTTAGAGACCGTGCAGAGAAGGCTCTTGGAAAAAAGTTTGGTACCTCGGAAACTGCAAAGCTTGCCCAGGAGACATGGTTCGATGTGAGAGCATTTGGTCAGCTCTTCGCTCTGCCGCCGAGAAAGAATAAAGCCAAGGATGAGGGCGAGGAAGGCGATACGGGAGTATCTATTCCCATCCGGGGTCCAGTCACAGTGCAGTCTGCTTTTAGCGTTCAGCCGGTGGAGGTTACAAGTACACAAATCACGAAAAGCGTTAGCGGTGAAGGCGACGGCAGCAAGAGGGGCTCTGACACCATGGGGATGAAGCATCGCGTAGATGGAGGGATATACGTCTTTTTTGGCAGTATGAATCCCCAACTTGCAGAGAGGACCGGCTTCAGCGACGAAGATGCAGAAGCTATTAAGCAGGTGCTTCCGAAAATGTTTGAAAACGATGCGTCCTCGGCCAGGCCAGATGGCAGCATGGAGGTGCTCAAGGTAATTTGGTGGAAACACAGTTCCAGATTAGGCCAGCATTCTTCCGCCAAAGTTCATCGCACATTATCAGTTAAGCCCACTGGCGAAATTGAACTCGCATCTCTGGACGGGTTAAAGCCCGACGTCATAGATGGCTTTTGAACGCATTTCAAACAAGTGAGTTTTGTGCCGTAAGCCCTTGGCGTTAAGCACCGGGACACCCCAATGATTTTCGTTTGAAGAACTTCCTGAAGATGTTTTTTTGTTTTTGCATAACAGAAAATATTTCAGGAATATCATGGGTTTTGCAATCTACTCATATGGAAGGAATTCAAATGAAAAACCTGCGAGGTAAACAGTGTCACATTTTTACCTACGGCGGGATTTTTCACGACTTCAGAATTCGCGTAAGTCGCTGGAAACAAATGGTCGGGGAGAGAGGATTTGAACCTCCGACCCCCTGGTCCCGAACCAGATTCCAGACCATATTGAAATCTGCTGAAATTGATTGCTTCCAAGTGATTGATATTGAACCTGTTGCGGGCCGTTCGTGGAAAGTTGTTGTTCTCGTTGGTTTCTGGAGGCTTTGACCGTCTCAGATTTGCCTACATCCGGATGGGGTGAACCCCTTTATTGAGACAGTTCGTGTGTCTACACTGGCCATCGGATTTTAAGAGTCTCGTCCAGCAGATCGACACAGATCGTCAAAATTCAGAATGCCGTGTGGAATTGTGGCATGGGACCAAGCCAGAACCCCATGCCCGAACAGAGACCGGCAGTCGGGTGATCTGGAAATCGACTTGATCTCAACTGAAAACGCCTTATACCAAGGCTCGCGAGTGCCTAAATATATACACAATCTGTACCTCAAGCTTTTCTTTCAGTTGCGGGGTTCGAATGAAGTTTTTGCGGAGCACAGGCTCATTGTCGCCGCTTGCCACGTTGAAATGTTCTGAGGACAGCAAGCAGGCTTTTTCCCGTAATATCATAGCGAAAGTCCGCAAATACCCATTGTCCATCATGCCAGATTAGTTCCGGAATCACGTCAGGTTTTTTAGCTTTTTTGTCAGCCCAAATACCGTACACATCTACCAAGCATCGATTGCCTTTTTGGTTTGCTGGCCCGAATATATAATGGTCAGCATTATCCTGGGCGTGCAGAAAGGGATCAAAATCCAGTCCAACAAGATCGCCGTCTCCGTTGTGTAGGTCTCTATAATGTGTAATCGCCTCGCGAAGCTCTGTGCTAAATGTAAAGGTATGATTTTCAAGAACTGGAGTTATCCATCCTTCATTCCCAGCGAAAATTTTTGTTATATACCAGTTGTAGAACGATTCCACAACTGCACGACACGACGCTTTGTTATCCTTGAGCGTATCAATCTGGCCATATGATGTTGCTAAGCCACCAAAAAACAATACACACAATAGACTCAACGTTTTTGTAACCTTAATTATCATTTAAATTCCTCGATTATGTGATGGTCATATATTTTGTTTATTTGATGCATTATGCTCATTTACCGATCGATCGGGCCAACCGCAATAAGCGCCCTGATTAATTTGTGGATAAACGTCTCAGGCGCCGGAGCTGTTGACGAACCACAGGGTTGTGTTGACCGGAATATAGCATATGGAGAGGGACTACGATATGGCGAAATATGTTGCGGTTTTTGGCGAAAATCAGACACCCATGTTTTCCCATCCCAAGCCTCAATGTGACCAGCTGCGTCTTCTCCCTCTCTAGCAATAGACTCTGCAGTCGGCTGAATAACAACAATATCACCGGTTATCGGCGAATAGCCATTTGCATCAACCGGTGCAAACCCGATCTTTTGCAGAAATGGTGCATAGTTTTTTGCCAGCCTCGGCCTTCCGCTTGTGCGTAGGCCACCAAATTCCAATCCCATTCTTACATTTCTTGCGCAATGACCATTCAGTTTTTTGTCATAGCGCGGTGTGGCATGTTTATCCAGCCAATCCACAAAGTCATTTATATTGAGACACGGAGCCAATCCTGTTGGATCCCGATAATTAATTGGGTTGTTGTCTGTGTAAACATAAAAATTGAGATCGCTCAAAAACCCAAGTGAGTCCTCACTCAAAAACCGCCCAATCTGGGGATCGAAATACCGCGCCCGCGAGTACTGAAGTCCGGTTTCTGGATCGTAGTCCCGGCCCGTGTAGCGATAGGCATTGATAAATGCTCCGTTGAGCGAAGTGTTGCCAAAAGTGTCATACTTGTATGAATTTAAGATCGAACCCGTGGCATCACTCAGCGATGTAATGGAGCCGAGGCTGTCTGCTTCGTAAAAGGCACTATTGCCCGAGCGCAGTTCCGCAAGTGGCTCATCGATTCCTGTTCCCTGGGCATATCGCGCTATGAAAGTCCCAGCAGAGTCAACTTCATGAATTGCATTCGCACCGTCGTAGACGTAACTGGTGGTGCCGTACGACGAGCTTTTCAGAATTCTCCGTCCAAAGGGATCGTATTTGAACGTCACCGTCCCGCCTAAACCGGGCAAGGTTACACTGCTAAGGAGGTTCTCAAAATCCCAGGCATAGTTTCTTGTTCCTGTAGAATCCGTCTTGCTAAGCGTATTTCCGTTTGCATCGTAAGTGAATGTTGCCGCAGATGTTGCGATCAATTCATTGGACGAATTGACCGTGTAAGAAGGGACGCCAAGAGAGGACAGCCTGTTTCCCACTGCATCGTAAGTGTAACTTTCCGTGCTCGCATCCCCCTGGGTCACTTGGGTCAGTTGATACAGTGGGTCATATGTATATTGTTCAGTCACGCCGTTGAGATGGCTCGTCTTACTGCTCCGATTCCCAACATTATCGTAGCTATAGCTTGCGCCATCCAGTGTTGTCGGTCCGGCCTGATGCAGCATACTCAGCAAGCGTGACAGCGAATCGTAGCTGTAATTCGTATTCACGCCGTTGGGACGCGTCAGCGCCGTGCGCCTGCCGAGAGCATCATAGCCAAATCCGAACTGACCTGTTAACGAACTCGTCAGACTTGTCAACTGGCTCAGTGAGTCATACTGGTATGTATTCACACTGCCGTCCGGCGCTGTAAACGACGTACGATTGGACGCTGCGTCATAACCGTAGAAATTCGTGAACGTGACTCCCGGCAGGAACGTATACTGCGTCGTGGTCCCGGTCAGCCGGGCCAGATTGTCGTAACTGAAGCCGTATGTGCCTGTACTGTCGCTTACCTGGGTGAGCCGGTTCCCCACATCGTATACGTAATTTACGCTGCTTCCGTCTGGATAATGCTTCTGAACCAACCGGTTCAGGCCATCGTAGCTGAACGTGATCGTGTTCTTGTTGCGGTCTTTCCTGCTTAATGGATTACCCAAGGCATCATAAGTGTAGCTCTCGGTCAGACCGGAAGGGAATGTTGTTTGCGTTACGCGCCCCTGAGCATCGTATGCAAAAGTGGTCTGTCGCTGCAGGGCGTCGGTCACACTGTACAGATTATTCTCTGTATCGTAGCTATACCGAGTCACATTGCCAGCGGCATCGGTCACAGAGGTCAAACGGTCGGCATCGTCATAGGCATAGCTGCTGACATTGCCATTGCCGTCCGTGGCGGAGACTTTGCGCCCGCGGATATCGTAGGAGCTCTGATTTGTTGAACCGTCCGGCAGCGTGACCGTTACAGGTCGATTTAGCGCGTCATAGACTATCGTAGTCGTGTTCTGAAGAGCATCCACTGTTGCCGTTTGGTTGCCAGAAGCATCGTACTGAAACTGCTCGGTGTTGCCTTGTGAGTCGGTAGTGCTTTGCACCGAGCCTGCAGCAGTATAACTAAGTGAGGCTGAGTGTCCCAATGGATCGGTAATGGAAATCAGCTGGCCGCTGGAGTCATACTGGAAGCTGGTCACAATTCCGTTCGTCGGGACCGGAATTACGGTCAACTGGGCACTGTCTGATGCTCCTAAAACGGTTACTTGTATGCTGCCTGAAGTTGCACCAACCGGGACCGTGGCAACGATGGCTCCGTCACTCCAGCTTACGACCGGCAAACTAACTCCGTTCAAGGTGAGTGTGCTGTCCACCTGGGCCACGCCAAAGCTGCCGCCCATGATCGAGATCATGCTGCCGGCTACAGCCCTTAACTGGGACGATGAGATAAACGGCCCGGAGATATACGTAAATGGCGGGGACTGAACAATGTTGCCATTGTTCCGCTGAACGAAGAATGTCCGGGAGAAAGAAGATCCAGTACCAAAGTCCGGCACCACCACGCGAATACTGCTGTCACTCCACGAGATGATGCCTATGGAGAAGGCGTTCGCGAAACTCACCGATCCCGGCTGGTCCGAGGACCCAAAATTTGATCCGCTGATGGTGACGATGGTTCCGGCGTGTCCGGCAACTGGGCTAATGGAGGTGACTTGCGGTACTGGAGTTGCCACTACGGTGAACTGCGGAGCAGCGACACCATAAAGGGTCAGCGAGTAACTACCGGGCTGGAGGGAAACAGGAACCGTGGCTACAATTTGGGCGTCACTCCAGCTGACAATACCGGCTGGCTGCCCGCCCAGCAACAACGCGGAGTCGCTCTGGACATTGCCAAAGCCAGAACCAGTAAGAGTGAAAGTGGAGCCACGGATACCGGTAGCGGGTTGAACTCCGGTAATGTTGATGCTCCGGGTCACGGCAGGAACGCCGCTCAGCGCGGCCGCCAGCAGTTCCAGATCGCCGGAGCCGTAATCGTGGTCCAGAGTGTAGCGCAGGGTCAGGGTTTGCCCTGAGGACAAAGCGCTGTAGGTGATGGAGTAATTTGCGGCGGTGAACCCGCTGGGCGAATCGAGTGAGACATCGCTGACCGGCGGCGCGCTGCCGTCACTAAGAAAAGCCGCCAGTTTGGCGCGACCATTCCGGGCTCCGCCATAAAACTGCAAAGTTCTTTGCGTGGTGTCCGCTGGCACGGTAATCTCGTATCCATTATTGACATCGAAGACAAAGGCCCTGGTATCGTTACTGAAGCCACTGGACAACGTACCATCGCTGTATTTGAAGAAAGGCTGGCTAAAGGCAAATTCCTCGTAAATATTGTGGTTGCCGATGGGCTTGTAGTTAGAAATGAGCGCGTTCACCCCGGACTTGCGGTCGAAGACCGCGCTTGCGGGATCAGGCGGCACTATCTGGAAGCTGAATTTCTCCCCCCACAGGACCCAGTCACTTGTGCCCTGTGCGGTAAGGTCCACGGTTGAGGTTACCGCTCCGGTTTGCAGCCCGAGGGAGCCGCCATTTGTGGTCACATCGAACTCAACCGGCGAGGAAATATTGTTCAGGCCGGTGGAATCCGTTGCGCTGGCGCTGACCGAATAATGCCCGCCGCTGAGCGGACCAAGAGTCGCAGAGCTCGGAACATCCAGCAGCCCACCACTGCCCGCAAGGAACTTTACATCGCTCACCGGATTGTCCAATTGGGTTGCGCTGGCGCTTAGCTGGACATTGGCAGGAGCAGGAAACGACTGGCCGGGTGCGGGCGCAGTGATGGAAACCGCCGGAAGGTGTGCAGTCAAAGTGGCTGCTTCGAGGCTGATGTAGCCGCCGTTAGTACCAGTCGAGGCATAACTGACAGTCAGCGTTTGTCCGGGAGACGCCGCCCGGAAATCAATGGAATATATTTTGCTGGCAATATCGAAGTCGGTCACTGACTGATCAGTAATGGCTGCCGCGCTGTCATCGCTCAGTGAAGCCTGCAACTGCCCCTGATCAAAGAACACGTCAACATACAGGTTCAGGATCTTAGGGCTGGTATCAGCAGGTACGGTGATCTGAAAGCCGCTTCCGCTGTTAAAGTTGGGCAGGTTGGCCGTGGTAGCGGACACTATCTGCTGCTGATTACCATCAGACCAGGAATAACTTACAATCCCGGAATCAACATCCGCCTGGCCTCCGCTGAATACCGTGTAATCGCTGATGAGCGGCTGGACTCCAGCCTTTCGGTCCGGAATATTGGGATTAATTCTGCCCCAGTGGACCCAGTCGAGATTTTGGGGTGAAGTAAGGTTCACCTGAGATGGGGTATCGCGAATCGAGAACTGAAGCAGAGGAGTCGGATTCACCGTGAAGCTGACACCATTACTGACTGTGCCACCCTGCTGCACCGTCACGTTGCCTGTAGTTGCTCCCGTCGGCACGGTGGCCACAATCTGCGTATCACTCCAGCTCACGATGCTGGCCGCTGTGCCGTTGAAGGAAACAGTCCCGGTTCCCTGAGTCGCCCCAAAACCCGACCCGGTGATTGTCACCTGACTACCAACAGCGCCACTGCCGGGACTAATTGTCGTGATAGATGGCTGTGTCCCCGCCACCACGAAAATTATTCCGCCATTGACTCTTGCCCCTTCCGTACTCACATCGATTCCATAAATCCCCGGCTGTACCCCCGATGGCACCGTCCCCACAATCCGTGTTCCGCTCCAGCTTACGATCCCCAGCGCCACTGACCCCGAGCTGCCCGCAGACAGCAGCACGCTTCCCGCACTCCCAAAATTCGTCCCCGTCACCGTT
>WNFP01003356.1_pt1 | contig 12827 bp, 12 predicted proteins | sample 5400201 | NCBI WGS metagenome assembly WNFP01 (sample SAMN13153355, study PRJNA577476) | soil metagenome | isolation source: 115 cm saprolite under Madrone tree | place: USA:California | collected 2016-06-14
ACAGCGGCGCGGGGCCGTTGCCGAAGCGATCCTTCAGAAAGTTGCGAACGAATTCGAGGTAGTAGGCGATCGTCGCCTGCGCCAAGGCGCGCTCGTTCCGTAGGTACTGCTCAAATGCCCGCGCGCACCGGTCCGCGGGTGTCAATCGGCGCAGACGTATCCTCTCCGCGGGAATTGCTCCCTCGCCACGCAGAAAGGCAAGCAGATGCATCAGCGCGGTCGGGTCACCTTCGCGGATCAGCACCCGCCGCGCACGAGCGTGCAGGTACTGCGCAGCATGCTTCGACGAGACCCACTGGCGCTGAACCTTGTTCCGCGCAAGCCAGCGGCTGAAATCGGCGGCGATCTGAATGTGCCGTCGTAGTGTGTAAACCGCATATCCCTGTTCACCCAACCACGTCGCAAACCCTTTGACGTAGGCGGCCAGCGGGCCTTCCAGCGATCGAGATAGGACTACCTGGTCATTGACGATGTACATCATGGCGGACTCCTTCGCCCCGGCCGGAGCTGATCGAAGGAGCCCAGACTATGTCGTCACGAAACCACAAAACGGCGCAGAAATGCTCGGTTCCCGCGAAACGCGCGACATAGTCCGGAACGCGACATAGTGGCGCAAAGAATGCGGGTGAATTCCCTTGCGCCGAGCGGGTGACAGATAGTCTGGAAGGTATTTTTCCGCTCGATTGCGTTGCATTGAGTGCGCTTGAGTGTTTCTCACCGCGTGTGACTTCACTTGAGCGTTGCGCTATAAGCCTGACTCACGCCGCACCAACCAGGAGCTGGAACCCGGCCTGCCGAAAATGGCGATCCGTTGTCAGCGCATCGGTCAGCCGCAGCTCGCGCATCACCACGAAACTGCTGCAATCGGTGAAGGAATACGGGTGGTCGGCATGTTTTCGGAAGAATGCCTTGGTCTGGTCGAAGCGCAGCGGCCCGATCCATTCGACACGAATTCCGGCGCTGCGCTCAAGCAGATCGAGAATTCGCAAAGCAACGAGCGTGCCGCCGCGGGCGTTCGCGAGGTTGATCGTCTCTGCAACCACATAGTCGCTCGTCACCAGCAGCCGACCGGAGCGAAGCAGCGCGCCGACCGTGTCGCGTCCGGAGGCGTGGCAAGCGTCGCGCTTGTCGACTACTGCGTAGAGAACTGACGTGTCGATGAAGGCGTCACGAGCCGCCATAGAGAATCCGGTCGATGTCTGCGTTGGACATCGTCCCGCCCGGACCCTCTATCGCGAACGCATCCAGGTTCAGGAGCGGATCGTCGTCGGCCACACGGCGACCCTTCCTCGAGGGCGCGGGCCCCAATTGCGCAACCGGTTTCCCGGCTCGGGCGATCGTGATCCGCTCGCCGCGCTCGGCCCGCGCAACCAGTTGCGACAAGCGGGTCTTCGCATCGTGGATGTTCACAATATCATCGACCATGGATGCAACGTTAGCTAACTATGTCGGACTAAGCAAGCTCGCCCATCCGTAGGCGGCCCAGTCTCCAGCCACCGTCGCACTGCGGCTTTGGCGGAGACGGACTCCTGTCAAGCCCGCGCCGCTACTGCTTCTCCAAGGAGCTCGATATCCGCTCCGCCAATCCGTCGTCCTGTCCACAGGTTTTCCGCAGAGAGTCGGACGCCTCGCGCCACGACGTAACCGGCAGAGTGCAGATGCGTGCACACGCGTGCACGCTGCGCGCACCGGAGAATGCGGTCGGCTCAACTCCAATTGTCCCCGCCGCCCTCGATGGGGCTGCCGCCGCCGTCGTCCCATGACGAGTCAGTTCGCCCACCCGAAAAGGCGGGCATTCCAAGACCGGCCGAGAAGGAGTGCAATAGCGTGGGTACCAGCGGCGGTTCAGCGCGCAGTACCATGACGCCATCGACGATAAGACCGATACCGGAAGCCGGGCGCATCTGCAAGAGCCAGCGCCAGGCGAACCGTGGCCGAACGTGGAGAATAGTCGACGCATATCTCGCCAACGTTATGAGCTTGGCGTCGTCGGTGACAAGCTTCAAAAGGGTAACTTTGAAAATTCTTTCGAGCGAATTGATGGTGCTGGTAGCTCTTATCAGCGCCGGTGGTTCGCTTTTTGCGCAGCAATCGGATGATCGGCATGGCGGGTCCGAGCCGACTCGCTATGACACGCCGCGTTCGCCACGAGCGCACGACGTCCTTTATCGCGACGTCGCACCGATCCTCGAGTCGCGCTGCGTTGTGTGTCACGGTTGCTACGATGCGCCATGTCAGCTTAAGCTGACCGCCTGGGAGGGCATTGCCAGAGGGGCCAGCGCCGACCGGGTCTACGATGGCACGCGCCTGCACGCCGCGCCGCCGTCGCGCCTGTTTGAAGATGCTTTCAAGGCATCCTCCTGGCGCCGCAAGGGATTTCACCCGGTGCTGTGCGAGCGTGCAGGTCTGGACAATATAGGCGGAAGCGTTCTTGCTCAGATGCTGCTACTCAAGCAGCAGCACCCGCTGCCGGAAACCAAAGTCTTGCCGGAGACGCTCGACCTGTCCATCAACCGGGCCCAGCAGTGCACGACCATCGAAGCCTTTCCGGCATTCGCACAGAAGTACCCGCTGTGGGGCATGCCCTTTGCGCTGCCGGAACTGGACGCGAAGGACAGGGATCTGCTGCTGCGCTGGATCGAGCAAGGGGCCTCGCGCGAGCCCGATCCGCCGATCGGACCCGAGCTGGAAAGACAGATTTCCCGCTGGGAAAGCTGGTTGAACGTCGATTCGCCCAAGAGGCGGTTGGTCGCGCGGTACGTCTACGAGCACCTGTTCCTGGCGCACCTGTATTTCGGCGACGATCACAGCTATTGCCGGCTCGTGCGCTCGCGCACGCCGCCGGGCCAGGCGGTGGACCTGATCGCCACGCGCCGCCCATTCGACGACCCCGGCGTTTCCCATCCGTACTATCGGCTGGTGCCGCTGAAGGAAGCGGTCGTCAGCAAGACCCACATGCCCTATCGCCTCGACGAGGCCCGGATGAGTTTGTGGCGCCAGCTCTTCGTCGATCCGCCGTTTTCCGTGAAAGCGCTGCCCGGCTATCAGGCGCAGACCGCTTCGAACCCGTTCATCACGTTTGCCGACCTGCCCGTGCGATCGCGGTATCGCTTCATGCTCGATGAGGCGCAGTTCACGATCATGGGTTTCATCAAGGGGCCAGTCTGCCGCGGTCAGCAGGCACTGGATGTCATCGACGATTACTTCTGGGTCTTCTTCAACGACCCGTCCTTGGTGGACAACACCGAACAGTCGCAGTTCCTTGCCGCCAACAGCCGCAACCTGCAACTGCCCGCGGCGCTTGAAAGCAACGCCCCCGTTCTGAGGCATTGGCTGAGCTTTGCGGAAGGGGAGCGCCGTTATCTGGCCGCCAGAGCCGCCCTGGTCAAGGCCGAAGGAATCCGGACGTTGCCGCAAGGAGCGCGGCTGATCTGGGATGGCGACAGCGAGCAGGGGCACCCCAACCCGAACGCCGCCTTGACCGTATTCCGGCACTTCGACAGTGCGAGCGTCGAGCAGGGCTTGATCGGCGACAACCCTCAGACCGCCTGGATCATCGGTTATCCGCTGCTTGAGCGTCTTCACTACCTGCTGGTGGCCGGCTACGACGTTTACGGCAATATCGGTCACCAGCTCAGAAGCCGGCTGTACATGGATTTCCTGCGCATTGAGGGCGAGCAGGCCTTTCTTTCGCTGCTCCCGGACGACTCGCACGCCGCGATCGAGCACAAGTGGTACCGCGATGCACCCAGGTGGACGCTGGACTACGTCGCGGCCAGCCACCTGCCGCTGGGCGATCGCGCCGACCTCGAGCTGGCCGGCCTTCCGCCGGACCAAGCTTACGGAAAGCTGCTCGGCCGGTTGCGCCGGCGCGTGGACTCGGCGCTGCCGCACCCGTTTGACCTGCGCAACATCCAGTCCGACGCGCTGCGCGAGATGCTGCAAAGACTCGCTGGCGTAAGCGGCAGGAGCCTGCAGTGGCTGCCCCAACTGGTGCTCGTCAGGCTCAGTCCAAAAGACGGCGAACCGGTCTGGCTGAGCCTGCTCAACAACAGCGCCCATAAGAACGTCGCCGAGATCTTCTTCGAGGACCGCCGCCGCTTGCCCGACGAGGACACTCTCACAGTCGCCAAGGGCTTCATTGGCGCGTATCCGAACGCCTTCTGGATCGTGGACGAAGCGGAATTACCCGAGCTGACTCGGCGGATCGCGACGCTCGCCAGCGAAGCCGATCACAGCGCGCTGATCGATCGATTCGGTGTTCGACGCACCAACGGCAGATTCTGGGCGCTCAGCGACGAGGCCCATCTCGCGATGAAGAAGCAGGACAGTGTGACTTTCGGCTTGCTCGACTTCAACCGGCTTGAAAGCCGCTAGTTCCGCCCCCAATCGTGGGCGGCTGCGGCGGCCTGGTACACGGATGCGTGCAGCGTGCCAAGCTTCGGAGTCTGCCCGTGCTTTGGCCTCGGAGGGAGGCCGAAGTACCGATCTTGCCAGGGCAGCTCGACGACTTCTCCAAGATTGAACTTCGTGTCTTCGGCTAGGCCGGCGAGCAAAAACGCCTGCGCGTGAAAATTCCTGGTGATGGAAAATTCCCCGGCGAGCAACTGATCCACTCGCTGAGAGGTTCCATAGGCCACGCGCACGTTGACGCCGTCCGATCGAGTCTCGACGCCGATCACCAAGGCCGGCCGAGGCTTCGGTCCGGGCTGCAAGTCGGGCAGCTCCGGAAAACGGCACCAGACGATGTCACCGACGGCCGGGGTCGGCCAGGTTCGACTCATCCGAAAAGGGATTGCCTCGACAGGACTTCACCCTTGGCCAGACGCTCCTTCGCATCGCGTCGCAGGGCGGCAAGCTGCTCCTGCGTCAGAGGGCCATCGTCGGGTTCATAGGCCGGCAAGACCTCGTCAGCGAGCTTCGACAGAGCGATATGCACCACCTGGGTTTCTGTCAGGCCGAGCGCGTCGGAAATCGCTTTGACCGTGCCCCGGGTAACGCCGTAGCTCGAGTCAGCAGCCCGGAACTTCAGCAGAAAACCCGCCTTCCCGGGCGAGACACCTCTGCTCTTTGACGACGCGACCTTGGCAGAGGCTGCTCGCTTTCGCGCCCCCGATTTCTTGGCCGAAACAGTTCGCCGTGAAGAAACGGATCGGGACCTAGGCATCGACGCCGTAGGAGCCTTTGCAGACATGTTGGCCTCCAAACCAAGCAGTGGTGAGGGTCGACGGCGCTACCCCGCCACCTTCCAACGCGGGATAGCGGCCGTAGCGATATATATATTAATTATATACGACCGCATGACAACGCAGGCGCGGGCGTCATGAACATCGGTGCATGGCGGACCACTGATCCGCGAACTGGCTCGCGAGAGCAACCGCAAACGACCGCGCGCCTTGGCAAACGAATGGCCGGAATACCTTCGTAAGCGACCCGAGAGGGCCTCGCGCAGCGATCGCCCGCGCACGACCCCGAACGGAAATCCGAAGGACCAAACTCGCGGCCACAAAGCTGACGGTGAAAAGGTCAGACATGGCAGAGGCCATTACTACGACCTCTATTCCATTTGCGACACTACCGGTTGCAGGGTCCCAGGGAGAGTTCGCTGCGCATTGCGACTTCAATTCCTCGATCTGCGCCTTCCCCATTCGTACAGCATCGTCACACTATTGTTTGGGTTAATAGTGCATATCCAATTATTTGCGTAGTTCAGTCGCCATACCCGGCGTAGTATTCAGCGCAAAAGACAGGTGGCGGGGTAGCACAGCAAAAAGGGGAGGCCGGTATGGGGTGGTGGCCTTTCGGTCATGTCTTGCGGGGAAGGAATCCGCAGTTGTGGCATGAGACTGCCTCAAACCACCTCGCCGACTTCGCGATTTCCGTTTGCACACTCGCTCGCGGCCGTGTTCGTTGGGCGTCTGTCACCTTCCTCTTCGTCGCTGGGCGCGATATCGCGTTGGCGTCGGTGCTCCTGGATCAAGCCCAATGAAGGCTCATCGCGTCGCGTTGGCGCTGGCACAGCCACTCATCGAGAGCGCGTTCGTTGCCGCCAGTCGGCGCCAGGACCCGTTGGGATACTTTTCCACATTGCCTCGGAGGCATTCATGCTTAGTTTCCCCCTCATGAAGCGCTGGCAAGGTTTCACCTTGCTGCTGTTGACGATACAGGTTCCGGCGTTCGCGGAAGGGATTGACTTTAATACTTGGAGTTTCGAGGGGGGGCCGATCAACAAAGAGACCGTGAGTCAACTGAGGGTCAAGTGGGTCTACCAGACGGCGCCCGACACGGGAACGGCAAGTAATGCCCTGGGCAGCATCTCGTCCACTCCGGCCGTCGACGGTCCGTATCTCTATTTCAATGACATTTCCGGTTACCTGACCAAGCTGAACCGATTCACGGGGAAGCTGATCTGGAGAAAGAATTACGTGAACGATCTCTCGGTCCCGGGTTTTGTAGCGAAGGGCTCCCGCAACACACCGTATATCGAAGGAGACCTGCTCATTGTCGGAAGCAATATGGGGCTGCCTGACCGCCTTTGCCGGCTCACCGCAGGGGCCACGCCGAGTGCTCTGGGTTGCGTTTCGGGAGACGGCGCCATCGTTCTCGCGATCAATAAGGACACCGGTCAAGTCGTCTGGAGAGCGAAAGCCGAAACGCATCCGGCAGCGAAAATCACGGGGTCGATCAGTGGGCATGGCGACGTGATCTTCGTACCGGTCGGAAACTGGGAGGAAGATTGGGCCAGGGCCTACCCGAACATCTATGTCGAGCCGGTCGACCCGACCTCGCACTATCCGTGCTGCTCGGCGCGGGGAAGCTTGGTGGCCATGGATGTCCACACGGGGGCGATTCTCTGGAAGCGCCATACCGTCATCGGGGGCGACTCGGATCATGCACTGCCCCCAGCGCTGAGAGCACTGCTGCACCCCAAGGGATTCTTTGGCAGTTCGACCTACGGGCACAATCCGACGGTCGATGTGTCCAGGCGCCAAATCTACATCGCCACCGCCGAGACGACGACCGCGCCTCAAGTGGCTCAGGACTGCGAAATTGCGAGGCGAAAGACCGGCGATCCCGATGCAAACATTCAAGGTTTGCCCGCGGGCGTGGACTGCAACAACCTTAATGAGAAGCTAAAAACCTACGCGAATGCGATCCTCGCGATCGACATGGATACGGGGCGCGTCAACTGGGTTCACTACGCTCACAAGTACGACGCCTGGAATCACGCGTGTGGCGCGCCAGACTTGTACGGCTGGGCGACTACCGTTCCCGCCCTCTTTCCCGTCCCAATCAGCAACACACAGAACTGCGGTCTGACCCCCATCGGGCCGGACATGGGATTTGGCCAGCAACCCAAGCTCGTCCGGAACGTGAAGCTCGACGGAGGGAAATGGGGCGACATCGTGATTGCGGGCAACAAGGACGGAAGGTTGTTCGGGCTCGATCCCGATAATGGGAGAAAAGTTTGGGAGACCAACGTGGAGCCTGGCGGAGTCTACGGAGGATTGCAGTTCGGGCTCGCTGCCGACGATGGCAAAGTCTTCTTTGGAACGACCAACTCGAGGAATGCCGGCAGAAACATCGGTACGCGCTACGTCTCGAACGAGAGCTTCCTCGATATCAACGGCTTTACGGCGCTCGGGTTGAAAACAGGTCCCTTCATGAAAAGCGATGCATCGACGCCAGTCGATTACCCGGCTCCTGCTAATCAGAATCTGCCGTTCCCAGGTCCGAATCTGTTCTATGGGATCACCAGCTACCCCGATACCTATCCGGACCCCGACGGAACGGGCGGGCCCGCCGGCTTCCTGAAAGGTCCCGCCAGCGGCCCGGTCGAGCTTTGGACGCTGGTGAATCCGCCATCCGATGTGAGTGCCGATGGAATCACCGTCTTCAGCGATCGTGAAGGACTCAAGACTATCGATGGCATGGTTCACGCCGTGGATGCGGGGTCGGGGGAGATCTTGTGGCAGCGACCTGCGTACGATGGAATCAAGGGCACTCTGGGGATCGGGCAGGCCTTTGGCACACTGAGCGTTGGCAATGGCGTCGTGTTCATCGGGTATCAGGATGGAAAGGGAACCATGGTCGCCCTGGATGCTCACTCTGGAGTAAAGCTCTTTGAGTTTCATAACCAGATTACCCTCGCTGACGGCTCCGTGATACCGGCGGGCAGTGTCGAAGGCGGACCTCAGGTCGTTGGAAATATGGTCTATTGGGGTGTCGGCGCGGAGACGGCAGGTCTGTTTCCAAATAAGAACGGGGTTTTCGTCAACGCGGGAAGTCGTATTTTCGGGTTCGAATTGATGGGCGCTCGCGAGGAAAGGTCCGAATAACTCGTGCACTCGCCGAACTCAGATGCATAGACGCGACGCTTGCCGGGGCGCCGCCACGGACGCTCGAGCGTCAATGGCGGCGAACCAGAAACAGCATATAGCCGACCATCAGCACCGGCCCCCGTCAGCGGTCGATTCTTTGAACAATCGGACCCATAGGCGACGGTGCGATCGTCGTTCTCCGCGCCTCTAAGCGGTCAATCGGCAGCAGCCCACTCAGCTCGCCGCCGGGGACAGCGTGTTGGCGTCGCGGGCCAGACTTCTTATCTGTTTCACCTCCCTGTGATCCGCAAAAATTGAATCAAGGGTGTGGTTGCTTTCCTCACCGGAGGTGATGCGGTTGATGGCCACCCGGGATCCTCCTATCGCGTGCAATGATTCCAGGATCGGCACTCGACTGGCGTCGGCTGTTTCAAAAGGCCCAGCACGAGCAACCGAGCGCGCCCCAGAACGACTTGTCGTCTGCGACGGGAACATCGGTGGCCCAGGCGGTTGCGTGCGCGTGCCCGTGAATTGCACATGCGCCGGCACATCCGCAGCCCGCGACGAAGGCGAGCTTTCCGCCTGCTCCGCGGTCGGCGCGCGGCTGGTAGCCACCATAACTGCGCACCGGCGACCAATCCGGCATGGGCGGCGGCAGCGGCGGAGCGAGATCTTTGAATTCCGCGTCGCCATACACGGGGTTGCCGCCCAGCAGCGTGAGCACGGATGTGATGTCTTGAATCGCGTCGCCTGGCACCGAGAAATAATCGTCGGAAAGAACGACGAGATCGGCCAGCTGTCCCGACTTGATTTGGCCCTTCTTGCCGGTCTCCGCGGAGAACCAGCTGTTCGCTTCCGTCCATAACCGCAATGCAGCGTCGCGATCGAGCCTGTTGGCAGCTGGATACAGTGATAGCCCGCCGAGGGTCTTTCCGGTGACCAGCCACGACAGCGAAACCCAGGGGTTGTAGGAGGCAACGCGGGTCGCATCCGTGCCGGCGCCCACGCGCACACCCATGTCCATCATGCGGCGGACCGGCGGTGTCCGTTCGGCCGCCTTTGCGCCGTAACGCGCAACGAAGTATTCGCCTTGGTAGGCCATGCGGTGCTGGACGGCGATGCCCCCACCGAGCCTTGCGATGCGCTCGATGTTGCGATCGTCGATGGTTTCGGCGTGATCAAAAAACCAATTCAGTTTGTCGATCGGGAAATCGTGATTGACCTTTTCGAAGACGTTCAGTGCGCGCGTTATGGTCTCGTTGTACGTGGCATGCAAGCGCCACGGCCATTTGTTCTTCGCCAGGAGACGAATCACAGGCTCTAGATCGCCTTCCATCGACGGCGGCAGTTCCGGGCGCTCAACCTGAAAGTCCTCGAAGTCGGCCGCGCTGTAGACCAGCATCTCGCCAGCGCCGTTGTTGCGATAGGTGTCGTCGCCCTGACCGGGCTTCACTTGCGTGGCCCAGCTCTCGAAGTCCTTGAGTTCTTCCTTCGGTTTCTGGGTAAACAGGTTGTAGGCGATGCGGACCGTCAGCTGCCCATCGCGATGCAGCTCCTCGATGATCCTGTAGTCGTCCGGGTAGTTCTGGAATCCGCCCCCGGCGTCGATCACACCGGTCACACCCAGGCGGTTCACCTCCCGCATGAAGTGACGAGTCGAGTTCTTCTGATATTCGGCCGGCAGCTTTGGCCCCTTGGCCAGGGTGGCGTAAAGAATCGTGGCGTTGGGCTTCGCGACGAGCAGACCCGTCGGCTCGCCACCGGCGTCGCGGACGATCTGTCCGCCAGGAAATTCCTTCGTGTCTTTGGTGTAACCGACGGCGCGCAGCGCTGCGGCGTTCAAGATCGCGCGGTCATAGAGATGCAGGATAAACACCGGCGTATCGGGAGAGATCGCATTGATCTCTTCCAGCGACGGTAACCGCTTTTCCGCGAACTGATGGGCGGTAAACCCGCCGACGACCCGAACCCACTGCGGCGCGGGAGTCCTATCCACCTGCTGCCTGAGCATCCGCATGGCGTCGGCGAGCGACCGCACACCATCCCAGCGCAACTCCATGTTGTAGTTCAGGCCGCCACGAATAATGTGCATGTGGCTGTCGATCAGGCCTGGAATCACGCGCCGGCCCTTGAGATCTATTCGTTTCGTCGCTGCATCCGCCCGCGCCATCAGCTCCTGATCGGTTCCGACTGCCACGAATCGGCCGCCGCGGATCGCGACCGCCTGTGCCTCAGGGATCTGTCGGTCGAGCGTCGTGATTCTTCCGTTGTGGAGGATCAGGTCGGCCGCGCCTGTCGCCGATTGAGCCCACGCTGACCTTGATTTCATTGCAAAGCTGCTCACGAGAGCGCCCAATCCCGCGAGCAATGCACGTCGGTCGGATCTCAGCGTCATGATCGGTGCTCCATGGTCAGTTCGAGCGAACTGTCGCTTGCAATTTGAATGAACGAGCTAGCTTTGCCGGCGAAACCGCTGTTGGAGGCAAGCTTACCGCGATCGCGCCCAGGCTTCCCTACGTGCCGCAGTCTGGTCAACTGGATCGGACGTTCGCCCTCCCCGCTCGCTGGGCGACGACGACGCCGATGCCGTTCAGCAGATCCATGACCCGACGATAAAAGTGAGCGACCATTGCGGCTCCAGGGAAAGCGTGCGCAGCTCGCCGCGGCTGATGCGGGCGATGAGCTGGCGCTTCAGAAAATCGAACTCGAGATCCAGGATTTCGTTACCGACCGGAATCGGTGACGTGGTGAGGCCGCGGGGCGTCACGTAGAGCGGAACCTGCCAGCCGTGATTGAGCCACGGGCTCAGCACAAGCCGAACCTTACCGACAATTTGAGTCCAGAGCTGCAGAGTCGTGGCAGTGTCGCGCCAAGCGGGATACGAGAGATCGGGCCAAATGGCGACAGCGTTGTTCATCGAACTCCTCCGGCTAGGAAGGCGTCGCACTTAGCCAGATTGGAGGTAGAGGTAAGAGTCGGATCTACCGTGTCAACTGGATCCCGGTCAAACTAGACGTGCTCCAAGCTGCCGACCATAGGAAGCAATCTCTACACCGATCGGCAAACGTTCACGCTCATAGGCTTGCAGAGCGTCCGCATAGGGCAGCCGCGCGAGACCGGACCGTAACGCCATCGCATCTCCCGCCGCCTTCGCCACACCCATCGCTGTGTGAGGACGAACAACGAAAGCCGCATCGCCAAGCAACGCCAGTCGGCCATGCGTCATGCGCGGCGTCTCATAATCGAAGATCGCCTGTATGAATGGCTGGCGCTCGGCGGCGACCGCAGCGGCAAAAGGCGGTGGCAGCAGGTGCGCCGCGTCCTCGACGAGGACCTGGCGGCGGCTATCCGGCAATTGGCCTGGCGCCAGCGAGTAGGGGTGGACGTGCCCCTGCACGTCCGTTAGCACCTTCCCGAGTTCCCCTTCCGAGATTCGTCGATACCAAACCCAGTTATAGCGTCGGGCTCCTGTTTCGGTCTCGCCGTTGGGTCCGGTCACGGTATAGCCGAGGATGTGCGAATCCGGCATCGTATAGAAAGCGAATCGGTCGAGCAGGAGCGCCGCACTCTGTACCGGCAATGCAGATTCTGGTAGCAGCCCACGCCAAGCGACATAGCCGGCATAAATGCTCGGGGACGGTTGCCCCGTTACGGCGGGCCGGACCACCGAGCCAACACCGTCCGCACCGACGACGAGATCGGCCATCTCCTGACTACCATCCTCGAGATCCAGGCGCGCGGCTTTCTCGGTCTGGCTGACGGAACGCACGGCGCGTCCCAAAACATAGTCATCCTCTGCTACGAGCGCACGGAACGCACGATAAAGCTTATCCCAGGAAATCTGCATCTGAGGTGTCGCTTGCCTATGCACGACACTGCCTTCGCGGTTAAATGTAATTCGCTCAAGTGCGACGACGCCGACGTGCGCAACGTGCTCGCAGCCCACGGCGCGCAGAATCGCAAATATGTCTCGCTGGCCTACCAGTCCCGCGCCACGGCCGGCAAGCCCACTCTCGGACCGTTCGTAAATTCGGACCTGATGGCCGTCCATCCGAAGCAATGCAGCGGCAAAGAGCCCTCCTAGAGACCCGCCGACGATCAGGATTCGTAAGCTGCCGTTTGTGCTCATTTCAGACGGGAGAGCCGTTGCGAGGATTGGATCCAAGCGCCTTCATTCGCGCAAACGTGTCCGCGGTGCCGGTCGAAATGTGGGCAATATCCCATCGCAAATAGGGCCTGGCCGCCGGTAATGATCACGTGAATGAACACATCGCGGCCGGCGTCCCTGAGCACGCGAAGGGCGTCGTTTTCCAGCGCGATCGCCCAGGTCGAAATCGCGGGCGCCGAAATCCTTGATTGCCAACGCTGTCGCGCCGAGCAACGCCGGTTGGGGTGATAGTGGCCATTCCGAAAAGGAATGCATTCGCGCGCGGAATATCTTATATGAGTGGCATCTGTCTTCATCGCCACCTAGCAGGGCGGGATGATTCCTTCACCATAACCACA
>WNFP01003357.1_pt1 | contig 12827 bp, 9 predicted proteins | sample 5400201 | NCBI WGS metagenome assembly WNFP01 (sample SAMN13153355, study PRJNA577476) | soil metagenome | isolation source: 115 cm saprolite under Madrone tree | place: USA:California | collected 2016-06-14
TTTGCGGTTAGCTCGCCCGGTTTGGCCAGGTACGGATTGGCGCCTGCCGATACAGGCAACAGCAAGCCGCACAGAACCATCAACGTTGCCAGTCGAGCCGGTACCCAAAACCAGACCATGGGGAATTTGGTTCTTTCATAGGAACGATTCTTCATGCTTTTTATCCTCCCGGGTTTCATCCTCGCGTAGAAAGGCCGAAATAAGGGTTACCGGAACCCTTCATAGCCGAGAAATTATCCAACCAGCGCCGGTATAGCGGCTTCGGGCTCGCATTGTCAACGTGCAGAAATCAACGTCCTCACAGAAGTCGATACAGTTAGGTTGATTTTAGAAGGAAATACGCTCAGGCCCAAAGCGATGGGGATTGGGTCAAGAAAATGCGAGGCTTCTCAGTACGGATTATTGGTAGGGTAGCCCAGCTATAGCATGGCTGTCTTTAGGTATTCCAAACCCGCAGCGTGCTAACAGATAGCGATCAAATTCTTGGTCCGTAGAGAACTTGAAGCGAATCGGGCCATTTTGATGCCAGAGCTCCTGTGAAGGAACTTGGCATTGATTGCAAGCAGTTCCTTTTTCGCAATCTGGCGCCGGTGTCCCCGTCGTGATGGTTGCTACATTATGGATTCTCGGATCCTTGCCCCGAGCATTGGCGCGGACAACCACGCCTTTGCCAATGTAGTTGATGCCGGGAAACTTTCGACCTGTTCGATCGGGATTGAAGTCCACCGAAGTTTCTGAGAATACGCCGCCTAGAACCTCACGCGTTTTGGCGTCAAACTCAACTTGTTCGCCGGTTGGAAGCGTGACGACGTAGCGTGCGCTTGATCCACGAATGGCGGGAAGATAGTTCCTCGGAAAGAAATGCATGACGGTGTTCATGAGATCGCTTAATCTAAATTGCTTGTCTCGAGACGGGGCCCAATCCGAGATAAACAGGAGAATATCTTGGCGAGCCCGGTCGTCAAAGCGAAATTGGAAATCCCTGGTGAAAAGTAAGTTCTTTCCGATGTCATAATGCTCTGGAAGGATTCGATTGCCGCCGCGGTTGGAAAACTCAAAGCCGACGATTTGGCTTTGGCGGTTTTTCCGGTATTCCCACCCAGCGTAGATCGATGCGTTGGACGCCCGCCCAAGAAGGACTGTGTCGTAACTAATTTTGGGCGAAGCCAACTCTCTTTCCGGGACTCCGACAACGGACTCCGGTAAGCGTTCGATTTGTCTAGGTGGAATGGAAGCCTGGGGGTTTTTGCCGGGTGGCTCTGGTTTAACGTCAGTTGATTGCGTCTTGGTTTCCGCGGCTTCCTTACTCGAGTTCTTGGTTTTGTCGGTTTCCGAAGCACGCTCCGGTGACGGCACAATAGAACTCGTTCTACAGCCCTGTTGCAAAGCCAGCAGCGTCAAGAGCAAAAATGCACATCGCTGAGTCTTCGGGATAGCCATGGCGTGCTACCTGGAAAGTCGATGCGTGGTCACGGGTCTGAAATCGCTTCGTTGCGCGGCCTGTTTTACCTTCGCCGCGACGGTCTTTTTGTGTATTGATAGTCTTAGGCAACGTGCGTGCCAATAGCAGGTTTTACAAAGCTTGGCGGAAAGGGACACGAGCGGAATCCCAGAAAAAAGATTTTCCACGGCCGCAGGACCTTTGGCCCAGTAGTGCCCATTGCGAGTCGAAGACTGATGATTGAGGTGTTGCTTCCCTGCTGCGTTTTAACTAGCTGCGGCTGCCGCACGTTTCATTATTTCTTCGGACGTCAGGTCCTCCTTGTGAGTTGCAATCGTCCAAACATGTCCGAAGGGGTCCTCCAAGGTTCCGGCTCGGTCGCCGTAGAATTGATCGCTCATCGGTTTCGCGATCTTCGCACCTTTCGCGACCGCCCGGTTAAACATGTCATCGCAATCATCCACGTAAAGAAGAATACTCACCGGCGAACCGCCGAACGATTGCGGCCCGCGAAAGCCCATTTCGGGATACTCGTCGGCCAACATGATGCGCGAATCACCGATTTTGATCTCCGCGTGTCCTATCTTGCCGGTAGGTTCGGATAGGCACAGCATAACCTTCGCTTTAAACGCTTGCTTATAGAAATCAATCGCGCTCGCTGCGTCCTTAATGATCAAGTAAGGTGTCGCGGTGCGGTAGCCTCGCGGCACCGATTTCGGTTTCTTGGCCATCAGTCTTCTCCTTGGCTATGGTACACGGTCGAAATGAAAGACCGTAATTTTTGCCGCAAGACATATGCCACGATGATACGCGAAATATAGCTATAGTTCGAGTGAGATTGAGTATCTGGGTAAGGTTTTGTGTATGAATTCTCCTTCACGATCAGTGGAAAAAACTCAAAAAAGGCGAAGATTGTACTTAGATGCTTTTTCCCATGGTCTTGAAAATGGGCGTAAAGGAGCCATCATGATACCGTGGAAACCGTCAAAATAGACGACCCCCGGCTCGACGAAAGTTTCTCATTTCTTTTTGGATTTAGAAAAGGGGATCTAGTCGTTAGCAGGGAAAATCGAAGTTTACGCGGACACATAAACGACGGCGTCTATGTCGGCGAGTTCCCAAGCCGAGCGGGAGGAGCCCTCAATCCCAGGGGTAAGACGTTGTACGAGATCAAGCTTCCGGGCGAAGCATTTCAAATTGTCGATGAAAAAGACATCGAAAAGGTTTCGGAGTGAGATTCTCGAAATCCTTTTTAGCTTCTACCGCTAATCCTTTTGAATAAGCCTTCTCTTTCTAATTCGTCGAGCACACGTTCATCGACATATTTATCGATGTTCGTATCCAGCCTGACTCCGGGACTGCGCTGGGCGATCATCTCCATGGCGACGCGCATGCCGTCGTGGGACACTCTCGGTGGAAAGGAAAAGATTGCGGCGAAATACTCATACGTCTCTTCTATTACGGCGGGGTTCTTTTGTTTCATCCACTGGTTGTAAATCGGCAGAGCCTTGTTCTTGTTGGTCATAAACTGGTAGGTGGCTTCGGCGTATGCCTGCAAGAAGCGTTTGACGACATCACGATTCTTTTCGAGAAAGGAGCGGCGGGTAGCGATGACGTTCATCGGGAAGGCAGCCGCTTTGAGATCAGTCATGTGGGCAAGGGTAGGCAATCCCAGTCGCGAAGCCTCTCCGGTCTCGGGCGGCGCGAGCAACGTGGCGTCAAGGCCGCCGCTGGAAAGGGCGACAAAACGGTTAGCCGCCGGACCGCTGGCAAGCAAAGTTACGGATTGTCGGGGGATGTTCCACTCTTTGAGAGCCAGTACCATAGAGACTTCGTGCGCGCCGCCAAAAGCGACGATGCCGACTTTTTTCCCTATCAGATCTGCCGGCTTGGTGATATTTTTTTGCACCACAAGGCTAAAAGGGAATTTATTGAGAGACGCAGAAATGATCACCAAATCCGCTCCTTGATTGATGGCGGCGATCAATGCGGTCCCATCGATCTGCCCAAAGTGGGTGCTTCCGCCCAGCAAGGCCTGCGTCCCCCGGGCCGATCCGGGTATCATCACTAGCTCAGTATTCAAGCCATATTTGGTAAAGAGACCTAAGTCTTTGGCGGCCCATGCCGGTGCCTGAAATCCACCGAAGCCCGCATAGCTTACCAGGAGGCGCTCTTGGGCGTAGATGTTTGCAGACATCGCGCTAACGATCAGAAGGATAATAAAGCGGTGAGCTTTTAACATTCACCCCTCCGGAGGGTATCCTGAGATTTTTGGGAAGTTCGAATTTGATGCGCACCGATTTAACCCCGATCAAACAGAAATAGTCAAGTCTTCCGCGCTATAAGCACTTTCGATGTGCCGCGGCGGGAAAGGAAAACAACAATCGGCGTCGTGTGAGTTTTCCTCGCAGGCTTTGTAGGAATTCCCTATCAGTGAATGTGCTCGCAGACCTCTCCAGACTGCGGAAAAGCTGTTGAATCATCGGGGTGAAGAAAAAAGGGGCGAATGGCATAGGCCTTGCGGACCGTACGTGCTTAGGGTCTGGGCGAGCCTTGGACGTGAGCCGTATTGAGGGGGATCCTGTGCATTCGCGCTTCAAACAACACAAGGTTACGCATATAGGAGATTTTAGGAGATTTATGAAAGGGACTCTGCGGGTACTTTACGTGGATTGTTGTTTTGTCCTGTTGGTTTCTTTTTTCGCTGTCACAGGTTGTGAGAGCATCGCACTTTCGCCACGGCCGGACGTCGGAAATCGGGGAACCGAGCGGAGCCCCGGCAGCGGAGTCGCGAAGGAGGAAATTATCGGTACGGTGGAGCGGGTTGACAGGGCGAAAAACGAAATTCAGCTTCGGACAACGGAAGCGAAAGTAATCGTCATTAAATATGACCCAGCGACGCGCGTATACAGCCGAGAGCGCGAAGTCGGCATCGACGGGTTAAGTCCTCGCGATTTGATTCTGGCCCGGGTATCGAAAACTTCTCAAGGCGAGTCATATGCCGATCTCATTCGCTTAAACGATAAAGGAGAAACGGGATCAAAACGCTAACGCGCTACCCGTGCATTGGTGGGTTTTTTATTTCTCATCTAAGGAGAACAATCTGTGAAGACAGTCGTTGGTATCTTCAAAGCTCGGCAGGAAGCAGCTCAGGCTGCCAACTTGCTAAAGTCGGTGGGATTCGAAGGCGAGAATGTGGTCCTTTTAGCGCCGCGCGCGCCGGACGTGGATGTCGAAGCGGCGGTGCCGACCGAAGATGCAGAGCAGCCGGGTATAGGCAAAGCGATTGGGAGCGTCGTCGGCGGAGCAGTCGGCCTTGGCGCAGGAGCGATGATCGCTAATCTTGTCTTGCCTGGCATCGGTCCGGTACTAGCGCTGATGTTCGGGGCCGCTGCCGGTGGTTTGAGTGGCGCCGTAGCGGGAGCGGCGGCAGGTGGCGCGCTGGAAAATGTTTTATCTATCGGCGTGCCCAAGGACGAGATTTTCTTCTATGAGGATGCGCTTCGACAGGGTCGGGCGGTCGTCATCGGGCTTTCGGAGCGCGAAGATCAAATCGAAGCCGGTCGCGACGTGTTGGACAAGGCCGGGGCGGAGAGTCTCGACGCCGCCAGGGAAAAGTGGTGGATCGGGCTAAGAGATGGCGAAGCGATTGGGTATTCGAAACCGGAGGATTTTAAGCAAGTGGAGACGACCTTTCGCTGCGGTTTCGCAGCAGCGTTGGAACCGGCGATGCGGGGTCGGTCGTTTGACGAGGCGGCGGAATATCTCAGGCAAAACTATCCCGCTTCCTACCATGAAGATAGTTTTCGTCGCGGTTTTGAACGGGGCCAACTTTATCATCAGAAATTGCCCAAACCGGGAGCTTGAGCGGGGAGAATATCCTCACGACATCATTCGAAAAAAAGAATCGCAATTTGCTGTCGACGCCCTGAAGACGTATGGTGATTCGAGCCTGAGATACGAGTAAGATCTGCCGGCTTATGCCTGGAGATCCCGACACGCGTGACCACGTCTTCACCGGGAATACCTAACAGACTTTTTCTCTTTTTTGTAGCCGGCTGGATCGCTTTGGCCGGACCTGCTTTAGCTATCCAGATCGAAGAGCTGGATGCCGCCCAACAATGGCGCTTAAGAAAAATTGAGATCTCCGGAAACACCAAATTCTCTGACAGTGAACTTCTAGCCGAGCTGCTCACTAAGGCTCGACCCTGGTACCTGTTCTGGGAAAACGAAAACACTTTCGATCCGATCACCTTTCGCGAGGATCTAGAACGCCTCAGGCGTTTTTATGAAGCGAGGGGATATTACCAAACCCGCGTGACCCACGACCTGATGGTTGATCCACAAACTTCGGAACTTGAAGTAAAGATTCAAGTATTGGAGGGCCCGCCTGTCATCATATCGCAAGTTAAGGTTGAGGTTTCTGGCAGTTCGTTGTCACCGCCGGAGCTACCCATTAAGGAAGGCGAGATTTTTACTGAAGAGTCTTACCGAAGAGGGGAGGAGGTGCTGCGTCAATTCTTCTTAGATCGCGGATATGCGTATGTGACTGCAGAAAGGCACGCCGAGGTAAATGTTGACGCGGATCAGGTTAGCATCCAGTATCGTGCCGACCCAGGACCGCTGAGCTTCTTTGGGGACACCACGGTGCAAGGGACCGACAAGGTGGATCCGGAGATTGTTCTACGCGAACTGTCTTACCAAGCCGGTGAAGTCTTTTCGGCGGCAAAGATTGCTGAATCCGAAAAGAAGATCCTGGCCCTGGATCTCTTCGGACTGGTGCGGGTGAAGCCCAAAGAAGTTCCAGGAAAACCGAGCGTTGTTCCCATGGAAGTACAGGTTGCCGAAAAAGAACCGCGCGAAATTAGGGTCGGGGTCGGGTATGGCACAGAGGACCAATTCCGAGCTCAGCTGCAGTGGCTGCACAACAATTGGCTTGGTGGGGGGAGGCGTTTATCAATCCTCGGCAAATATTCCTCCATCTTTACCACTGGGGCGATTAGATTTGTCCAGCCGCACTTCCTTTCCCCAAGCACTCAGGCCGTGGTTAGTCTGAGTCAAGATCGAGAGGATGAGGATACCTATTTAAACAACGCAACGCGTTTTAGTCCTCGCCTCGATCATATTTTTTCTCCACATCTTTCGGGTGGTATCTGGTATCGACTGGAGTATGAGCGCCTGAGTAAGATTTCCGAGGCGACGATAGAAGCGCTGGGGCCCGTCCGGAATCGAGGGCTCCTGTCGGGGCCTAGCCTCGCCTTGAGCTGGAACACCTCGGATGGGCCGCTGAAGCCAACGAAGGGTGAGGTGGTGACGCTGAGATTGGACCAGGCCGGAAAAATTTGGGGCGGGCAGTTCAGCTTTTATAAAGTTACGGCGGAGGCGAAGAAATATTTACTTCTCGGTTGGGAGACTGTCCTGGCCGGTCGGCTGAAGATCGGCTTCGCCGAGCCCTTGGGCCCCGAACAGAACCTTCCGATTTTCGAGCGGTTATACGCAGGCGGCGAAAACAGCGTGCGCGGATATCCGCGGAGAAAACTTGGCCCATTGAACGCAAATGGCGATCCCATCGGAGGTCTCAGTTTGCTTGAAGGATCCGTGGAGCTGCGCCGTCCTATTTGGGGGCCGATTGGCGGAGCACTATTTCTTGATTTCGGCCAGGTCTCGACCCGCTCGTTTGACCCGCCGATCAACGATTTAAAATTTGCCGCCGGGTTCGGCCTCAATTATCAGACACCCATAGGGCCGCTGGAACTTTATCTGGGATTTCCCTTTCGTCCGCCTTCGGGCGATCGCCCTTGGCAAGTCTATTTTAGTGTGGGAGCATTCTTTTAGCAGGCCGTTGGAAAAGACTTTAAGGCTGCGCTCGATCGTCGCGCTGCGCCGATCCCAGTTCAGATCGTTCAAAGCGGGGTCCTTGCCTCTGAGCTGTTTCCGAGCAGCCTGCAATCAGATTCTTCGGGACACCGCTAGATGATGATGAAAATATTCTTGCGAGCTTTTCGTTGGGTCGCACTGATGTTCGCGTTCTTACTCGTGCTGGGAGTAACCGGACTACTGTTTTACACCCATACGGATGGCTTTCGCGAGCTTGTGCGACAGAAGCTATTGGCGGTGATCAACGATTCTGTTCGAGGCAAAGTCAGTGCTGCAAGACTAGACGGCTCGGTATGGGGAAGTCTAACGCTTATTGATGTTCGTCTGTCTGATAACGGGAACGAAATCATCCGGGTGCCGCGTGTCAAGGTAGTTTACTCCTTGCCAACCTTGCTTTTGGGAAGGATTCAAGTCTTTCACCTAGAAGCTTTTGAACCGATGATGTGGTTGAAAGAGGGACGAGACGGAGTTTGGAATATTGTTGAAGCGTTATCTCCGGTTGCGCCGCAATCTGACACACCCAGCCTGGTCGTGGCATTGAATTCCGTCGAATTACAACAAGCCGATATTGATGTCAGCTTGTCCAGCAGTTCGTATCGTCTGACAGGCTTGAATCTTGAGGGCACCGCTAGGATTGACTCCGGCGGCGTTTCAGTTGATTTACGGCAGGTTTCGTCGCGCATACTCACGGAAGGCATGCCTGAGGCTCACGTCAAGGGTGCCCTTGGGTATCAGGATACGGGTGCGTTGGCGACTTTGAAGTTTAGCGACTTTTTGATGGAAAGCGGTAACTCCAGGCTTAGGTTAACTGGGACCGTTAGTGATTTGAAAACTTTCGATATGGCAGTAAGGGTGTCCATCGATCAGCTGGCGCCTCCCGATGTGAAGCATTTTGTTCCTCAGTGGCCGGTTAAACAAAACATTTCGGGGACGCTCAATGTCAGTGGACCGGCCCGTGCTTTGAACGGCGACTTTTCTTTGGCCGTTGCCGATGGCTCCTTATCAGGAAAGTTTCAGGCTGACGTGACGCGAGCAACGCCGGTGTATCAAGCCAGCGCAAAAATCACCGGCCTGAACTTAACTAAATTACTCGCGCGCGAAGATTTGCGCGGGATTGTGACCGGGTTGGTTCAAGCCAACGGAAGCGGTTTCGCCTTAGCGGATATCACGGTGCAGGGAGAGGCCAATGTGAGATCTGCGGAAATCGCCGCCTGGAATCTGGGCGATGTTTTTCTCACGGCGAATCTGGAGCACAGCGAAGCCAGAATGACCGGGCAATTCAAGAGTGATCTCGGGCACGCCGATTGGCGGGGCCAGATCGCCTTCAAAGACAATCCCCAATTTGAACTGAATTTTTCTGCGAACCAGCTCGATGTTCAGAAACTTTCACCCAAAGGCAAGGCAATCCAAGGTAAATTGAGTTTAGATGGTTTCATTACAGGATCTGGCGTGACGCTCGCGAGCATGAACGCGCAGACGAAAATCGACTTGCTGCCATCTATGCTAGGGGGGGTGCATCTGGAGCAGGGCAGGCTGGCGGCAACTCTGGCGAACCAACGAATTCGCGTGTCGGAGGGGTGGCTCAAAGCGGCAGATGCGACGTTCACCGTCACCGGCGATATCGGTACCGATCTCAAACAGCAAGGGAAGCTCGATTACCAACTGCGCATTGGAACTCTGTCGCCTTGGCTTGCACTTATCGACCACAAAGGTTCAGGATCGGCCAACCTTACCGGCGGGGCCAAAGGTAATCTCGATGATCTGAAAGCGCAGGGCAAAATAGCGGTGAATTCAATCGACTTTGAAGGAACAGCCGTCCAGCGTGGCTCGATCGATTACGATTTGGCCTACTCAAGCGCGAGATCCCTTCCCTCTGGAACTCTCAACATCAGTCTGGTCGAAATTCGGAGAGGTTATCGACTCCAATCGCTGCAGGGAATCGTTCGGATTTTGCCGCAAACCCCTATGGTCTTCGAGGTGGATGCGAAGGCGCAAGACGCTCAGAGCCGGACTCACACGTTGGCGGCTCGGTTGGAGTATCAACCGGCGCATCTTGTGGCGCGGCTGGCGCGATTGACTCTTGAGTTACCGGACGGGACATGGCGACTCTCGCAGCCGACTGTTGTCGAACAACGCGACCAAGACTTTGTCGTGGACCGTCTATCGATTGGCAATAACGGCCGGCAGTTTTTTTTGGACGGACGCTTCTCTCTGTCCGGGAGTCAGGCACTGCGATTGGAGATCGAAAGATTACCTATCGAGTCATTCCGCGTTTTCTTTCCTGAGGGACCTGATATAACGGGAATCCTTTCAGCACAAGGTCAGCTCGGAGGCACGGCAGCGGCGCCGGAAATCATCGCAACAATGAAATTGGATAATTCTAAAATCTTCGGTCAAAGCTATGTCGGTTTGGTTGGAGCAGGGAGTTACAGGAATCAAAAGGCGGAGCTGAAGGCAACTGTGCAGCAGGATCAACTCCATCAGCTTAGCGTGAACGGAAACCTGCCGATGACACTGAGCTGGATCAATGGTTGGCGTTCGGAGGTGTCTGACAACTTGGAAGCTCGTATCCAGTCTTCAGGCTTGAGCCTGGCTTTTCTGAATGCCTTTAGCGGAAAAACGGTTCAGACGATCGACGGTGAAGTCGAAATGGATCTCCAAGTCCGCGGTTCTCTGACTCAGCCTGTCACCAATGGATTTTTCCGATTGCGAGAGGGCAAATTCACGCCGACCCCTCTCGGCATTCAAGTTTCCGCTATTACGGCGGAAGGGGTGCTGGAGCCCCGAGGGATCAGGATTAACCAAGTATCTGCCCGTGCTAATAAAGGCGAATTAAACGCAAGCGGTTTCATCGCTTTGAATAAATTTTCGCCGCAATCGATGCAATTTTCGATTGTCACCAAGCAATGGCCGGCAATAAATACGCAGCGATACCAGATTGAATTGAACGGGGTCGCTAGAATTGACGGTACATTTGCCGCTCCGCGGATAACCGGCAAGTTTGAAGTTCCAAGAGGCGAGCTACGTCCGGATCTAAGTTTTCTTGATCGCGGAAACACCCCTATCAACAGGGATCCGACCATTACTGTGGTGTCGACAAATGCAGCCGGTATTTCTGCCAAGCAAGAGAGTAATAATCAGGCCGACAGTGAGTTGTGGCGGAATTCCAGCGTGGACATTGAGGTCCGTGTGCCGAATAACCTTTGGATCAGGCATCGCAATGGCAATGCTGAGCTTTCCGGAAATCTACGGATAACCAAAGCAAGCGGCGGCAAACCCGCCTTAACCGGATTGATCGAAACCATACGAGGCTGGGTCGGCTTTCAAGGCAAACGTTTCATCCTGACTCGTGGGGAAGTGGAATTCAACGGCGGCGACACCATCAACCCTGCGCTCAATATTGTGGCTGAATATCGGGTCAACAACTATTTGGTTAACATCGTCATTAAAGGGACGGCGGAAAAACCGACATTGACTCTCACGAGCGATCCGCAATTGGATCAAGCCAATATCTTGTCAGTGTTGCTTTTTAACAAGCCCATATCGAGCCTCGAAAAGGGCGAGCAAATATCGTTGCAGCAAAGCGCCATTAACATTACCACCGGATTTGCGGCCGCGGGTATTGGACAAGCTGTTTCCAAAGCATTGGGCTTGCAAGAGCTCGGGGTTGATATCGGAGCTGTGGATTTTTCCGGAGGGCAGATGCGTTTCGGCCAGTACGTGGGTCGGAGCACATACGTTTCATTCTCTCAGGAAGTGTCGGGGAAAAGAGGACGGGAGGTATCGGCGGAATATCAGATCACATCGGATTGGAAGTTCAGCGTTTCATCAAGCACCACAGGCCTGAGCGGCGCCGACCTTATCTGGCAAAAGCGCTACTGAATGCCCGACCAAATAATCGTTGTCTTACGCCGACTTGCGGTTGACTTACTATAACTCAGACGGCATAGTGCCTACTATAAAGCGGCTTTTACAGGAGAGGTTCAATGCAAGTCTATTACGATCGCGACGCTGATCTGGGCGTTCTTAAAGGGAAAAAAGTTGCGGTTCTTGGCTATGGCAGCCAAGGTCACGCGCATGCAAATAACCTGCGCGACTCAGGAATTGATGTCGTGGTGGGTTTGAGGCGCGGAAGCAACTCCTGGCCAAAAGCTGAAAACGCAGGGCTCAAGGTCGCGGAAACGGCTGAGGCAGCGGCCTCTGCAGATATCGTCATGATTCTGTTGCCTGATGAACTTCAGGGGGAGGCCTACGAAAAGGAAATTAAACCGGGGCTAAAAAACGGCAACTATCTCGCGTTCGGCCACGGCTTTAACATTCATTTCAAGAGAATTGTTCCCCCGGCTGGAGTCAACGTTTTCATGGTCGCTCCCAAGGGACCGGGACATCTAGTGCGTAGCGAATTTCAAAAAGGCCGCGGAGTTCCTTGCCTTCTGGCAATCCATCAAGATCCCTCCGGCGATACGAAGAAAGTCGGCCTAGCCTACGCTAGCGCTATTGGTGGCGCGCGGGCAGCCGTTATCGAAACCACCTTCAAGGATGAAACCGAGACCGACCTGTTCGGCGAACAGTCGGTTTTGTGCGGGGGGCTGACGGCTTTGATTCAAGCCGGCTATGAAACCTTGGTCAATGCCGGCTATCCACCGGAGATGGCCTACTTTGAGTGTGTTCATGAAGTTAAATTGATCGTGGATCTCATCTATGAGGGTGGACTAACCAACATGCGCTACTCCATCAGCAATACAGCCGAGTATGGGGACCTGACTCGAGGTAAAAAGGTCATCGGACCTGAAGTGCGGGAGGCGATGCAAAACATACTCAAGGATATCCAGAGCGGGAAATTTGCCGAAGAGTGGATTAATGAGCACCGGGTTGGCATGCCGCACTTCACAGAGTTGAGAAAAGAAGCAGCCAACCATCCCTTGGAGAAAGTTGGAGCGGGACTTCGAGACATGATGCCGTGGCTCGCGCAAAATCGGCTGGTGGATAAGAGCAAAAACTAAGGCGTAGATGGCAATCGGATACCGCGGATGGAAGACTGAGAGAGTCCATGAGAATAGCGAGGGAAGGGTATCCGCTGATCTTCACCATGGTTATCATTACGCTGCTTGCGTTTGCGGCGAGCTGGCTGCCGCTTGGAATTATCCTGGGACTGGTCGCTTTAGCGATTGTCGGTTTCTTTCGTGATCCCGAACGGCAAGCGCCTACTGGCGAAGGCCTGATCGTGTCGCCGGCGGATGGAAAAGTCGTCAGCGTTGCGGGAATCAAGGGCGATTCGCCTTTTCTGGGCGCTGGGACGCGAGTAAGCATTTTTCTTTCGCCTCTTGATGTACACATTAATCGGACGCCCGTAGAGGGCCGGATCGAAAAGATAACCTATCAGCCCGGAAGTTTTTTGGCTGCCTACAAGGAAGAAGCTTCGCAGCGCAACGAACAAAATGCTCTAACCATCGTAGATAATGAGGGCAGAACATTGGGCGTAGTGCAAATTGCCGGTGTGTTGGCACGA
>WNFP01008445.1_pt1 | contig 12825 bp, 11 predicted proteins | sample 5400201 | NCBI WGS metagenome assembly WNFP01 (sample SAMN13153355, study PRJNA577476) | soil metagenome | isolation source: 115 cm saprolite under Madrone tree | place: USA:California | collected 2016-06-14
TGTGCATGCGGATGATGTGGGAATGACGCATGCGGTGAATGCGGCAACGATCAAGGCGCTTGAGAGCGGCGCAGTGAATTCGGCCAGTATTATGGTGCCCTGCCCGTGGTTTCCGGAGATTGCGGACTATGCTAAAGCGCATCCCGACGTGGATTTCGGGCTGCACCTGACGCTGACCAGCGAGCGCGTGTATTACCGGTGGGGCCCGGTGGCACCGAGAGATAGGGTGGCGAGCCTAGTAGACGAGAACGGATATTTTTGGCACGACTGGACGGCCGCGACACGCATCGAGCCGAAGGACGCGGAAGCAGAGCTGCGAGCGCAGATCGAGCGGGCGTATGCGATGGGAATCCGGCCAACGCATCTGGATTCGCACCAATATCGCTTGTACGCCAATGGAAAAGAATTATTCGAGGCGTTGCTGCGCGTCGCGCACGAAAAGAGGCTGCCGTTTTTTGTGGCACGCGATTGGTTTGCGGAGCATCCGTACCTGGAACCCAGCTTGAGTCCAGGCGACATGGTGATCGATCACACAGTGACGATTGCCCCCGACGTGCGGGCCGAGAAATGGGGCGACTTTTACAGGACGGCGATCAAGAATCTGCAGCCGGGAGTGACGGAGTTTGTGATCCACGTGGCGTTTGCGGATGAGGAGATGAAGGCGGCGACGCGAGAGCGGGAGACCTGGGGAGCGGCTTGGCGGCAGCGTGATTTTGATTTTTTCACGAGCGCGGAGTTTCGCGAATTATTGCAGCAGGAGAAAATACACCTGGTTACGTGGCGCGAATTGGCCCGGACGCCATGAGGAGACGCCACTGCGGCGGCAGCGGAGTGCGTTACTTGGCCGGCGCAGGCGGAAACTTGGGCGGAATGTCTGCGTAGCCGGGCGCGGCAGTAAGAAGATTTTGCGAGAGTTCGGCTTTAGCGTCTCCCAGCGACCATCGGATACCGCCAGCGAGAAGATTGAGGAAGAAATCGTTTTGCCAATTTTCAGGGCGATCCCCCATGGCCACAAAGAAGACGCGGCCTTTGCCGTTCATACGCGTCCAAGCGACCGGATAGGGACGGCGCTGATAGCACTCGTTCTTGAGCATGCTGGTGTCGACCGTGCCGATCACGTGAATGTCAGTGGCGAAATCCTTAAGCGCGGTTTGCAGGCGCGGGTCGCGGCCGTGAATGATGAATTCGCCGCCGAGCATGCGGAGATACGGATCGGATTGCGCGCCGTGAGCGATGTAACGGTTGGAAAGATCTTTCGGATCGGGCTCGGTGTGGAAAGTATCGCTGGCGGCGTGGCAGCCGACGAATCCGAGACCTTGCTCGATGGAAGTGAGCAGAGTTTGCTTGCCGGCCGCGGACATGGGGGGATTTTTGTCCGTGCCGGCTTCGGTTAGATCACCCGTGGTGAAGAAGAAGACGGCTTGATGAGCGTGGAAATCCTTGGAGTCGAAGATGCGGCCATCTTTGGAGCAGGTGACGTCGAAGCCATGCTTGGCGCCGAGTTCGGTGACCGCGGTTTCGGCGATGCTGAGCTTGCCGTCCTGGCGCTTTACTACGGAGTGCTCGAAGCCGGAGGACTTCGTGAATACAAGGACAGATTTTTTTGGCGCAGCGAATAGACGATGCGGGAGCGTCAGGCACGCAGTTGCGGCAGTGATGGTGCGCACAAAGGAGCGGCGGTCGACCGGAATGGTCATGTGAAACCTCAGCGCAACCGAACTTGGCGTTCGGAAGGCGCGAGACATTGTATACCGGAGGAGGGCCGCTGCTGGCTAGAGCTTATTGTGAGGAATGAAGTGAAGTAAGGGGGGCGGATGCCGGAGTCGCGTCGGCTAGAAAACATTTCTCAAGTTGAATCCGCCAATCCGGGAGAGTTACGCCGAAGCTCTGAAGCAGGCGCGCGTTGGAGAGGACGGAGTACGCCGGACGACGAGCGGGCAACCCGAAAGATCGTGTCGAGATCGGCAAGACGCGTCTCGCGATTATGGGACGACCACTCGTGGCGGCGGTGAGCCATGAAAGATTTCGCGGGGCGCAGGCTGCTTCTTCGAGGATCGCTCTCGCGAATTCGTACCAAGTGGTGTGGGCGGCAGCGGTCGCGTGGTAAATGCCATTGAAATTGGAGAAAGCGATCGCGTCTTGTGTCCTGCCCATAGCTCTAGCCAGAACTTTGACCGTGGTTTCCGCCAAGTCGCGGGCGCATGTTGGCGCACCCGTCTGATCATCAACGATTTTCAGCTCTTCGCGTTCGGTGGCGAGGCGCAAAATGGTCAGCAGGAAATTTCGGCCGTGCGTAGCGTAAACCCAGGAGGTCCGAAATATCAGATGGTCGACACCTGAATTGCGAATCGCTTCTTCCCCGGCGAGTTTGGTCCTGCCATAAGCGTTAAGTGGATTGGGGGAATCCGACTCAACGTAAGGGGTATTTTTCGAGCCGTCGAAGACGTAGTCGGTCGAGAAGTGAATGAGCAAGGCCCCAAGCTTTTTTGCTTCCACGGCGAGTACTTGCGGGGCTTCCGCATTGACCGCCAGCGCAGCGGTTTCATCGGTTTCGGCTGCGTCGACCGCCGTGTAGGCTGCTGCATTGACGATGAGTTGTGGCCTCGCATCGCGCATCACACGGCGGATTTTTTCCGGGTCTCGCAAATCTAGATCGTTACGATCGGGCGCAATCACTTCACCCAGTCTTGGCAGCGATCGATTGAATTCGGAGCCTAGTTGGCCGGTCTTACCCGTTAGCAGAATCGCGAGTTTCATTTGGCCAAGTATCGAGGCAGAAATTGCTTCTGGACATCGGCGAGTCGGGGGTTACCCATGTCCTTGTGCGAAAGCACCGGCTGATCCATACCCCAGTCGATCGCGAGAGCGGGGTCGTTCCAGAGAATGCCGTGTTCGTCGGATGGGGCATAGTAATCACTGCATTTGTAAAGAAACTGAACGGTGTCGGTCAGAGCCAGAAATCCGTGAGCGAATCCGACAGGGACATAGATTTGATTTTGATCCTTGGCGGAGAGGTGGACACTGGTCCATTTACCGAAATGAGGAGAGCCGACGCGAATGTCGGCGACTACGTCGAGAGCTTCGCCTTCGACGACGCGACAGAGCTTGGCTTGCGGATGATCTAATTGATAGTGCAGACCGCGAAGAGTCCCGCGGGAGGAGATGGAGTGATTGTCCTGCAGGAAGGTGTCTTCGATGCCGAGGTCAGCGAATTTTGTGCGGTGGTAGGTTTCGAGGAATGAGCCGCGCGAATCACGATAGATGTGCGGGCGCAGTTCATAAATACCTGGCAGGGAGGTTTCGATTCGCTGCATCTGCACAATTATTACGCATGTTGCTTGTGGGCTGGCAACGTTGAGCCGGAGCCCGCGATGGCATTAAGCGCGTTGACGCGATCGTCGTAGTATTTCTCATAGTACGACAGGTATTCACCGGCGCGCACGTCGGCAAGCCACTTGCCATGGTCTTGGTACCACTCGATGGTCTGGCGAATGCCATCTTCCAGCGAAATTTCCGGTTTCCACCCCAGTTCGGTCTGGATCTTCGTGCAATCCAGAGCGTAACGGCGGTCATGGCCCGGGCGATCAGCGACATAGCTGACCAAGGTCTCTGGCGCGCCCATCATACCGAGGAGGCGCTGTACGACAGCAATATTCTGGTCCACGTGCGATCCGCCGATATTGTAGACCTCGCCCGTTCTTCCGCGTTCGAGCACAGCTAGAATTCCACGGCAATTGTCGTTTACGTGCAGCCAATCGCGTTCCTGCTTTCCGTCACCGTAGACAGGAAGGGGCTTGTTGTCCAGGATATTCGTGATCATTAACGGTAGGAACTTCTCCGGGAACTGATACGGCCCGTAGTTATTCGACGAGCGCGTGATTAAAGCGGGAAATTTGTAAGTGCGCACGTACGAGCGCACGAGGAGATCCGAAGCAGCTTTGGAAGCGGAATAAGGACTGCTTGGCTGGACAGGAGAATCTTCGTTGGCGAAGGCTCCCGGAGCGATGTCTCCGTAGACTTCGTCGGTGGAAATGTGAACGAACCGGGAAACCCCGAGTTTGCGAGCGGCCTCGAGGAGGGTGAATGTCCCGGTAACGTTTGTCTGAATCACCGGACCGGGTTCGTAGATACTCCGGTCAACATGCGACTCCGCGGCGAAATGAATAACGGCGTCACAGCCGCGCATGGCGTGTTCCAAGACTACGAAATCGCAGATGTCGCCTTTAATGAATTGATACTTGGGATGACCTACGACGGAGTGGAGATTAGCCAGATTTCCAGCGTAGGTCAGTTTGTCGTAGTTGAGAATCTGATAGTTCTTTCGGGCACTCAGAACATGGCAGATAAAATTTGAGCCTATAAAGCCTGCACCACCTGTGACGAGAATCTTCATCGTCCGACTTCCCTGGTCAGTGCGCGTTCAGCTAGCCGTTCACTAGGTACTTTATTGGCGCCGGTTTCTGCCACGAGGTTATTGGCGCGCAGCAGAGATTCAAAAGTGCCCGCGTCGGTCCACCAGCCTTCGAGAATTTCATAACTTAAGTTGCGTTCTTCGATGTAGAAGTTGTTCACATCCGTAATTTCGAGTTCGCCGCGGCCAGAAGGCTTAAGACGGCGGATCTTTTGGAATACGGTGGAATCATACAAGTAGATTCCTCGATGCTGATGACACGATCAGCGCGAATCTCAGCAACACCAAAACGCCCGGCATCTTGAACTTCTTTCAGAAGTATCTTCGCGCCGCCGGCCTGCTTCTTGAAATTGCAGACGGCATCATGAATGTTGTTTTCGATAATATTATCCCCGAGCACGACGCATACGGGCTCCCCATCCGCAAAGTGTTCGGCCAGCCCGAGGGCCTCGGCGATACCGCCCTCGCCTTCTTGATACGAATAGTTGATGTGCTTCAAACCAAAGTCGCGACCGTTCCCCAACAGACGCAGAAATTCTCCGGCGTTCCTTCCACCTGTGACGAGGAGGATCTCTTGGATGCCGGCGTTAACAAGCGTCTGGATGGGGTAATACACCATCGGCTTGTCATATACGGGAAGGAGATGCTTATTGGTAACGCGAGTAAGCGGGCTCAAACGGCTACCGGTCCCGCCGGCAAGAACCACACCTTTCATGTTCCTCTCCTGTGCTATAACTGGCCAGACGTTTGGCTAAGAGTCATTTTAGTATGCATTCTTGCTGATAAGCGCGGAAAAAAGCGTCATCACAATGATCCGTAGATCGAACTGGAAGCTCCAATTTTGTAGATAATAGAGGTCATATTCGATACGTTTTTCGATTGATGTATCGCCACGCCAGCCGTTAACCTGAGCCCACCCTGTGATTCCAACCTTCAAGCAGTGGCGGTGGTTATATCGGCCAACTTCCTCGCGAAACTGTTCGACAAAATGTGGTCGCTCGGGGCGAGGTCCTACTACGCTCATGTCACCCTTCAAAACATTAATGAATTGAGGCAACTCATCCAAGCTCGTCTTCCTGAGCAGTGTCCCGAGCCGAGTGCGTCGAGGGTCTTCCTCGGTGGTCCATCGAGTGTCGCTCTCTGACGAGGAACTTGCCTGCATAGTACGAAACTTGAACATCCGGAACGGAAGGCCGTTCAATCCAATGCGCTCCTGTACAAAGAAAATTGGCCCCTTCGAGGTCAATCGAGTCAATATTGCGATCAATCCGATCAGCGGCGAGGCGACAAATAGCACAAAAGCCGAGAAGCAAATGTCGAATACTCTCTTCACTAATGCGTAGTCCAATAAATCAGCGGGGGTTGTCGTAAGATCAAGCATTTGCAGTCGGCCGACTTGGAAAAGCCTTTCTCGCACAACGATTCCTTCGCCGAGATCGACGATGGCTCTTGCAGGCACCGACAATTTTTCTAGCGCCTTCATAATTTGAGGAATCATCGAGAATTGCGCCGGATGAACCGCCATCACTACTTCATCGATTCCATTGCCGGCGTGCAACGTTCCTATACTTTCTAAATCATAAATGCGACCATCTCCCTCAGCAACCTCCTGTCCAGGAAGGCGAACATATGCTTCAACCTGACACGGGGCAAATGACAGGCGCTGTAACCTCACCGCTGCGTCGCGAGCAAACTGGTCGGCACCGACAATTAGGATTCGCGGAGGTTGTCCAAGGCGCGGCTTCTTACGATACAGAAAGCGAAAGGCCGCATGTAAAAGGACTGTTAGGCTGAATAGGGTGATCAGGCAAGAGATGAACAGCGCGCGCGGAAACACAGCGTTGCGACCAAAATAAAGCACGCCCAACAAGACGATTGCCGTCGCTGCGCTCGCAGAGGAAGCCGCCTTTGCTCCGGTTCTTTCCCGAAACAATTCGTCGACGCTGGTCACCTTGTAACGTTCGGCCATAAGAGCCCACAGAAAAGCGCTGAACAATACCAACGTGAAGTGCCCACGAAGTGGGTATGCAGCTGGACGATCCACGAACGAAACAGAAAGAAACCACATCCGCCAACCAATCTCAAAAGCAGGAAAAGGGAGAAGATATACGGCTATTTTCAACAACAAACGATACATCTTCAATCGAAGGAGCATACTCCCACCGTCCTCACTATGAGTTTTTTGCCGGAAAGCGTATTCAGCGATCTTTTTTGGCTTGAGATCTGTTTCAGGTGTCAATCAACATGCGGACTTCACGAGAATCGCAAATCAACGTCAGTTGGCTCACAGCGAATACGCGCAGAATGACGTTGCGGCTGGCGCCCTAATCGAACAGATTGTAAAGACTCAATTTTTTCTTGACGGCACGTGGTAGAAGTCGTTCGTTTCGCCCTAACTGAATCGCGACATATTTTCCAATATCCTGGACAAGAGAAGATCCCGTGCTCTCAGGTTTTTCTTTTTCGAGCAGCAAAAACAATTTGCTCTTAAATGACCCCCAACCATCTCTCCAAAGCGATGCGCGTGAGCGCTCGTTCCAGATGCCCAGACGCTGGTAAACGACGCCAATGTCAAAGTAGCGCTTAAAGAGAATATCTAATGGAAAATCGTGAGAGTGGTAGACGGCTGCTTCGGGTTCGTAAACGATGCTCCACCCGGAGTCCAGAATGCGCTTTGCGATTCCAACATCTTCGAAGACCTTCAGATTCTCCGGGAACCGCGTCACCTCCCAAACCTTTTTGCGGATAGCCGAGTTGGCGTTAGAAAAATGGTAATATTTGTGGCCGAGGTCTATTCCGTCCATCGGCATCTTGACGATTCTCCTACCGCCGTACATTACTGCAAATGCCGAGCGCCGCTCTAGCCTGGACTCTGCTTTCGGCAATTGGCGTCCGTAAACTGCACCGATACCTGCTTCGTTGAAGTTGCTCAGGAACGCCGCCAGCCAAGTGTCCGACGCCGGTATCGCGTCTTGCGAAAGGAAGACCAAAACCTCTCCATTGGCCAGGCCAGCCGCGTAGTTTCGCGTCCGCGCGTGGTGGAAGGTAGCCGGAGCAATCTGCTCGAGCCGTACGGGGTATCGTCTCGCGATCTCCAGCGTCGCGTCCGTCGACCCCGAATCGATCACAATCACCTCGAACGGTCCCGCACCCTTCTGCGAATAGATTGCCGCCAAGCACGCCCCAATGTCCCCACCGCCGTTCTTGGTAGGAATTATGATCGAGGTTTCACTCACGTTAACTATCCTTGTAAATAAAATGTTGTCGCGGCTATACGCCGATACTCGCTACCTTAGCCCAACTGGAAGGCATATTCTTCGACACCTCGATTTCCTCAAAGACACCGCTCTCTCGAGCGCCGTGCGTTTTGACCCATTGGGCCATCGCACGAATACCTGGCTTCAAGGACATCTTTTCTGATTTTCCAAACGCCGACTCTGCCTTAGTATGATCCGAGAAAGCGATTTTCACTTCGTTTCGCGGTTCTAGGTGTACGATTTTCGCTTCTTTGCCCATCGCATCCGCAACAACTCTAGAGAGGTGATTGACCGTATACGGCACATCTGCGCCAACGTTGAAAATCTGATTCCGCGCTGACGGATAATCTACGCATTTAGCGATGACAGGCGCAACATCGGTAATGTGCGTGAAGGCCCGCATCTGCGTTCCGTCACCGAAGATTGTCATAGGTTCGCCACGAAGCAGTTGGTTCATGAAAATGCCAATGACATTACGGTACCGATCCCCGATATTCTGTTTTTCGCCATAAACGTTGTGCGGTCGAAAGATGATGTAATCTAGCCCGAACATTTCGTGACTGACCTTGAGATCTTGCTCGACGGCAAGTTTTGCGATTCCATAGGAGTCCTCCGGGGCTGGCGTCATTTCTTCTGTCATAGGCGATTGGTTTGAGCCATACACGGCGATGGAGGACGTAAACACGAAACACTTAACGTCATGATTTATTGATGCGTTGATTAGATTTACAGATCCGACCAAATTATTCTGATAGTTGAACCGTTTAATGAAATGACTAAGTCCTTCGGCCGCGTAGGCCGCGAGATGGTAGACGTATCTAAAGCTATACTTCCGGAAGAGACGATCGATGAGATCCTCGTCCAAGATGGAGCCATTTACAAAAGCCGCTCGTTCGGGGACATTGTCGCGAAACCCTCCACTTAAGTCGTCCAACACTACCACCTCGTGACCGAGTTTCAAAAGGTACTCCGCCACATGAGACCCCATGAAACCCGCGCCGCCGGTAACTAATGAAACCGACATTTGGTTACTCCTCCGTTCCCGAACCAACGTTCCTATTTCTCCGACGCTGATCTAAAAGCGCATTTCAAGAAGCCGACTGAGAGCTCGGCAGCGTTGCTTCGGCAGGGCCTCGCCAAGCGGACAACAGCTTCTTCCATTTTGACCCAAACCAGTTGCTCTGCATCACGCGCCTAAGTTGAGCATTGGTGACGATCCTTTCCCTTTGGAGTTGCTCGCGCTTTCGAAGCAATGCCGGGAGTTGTCGAAGCGCATCGATTTTTCCTTTGAGAAAAGCGGTTCCGACGCCTACTTTGAAGAAGTAGACCGCTCCCCCTAATTCATACAGGAGACGCTGTGGAAGGGAAAGTAGCATTAAACTCAGGGGTAAGTTTTTCAGGTATACGAATTCGACATTGCGCTGGGTGAGAAAGATTTGCCATGCGCGGTATTTGTTCATGGTCGCGCGATAGCGATGATACACAACCGCGCGAGGAACAAAGATGCACCCGTAGCACATGAGCTGCGCCCGGAAGCTGAGGTCTACATCTTCATAGAATGTAAAAAAATCTGGATCAAGGAAGCCAACGCGCACGAGCATACTACGTCGGTAAGCAGCCGCGCCTGCGCACGCCCCAAATATATTGCGGCGTTTGGACCAGGCTGGCCCGTCCTGCTCGCCGCGCCCGTGGTCTACCGCCAATCCAGCCGCAGTCAACCCAAACCCGCAATTGTCAATTCGGGTCCGCTCATCGAAGTAAAGCATCTTTGAAGCGAACGTGCCGGCGAGCGGGAATTCTTGAGCGGCCTTGCGAATCTCTTCCAGCCAATGAGAGTCGACCTCCGTATCATTATTAAGTAGTACGATCATGTTACCTTGAGCGCGTTCGTAACCCGCGTTGTTACCGGCAGCAAACCCCACATTCTTGCGGAGTGCGAGTACAAATACTTCGGGGAAATGCTCGCGAACGTACTCCGCGGAGCCATCTTCCGAACCATTGTCGACGAGGATAGCTTCGAAGTCACGGAACGTCTGTCGCCGCAGCGCGGTCAAACATACCTCCAGAAAATGTTTCCCGTTCCAGTTCAACACAATCACGCTCATCTCAGGCAATGGAAAGCCTCTTTCTAGCACCGTTCTGGTCAAGCTCTGGAAGGCGCGTTAGTCGCTTGCGTGTTTCACTTGGCGAGGATGTACGCAATCAGCAACTCCGTGCGGCGCGCCCTCAAGAAATCGAATCCCCAGCCGTCCAGGTCGGCCATCTAAATAGCCCAAGAGCATCATCTTGAGACAGGCGCGCTTCTTTTCTCCAAAGGCGACGATCGCTGCGGCATGCCGAAGCAGCCGTCGAAGCACGGAAAACTTGCTTCTCCAATCGGGGAAGTAGTTCCACATCGTAAAAACCTCATTCCGTGTCTTGTAATATTCTCGCCACGGTGCATGGCCACCCCAGGCTCTCGAATGCCCGAAGATGTTTATCGTGCGCGGGTTGCCAATCGCGTGCTCCAACAGACTGTCGCGAACCACAGCGATTCGGTATCCGTGACTCCGAAGACGGAGACAATACTCATAGTCTACAAAATCGATGAAGAAATCAGCGCGTGGCAGACCGATTGTTTCTATGACCTTCGAGCGTATTAAGCTCCCCGATGAGATCACCGCGTCAACAAAACAGACTGGCTGATGTAACATGTCAGAGGGAGGGCGAATCCATCCCCGGCTCCATAGCATGCCGGGATACGAGAGTTGTGTTCCTGAATTGATAGGAACGGGTGCTAACATGCCGACGCTTTCCGTGAAACCCTGGACTCCTGCCAGCCCTTGCAGCAGCGTTTCTAGCCCGACGTCTGCCGGTAAGCTGTCGTGATCAAGGAGCCAAACCCAATCGTGCTTCTTCTCGATCGCGGCATAAGCCATTCCCGCCGCGTAGCCACCTCCAGCGCCGACATTCGCGGAAAGGTCCAGTACCGTAACTCGCGGATACTTTTCGAAGAGCAACCTGCGCGTCCCGTCCGTCGAAGCATTATTCACTACGATAATTTCGTCAATCGGCTTGCTTTGCCGCAGCAAAGCATCCAGTTGGCGAGGTAAGAGCTTCTCCGAGTTGTAAGCAATTGTTACACTCGCGACCGAGGATTCTTTTGTCATTCGCTTCTTTGCAACCGCGACGGGTGGTGGAACGGCTATTTGCGCGTTCCTGCGTCCATCGCGGATAAAACAAATAACCTAGGCTGCAGACCCGGGATTAGAGATACTGATAGCATAACTATTTTTTATCCTGTGAAATATCGCCATAAAAAGTCCGAATGCAGCCCCAGCAAAGGATGAGGTGAGGTACGGATTGGTCCAACTTGCAAGCAACCATAGCAAAAAGAGCAGGAAAATCCACGGCTTTGCCGGATGCCTTGCGGCTACTAAATCACGCGCTGAAGCAGCCAACAACAGCAAAATTCCAGCCATGCCTACGATTCCAAATTGCATCAACAAACCGGGCCATTGAAGTTCGTAAGAGTACTTGTGTACTTCGCTTCTGACATTCGTATTAATATGCGTGCCCAGTCCTTTCCCAAAGATCGGTCTACTCTTAATTTCGCCGACAAGAGCCCTGAACTGCTCAAATCGGTCGATGTCGGAAATATCGGTCTCACTAGAGACAAAGCGCGCCTCAAGAATGGTATTGAATACGTTATTATAAAAAAAGTACGACGCAACCAAGATGATGGCTGTCAATGTCATTATCTTCCAGCTGCGCTCAACTATCATCGCTGACAAGATACCAACCACATAGAGTAGCCAGATGTATCTGGAAAATGCGATGAACCCCGATCCAAGCACTACAGCCAAAATGATCACGGTCGAAAATCGACCGAGTCTAACTCCGCTCACGCTCCGGGCTAGAAGTGCGAACAGAGCGAAGGCACCCAGTATGTCGGCAGAAAACTCAATTCTGATCAAACCAAAGACGATGTCGCCAGATACGAGGGACAGTTGACCGAACACCGACTGCGTAGCTTGTACTGGATCGATGTTATACGCAAACATCGCTATAAGTAGAAAAAACTTCAGGGCCGACAAGAAGAAGACACCATAGATAACCGTAGTTATAAGGCTTTCCGCTCGCACCAGCCCCGTTCGGATCGAGAAAATACTCAGCCAAGCTATTATGATGGCTGAGGCCACATCTCGAAGTTGGTAGAAGATTTCGCTCGTGTCCCCTTGTCCGTTCAACACACTCACCAGGCTCCAGAAACACAAACTAGCGCCGACTAGAGTAAGCGAAACTATTTCAGAATTTGACAGCCCGTCGTGGCCCGCGATTAGATAAAGCACCAAGGCAACAACAAATGCTCCCAGAGCAATTGCCTTAACGTTCAGCCCGAATATTGACCCTGTCGGAAGAGACACGACCAGGAACAACAGAACCAGAAACAAAGCCGACGTAATGGATCGGATGCGAGTTGGAGACCTATCGTCAACCATGTAAGCAGCCTAACGAATCGGCACGCAAGACAATGTCTTGCTCTATTTCTCGCCGCGTTTGCGAGCGCAACATCAGATCAAGGTAAACTGAGGCAGAGGGACAATGAATCTTCCCCCGCTTTGCAGGTAATCCCGTTCGCGCTCGCGAAATTCATTTAGAAAATGCCAGGGTAGCACTAGGAAGTAATCCGGCTTGGTCGTCCGTGCCTCGTCCTCGGAAACGATTGGGATTCGAGTGCCCACCGTGACCTTGCCCCACTTGTCGGGGTTACGTTCGGCTGCCGCGGTAATCAAGCGATGGTCCAGGCCGAAGTACTGGAGCATGGCGTTTCCCTTGGTCGAAGCGCCATAGACGAAAACTTTCTTGTTTCCGTACACTTGATCTCTCACAAAGATTGAGACATCTCGCTTGATTTGCTCCACTCGATCAGCAAACTCTCGATAAGGCTTAACTTTATCCAACTCCATGTTCGTTTCTTTGTCTCGGAGCGCAGACAATCGATCCGCGGCTTGCTGTCGGTGGGAAGAATCACCGAAAGCATTCTGATCGGCCTTTCGATTTCGAATATAAGCTCGAAAACTCCCCCCATTGACATCATTTAGTTCCACGTCCACGAGCACGAAGTCATGGCGGTCTAGGAGATATTCAAGGGACTGCAAGGAATAGTATTCCAAG
>WNFP01003367.1_pt1 | contig 12816 bp, 11 predicted proteins | sample 5400201 | NCBI WGS metagenome assembly WNFP01 (sample SAMN13153355, study PRJNA577476) | soil metagenome | isolation source: 115 cm saprolite under Madrone tree | place: USA:California | collected 2016-06-14
GCGTTACCTAAACAGAGCGTCACTAGCAGGCACGTATTAACGCTGCTCCTGTCGGCGTCACAGGAGACTCTGCGACAGCACGGATGGCGGGACAACTGGAAGTTTTGACAGGTGCCGTCTTCAAGTCGTTACATCACATTTTGGCCTCGGTCCTGCAAGGTCCAACACTTTGCTTGTACCCGAGGTTCTCGCAAGTTGAGGGTGACCCCGCGACTCGGCTCGCGAGTTCATTTGTAGCCCCAGGAGGTACAGAAAATGGAGCTTCTTAATATTTACCGGCACGAACCGGATGGTTCGCTATCCTGGATAACCAGCGTCGGTTCCGTAAAAATGGCTCGAGCAATTATCCATTCAAGCGCGGTCAGTCCGTCCGACGAATTTTTGATCTACGACACCGGCGCAAGAGAAGGAGTCACCTTGCGTGCGGACGGACATTGGTTGCCAGCGAAGAACCGAATCAAAAGAGATTCGGAAGTCGCCCCTAACCTGGGGTGAAGGACTGGATCTGTGTCTAAAGCCCCAGAGCTGACTCGTTGTAGGGCCCGTGTGCCCCTGTTCAGGTTACTCGAGCTGACTCCAAGCGGCCATCGATAGAGGATCTAAATGGAATCTTCCGATGGCCGCTCCCTAGCCTGCGCATATTTCTGCTCCAATGTTTCTTATTGGGTGGTCGAGGTCGCAACGCTGGCCGCCAAGCGGGCACTCGATGTCATTTCAGCAGTCCTTAGCCAATCCACGTTGCTCGCGTCTACTGCGCCAACTCCTCCACTTGAATCCTCAAACATCAATACATCTCCGTCGAGGCGGAATTTGGTGACGCTGTAAACTTCGTCGGACTTCAGCACCAACATGGTGAACCCCGTCCGCGGCTTTCCGCGGGAAGCGGAGAAGGCGCTCGGTTGTGCCGATGTGCCGTAGGGCGGCCGGTCTGGCCTAGCTGTTCCGTAAGCCACCGTCGCGGGAACAGATATGTCGTCCATCAATCGCAATTGCAACGGTTCCTCTCCCTTGAGACGTGGACGGGGACCACGTGCTGGAAGAGAAATTACTTTCCACGGCCACAGAGGGGGTAACATCCATTCGACGACATCTCGCTTTGCATGTCCCTTACCGCTAATGTCTCCCGTCTTGTTCACCTTGAATCCCTTTGCCTGAATCACTTTGGCCGGCACTGGCAAATCGCCATAGGGTAGGACGACACGATCAAACGTGACCGTCAGATGGCCCTTGCCCCAAAGGTGGCCTGGGTCCTTCGCTTCCTCTAAGTGACCACCGAGCATCGCACCTCGAGGAAATGCAGGCCTGCCGAACTCCTCAAGAGTCTTCAAATGACACAGCACAGGATCGCCTATGGCTGTCGTCGCCGAGGAGAAATTTGGTTCGTTCATAGTGCATTGCAGAAGTGTGCCGGCCGGTATTAGACGGTCTTGGGCAGAAGCTCCGCCCGCAAACACGAATATCAAGATCAAGCTCAACGCAGTTGCCCTAAATAGCCTCATGGTCAGCCTCCTCACATAAGTTCGGAGCGAATTCAGGGCCGTGCTTCTCGTCAGCGGAGAAGAAAGAAACACTCGTGACTGAACTTCAAGGACCAGATTCACCCAAAACAAGTCTGACTTTGAACTCCTGCCCGAGCAAAGAAACTGTTAATACTTACAGAACGCGAAGTCGGGCCGGACAGCCATGCCCATCACAGCAGACCTTTGACTTCGTTGAGCGATTTGTTCGGGCGCTGTTGATTTTGACAGCTCTCTAAAGGCTTAAGTCTAACTAACGTGGAGAAATGCATCCGGCCCGCCACTACATTCGTTCCGACATTCCTGGGGCAAGCCCCACGATCGCTAAACACAAAAACAATTCGGCGGCGTTTCCCGATCTGAACATACCTGTGGTCGTTGATCTTGACGCAACTCTTAACAAACAAACCTTAGTGATTGAGTCATTGACGATCCTGCTCAAGAACCGACCGGAATGCCTCTTCGCGGTACCTGTGTGGTTCCTGATGGGACAAGAACGTTTACAAGAGGAGATCGACCGCAGAATTCCAATCGACGCGCACCTTATCACCTATCGGGCTGAACTATTGGAGTATTTGAGAAGCCAGCTCGCTAAGGGCCGAACTGTCGTGCTAACGACCGGCACTCACGAGCAACTCGCGCGGAGGGTGGCCAAGGACCTGCGAATATCTGCCTGGATGATGATGGCTGACGGTAGTTACGCCAATCCAGCACCAGAACTGAAACGTGAGCGTCTCGTTAAAGCATTCGGAGAGAAAGGCTTCGACTACGTCGCTAATGGAAGCGGCGATTTGGCCGTGTGGTGTGCGGCGAGAAAAGCAGTCTTGATCAATCCGAGCGTCCGACTGTTGCGAATGGTCTCGAGGGTGACGGAAGTTCAAGATGTATTCGAAGACCAGCGGGCGCCCCTTAGAAACTATGTGAACGCGCTGCGCCCTGCACACTGGTTCAAAAATTGCTTGGTATTTGTGGCCCTGTTTGACCGCCACATTTTCAATAACCCTGTGCTATTAGGGAAGACTCTTCTTGCTTTCGTAGCATTGTGCCTCTGCACATCGAGCGGTTACCTGGTTAACGATGTATTTGACTTATGGGCTGATCGCCAGCATCCGCAAAAACGGCAGCGGCCATTTGCGTCTGGGCTATTGCCGCTTTCTTATGCGATCACGATGGCGCCTGCTTTGCTCTTAATCAGCTGCGCACTGAGCGCTCTGGTTTCTCCACTTCTTCTCGGAACAGTGCTGATTTATATCACGCTGAGTCTGACGTACTCACTCTATCTAAAAACTGTTGTGCTCTTGGATGTCATTGTTCTTGCGGGCCTCTATACATTGCGAATTCTTTCAGGCGCAGCGGTGGTAGGCGGCTGGCCCTCCGAATGGTTGTTGGCTTCTTCCATGTTCCTGTTTTTGAGCTTGGCGCTGGTGAAACGCTATGACGAACTTGTGGTCATGCGGAGCATTGATGGCCATCACACAAAGGCGCGAAGTTACTCGGGGAGCGACACAGAATTGTTAGCGTCGATGGGAGCAGCAAGCGGATTTACGGCAGTCTTAACCTTTGCGCTTTATATCTGGCAAAGTTCGGCTCAACTTTACGGGCGACACGCATTGATGTGGTTTTTGTGTCCTTTGCTGCTCTATTGGTTGGCGCATATCTGGCTCATAGCGCATCGGGGACGACTGCGGGAAGACCCTGTTGCATTTGCGCTGCATGACAGGACCAGCCGCAATCTACTGTTGTTGATGTCGATTAGTGCTCTGTTGGCCGCATAGGCCGCGCGGTGAACGGATGAGAAGCAACGACGATTGTCACTCCGGGCGGAAACCCGGCAGTCTTGCGCGACCTGAACTGATGCTTCTGCCTCTCAGGCGAATGGTCCCCCTAACTGTAACGACGATTCTTATCGCTTTGGTTGTTGTAGCGAACGTTGGAATTCTGCCTGCGGCGCGACGCCAAGAGGGGGTGCAACAACAGATTGCTGCACGCAGAGCGGAATCCCAAACTATTGCACCTAAAAACATAGTTGAGCTACAACCGTTTCGCGAAACAAGTTCGGGCCGCATTCGTTCGGCGGAAGGCGACGGGACAGCCATCCTTATCAATCTCAATCCGACCGTCAATGGGTGGTATCTACTCAAAGTCGTTTGGCAGAGCGGCTTCGAGGCATCCTACCACCTAGAGAACCCGGAACCGCGTTCCCGAAGATTGATCCTGGATTCGGACTATGTGTTTGGCATTGAGATTTTGGAAAAGACAGCGAGATTTCCCTGCAATCTATTTGGCGGCAGCCCGACAAATTACCTGGATCAAGCCAAAGCCTCGCGATTGATCTACGCGCCGTTGTGTGATTCGCGTCTCTATCTTAGGAATCCAGTCAAGGGACATCGTACCAGCCTCGAGACAGCAGCCGAGTTCCTGCGGAACCAGGTGTGGGGCGGAGAGACAGTGATCACCTTATTTCATCATCTTTTGGCAGATAGCCACCGCGATATCGGGGAAATACAAGCGAGCAGTTTGAAGCCTGAAAACCGAGAAGGACAACTTGCGCCGCTTCCCGCGATCATCGACTCGAAATACACGGACCGCGTCGTCACCGCCGGCAACCTAGGGCTCGCACTAGAAAATCCGGAGCATGGCGGACTACGCCCTGGAGTGTGGTATTCCGCGAAGGGCAATCCTGGAGTTTATGTCACGGTCATCGAACCAGGATTGATTGACGCGACCATTTTGAGTGGTCGTACCACAAACGTCAGTCCTCTCGATAAGGTAGAGAGCTGGGCGCTGTGCTATTTAGTGGCGTTTGATCTAGAGCGCTTCGATATTGCTTATGGCGAGGGCACGGATCATCCAGGTGTCTACTGGTCCCGTCACATTCAACCTGGAATATCAAATCCAAAGCTGCCCGGTCCCGATGGCATAGGAAACATTTCGCCGCTCGTACCGACCGGCCTGATCAGTCCGGCAAGCACGCAGAAGGTCGTTGCGACTTTCACCGGAGGATTCAAACGGGAGCACGGTGCATTCAAGTTCGGGGAGTTTGCCTCCAAGAATTTCGGAAGTCACTACGGGTTTGTCGTAGACGGAGTGGTACTGAGCAAACTACAGCCAGGTTTGGCGACAATTTTTGTGCTGAACGATGGTTCGTTACACATGAGGACCTGGAGCGTAGAAGACGATCAGAACCTACGGAACGTGAAGTATGCCCGCCAAGACGGCGTTCCTCTCATTGAGTTTGACGAGCGGGGAGGCTCGGCAGTTCCGGGCCGTTGGGTGAATAACTGGGGCGCTGGGAACTGGTCGGGCTCGGAAGACATGAGACTGAGAACAATACGGTCAGGTGTAGCTTTGCAATCGAACGGCAGAAAGCAGTTTTTGATTCAGGCGGTGTTTTCTGATGCGACGCCTTCCGCGATGGCTCGCGTGTTTCAGGCATATCAATGCAGATATGCCATGTTGTTAGACCTCAACGCTCTCGAGCACACGTATCTCGCTCTGTATCGACATGAGGGAACAACAGTCATCGTGGACTACCTCATAAATGGAATGGTGCAAGTGGAAAAAAGTGATTCGCACGGAGCCCTTCCCCGTTTTGTGGGTTATCCCGACAATCGCGATTTCTTTTACGTCATGCGGGTAAACAATTAGAAGGAACGCCGTGATCAAATTCACTCGAGCGCTGGCTGTAGGATTCGCGATTTTGCTGGGGTTCGTCGGTTTCGGCGAGTTTCTTGCCGGGCGACAACCGTTACAACAGCAGAACGAGACGCTACTGTTACAAGTGCAACGCGTCCACGGATTGTCGGATGCGCAAATGACCTCGATACGAAAAATATTCTCCAAGTCCGGCTACATAGGCCAGGGGAATCCAGCAATCACTCAGCATCCGCTCACGCCCGAGCAGAGTGAAGAGAAGGCCAGGAGCTTGGGAGTGCGATATGAGAATCCGCGATTTGAGAAAATCTGCAAAGCCAAGTATATGGCTCCTTTGTACGATTCTACGCACGAACAGCCTGAGGACGCGAAAGCTTGCATCGACCAATTCGAGTTTCCTGATATCCCGTTTACGTATCCAGTGGTGTGGGTAAAAGCGCATGAGGCGGCAGAGATTTGCTCGGCCATGGGAAAGCGGCTATGCGATGCGCATGAATGGGAAGGGGCCTGTGCCGGGAGCCTGGAACCCCCAGATTACCGCTTCGACCTAGCGAAAGGAGTGGGCCCTGAGGCGGCGGTTGCTCGTATGGCGCATGCACACAACCAGGCATACAGCGCCGGCAAGAGATGGAGCTACGGCTCTACATACGAAAAAGGAATTTGCGCGGCGGGAAGCAAGAAGAGCCCCACTTGTAATGGCGGAAGCTGGAGCGATTGTGGGTCGAACACGTATCCGACCGGTTCTTTCCCCGCGTGCCGCAGTCCGCTAGAGGTATACGACCTCAATGGCAACGCCGCGGAGCACATGAATCTGCCGCTAAATGAAAGTCAGATGTCGAGTCTCGGTAGCACTCAGTTAGGCTATACAGAGATGAAAGGAAGCTGGTTTATTTTCGATACCTATCGGGCGCACGAAGATTGGTGCCGTTGGCGCGCACCGTTTTGGCATGGAAGTCGGGTCATGGATGAGCACAGCCACGCGAACTATCATTTGAGTTTTCGGTGCTGCAAGAGCTTGAACTGAGCGTCACTGACGATGTGGCGAAAACAATTCGTCAATAGCCCGGATCGAACCTTCATCACTTACGATGCTGGCAGCAGATGGGTCGCGCAAAATGTCATAGATGGATCGGGGCTTACCGTCAATCAGGGCAGTGCCGCTGACCAGGCGAATTCCGTGACTGTAATCGGCGTAATTCGCACCGTGCACTGTGCTCAAGGGTTGGATCGGGTGTCCGGGTCCTCGATGCCAGCCGTAGATCGCGATTTTCCCCATTCTCCTCGACAACAAGTTCGTGATTACAACGTCCTTCTTGTCTCCGGCTACTAAGTCGCCCAATTTTACGCCGAGGGAATCAGCCTGCATTTCGATCATTCGATTGTGAGTCTGATAATACGCTGTGGACGTCATTTGGGGACCCGCCGGCAGCGGTTGCGGGACGAGGTGATGGCGGGACTGAAGATAAATTGCATCGACCATCTTTTTCGTCGGCAAGACAAGTCCAAAACGATCCGCAATGGCCAGGGCCGTATGAAGGCTCATAGGAATACGCAGGAAGTCGGCATCCGAGCCTATGGCAAGATAGTCAGGCGCAACAAAAACGGTGATCGTTACGTTCTTGCGAGTCGCTGATGCAGAATGCAATTGAACCGGCACAAATTTCCTGAGAAAGTCGGGCACATTCCCCTTCTCAATCTCTCGTTGTATCGCGTCTTCCCGCTGTTGCGCGCTCATTCGGGAAATGTGCTGCGCGAATTGCGAACCAGTGAGGCTGTCCCTGTCTCTCTCAGGGATGCCAGGCTTCGGTTCGAGGACGTCAACCTGGGTCGCCGTGCGCGCCAGGGCAGTTGCAGCCCAACACAGCGCAAGTAGACAAAACAATATTCCGCTGGACTTACGGTTCGTTACGCTGAGTCGCAGTGTTCCCCCTAAGGCTGCGATTGCCAATGACAGTCGAGTGCAAGTTTCGTTGAGAGTCTAATACGGGGCAAGCCTTTGGAACTTGTCCTGGATCAAAGAATCAATTTTTACCTTTGTGGAGTGGTAGTTCCGGCTAGAGAACCTAAATAATAAGGATGCAAGTGGCTCCCCCATAAAACGCCGGTATCTTTTCGACGGCTTGAACCCTCTCGCGATTGGAGCGGACTCGAAAGGCCATCGATATGGTCTGTTACTTTTGTCAGCGTCCGATGCGGAGCTGTCTCGTTTATCGTAGCGAACCTAACGAGCGCGGGGACGCGTCAATTTATGGCCGGGTTACTGTTTCTCATCACAGGTGGTTCGGGATTCTTGGGTATCAATCTGTGTCGCTACCTGCTGGCCCGAGGACACAGGGTGAGGTCGTTGGACATCGCGCCGTTTAATTACCCGGAACGCTGTGTCGTGGAGAGCATCCTGGGAGATGTCCGTATCCCCGACACCGTCGCAAACGCGATGAGAGATGTGAATGTTGTAGTTCACGCTGCAGCAGCGCTTCCCTTGAGTCCAATTGAAGACATCCAAACAACTGACTCAGAAGGCGCACGTACCATCTTAGATGCAGCGTTCCGTCACGGAGTATGCCGCACCATCGTCATATCCTCGACCTCGGTCTACGGGATTCCTGATCACCACCCCTTGCGTGAGGATGACAGGCTGGAGGGCGTAGGACCGTATGGCGCGGCAAAAATTGCAGCGGAGGAATACTGCCTATCGTTCAGGGATTCGGGACATTGCGTTCCCGTATTGCGTCCCAAGAGCTTTGTCGGACCGGAGAGGCTTGGGGTATTTGAACTGCTTTACGATTGGGCTTATGACGGCCGCAATTTTCCAGTGCTCGGGTCGGGAAACAATCTCTACCAGCTGCTGGCCGTCGAAGATCTTTGTGAGGCAATTTATCTTTGTGCGACGCTGAACCGGAAGTCCGTAAACGCTACCTTTAACGTTGGCGCCAAAAAGTTCGGGACGATGAAGGAAAATTTCCAGGCAGTACTCGACCGCGCCGGCCACGGACAGCGAGTAATTAGCTTGCCCGCAGATCCGGCGATTTGGATATTGAAGGTGCTGGAGCAGACACGCCTTTCGCCGATATACAAATGGATTTACGAGACAGCAGCTCAAGATAGTTTTGTCTCGACCGAACAGATCGAAGCCACATTAGGATTCGTACCCCGATATTCAAATGAGGACGCACTCCTTCGCAACTATGATTGGTACACAGCTCATCGCAACCAATGCAAGGGGAACACTGGGGTCTCACACCGCACGGCCTGGAACAAGGGCGCGCTTCAATTCGCGAAATGGTTCTTCTGACTGACTTATGTCGGAACCGCCACCGGCGGACAAAACAAGTTCCGAAGCACAGCTCTTCCGCAGATCAAGAGGCCATTGTCCACAGCAGCCAAACGAAGAAGCCGATTCCCATGATGCAAAGCAACCAAAGCAGAGCGTTTGGATCGGAATGGCGCGTTTCGATTTGGACCTGGGGCCGACGCGGACTCGCTGGCACTCGACCTTGCCTTAGTTCATCTTCGAGGCCTTGCAGATAAGCGTCAATCTCCTGCGGCGTAGGCCGTTGCTGACGTTTGTACGATGGCATAGGTCGAAATTGGCGGTCAATGGGCACACCAATATCTGTAACGTAGGTTTCATCCAGCGCAGAAAACACTGTGAACAATGACAGGGACTCGTCCATCCGACGTATCAGTCACGAAAGTCCTAAGAAACAAATCCAGGTTAGTTTTTCGAGCTTGGCGACCTTTTCGGTCGGAGAGCCCCTCGCCCATGCCCGGGGCTCTCCAGGTTGAATTGTGACTTCTCTTTTTGGTCCGTAGTTTGCCGCAAGACCAGGCGGCTGATGCTACGCTGCCCTAGCGGCTAGCTTGGTCTCAACGATGCTACGAATCAAACGCCGAGTTCTTTCAACAAACGCCAGCGCGTCTGCCAGACAGCTCTCCAGCAACACGCCTACTCCATAATGAGCCGACATATCGGCTGCTGCGATCAACGCTACGTATTCCCCGATACGTAGATGCGTCAGATGATTTGCCTTGACAAGGGCATAAATGCGCCTTGCCTCCGGTGATTGGATTTCCTCCAGCTCCCGCCGAAAGTCTTCCACGAAGACATCTTGAAGTCGGTTGCTAGGAGTTACCGGCTTTTCGCCAATGAGCCTGAACGCCTCGTCCAGCGTCGCCAGCGTTTTTTGCGTAACGAACGTCCTCGCGCTGAAAGCTTCTTCGATCTCGGGACTCTGTGCAGCTTCGCTCAGCTCCTGAAAAAGCTTGGCGGACCGCTCTGTGCTCTGCCGGACATTGCTAAGGAGTAGCACAAATAATTCCTTACGATTTTTAACTTGCATAACATTCTCCTTTTCGGGATGTTCCTCGACTTGCTTGGGTTAAGGTTTGACTTCTCGACTTATAAAGGGCCTCGACAACGGGCGGTTGAGTAAACGCCGAATGCGCATTCGGCCTGGGAAATTCCGCCATGGTGCGGTGTGTCTGAAACACGGGCCACTGTCAAAACTGTCAGTCTGGGACGGTCGTTCTCGTGGCTCGTCGACTGAACCCGAAATCGCAAAACTCCTCGCGACGGCTTTCCGATCAAGAAATAAATCGATCGGCACGGGAGACTTTCGGTTTACGGCCTTGTTGGGCAATTTTCTGAATCACCGATCCCTACATGGAGGCTAGCCCGGTGGAAATACCATTCATCCGACTGAATTCTGGTACTTCTGACAGTTTTCGCCGGTGACTTCGAGCCTTAGCCTGATAGAGCTGGGAAAACAGGGCCCGGGAGCGAGGCAGACCCCTCACGAGGACGAAAGAAGGTGCAAGCCGCCCTCGAACAAACCTCCATCCCCGGCCCTGTGATTGAATGAGGCCATTCCCGTTGGGATCCGCACGCGACCAAAGATCAGCAATAAACCGAAATTCAGCTAAATCATCACGAATCTACTTACGAGTCAGTGATCTATTTTCGTCGGCTGCGCGGAAATAGCGCGAGCCTGTCCGTATCTCATCGATCATAGCCGGGGGAACAGGCGAAAGGCGCCTACGATCGGTGTCCAGGGCTCGTCGCCACAACCAAGGCGCTTCTCATGACGTCCCACAAGAAATTTCTCCGTTTTACGTTTTTCTGGAGCGCTGTTAGTTTTGCCAGTGTTTTCCAACTGACTTCTTTGGCTATTTTGTAAAGAAAGCACCGGATGTGGTGACGACGGAAGGAGGCCTTATGAGGCCTATTGTGTTCAAACTACTTTGTATTCCCATTAGCACATTGGCGTTCGCAACCTGCAGTTATTCGCAAGAGACGGAGAAATTGAAAGTGTCGGTGTACCCGGACGAGGCGTATACGTTTGTGGATGGCAAGGCCATTGGTCCGGGCAATCGAAGCATCAGGCTTCCTCTCGGAACCCACAATTTGATCGTGGCGAATTACGGCTTCAAGTTCTTTCAACAGGATGTCGCACTCGATTCGGGTAAACCGACAATTGTTAAGGTCAACCTTGAACCATCAGGCAGTGACGTGCCCGGCCCGTTTGGGCGCATCCAGATCGAACTGGGGCGTCTCAGTTTAGGCGACGCAGGTGATCATGCCGTGCTCCTTAATGGAAAAACAGCAAACTATTTTGTCGGGCATATTGATGAGTTCAATAACAACATTGGTTGGCACCAGGAGTTAGTTGTCCCTCCAGGGAACCACCAAGTTACCGTGACTAGACGCGGCAACGAAGTCTGGTCCGGCACGATCTCCGTAGCAGCTAACCAGCGCGTGATCGTCGATATTTCTAATGGAAAGCAAAAGGTTAAGGATTGGTCGGGTGGCGGCAAACTTCATGCATTGCCACGTTTTGCCGCTGGTATGGCGAGTGCGAGAGTGACGGTTGCACCGGTGAGCAGTGAAATTTCCGCAAGTCCTTCCAAAATCGATTGCGGTCAACCGAGTCAACTGAAATGGACCTCGGCCGAGACAATCGATGCGGACATAAGCGGCATGAGCCCGGTTCCCGTGAACGGTGACAAGACTGTGTCTCCAAAGCAGACGACTGCGTACGATTTCACAGCCACGGGCCCTGGTGGCGTAACCAAATCCAGTGCGACAGTGGACGTCAACACTGCCGTGCAGTCATCACTGAGTGCTTCACCTGCAGAAGTACGCTACCGAAAAATCGGAGATAAAACCATCGAGTCGGGTGGCGCTACGCTTAGTTGGTCGAGTTCCAACGCAGACGCGGCCTCACTCGCGCCATTTGGTTCGGTCGAAACACGCGGAAGCAAGTCCGTGCCCATGACTCCGACGCAAACGTCTGATGGGCCGGTGGATGAAACGGTCAAGTATACTTTGACGGCTACAAACGCCTGCGGCGGCGCAGAGACTAGAACCGCAGCCGTGCGTATCACAGGCTCGATTGAACCAATTCCCGAAGTCCTTCTTAAGAGCGTTTTCTTTCCAACTGAGTACCCTACCAAAGCTGATCCCTCAATCGGGCTCCTCCAGAGTCAGCAGGAAGCGCTAACGACCCTTGCCGCCGGTTTCACAAAGTATCTGGAGTACGATTCTGGCGCGAAACTCTCTCTCGCCGCACACGCGGACGAGCGTGGGCCCAATACTTACAACCAAGACCTGTCCGAGCGGCGTGTTCAAAGCGTGAAGGATTTCCTGATTTCCAAGGGAATCGCTGAGGACAAGATCGAAACATCCGCTTATGGCGATGACAAGCCGCTCGAAAAGAGCAGGGTAATCGAACTACAGGCCGCAAATCCCGATCAACCAGCTGAAACTCGCGTTCGCAATTTCCGCTCGACCTGGCTTGCGTACAACCGCAGAGTTGACGTTGTTCTCTTGCCCACAAACCGTGAATCCCTACAGTTTTATCCAAACAGCGCTCCTGATTCAGAAACTCTTTGGCAGAGGCCGAAGCCTGCAGTGAGCGCAGTCCAAGACCAATAAGCAAGCTGAGGGAAATAAAACTTCGCGACGTGAGCAGTCGGAGGGCCTTAGTAGCCCGGGTTCGGAAAGTGTGGATTCGACAAATTGGAGAGATTGGAGAATCGCTTGCTAGCACTAAATTCTTCCAAGTCAACTAGCCTATCCCTAAAGGAGACTGTTCGCTCAGCCGGGGACGAGAGCGGCGCGGCTTTCGAACTCATTTACCAGCAACACCGTCGGCACGTTTATGCCCTTTGCACTCGAATGCTGAGAGATCCGATTGAAGCTGAAGATTTGGCCCAGGAAACATTTCTGCTGGTATTTCGGAAGATGCATACGTTTAGGGGTGAAGCAGCCTTTTCATCCTGGTTATACCGATTAACAGTCAACACCGTCCTTATGAGCTTTCGTCGTAAGACTCATGTCTTGGCATCTCTGGACGAACTTATGACGGATTGGGAGAACGGTGGCCTACCGGAAATTGCGAAGCCGGATATGACACTATCGGGACTCTTCGACAGGCTCAATATTGAGGCGGCAATCGATTTGTTGCCGAGCGGCTGCAAGGCCGCCTTTATCCTTCACGATGTCGAGGGGTACGAACATCGAGAAGTAGCTAGTATTCTGGGCTGCTCAATTGGGAACTCAAAATCCCAGTTGCACAGAGCGCGCAGAAGGTTGCGTAAATTGCTCCACTATGTGCCCGACGAGAAATACGGGACCAATGCAAAA
>WNFP01004075.1_pt1 | contig 12810 bp, 10 predicted proteins | sample 5400201 | NCBI WGS metagenome assembly WNFP01 (sample SAMN13153355, study PRJNA577476) | soil metagenome | isolation source: 115 cm saprolite under Madrone tree | place: USA:California | collected 2016-06-14
TGCACGAACGACGGCTGCGACGCCATCCAGGGCTGCGTCCACGCCGCCATCGCCGGCTGCTGCCGCACGCCGAGCGACTGCCCCGGCAGCCAGACCTGCGCGTCCTGCGTCGCCAACGTCTGCGGCCTCATCGACAACTGCTGCGACATCGACGCGGACTGCGCGGGCAAGGAGCCGTGCAAGACCGGCACGTGCATCGCGACCCAGTGCCAGTACACGAACGCCGCCGACGGGACCCCGTGCGGCGACACCTGTCACCCGGCCGACGACTGCCATGGCGGGAGCTGCGTACCCGGGGCCCCGCTTTCCTGCCCCGGCGACGGCGACGTCTGCACGCAGGACTTCTGCGACCCGTCCTCGGGCTGCGTGCATCAGCCGATCGCGGGCTGCTGCCACAACGACACCGAGTGCAACGACCACGACAACTGCACGCGCGACGCCTGCGACCCGAACGCCCACCTCTGCAGCAATGCGCTCATCGACCCGTTCGCAGAGTGCAAGTCGTGCAGCGTCGACACCGACTGCGACGTGATCGGGCGCTGCGCCGGTCAGGCGTGTGGCTCGGCGGGCGTGTGCATCGCGGTCTCGGCGCTCAACTGTGACGACCGTTTGCCGGACTTCAACGGGGTATGCAGCCTCGACGCTGCGGGCCAGCCCCGGTGTACCTATCGGTGCGTCACGCGCCAGGCATGCGACGACGGCGATCTCTGCACCGACGACCGCTGCGACACCACCGCCGGCTGCGTGCACCAGCCGATCGCGGGTTGCTGCCACAACGACAGCGAATGCGACGACCACGACCTCTGCACCGACGACCGCTGCGACACCACCGAAGGCTGCAAGAACACCCCGAAGACGACCTTCGCCGCCGTGACCTGCCGCCTGGACATCGTGGACGCGGCGATCCACGGCGCGAGCGTCACGGACCTGGCGCCCTCGGTCGCGGCCAAGCTGGGGAAGCCGATCGGCAAGGCGCGCACGAAGCTCGCGGCGGCCGAGACGGCCGGCCAGGGGAAGCCGGCCTTGAAGGCGCTCAAGAGGGCCGCCAAGCAGATGAAGACGATCCCCGGCATCGTCCGCGCGGCGCAGAAGAGGCACAAGATCGCCGCCGCCCTCGCCACCGCCATCCTGGACGGCGCGAGCGGCGGCAGCCAGGCGCTCTCGACGCTGATGGCCAGCATCACGCCCTGACCCGGGTGGACCCGCCGGGCCGGGTCGGTTAATACCTCATGGCAGACTCGCACGTGAACCCGCCGAAGGACCTGTGGACGTCCCGCGCGCCCGCGCGGCTCCGCGAGCGCGCGCCGCGCGTCGAGTCCACGCCGCAGGGCGACTTCTGGATCGTCGACTCGCAGGTCTCGGGCGCGATCGGCCTCGACGCCTCGGCCGGCCACAAGCCGGAGGAGTTCCGGCCCGCGGGCATGACCTACAAGGACATGCGCCCCGGCTCCTACGACCCGACCGCGCGCCTCGCCGACATGGATATCGACGGCGTCGACGCCGAGGTCCTCTACTTCGGCGGCCCGGTCACCTCGCTCTCGCCCGACCCCGAGCTGCGCCGCTACATCATCCAGACCTACAACGACTGGATGATGGAGCTGTCGAAGGCCGCCCCCACGCGGCTCGTCGGTCTCGCGCACATCCCCCTGGTCGATCTGGCGGAGGGCATGGCGGAGCTCCGGCGCGTCACGAAGCTCGGGCTCCGCGGCTTCCACGTCGACCCCTTCCCGGACGAGCGCGGCGGGAAGGCGCTCTGGGATGCGGCCTACGAGCCCTTCTGGGCGCTGGTCGAGGAGACCGGCCTGCCGATCAGCTTCCACATCGTGGGGCCGCGCAACACGAACGTGCAGCAGACGTTCATGAACCCGACCCCGGGCGTGAAGGAGACCTTCATCGCCATCGCGCCCATCTCGATCTGCGAGGTGGTCTCGACGCTCGTCTTCACCGGCATCCTGGCGCGCCATCCGAAGCTCCACTTCGTGCTGGTCGAGTGCGGCATCGGCTGGATCCCCTACTTCGTCGAGCGCATGGACCAGACCTTCAACAAGCACCGCTTCTGGACCAAGTCGGTGATCACCGAGAAGCCCAGCACGTACTGGTACCGCCAGGGGCACGCCACCTTCATCCAGGACCTCGCGGGCGTGGCGGCACGGCATCGCGCCGGGCTCCGCAACATCATGTGGTCGACCGACTACCCGCACTCGGACAGCACCTGGCCCAAGTCGCGCGAGGCGCTGGCCGCGCACTTCCAGGACGTGCCCGAGGACGAGCGAGCCTTGATCGCGGGTGGGAACGCCGCGGCGCTCTACGGGCTCAACTGATGGGCTCGATCGTCGCCTACAAGTGCCCGGCGTGCAATTACGCGACCGAGCAGCTGAGCGTCGGCTGGGGCAAGGCGGGCCGGGCCAAGTTCTGGGGCGGCCTCGCGGTCTGCGCCGAGTGCAAGGATCTCATCGTGATCGACCTCGCCGAGCAGCGCGCCGACCGCCGCGATCGACGGTGCGCGAAGTGCAACGCGCCCGTCAAGCTGATCGAGGGGACGATCGACCGCATCCCGTGCCCGCGCTGCGGGGCGGCGCTGCGGCACGCGACCCTGGGAAGCTGGAGCTAGGAGCGAGACCCAAGACTCGCCCGGCGTCCGGGGGGTCTTGCGCGTGATCCGGGGCGACGCGCGTCGCGGGAGCGGGGGCGTCGTCGCAGCGCCTATGAGGCGTCCGAACGAGACCGCCGACCGCGCCCATTGCTCGGCGGCGCCGAATCGAAGCGGAGACGACGCCCCCGCTCCCGCGCACCGCAGTTTCGGGTCGCGCTCCTAGCCGGCGCGCCGGAACTTGACCAGCATGATCTCGTCGCCCGCGGGGACGAACACGGCCTCCACGGGCATGCCGGCGCGCATCTCCTCCGGAGGGCAGTCGAGCACCTGACTCACGAAGTGGACGCCCTCGTCCAGGAGGACGTCGACCACGTTGTAGGGGAGCTTCGTCTCGAAGGCGGGGAGCGTGGGGCCGCGGACGATGGTCCAGGTGTAGACCGTGCCGCGGCCGGTGGAGCGCTCCCACGTGAACTCGCGCGACAGGCAGCGCGGGCAGGTGGGACGCGGGTAGTGGCGGAAGCGGCCGCAGGCCGCGCAGCGCTGGAAGCGGAGCTCGCCGCGCCGGGCGGCGGCCCAGAACTCGGCGTCGTCGTGCGTCGGCTGGGGGAGCGGGAGGCTCATCGGCGGAGGATGACGGCGCCGGTGGGGTCGGTGTTGCCGCCGGCCACGAAGGCGAGCTCGCAGCCCGCGACCTGCGCCGTCGAGGTGCCGCGGATCTGCCGCACCGCCTCGACCGTATTGTTGAAGCCGTGGATGAAGGCCTCGGAGAGCTGGCCGCCGTTGGTGTTGCTCGGGAGCCGCCCGTCGGGCCAGGCGAGGCCCCCGCGCTCGACGAACGGCCCGCCCTCTCCGGGCGGCGCGAAGCCGTAGTCCTCGAGCGCCATGATGACGAGCGGCGTGAAGAAGTCGTAGAAGCAGGCGACCTCGATGTCCCCGGGCCCGACGCCCGCCATGCCCCAGAGCCGGCGGGCGGCGCGCGGAGCGCCGTCGTGGCGTCGCTCGCGCTCGTAGAAGCTGGAGAGCCGGATGTGGTGCCCGCCCGCCGCCATCGCGCCGGCCAGGATGTAGGCGGGCGGCTGGCGGAGATCGCGTGCGCGCTCGGCCGAGGTGACGAGCAGCGCGACGGCGCCGTCGGTCTCGAGGCAGCAGTCGAGCAGGCGGAGGGGATCGGCGATCATGCGCGAGGCATGGTGCTCGGCGATGGTGATGGGCGCGCGCATGACGGCGTGCGGGTTCCGCGCCGCGTGGCTGCGGAAGGCAACCGCGACCTCGGCGTACTGGTCGTCGGTGGTGCCGTACTCGATGCGGTGGCGCATGGCGATCATCGCCATCTCCTGGAAGGCGGCAACCAGGCCGTGGGGGACGTGCCATTTGTTCAGACCCGTGAGCGGCGCGGAGCCGAGCCGCTCCCAGTAGCGCCCGCCCTGGTGCGCGCCCGGGCCGTAGGCGGACTGCTTGCCGCGTGCGCGCGAGCGGTAGACGAGCACCGCCGACGCCAGGCCCGCCGCGATCGCCGTCGCGGCGAGCACGAGGACCGACGCCGCGCCGCCGCCGCCCCAGGCGCTCGACGCGAACCAGCCGAGCTCGGGGTTGCCGAGCGCGGCGAGCAGGTTCTCCTCGTCGGTCGTCTCCATGTCGTAGCGCACCGCGCCGTCGATGTCGCGCGGCGCGAGGCCGGCGTCGGCACAGGCGGCGAGGATCGCCTCGAGCGCCATGTCGTACTCGGAGCGGCCGAGGGACTTCCCGAACGCGGTCTGCCCGATGCCGACGATCGCCGCCCGGTCGCGGATCGTCGTCGCGTTCACGTGAGCACGCCGTCCTCGGCGAGGCGCGCCACCTCGGCGCGCGAGAGACCGAGGACGCGGATCAGCACGTCCTCGGTGTCGGCGCCGAGGCGCGGGGCGGCCGCCGGCGGCACGAGCGGCGTGCGCGAGAGGCGGATCGGGTTCCCGCTGTGCCGCTCGGGGCCGATCTCGGGGTGCTCGACGGTCACGATCGCGCCGCGCGCGGCGAGATGCGCATCGGCGCGGTGATCGTCGCCGTTCTGGACCGCCATGGCGGAGACGCCCGCCGCCTGGAGCGCCGCCGCCGCGTCCTCGGCGCTCCGCGCGCGCGTCCACTCGGCGACGCGGCGGTCGAGCTCGGCGCGCGCCGCGAGCCGGCCGGCGAGCGAGGCGAGCGCGGGGTCGAGCGGCCAGCCGAGCACGCCGGCGAAGCGCTCCCAGGCCTCGTCGCCCACCACCGCGATCGCCACCCAGCGGTCCTCGCCCGCGCTCGGGTAGACCCCGTGCGGGCAGGCGTAGAGGACGGCGTTGCCGCGCTGGGCCGCGGGCCGCCCGGTGCACGGCGCTTCCAGGTAGACCTCGCCGATCAGGTACGCGGCCGCCTCGGCCTGCGACATCTCGATCAGCTGCCCCTCGCCCGTGCGGCGGCGGTGCTCGAGCGCCGCCAGCACCGCCACCGCCGTCAGCTTGGCGGCGATGTGGTCGGGGTGGTTGAGCGCCGAGCCGGCGGGATACGGCGCGTCGGGATGGTTCCAGAGCCAGGTGACGCCCGCGAAGGCCGAGTTGAGCGGGCCGTAGGCGGAGGCCTCGCCGAGCGGTCCACCGCGGCCGAAGCCCTGCGAGGCAACGTAGACGACGTCGGCGCGGACGCGGCGCACGTCCTCGTAGTCGAGGCCCCACTTGCAGACCACGTCGCCACGGTTGTTCTCGATGACGACGTCCGCCGCGGCGCAGAGGCGGAGCGCCAGCTCGCGGCCACGCGGGGCGCGGAGATCGAGCGCGACGCTCAGCTGCCCGCGCGAGGCGTCGTTGAAGGTCCACGAGCGGTCGACGGCGTCGGGCTCGACCGTGACGCGGCGGAGGAAGTCGATGTTGGCGCGCGACTCGATCTTGATGACCTCGGCGCCGAGCTCGGCGAGCAGCGTCCCGGTCTCGGGGATGGCAACCCCACAGCCGAGGTCGATCACGCGGAGCCCGGCGAGCGCGGGACGCTGCGTGCCGTCGCCGCCCGGGCGCCCGGGCGCCCGCGGCGGGAAGCTCCCCTCGCTCGCGGCACCGGGCGCCGGCGCGGGGCAGCCGAGCACCGCGGGCGTGCGCGAGAAGTTGAAGGGCGCGGGCGCGAAGGGCGCGTCGCCCAGGTGCGGGAACCCAGTCCGGCGGAAGTACCCGCGCACCCGCGTCTGCTCCTCGGCCACGAACTCCTCGGGCGTGTTGACGGCCGTGATCGGCACGCCGAGCCGCCGCCCCTCGGCGAGGACCTCGGCACGCGGGCGCGCGGCGAGCGCCTCCTGGGCGACCGCGCGCACGACGTCGCCGTTCATGAGCCGGAAGAGCGGCACGCCCCAGTGCTCGCCCTCGAGCGCCTCCGGGTTGCCGAGGAGCGCCACGAACGCCCGCCACTGCCGCGGCGAGCCCGGGAGCACGCGCACGTAGCCGTCCGCCGTGCCGAGCACGTGATACGCGCCGTCGGCGTTGCGCGGCGGCGAGACGGGCAGCATCGGGTAGAGGCGCGCGTAGTCGGCGAGCGGGATCGACCACGGGTTCAGGCCGTTGAGCGCCGCCTCCTGCACCGAGACCTCGACCGTCTGCCCGGCGCCGGAGCGCGCGCGGGCGAGCACGGCGGCGAGCGCGCCCGCGACGGCGAACGTCGCGCCGCAGTCGTGTGCCGCGTAGCCGGGGAGCCAGCACGGCGGCCGGTCGCGGAAGCCGGAGGCGTGGAGCGCGCCCGAGGCGGCGAAGGCCGGGAGCGCCTCGAGCCGCCAGCCGGCGCGCGGGCCCGTGAGCCCGAAGTCCGCGAGCGCCACGTGCACGAGATGCGGATGGCGCTCCTGGACTTCGGCGGGTGTCAGGCCGTGGCGGCGCTCGCCCTCGGGGCCGAGGTTCTCGATCAGGATGTCGGCCTGCTCGCAGAGCGTGCAGAAGCGGTGCCAGCCGCCGGCGTCGTGCAGGTCGAGCACGGCGCCGCGCTTGTTCGCGTTGCGGTAGAGAAACGGGAGCGAGCGATCGGGCGCCGCAACGCCGCCCGCGAAGGGCGGGACGAAGCGCCCAGGATCGCCGCGCGGCGGCTCGACCTTCACCACGTCGGCACCCAGGTCGGCGAGGAGCCGCCCCGCGAATGCGCCCCGCAGATCGGTCAGATCGACGACGCGAAGATGTGCGAGCGGCGGCGGCATGCGGCCCCTCTACTCCGGGCTCGACCACGCCGGCAAGCGGCCGTCAACGTCAGCACGCTGATCTCGCGCGGCACGCCGACCCGCACCCGCTGCCCGCTCGTGCCGAGCCCGCGGTTCACGTGCAGCAGCGTGCCGTCGCGCGTGTAGCATCCCGCCTCGAAGCCCATCTGCAGGAGACGCGCCACGTTCAGCTGCGGCACGCCGGGGACGGCGAGCTGGCCGCCGTGGGTGTGGCCGGCGAGCAGGAGCGGAACGCCGACCGCAGCGGCGACGGGAAGGACGCTCGGGCGGTGGGCCAGCACCACGAACGGCTCACCGCCGGGCACGCGGGCGACGAGGTCCGGGAGCGCATCCGCGGCCTGGCCCTCGGGACGCTCCTCGAGGCCGACGAGGTGCAGGCGGGCGCCCGCCACCTCGATGGTCGCCACCTCGTCGCGCAGCAGCCGCCAGCCGCTCCAGCGCGCGAGCGCCGCCGCGACCCGGTCGCCGCCCGCGCGCCGGTCGTGGTTGCCGAGGACCGCGAACACGCCGTGGCGCGCCGTGAGCCGCGCGAGCTCCGGCATCCAGGCATCGAGGTCGGTGGCCGGCGAGTCGACGAGATCGCCGGTCACGCAGACGAGGTCGGGCGCGAGTGCGGCGACGCGGTCGAGCGCCTCGCGCAGCGCGGCCCGGTCGGCGAGCGGGCCGAGATGCAGGTCGCTCACGTGCACGAGGTGGAGGGGTGCGGAGAGGCCACGGAGGGACAGGGCGATCGGCGTCACCACGAGCTCGCGATAGCCGCGCAGGTAGCCGTACGCGACCGTGCCCCCCGCGAGCCCGACCGCCGCCCCGCCGATCCAGCGGAACGCGGTCCCGAAGATCGGCTCCGGTCCGAGCCGGGCGACCATGCCGGCCTCGGCGCTGAGCGCGCCGAGGAGCGAGCCCGCGACCCACGCGCTCGCGAGCACGGCGAGGACCCCGGCGCTCACCAGTGCGCCGAAGGCGATCGCGAGCGTGACGTACCCCGCGCGGCCGGTGAGGAGCCCCGTCACCGGCTCGCGCTCGAAGCGCCGCGCGGCGAGCCGGTTCACGACCGCGAGCAGCGCCGGAACGACGATGTGAAACCCCACGGGCACCTCGAGGTCGAGCAGCCAGCAGGCGAGCCCCCACTCGGCGAGCGCGCCACCGAGGGCGAGCCCGTCGAAGAAGTGACGGAAGACGAATCCCTCGCGGATCAGGGAACGCATCAGCGGTTGCCGAGCCAGGTCTGGATGAAGTCGATGAAGACGCCCGGGTACTCGGGCGCGATGCGGGTCGCGTCCTCGAGCCGTGTCATGATCTCGGGCGACACGTGCACCGCCGTCGCACCCAGGTTGTCCTCGAGCTGCGCGAGGCTCCGCGCCCCGATGATCACCGACGTGATCTCCGGCTTCTCGAGCTGCCAGGCGAGCGCGAGCTGCGCAGGCGTGCAGCCGGCCTCGCGCGCGGCGGCAACCAGCACGTCGACGATGCGGAAGGCGCGCTCGTTGAAGTAGAACCGGTAGAGCGGCATGTCCCGCTGCGCGAGGCGCGACTCGGGGGGCTTCCGCTCGCGCGTGATCTTCCCGGTGAGCATGCCGGCCGCGAGCGGGCTCCAGGTGATGAGGCCGATGCCTTCCTCGGTGGCGAGCGCAAAATGTTCGCGCTCGATCGTGCGGACGAGGAGGTTGTACTGCGGCTGCAGGGAGACGAAGCGCGTCCAGCCGTGCCGGTCCGACAGCGCGAGGGCCTTCATCAGCCGGTAGGCGCGGAAGTTCGACGCCCCCACGTAGAGCACCTTGCCCGCGCAAACCAGGTCGTCGAGCGCGGCGAGCGTCTCCTCGAGCGGCGTCCACAGGTCCTCGGCGTGGATCTGATAGAGGTCGATGTAGTCCGTGCGGAGCCGGCGGAGGCTCGCGTCGCACGACTCGCGGAGATGCTTGCGCGACGAGCCCCGGTCGTTCGGGCCGGAGCCGACCGGCATGGTCGCCTTGGTCGCGAGCACGATCTGCGCCCGGCGCCCGGCCATCGCCTTGCCGCAGATCTCCTCCGAGATCGTGCCGCTGTAGGCGTCGGCCGTGTCGATGAAGTTTCCACCCGCCGCGAGGTAGCGGTCGATCAATGCGAGCGACTCGCGCTCGTCGCAGCCCCACTCCGGCATGCCGAACGTCATCGCACCGAGGCAGAGATCGGAGACACGGAGGCCCGAGTGCCCGAGCGTGCGGATGCGCATGTCCTCTCCCTATAGCCGAGCGTGCGCCCGAACAACCCTCCCGTTCCGGCCGGCGCCGCCGTCCAGTTCGGGTGCCCGAAGATAGGGGACCCTCCTCCGCCCGTCGGCCGGGGTAATGCGCCGGCGTGAGGCGCGCCTGCAAGGTCGCCGCATGGCTGCCACCCGAAATTCCCGCGCGAGACGCCCCCGCGTGACACGTCCATTGCTCCAGGGCAGCCCCCATGGCCGAGCGACCTTCGTCCCCCTGGCGACGCTACGCGCTTGTCGCGCTGGTCACCCTGGTCGGGGCGGCGGGTGGGACGGGCGTCGCGCAAGCCGCTGAGCTCGACCTCTTTCTGCGCCACGCGTCGTCTGACATCCCGATCCCGGCCGGGAGCCCGAGCCGGTTTCTGCTGAGCCCCGAGGTACCGTCCACCGAGACTCAGAAGGACATCGCGGTCCGCGCTCCCCAGGGCGACCCGACGATCCTGGCCCAATTCGAGTCCAGTGCGCCGCACATCGACGGCATCCGCGTGGGGCCGCTCGGTGTGGTGCTCTACCTCGCCACCCACACCAACTCGGTACCCGGCTGCATTCAGGTGAAGGTCGACGTGCTGCGCCGGAATGCGCAGGGCCGCGACCTCCTGGCCACCGGCACGGCGAACCCCAACATCCCCGTGCTCAGGGAGGGTGGGTTCACCGATCCGGCTGCGATTCCGCTCACCGCCACCGGGACCTGGCAGCTCGCGGCAGGCGACGGCCTCACCATGGTCGTGACCATGCGGAACGACTGCCCGTATGGCAAGCAGATCACCCTCGTCTACGACGCGATCAGCCAGCCCAGCCGGCTCGTCTTTCCGGACGATGCCGCGAGCCGCCCCGCCTTCGCGGACAACTGTCCGACGGTCGACAACCCCGATCAGCTCGACACCGACGGCGACGGCGTGGGCGACGCCTGCGACAACTGTCCCACCGTCCCGAACCAGGACCAGCGCGACACCAACCGCAACGGCATCGGCGACGTCTGCGAGCCCACATCTCCCGTCGTGACCGGCTGCAGCGGCTGTGCTTGCACCGAGGTAGTTTGCACCGGAAGCGGGCCGTGTACCGATCCCGTGTGTGCGGTGGGGACCGGCTGCCAGCGCGGCGTGGCCTGGATCGACGCCGTGCAGTGCTTCGTCGAGCAGGTGCGGGCGGTGGTCCACAGCGCCCCGGCGAGCGACCTGGTTCCTCGCCTCGCCCGCCCCGGATCGCACCTCGGCCAGGCGATCCAGCGGGCGTCGCGCGCGGTCCGCGCCATGCGCCGGGCCCTCGCCCAGCACCGGCGCCAGCTACCGATCGAGCGCCGGCTCCGCCGGCTCGACAAGACGCTGCACGGCCTCTCTGGGGTCATCGAGCGCCTGCGAGGCAGGGAGAAGATGTCCGCGACGCTCTACGCCGAGCTGGTCGGAACCGTTGCCCAGGCGCGGACGGCGGTGGAAGCCTACCGTCCCTGAGCCACGCTCACCGCATCGGCTCCTTCCCCGCCTCCAGCGCCTGCAGCTCGAACGTGTTCCGCCACGGCCCCAGGAGCCCGAGCCGCACCCACCCCTGGTAGAGGTAGTCCGTCATCGCCCCCGGGTCGCCCGGCCGCTCGACGTGCACCACCGTCACCGCGAGCTCGGGCCGCGTGCGCGCCAGCTCGAGCGCGCGCGTCACGCGCCGCTCCCACTCCTCGACGCTCGCGATGCGGATGCCGTGGTGGTCGGTCAGGTCGGCCTCCTGCGCCTCGAGCGCGGTGAGCGCCCGCCCGAGCTCCGCGTCGCTGCGCCGGAGACGCGCCAGTGCGTCGAACACCGCGCGTGCGGCCGGGGTCGGGCGGAGGTAGAGCGCGCCGCGGTTCAGGTCGTCGCCCAGGCGGTAGCCGACGAGATGCGGCTTGCGCACGATGAGCGTCCACGGGAAGAGCGCCTCGATGCACGCGCAGAGACCGTCCACGTGCTCGGGCGGGACGCAGTAGTTGTTGTGGTTCCACGCGTCCACGTCCCGCGCATAGCACGGCGCGCGCCGCGCGCGCGAGCGGTGCCTTGACGCCGTCGCCCCCCACCTCCTAGTGTCCCCCCATGGCGACCGTGCTGGACGGCGTGCAGGTGGTCGAGGTCGCGGACTGGGGCTTCGTCCCCTCGGCCGGCACCGCGCTCGGCGACTGGGGCGCGGAGGTGGTCAAGATCGAGCACCCCCGCCATGGCGATCCGATCCGCGGCCTGATCACGGGCGGCATGATCCCGGGGGCGTCGGGACGCAACTTCATCGTCGAGCAGCTCGGGCGGCAGAAGCGCAGCGTCGGCATCGACCTCGGGACCGACGAGGGCCGCGCGCTCCTCTGCCGCCTGATCGAGTGCGCCGACGTGTTCCTCACCAACTTCCTGCCCGACGCGCGCGAGCGGTTGCGCATCACCTACGAGGACCTGCGGCGCGTGAACCCGCGCCTCGTCTACGCCAAGGGCCACGGCCAGGGCGCACGCGGGCCCGACGCGCGCCGCGGCGGCTACGACGGCGTGTCGTTCTGGGCGCGGGGCGGGATCGCGGACCGGCTCTCGACGCCCGGGCAGCCCTACGTGCAGCAGCGGCCCGCCTTCGGCGACTTCATCGGCGGCATGTGCATCGCGGGCGGCGTGGCGGCGGCGCTCTTCCGGCGCGAGAAGACGGGTGAGGGGATCGAGCTCGACGTCTCGCTCCTCGGCACGGCCATGTGGGTGCTCTCGCCCGACATCGTCGCCGCCCTCATGTACGGCACCCTGCTGCCCTCGGCGGGCGAGATGCGCGTCACGCCGAACCCGCTGGTCGGGAACTACGTCTGCCAGGACGGCAAGACGATCGTCCTCATGATGCTCCAGGGGGAGCGCTTCTGGCCGCACTTCGCGGAGACGATCGGCCGCCGGGATCTCCTCGAGCGCTACCCGACACCCGCGGCGCGACAGGAGAAGCGCCAGGAGATCGCCGAGGAGCTGGCGCGCCACTTCGCGACCCGCGCGCGCGACGAGTGGGCGCACATCCTGCGCCGCTCGGAATGCATCTGGGCGCCACTGCAGAGCCCGCTCGACCTGCCCCAGGACCCGCAGGTCGAGGCCAACGGCTACCTGCTCGAGTCGCCCGCACCCGAGGGGACCGTGCGTGTGTGCGCGAACCCGGTCCAGTTCGCGGGCGAGCCGCCGGCCGTCCGGCGGCCCGCGCAGGAAGCGGGGGCGCAGACCGAGGAGGTGCTGCTGGAGCTCGGCTGCTCGTGGGAGGAGATCGCGCGCTGGAAGGAGGCGGGAATCATCGCGTGAGCGAGACCCTCGGCACCGTCGCCGCCCTCTGGCGCTACCCGGTCAAGTCGCTGCGCGGCGAGGCGCTCGAGCGCGTCGCGATCGGCCCGAGCGGCGTCCCCGGCGACCGCGCCTTCGCGCTGCGCGACGTGCGCGACGGCCGCATCCTCTCCGCCAAGCGGACCGCCGCCCTGCTCGCCTTCCGCGCCGTCTACCCCGAGGGCCCCGAGCGCCCGGCGCTGATCGACCTCGGCGACGGCCGGCGCACCACGACCGCCGCGGCCGATGCCGCGGCTCTTCTCTCTGCCGTCCTCGGCCGTGCGGTCGAGCTGTGCGGCCCCGACGACCGGCGTGAGGACCGCCGCGTCGAGTGGGACGACGAGATGACGTTCGACGCGCCGGCCGGTGCCTTCGTCGACCTGGCGCCGCTCCACGTGCTCACCACGGCGAGCCTCGCCGCGATCGCCGCCAGCCGCCCCGAGGGTCGCTTCGACGTGCGCCGCTTCCGCCCGAACCTGCTCGTCGACAGCGGCGAGCGCCAGGG
>WNFP01005274.1_pt1 | contig 12810 bp, 10 predicted proteins | sample 5400201 | NCBI WGS metagenome assembly WNFP01 (sample SAMN13153355, study PRJNA577476) | soil metagenome | isolation source: 115 cm saprolite under Madrone tree | place: USA:California | collected 2016-06-14
CTTTATAGCCCGCGTTCAGCGCCGCGGATCTTGCCAGATTGCCTCCCTGATCGTTGAATTGTTCACAACAGCCGACGATTACCTCGTCAGCCGAGTGTGCGACTGAAGGATATCGACTATGCAACGCCTGCAGCAAGTAGGTCAATAAGCCGAGGGGTGATTGGGTGTGCAGCTTGCCTGCGGCTTTCCCGCGCCCGCGCGGGGTCCGAATAGCATCGTAGACAAAAACGTCAGCGAGAGAATCCATTGGGGCTAGAGAAAAGGATCAGCCAACCTTACCCGGTTCGTCAAACTACAAGAAAGAGGCTCAGCGGGAGCTTCGCCCTACGGGGTGATGTTTCCCTGACAGCATCGGTAGGGCGAGCCCCTGGCGAGCCGCTTCTCAGCGGGAGGCGCCTCAACTGACCTCGCCGAAGTCTTCGCCCTAGCGGGTGATGTTTCCCTGACAGGGATCGGTCGAGCCTCCTCGGGAGGCGCTTCTTGACTGACCAGGTTGGGCAACTCGCTACGCACCGCAGGCAAAAGACCAGCGAGAACTTGACATGCCTCGGTGCATGTGGCTCATTCCACGCTCTGCGCGAGCCAGAAATCGCCGTTGGTCCCTGGGTTCCGGCCGCTTGGTCTGTAACCGCACGCGCCAGGGGTAACCCGGCAGAGTGTTAAGAAATGCATATGCCCGTTCGTTTAGGACGTTTTGAAATGCCGAAGAGCCTCGCGAGGGACGAGGCCGTCGCCACCGAAACCTACGCTAAGTTCGTCGCTGAACCCTTCGAAGCAGGTTACGGCCATACCATTGGCAACTCGTTGCGTCGGGTCCTTCTTTCGTCCCTTGAAGGAGCCGCCATCACTACTGTGCGCATTACCGGTGCGCAACATGAGTTTGCCTCCCTTCCCGGTGTCGTCGAGGACGTCACCGATATTGTCCTGAATCTTAAGAAGATAAAATTCAGGGCGGTCGATCATGAACCGCGTACAGTGAGCATCAATGTAAGCAAAGAGGGGCAGGTCACGGCGGGTGACATCCAGACCGTCCAGGGGATCGAGGTCCTGAATACGAATCAAGTCATCTGCACGCTCGACAAGAAACAGAAATTTGAGGCGGAATTTGATGTTCGGGTTGGTCGCGGATTTTTTTCCGGCGATGAGAATAAGCGTCTCGACATGCCGATTGGCGTTATTCCGATTGATTCGATTTTTTCGCCGGTAATTCGGGTCAAGTACAGTGTCGAAAACACGCGCGTTGGACAGCGCACAGATTACGATAAACTGATCTTGGAGGTCTGGACCGATGGCCGTATCACACCCGATGACGCGCTCCTTCAGGCCTCGGGTATTTTGCGCCATCACCTCGACGTGTTTGTCAATTATGACGACAGTCAGGTGGAATTTGATGAAACGCCTGAGGAAGTGAGCCAGGAAAACACCCGGCTCAAGAAGCTGCTTAATATGAGCGTCAACGAGATCGAACTTTCGGTACGCGCAGCGAATTGCTTGAACAATGCGAACATCACTACCGTCGGGCAATTGGCGATGAAGACCGAAGCCGAAATGTTGAAGTACCGGAACTTCGGAAAGAAATCATTGAACGAGATCAAGGAAAAGCTGCAGCAGCTTGGTCTAAGCCTCGGCATGAAGTTCGAGACCGGTTTGGTCGAACCTCCGATGGGTGGAGAGCGAAGCGAGGAAGGCAAGCTTGTAAGTTTGTAAGGAGCTATGCGTCACGCGAAGAAGACGATCAAGTTGGGCAGGAAGGCAGAGCACCGGAATTTGTTGCTGGCCAACCAGGTTTGCAGTCTCATCGAATACAACCGAATCAAGACGACCTTGGCTAAGGCAAAGGCTGTACGTCCTTACGCCGAAAAGATGATTACGCTTGCAAAACGGGGCGATCTTCACGCTCGCCGTGTGGCGCTCGCCTTTCTTCGCCAGGGAGAGGCGGTGAGGAAATTGTTTGGAGAATTGGGTTCGCGAACCGCCTCCAGGCAAGGCGGTTATTGCCGAATCGTGAAGCTTGGCCCTCGTCAGAGTGATTCTACTCCGATGGCGTATCTCGAATTTGTCGATCAGCCCGTTTCCGAAAGGAAATCCGAGCCGGAGAAAAAGTAGGGGGGCCGCAAGGGAGGCATTGGACGAGACAACCGATTACCGCCGATCGCAAGCCCCCGGTAGGGCGAAGCTCCGCTGAGCCGCCGCCGAAAGACCGGAAAATGCGGCTCGCCGGGAGGCTCGCCCTACCGATCACGTGCCGGGGAGATGTCACACGGTAGGACGAAGCTCCGCTGAGCGTGCTCGGTTGGCTCGCCCGGTCGAATCAACTGTCGCCTGAAAATCTTTGCTGGAGGGGCGTCCGCACGGTCGGCGCCTTGCACTAGGATCGGTTGAGAACGTCGAAAGCCTTCTTGATATCGTTAGGTCTGAGGATCATTAAGCCCTTCGGAGAGTCGGGCGCATTTGCGAAGTAGGCATATTCGATATTGACGCCCTCGCCAGCCAGCTTCTTTGCGAGTTCGGACAACGTTCCCGGCCTGTTCCCCTGAGTAACCATGAGGACCTCATTCTCTACGACCAGCGTACCGTGTTCTTCAAAGATTGAGAGCGCTCTCTTATGATCGCTAACCACCATCCGCACCACGGCGTGATCTACAGTGTCTGAAATCGTCAGAGCATAAATGTTAATGTTTTCGGCCGCCAAAGCATCACACACAGCCGCTAATGTTCCCGGTTTGTTTGCCAGGAACAGTGCAAGTTGAGTTGCGATTTGCATAACCTAACTCTTCGCAATCGTTTCTGCAGCCGTGGTTGAGGGGATTGCCGGCTTCGGCGCCGGCGGAAGATTGATCGGACGGATTCTCCAGAATTTGGACTCATATCGACTCCAGTCGCTCAAAATTTCCTTTGCCCGATCGCTTTCCGTCCGCTCCAGATGGAGGTAGACCAATTCCTTCACCGCAATGATGTCTTCTTCACGTTCGAGGCGCTCATTTGTCACTAGTTCACGATTCAAACCGATCGGAAACGAATCGTCCAAATCGAGAACGTATGCGGTGCCCCCAGTCATTCCCGCCCCAAAATTCTTACCGGTTTTTCCCAGGACGAGGACGCGTCCACCCGTCATGTATTCACAACCGTGATCTCCGACTCCCTCAATAACAGCGGTGACGCCTGAGTTTCGAACAGCAAATCTTTCACCCGCACGGCCGGCGGCGAAGAACATGCCGCCGGTGCCGCCGTAAAGACAAGTATTTCCTACGATTGAATTCTCGTGGGCGACGTACGGGCGGGTTATCGGCGGGCGCACAACGATTTCGCCTCCGCCCATCCCCTTTCCGACGTAGTCATTCGCTTCGCCGACAAGCGTTATCTTAACGCCCGGGCTCAAAAACGCTCCCAGGCTTTGGCCCGCGCTTCCGCGGAGATTCAGTTCAATTGTCCCGTCGGGCAGTCCTTGCTCTCCCCAGAGATAAGCGATTTCACCCGACAGCTTGGTTCCGACGGCTCGGTTCGTATTTTTGACCCGATAGGAGAGAGCAAGCGGAAGCTGATCATTCACCGCCTCTCGGGCGTCCTGGAGAATTGAATCGTCAAGGCGCCGGCCCATAGGCGGATCGTTGCGATCCCAGGTGTTGTGGCGTGGTTGCGAATCATCCTCCTTGGCAACATTCACGAGCAATGGGCTGAGATTGAGCTTGTTAGCTTTCGGATGATCGGGGACTCTGCGCTGGCGCAGATACTCCACACGTCCGATTAAGTCCGTGAAATTTGCGAGACCCATCTCGGCCAAGATCTGCCGAACCTCCTGGGCAACACCATTGAAATAGTGGACGATATATTCGGGTTTTCCCTTGAACTTCGCTCTCAAGCGCTCGTCCTGGGTGGCTACCCCTACCGGGCAGGTGTTCAAATGGCACTGCCTCACATAGACGCAACCAGAGGCGATAAGCGCTGTCGTCCCGAAGTTAAACTCCTCAGCGCCGAGCAACGCCGCGAAGACAATGTCTTCACCCGTGCGCATACCACCGTCGGTGCGTAAGGAAACTCGATTCCGCAATCCATTAAGCATGAGGACCTGATGAGCTTCCGCTACACCGAGTTCCCAAGCGCTGCCTGCGTTCTTGATGGAACTGAGCGGCGAAGCGCCCGTTCCTCCTTCGTGACCGCTGATCAGAATGATGTCAGCGTGCGCTTTGGCAACCCCGGCGGCGATCGTGCCGACCCCGGCCTCTGCCACCAGTTTCACGCAAACTTTGGCCCGGGGATTGACCTGTTTGAGGTCGTATATGAGCTGGGCCAGATCTTCGATGGAATAAATGTCATGGTGCGGCGGCGGCGAAATCAACATCACTCCCGGAGTGCTTTTTCGGAGCCGGGCAATGAATTCGGTGACTTTATGGCCTGGGAGCTGACCTCCTTCGCCTGGCTTCGCGCCCTGAGCCATTTTGATCTCGATCTCTTTCGCGGTCGCCAGATAGGCGGCGGTGACGCCGAAGCGGCCCTGTGCAACCTGTTTGATCGCGCTATTTGGCCAATCTCCGTTTTTCCTTCTATGAAATCGTTCCGGATCTTCCCCGCCTTCACCCGAATTCGATTTGCCGCCGATCTGATTCATCGCGATCGCCAGGCATTCGTGCGCCTCAGTGCTAAGCGCGCCAAGTGACATCCCTGCGGTCGTAAAGCGCCGGCGGATCTCTTCGATCGGTTCGACCTCTGCGATCGGAATTGGTTCTTTCCCGGTAGGAACTCTCTGCAGAAGATCTCTCAGCGTGTTCGGACGAACCGCCTTCACCGCTTCTACGTAAGCCTTGTAGTCCTCCGGCTTGTTCGACTTCACGAACGTGTGGAAATTCTTTATGACCGGCGGGGTAATAGCGTGCTGCTCGCCTTGGCGTCGAAAGCGATAGTATCCCGGGTCGCCCAATTGGAGCTTCTCCCTTACTTCAAGTACCCCCTTCGCAAAGGCCATACGATGCCGTGCCAAGGTTTCGGCTGCCACATCCTCAAAGGTGATCCCCTCAATCTTGGAAGGAGTCCCAGTGAAACATTTTCCGATTAAGTCAGAATGAAGTCCGATAGCCTCGAAAATCTGGGCCCCGCGGTAGCTCTCAACAACCGAGATACCCATTTTGGACATGATTTTGAGCAACCCTTTTTCTACGGCTTGCTTGTAGATACGAATCGCTTTTGCATAGGAAACGCCTTCACCGAGGGCACCTCTTTCGATCAGTTCTCTGACAGTTTCGTACGCCAGATGAGGGCAGACCGCACTTGCTCCGTAACCTATGAGACAAGCGATCTGATGCACGTCTCGGGCCTCGCCCGTATCGCAAATGAGGCTGCATCGCATGCGCTTTCCCGCACGCGTCAAGTGGTGATGAACGGCGCCGACGGCAAGCAGCATCGGAATGGCGATATGCTCGCTATCGACTCCGCGATCCGAGAGAATGATGAGTCGGGCAGAGCCATCGATCGCCTTCTCCGCCTCCTGCGAAATGCGCGCTACAGCTTGCTTCAAGCCGGATTCTCCAGCTGCTACATCCCAGAGTACCGAAATCGTTTCGGCCTTGTGATCCGCATCGGGAATCGATCGAAGCGCATCCAGTTCATGCTCAAAGATTATCGGTGAATCCGAATGGATGAGCTTCGCATGTTCAGGGGTCTCACCGAGCAAATTTCTGCGCCACCCCATGATAGTCGCCAGCGACATCACCAACTTTTCGCGCAGGGGATCGATCGGAGGATTTGTGACCTGCGCGAAGAGCTGTTTGAAATACGTGTAAAGAAGCCTTGGCTGCTTGGAAAGCACTGCGAGCGGAGTGTCGTCGCCCATTGATCCGACGGCTTCCTGTCCGTCTTTCACCATCGGCTTCAGGACTAAATCGAGCTCTTCGCTGGAATATCCAAACGCCACCTGCCGCTGAGTAAGACCCAGGATATCGAATTCATCTTCAGGATCAGAGATCTCTTTGCTGGCGATCTCCTGCAGTCTGAGCAGATTTGAATTCACCCAGCTCAGATAAGGTTTTTGGATCGACAGCTGCTTTTTGATCTCAGGGTCGCGCAACAATTTTCCGGTCCGGGTATCGACAGCGATCATTTCCCCGGGAGCCAGCCGTCCTTTCTCAGTGACCTTTGCATCATCGAATTCGGTGCACCCAACCTCGGATCCCAGGCTGACAATGCCGTCCTCGGTAATCTTGTAGCGAGCCGGGCGCAGCCCGTTTCGATCCAGGCATGCCCCGGCGACAATACCGTTGGTGAAAACAAGAGCGGCGGGGCCATCCCAAGGTTCATTAAAGCATCGATGGTATTCATAGAATGCCTTCAATTCCGGCGTCATTTTCTCGTCGGTTCGCCATGCGGGCGGCACAAGCATCGTCACGGCGTGCAAAATGTCCCGTCCGGACATCATGAGCATTTCAAGAGCATTATCCAAACTGGCCGAATCAGACCCTCCAGGCTGGATGATTGGCCTTAGAAGCTCAATGTCCTCGCCCCAGAAATCCGCTCGCAGTTCGGCTTCGCGGGCACGCATCCAATTTCGATTGCCACGAATCGTATTAATTTCGCCGTTGTGCCCCAGGACACGAAATGGCTGACCGAGCGGCCAGGTCGGGAAGGTATTTGTGCTGTAACGCTCGTGATAAACGCAGATTGCCGTTTCGTATTCGGCATTGCCCAGATCCCGGTAAAACTTCTCGAACGAGACGGCCGTCAAAAGGCCTTTGTAGACGATCACCCGATGCGAAAAAGAGGTGATATAAAAATTCTTGATGCGATCGAGTTGGACGCGCTTCTCGATTTCGTTTCTGGCCAAAAAAAGCCGGCGCTCGTACTCGTCGTCGCTCATTCCAGCAGGGCGGCCGATTAATACCTGCTCAATGCGGGGCATTGTGAGTTGAGCCTTCTCGCCAAGCACCATGATGTTCAGAGGCACTTCGCGCCATCCGAATTGAAAGAGCTCCCGTTGCTCCAAAACCTCTTCGATAATAGCCTTCGCCCGCGCTTGCGCATAAGCGTTGTCGTGCGGAAGGAACGCAAATCCGATACCCAGGTCTGAATCACTGTAGAGCGTGTGTCCGAGCTTCGCCACTTCCTTGCGAAAGATCTTGTAGGGAATCTGCGTCATGACTCCGGAACCATCTCCAGTCTTTGCGTCGGCGTCGATCGCTCCGCGGTGAGCCATATTGCAAACCGACGTCAGACCGTAACGGAGCACGCGATTCGATCGCTCGCCGTTGATTGCGGCGACGAATCCTACGCCACACGAGTCGTGTTCTTCCTCGGGTCGATAAAGCGAAATTGGACGCTCCTTCAGCATTTGAGTAATTGCGTCATTCATTGCGGACAACTGGGAGGTATAAGTTCAGGTCAATTCAAGACGACAATCGATAGCCCATTGACAAATTCTTGTCGCCCAAAAACAGTCCTTCGAATAATTTATGTCGCTTTTGATTTCGGAATGGATGTCGAGAGCGAATTCGCAATGACTGCCCAAGAGTCCGGTCCGAACCCAACAGGGAATAGTGCCATGAGAATTTTAGATCAGCAAGAAAAGGCGATAGTCCGCAGACTAATTCGTGACCCGCGTGAATCAGATAACGGAGTGGGAGAACTAACGGGCGTCAACGTTCGGACTGTGAGTCGCAAACGACAACGTCTGGAGCAGGAGGGAATTCTTGCCTACTTCACAAACGTCGATCTTTCCGTAAACGGTGCGGAACAGTTTAACGCGCGCCATCTTTATATCATCAAATTCAGCGTTGGCATCACTTACAAACAGCTTGTGGACGAGATCCGGATGGAGCCGAGCAGAACAGTTTTTACGGAGCGCGTCTACGAGAGCAATATCGCCGAGATTGATGGCAAGGTTGCGCTCTTGCTCTATGTGGACGGCGACAGCGACGTCGATATCGTGCAGCGGATGCACGAAGATTTCATACCGAGGCTTCTGGAAAATCACGGCAAAGATTCTATCGAGGAAATCTCGACTATCCGATTGCTTTCCCCGGTCCGCGTAATGCGCAATTACCTGCCTCTGGCAAATATGCGAAACGGTCTGCTTCTTCCTGACTGGCCAGACGAAGCAATTTATGTAGGGCGGTGAGAAGGACAGGAGTACGGCTGACCTTGCCCTGGCAGATCATCGGTAGGGCGAGCCTCCCGGCGAGCCGCCTTCCACCACCTCCCCATTATCCCCGGACCGCGTCTGTCCGAGGGTAACTGCCAAGAACCTTCACGAACGTACAGTGCTGCTCCAATTCACGGAACGCTTCTTTCACGAGCTCGTCTTCGCAATGCCCTTCGATGTCAACGAAAAAGAAGTATTCCCAGTTCTTCCGTTTCGATGGCCGGCTCTCGATCTTGCTCATGCTGAGCTTGAGGCGGTTGAAGGGCTCGATTGCACGATAAAGCGCGCCGATACGATCCTGAACGCAGAACATTAAAGACGTTTTGTCGCGGCCGGTCGGAGGGCAGGTGGTATGCGAAACAACCAAAAAACGTGTTGTGTTGTTGGGACTGTCCTGAATCGATTTTTCCAAAGTTTCCAGACCATAAACTTCCGCCGCCATTGCGCCTGCCAAGGCTGCAGCACCCGGTTCCTTTGCGGCAAGTTCCGCAGCTCTCGTGGTACTCGAGACCTCCACCCACTCCATATCATGCGCATTCGCTTGAAGCCACTTGCGGCATTGGCCGAAAACCTGAGGGTGCGAATAGATTCTCGTGATCTTTTCCCTCGGGGTGTTCGATAAAAGGTTGTTTTCAATCCGGAGTAGAACCTGCGCGCAAATCTTCAACTCGGAATCCATGAAAACATCAAGCGTGTGATTAACTGCGCCTTCGACCGAGTTTTCTATGGGGACTACCCCATAGTCTGCCCGGTGCCGCGTGACTTCGTCGAAGATATCGCTGATGTTCGCCTTGGGGATATATTCAACTGACGCGCCGAATTTTGCGCGCGCAGCCTGATGAGTCCAGGTCGCCTCAGGCCCCAGGTAGCTAACCATCAGTCCCCTTTCGAGTGCGAGAGCGGCCGACATGATCTCGCGGTAAATTGCTCGAACGGCGCTAGCCGGAAGGCGTCCCTTGTTTTTCTTTTCAAGCCCCTGCAGCAACGCCTCCTCACGGTCCGGAGCGTAAATCGCCAGACCTTCCTGCTTCTTAACAACGCCGACCTCATAAACCAGGTCCGCGCGCCGATTCAGCAAGTCCAGCAACTTGGTGTCGATTTCGTCAATCCGCTTTCGAATCTGTTCCAGTGACAATTTGGATTTCTCCATCTTTGTTGTCCTCGGTAGGGGAATTTGCCCGGCTGCTTGTTTCCTGGTCAATTGGAAGCTCCGGTACAGCTGTTACAGCGGTTTCTCCGGTATGCGTCTGTTCCGCGGCGGCCATTGGCAGGGCAATTTGCCGAAGCTCGGAAGCGTTTGGGAGTTCATCCAGAGTTCTAAGACCAAAATGTTCCATGAAGTGATGCGTCGTTTCGTAAAGGAGCGGACGCCCTGGAATCTCAGCTCGTCCGGCAATTTTTACCAACCCGGCATCCAACAGCTTCTGAAGCACTCCGTCAACGGTCACACCGCGAATCGCCTCAACGTCGGCCTTTGCTATTGGCTGGCGGTACGCGATAATTGCCAGGGTTTCAAGCGCGGGAGGACTAAGTCGGGTGGGCCTGAGTTCCGGAAAAAGTTGGCGCACCCAGACCTGGAATTCGTTGCGGCTGACGAGAACCCAACCCGAGACCTGCTCGATGAGCTGAAAGGAGCGCCCGAGATCGGTGTACTCATTCTTAAGGAGATGCAGCGTTTCGTAAATTTCGGCGTCGGACGCCTTGAAGAGCTTTGCCTCCGAAATTTCCTCCGCATACTCCGCAGCCGATTTCAACGCGGTCTGGATCTCTTTTGGTGCGAGCGGTTTCTGGGAAGCAAAGAGCAGGGCTTCTATCACTGCCTTGAGGGTAACCATGGTTCGAATAGGGAGATTAGCAGTAGATCTGCCACGAGAAAATGGCATAAGTAAACACTTCTGCGGATCGGGGGAGGGACGGCCTCCGTGCCGTCCCATTTTTCTCCTTGTCAATGGGGCCGGAAATGATTAGTCGGACGGCACGGAGGCTATCCCTTCCCATAAAAAAGAACATCGGCTAAATCGTGATACGACGAATTTCGATCTCGGCAAAGGGGCCGTCCTGTGCAACCCGAATCTGTTTCATTCTAATGAGCTCCAGCAGCGCGAGGAAAGTCACAACAATCTCGGTGCGGCTAGCGGCAAACGCGAAAAGATCGGAGAAGGCTATTGATCTGCCTGTTTGAGCCACCCGAAGTATCACATCGAGCTTGTCCGACACCGTGAAGTTCTCTTCAAAGATCTCGCGAAGATCTTCTCGTCTGGCTTCAATCTTTCGGCGAAGATCTTCTCGTCTGGCTTCAATCTTTCGGAGCACCTTCTGGAAGGCATTGATCAAGTCGAAGATTCCAACCTCGGACTTGAGCAACGAATCGGCGTCCTTGAACTCCGGCTTCTCCGGTATTCTTGCTATTAAACCTTCCTGGACCAACTCGCGCTGGCGGAGTTGAAAAGCAGCGTCCTTAAACTTTTTGTATTCAATCAGTTGGCGAATCAAATCCCAACGCGGATCATCTTCTTCGCCCTCCTCTTCCGGTGGTTGTTGATGAACCGGGAGCAGGTTTCGGCTCTTGATGTAAATGAGATTAGCCGCCATGACGACGAATTCCCCGGCGATCTCCAAATCAAGCATTCGGAATGTTTCGAGATATTCCAAATACTGGGTGGTGATGCGTTCGATCGAGATGTCGTAAATATCGATCTCGTCCCGCTTGATAAGGTAAAGCAGAAGGTCGAGGGGGCCTTCGAAGACCTCCAGCTTTACTTTATATTCGTTCGTCATAGAGGCGCTCGTCTCAGAGGCCCGCAAACATGGCGGATGATTGAAATTGGAAGAGTAGCAGGGCGCGCAAGCTGTCCTATTTCTCCTTGATGACGATAGCGTTTGCCACTGCGTAATCCTGCGAATGACTGAGGCTGATGAGCACTGACGCGATTCCCAAACGTTTGGCCAGTTCTGCCGCTCCGTCGTGCAATACAATAAACGGTTCGCCTGTAGCCTTTCTCCTGACTTCGATGTCTTTCCAGTTGAATTGCCCGGCAAAGCCGGTTCCGAACGCCTTGGAAACAGCTTCCTTTGCCGCAAAGCGAGCAGCGAAGTGAGGCGCCGGATCTTTCATCTTGCGGCAATACTCGGCTTCGCCCTCCTGGTAGATTCTTTGGATGAACCGGTCCCCGTGGCGTCGGATGGCATCGGCAACTCGCGCGTTTTCCACCACGTCGATCCCAATACCAAAGATCATCCTCAGTTCTTTATGCGTTCCAACATCTGACGGACAGCATTTTCGAGGCCCACAAACAACGCGCGGGAAATAATCGAGTGCCCGATGTTAAATTCATTCCAATGCGGAATTTTCAATAACAAGCCGACGTTGCCATAATTAATGCCGTGCCCGGCGTTGATCAGCAGACCTCTGTTCTTGGCAAGCTCTGCGCAGACGCTCAGCTGCTCGATTTCATCTTTCTTGAAATCGTCCAGCGCATTGGCAAACGCGCCCGTATGAAGCTCAATGGCATCCGCTCTCATTTCTGCCGACGCTTCAATCTGCTCTCCAACCGGTTCGATAAACATGCTTACCCGAATCCCGGCGGAGTGGAGACGTTCCACCGTTTGTTTCAAAGCCTTGAAATATTTCGCGACATTGAGTCCGCCTTCGGTTGTGACTTCCTGTCGATTTTCAGGCACGAGGCAAACTTCATCCGGCACGACTCTCAAGGCAGTGCTCAGTATTTCCGGAGTATTGCCCATTTCGAGATTCAGCTTGGTCATGATGCTGTTCCTCAGACGGAACACATCCCGGTCCTGGATATGACGACGATCTGCGCGGAGGTGAATAGTGATCCCATGGGCACCCGCGCGTTCGCAGGCCGAAGCCGCTGCGAGAATGTCAGGCTCGCAGTTGGGCGAATCTATCATGTCGACGTATCGAGCCTGCCGGAGCGTAGCTGCATGATCGATGTTTACACCTAGCTTTATCATACCCTACTAACTAATCCCACGGGCTGGGGAACGCTATGAATAGCTGCTTCAGACGCGGAAAGACTGCCGCGCGAAGGCCGGCCCCTTTTTTTGCGAGCTGCGATTACAGCGGAGGGGGCGTCTGTCTCATCCGCGCCATCGCGGCTTCTTGCTGAGCGCCGATAAAAATGAAGAATGCGATAAAAATCAGTATCGGATTCTTAATAGGTCCGAAGTAGGAGTAGGCCGCAAGGCAGATAGCCAGAACCTGTCCAATCCTGGCGGCGATCCAAGTCGCGCGCGAGTACGGCATCGCCATTGCCAATATAGCCCTGAACACCCGGCCGCCATCCATGGGAAACGCGGGAATCAAGTTGAACAACACAAGCACGATGTTTACAGAAGCCAACTTGGCCAGAAGTTCAATTCTTGGGTTTTCAATTGATTCAAGCTGATCCAACGGAGCGGCTTCATGGACTACGAAGATCAGAGCCGCTGCGATAACGACGTTCACAAGAGGGCCGGCAACCGCAACGGCAAGTTCTTGCCACGGCTCATCTGGAATGCGGCTGAGTCGGGCTACTCCCCCGATCGGTAATAGAGTGATGTCCGGCGTCTGAATGCCAAATGCGCGAGCGGCAAAGGCGTGTCCGAACTCGTGCAAGAGCACGCATGCGAAAAGCGCGAGAATAAAAAGCACACCTTGCGTTGCTCCGCTCGCGCCGGCGATT
>WNFP01010550.1_pt1 | contig 12807 bp, 11 predicted proteins | sample 5400201 | NCBI WGS metagenome assembly WNFP01 (sample SAMN13153355, study PRJNA577476) | soil metagenome | isolation source: 115 cm saprolite under Madrone tree | place: USA:California | collected 2016-06-14
TCTCCACAGTTAGTTAATGCCCTGGTGCAATACAAATCGCAGTGAAGTTCGTTGCGGCAGACCACGCCTGAACGATGCCGTTCGCCGCCTTGAAGGTCTCTGGGACAGCTCGCGGGGGAAAAGTCGGCTACAAGAAAAACCAGCAGTGCAGGAAGGCCATCGACATAGCGACCGCACAGGCGAAGAGTTTCCGAATATCGTTACTGTGGCCTTCGCATGCCTCGCGTGAATGCAGGCGACCGGAAAACCGGGTTGTTTACGAAGAGGGGTTATTAATTCGCGCCAAGTTAACGTAATCCGTCAGGGGAAACACCCCAACAGAAGTAAGCTCAATAGCACGGACGCATCTAAACATTGCGCCCAGACCTTTCAGAGGGCCCCACGGCTCATAGCTTCATGGACCGAAATGCAGAACTATGGGCGGCGATTACTAGCCGCCGAGTTAGTGTCCTGCTGCCTATCCTAGTGATGCTGTCCGCAGTCGCTTTCATGGCGCTGTTTGAGCTGGGGAAGGATCTGCTGTTTCCGTCCATCCCACTGTGGCGATCTCACCTCATCACAATTATCGCGAGCGGCGCCGTTGCGACGGTGGCTAGTCTCTTCGTTTATTACAAGTTTCGCGCGATCGCCGAATCCTACCGCAAACTTGTCGAGCAATCTCCAGATGCCGTGTTGGTTCATCGCCAAGGCAAAATCCTCTTTGCGAACAAGGCCTGCGTCTCACTCTTCGGGGCTTCATCCGCTGGTGAACTCCTCGGAAGGCAAATGTTCGACTTCGTACATCCGGATGATCGCGAGGCCGTGAGAAAGAGGATTCGAGAACACGCCCGCGACTTTACGAATGTCCGTCAAAACGAGACAAGACTGATTGGCCTAAATGGAAAGGAAGCCTGCACGGAAGTAATGGCATGTTCGATCACCTACCTCGGACAAGCCTCGATGCAAGTGGCTTATCGTGATATTTCACTGCGGAAAGAAGCAGAAAAGAGGTTGCTGGAAAGTGAAGCAAGCCTGGCGGCGGCACAGCGGGTCGCACATCTGGGTAGCTGGCAGCGGGATCTCATTGATCTAGACGATTGGGCGCACAATCCGTTGCGTTGGTCGGACGAGATGTTTCGTCTCCTGGGCTACAACGTTGGCGAGGTCGAGGCATCGAGAGCGAACCTCGATCGGGTCATCCACCCCGAAGACCGGGATCGCACACGCGAGCTGATGTCAGCGGCGATCCGCGAGAGAAAACCTTACAGCACGGATTACAGGGTCCTCTTGCCCAACGGTACCGAACGCAACCTCTACTCGCAGGCTGACATCGTCTACGACGAGATGACCAACAGACCGTCGAAAATGGTCGGGATCGTTCAGGATGTCACCGACCGGAGGCGGTCTGAGCAAGAATTAATCGCAGCAAAGGAAGCTGCTGAGGCGGGGAGCCGGGCGAAAAGTGAATTTCTAGCGAACATGAGTCATGAAATTCGCACCCCGCTGAATGGTGTCATGGGGATGACCGATCTAGCGCTGGAAACCGACCTCACTCCAGAACAGCGCGAATATTTAGAGACGGTGAAACTCTCGGCGGATTCTCTACTCACCGTAATCAATGACATCCTCGATTTCTCCAAGATTGAGGCGGGAAAAGTAGACTTGGAGTTGGACGATTTCAATCTGCGCGAAAGCCTGGAAGCGACACTGAAAACGCTAGCGCTGCGGGCGGACGAAAAGGGGCTGGAGCTTCTGTGCGAGATGGCTCCGTCCGTTCCGGACGTCGTCCGGGGAGATTCCAACCGGCTCCGCCAAGTCGTGATTAATCTTATTGGGAACGCCATTAAATTCACAGATCAGGGTGAGGTGGCATTGAACATTCACGTCGAGGCCGAGGAGGGTGAAGACCGAATCATTCATTTTACGGTATCGGACACAGGGATTGGAATTCCTCCCGAAAAGCAGAAATTAATCTTTCAGCCTTTCGCCCAGGCGGATACCTCAACGACGCGGAAATATGGCGGAACCGGCCTCGGATTGACGATCTCGAAACGCCTAGTGGGATTGATGGACGGTAACATGTGGGTAGAAAGCGAAGTAGGGCGAGGAACCCAGTTTCACTTCACGGCACGCCTCAAGACGTCAGAGAAACCGATTGCAGTCGGAACGACGGCCCCACCTGAGACGTTAAGGGGCGTGAAGGTTCTAATCGTAGACGATAATCAGACGAACCGGCGGATTCTTGAGGGAATGCTGAAGCGCTGGGACATGAAGTCGACATCTGTGGAAGATGGAGAAGAGGCGCTATCGCGCCTGTCCATAGCCCAAAATGCGGGAGAACCGTACGCACTGGTCTTGACGGACATGCACATGCCGAAGATGGACGGTTTTTCTCTAATTGAACAAATCCGCCAAAGGCCGGAATTATCCACGGCCATAATCATGATGCTCACTTCGGCGGGCCACCGGGGGGACGGAGCTCGATGCCAGGAGCTGGGAGTAGCAGCTTACTTGTTGAAGCCCATCCGGCAGTCCGAGCTGCGGGAGGCCATTGCGCGAGTGCTGGGAGCCCCAGCACAAAAAGGCGCAATTCCCCTCCTCACTCGATACTCGCTGCAAGATGCTCGCGACCCCCAAACTATATTGTGGGTGCTCGTGGCGGAAGACAATGCCGTGAACCAACTGCTTGCGACCCGATTACTGGAGAAGCGTGGACATCGCGTGGTGATGACTACCAACGGCCGCGAGGCGCTTGAAGCGCTCGCAAAAGACAAGTTCGACCTCGTCTTGATGGACGTGCAGATGCCGGAGATGGACGGGCTTCAGGCTACCTCGGAGCTTCGGAAAAAAGAAAAAGAGAAAGGTGACGGAATCCATCAGCCCGTAATTGCCCTAACCGCATACGCTATGAAAGGCGATCAGGAGCGGTGCCTGGCGGTAGGCATGGACGGCTACCTCACCAAACCGATCGCGCCACAGGAGCTCGACGCGGTCCTGGAGATTTATGTGGCGCGCCGGGCCTCTGCGACGACTACACGGGAAATCGTTGAGCTAAGCAAATGAACAAGAAGGTGGTCGTGTTGGCAAGGCAGAGACATGGAACTCAAAAGAGTTCAGCGATCCTGTGGCGAAGCGGGATTCCGCCCGGGAAACGCTAGTGCTTTATCGGAAGCGCGCTTCCCGCCAAGGTTATGGTGGCGGCAGTGCGCTGTGGGGCGCTGTCGATAAAACCGTAATGAGAGGGAAACGAATAAAGTCATTCATGTCGCCACGTTGCAGCATGACTCGCGGGGTGTAGCACGCCTAACATCCGCCGCGCCAGCGGCTTCGTTCAAACGGGATTACCGGAAACTGGATTACCACCGATTGTGCATGGGCATGACGCGCAACACGACCGTGAAAACCCAAAAATCGAATTAAAATCAATAGTTTCTGAACATTTGAATTATCTGAAACGCCTGAAATGGGCGGCGGATTCATTCTTGAAATTAGATTGATTTCAGTGGGGCGCAGCCGTAGCTTGAAATCAGGGCACGGAGGTGCCGCCAATGCGCATCCTGATTTCGGGCTCTACTGGATTTCTAGGAACGGCACTGATTGATGTGCTGGGACGAGAGGGGCACACGATCGTGCGGCTGGTGCGGCCAGGTACCGGGAACCGGGAGGTAAGCGGCGCCCCGGCGAAAACCGTCCGCTGGGATCCTGTTGGCGGCCAATTCGATGCAGCGACCGCCGAGGGCGCGGACGCCCTGGTTCATTTGGCCGGCGCGTCCATTGCGGATGGGCGATGGAATGCCGCGCGGAAGAATCTGTTGCGCACCAGCCGCATCGAAGCCACCCGGCATTTGATCGGGGCGCTCTCAAAGTTGAAGCAACCGCCGCGCGTGATTGTGGCGTCGTCAGCAATCGGATATTACGGTGATCGAGGGGATGAAACGCTCACGGAGTCGAGCGCCCCCGGCAATGATTTTCTTGCCGGGCTTTGCCGCGAATGGGAATCGGAGAGTGCGCGCGGGACTGAATTCGGCGCGCGCGTGGTGATGTTGCGGTTTGGAATCATTTTGGCGGCGCATGGAGGCGCGCTGCCGCGGATGGCTTTACCATTCAAGATGGGCGCGGGAGGGAGGCTCGGGGACGGCCGGCAGTGGATGTCGTGGCTGACGCTCGCGGAGGCTGTCGGCATATTCCGCTTCGCGCTTACAAATTCGGGGCTGGCTGGCCCAACGAATGCCGTGTCTCCGAATCCGGTTCAGAATGGTGAATTCACGCGCATTCTGGCGAAGGCGTTGCACAGGCCCGCCCTCTTTCCCGCACCGGCATTTGCACTGCGCCTGGCATTGGGGGAAATGGCTGACGCGCTGTTGCTGGTCAGCCAGAGGGTGAAGCCTACGAAGCTTGAGCAGTCCGGCTACCGATTCGCACAACCAGAACTGCCAGCGGCGCTCACCGAGGTTTTCCGCAAACAATAATCATGGCTGAATTTACTCTTCAAGCCTCCCGCGCGGCCTCTGCTGGAATTTCAGATATCCAATTGTGATAGCAACGTTTCGAGATTTGAGCTGTCAACAGTTAGGTCGGACGGTTTGGCGGCCAACCCTTCTATTTCATCGAACGCTTGAAACAGGCGCATCTTGGCGACGGCGTATTCTTCCGTGCCGGTGAGCTGCTGGCCGGATTGGGCGGACCATTTCTCCAGCGCGTCCTGGCGAACGAAAATGCGCACAGGAAATACTTTCTGGCGATCCACCGAAACCATGTAAACGTATTCCGTCCCTGGGGACGAACCGCGGCGGCTTTTTTCCACTTCGTAAAAATAATATTGGTAGACGTAGCCGGTAGCTGCGGAGTAGCTCTTTACACGGCGGACCGCTTCGGGACGGGGCATGGATGAATTATTCAAACCATTTGAGGGTGTGTCAACTATTGATCTCGCGCAATGGATCTCCCGGAAGTTAGGCCGGCATCGAACCACGCACTGCACCGATCTGAAATTGTCCGATGGCCGACTTTTCCCGATTTGAAACCGAATTCGACGCTACACGCTCTTTCATGCACTACGCCTCTGTTCGCGTTCCCACACCTACCGCAAAACGATATTCCGAGCAAATTGCGGATGGGTCAGGACTTATTGCCACATCTCTCCTCTTCAAATACGGATCGTGTCAACCACGCCTTAAGCGTTTCCGCGAATTCTCCGATCTGGCGGAGCGCGTGCAATCCGTTGGCACATGGAATGGGACACGGCACTCGGCGGGCGCAGCAGTTTGACGAGCGTTCCAATTCGTTGGCGCCCCGCGATTTTTTTCGCCGTGTCTCTCCTGGGCTGTGGCGGAGCCGTTGGCCCGGTTTCGCCACAGCCCCCTCCCCAAGAAGTAAACGTCAGCCTCATACCACGCTCGGCTTCATTGCTGCTCGGCAGACCACAACCTTTTACAGTGGTGGTCAGGTGCTGTCTCAAACATGTGTTTGCGGCGACCCAATCTGCCCCTAGTACAAAAAAGAACCCGGCTCTGATCGGGCCGGGTTCACCATTCGAGATGGATTCCACGGAAGCTTACTGGGCGGTCGTGTTGACCCACGAAACGCGGAAGGGGGCAATTGGTTGCGGAACGGCGGTGTTAGTGGTGGTTGTGGTCACACTCGCCGTGGGAAAAAACGGCGGTGCGAACCCATTCGCGAATCGTTGATCGAACCAGATATTTCGCGCACTCATGTTTCCTACTTTGGCCTTGTTGGCAATGCGGCCGCCGACGATGGTCAGAGTGTTGATCGAGTTCCCTAAGGCATCCAGCCCGCCCGTACCGCCGTTGGACATTGCGGCGATGGATGCATCAATTTCCAAGTTATTGCCACTACTCGAGGGCAGGAGCTGAATGTCCCCGCCGGGGGTGAAGATTCCCAGGACATTGCCGGGAACTTTGGGCGAAGTAATGAGGGTGTCCGCGGGATTCAATGTGACCGGCTCAGTCGAGTAGGTAAGGCTTCCAGTAATGGAGATGGTGCCGGTCGCGGTAACGGTGACGGCTGAGTCATTCTGAATGGCCGGGCCCGAACTGGGACCCGAGAGGCCTGTCGTAGAAGTGCTGCTGCTTGAGCAATCGCTGCAGATATTGCCATTGACGTAAACCATGGCAGCCTCGGTCGCGGGAGACGGGCTCAGAGGAGTCGTAGAGGGAAAGCCAGTTATAGGCCCTAATGTATTGCCATTGTTGTCGGTCATCTTTGTCTGTTGGTTAGTCAGATCAACTGTAACGGTAGTCGTCGTGCTTCCCTGTTTGATCGTGAATACCTGCAGTTGACTGTTGCCCGGCCCCGTTGCCGCCGTGAGCGTGACTTTATCCGCGCTTCCCTGGATATAAATGCCTCCCCCCGAAAAACATGGGGGGGTTGAACAGGCGCCAAAGGAATTATTAGTGTATGGAAGATAGACGCCGCTGGTCGGTTGTGTCCCTGTGGCTGGCCAGGGAGTACCTCCGATATTCTTCAACGCGCGCGCGCTATCAGGGGGAATGCCAGGTGCGGCCATCTCAGCTTGAGTGACCGGGCAAGGAGCAACGCAGGCGCCGATGCCGTCCAGAACGGCGCGCGCCTGGCTGGAGGAATCCGTCGGCAGCGGAATTTTGGGCGCGCCAAGGTTGAGTCCGCCATTAAACGTCGGATTGATTGTCGTGCCATCAGCCGTGTTTGAAGTCGCGGACGACCTGACGCAGTCGGTGCTCCCTCCATTGGTGTGATTATAACCGACTTGGCTGTTATTGGCGCCGACAGAGCCGGTGAAAATATACTTGGTCGAACCCACTTGGCCGGCATCTCCAAAATTCCAGGACTCATTCGAGAAGAATTGGCCGGACATCGTCCCCGCCACAAAGGAGCCGCTGCAGAGCGCATATTGATCGAACAATGTTCCATAGGCCGCAAAACTCCTCTTCTGTGAGGTGACGGGATTGATTTGGAAAGTGAGAGTTAAGGTTCCATTCTCCACAACGGTGTTCTGCTCGTTGGCCCGCGACTGCCCTATGACTGTAATTTGATAGGGGTACGTATAGGAAACATTCGTCGTGATGGCAGTAACAGTGCCGCAACTAATCGCCGGAGTGCATGTGGGCTGGCTGCCTGCTGGAGTGTTTGGAGCTATGAGCCACGTTTTTGTTCCGGTCGAGTCGACTTTGAATTTCCCGGGCCAGGAGGTCGCGGACGGCGTTGACCCCGTATCGAGAATCGATTGATTGGCGCCGAATCCGGTTGAGGTATTTAGCAGATTGGTTATCATCGTGTTCGGGGATGTGGTCAGAACCGGCGAACCGCTGGAAGGTGTATAGCCAACCGGGACGGCCGCCAAGATCTGGTTCTGGAGGTTTTGCCTGGCGGCATTCAACCCGGAATCGGACGCATAGAAGGACCCGCGCGCGTAGCGCAGCGCCACGGGAGTTTTGCCGGTGCATCTTGCAATTATTGTAGGGTTTCATCATTATCCTCGATCCTTTGCCCTCAATTGCTAAGGAAGGCTGGACATGTTTCGTGGGTTAACCACAATGGAAACTCCTTGAATCTGATAGGGACCTCCGTCGAAAGTATTCCGGAATACGAACGTGGGATCCTGCACCGGGGGAGTTCGCCCAACAAGCGAAATCATGACCGAACGGACCTGCGTGTAGTCGTATCCGGCGCCGCCGCCAAAAGTGGAAGCGTCGAAATTGTACGCGTCTGTGTTGTTACTGACCAGCGCCGCGCCTACTTTGAACCCGATGATCTGGTTCGCAAGAGCCACTCCGCTACCCGGAGCTGTTATCGCGCTCGCCGTGCCGGCCAACACCAGGCGCCTGAGCGTCGGGTTGGTCGAATCGGAGGTGATGTCGACGTAATAAATGACTGGCGCCAAGCGAATCACATAGTCCGCGGCACAGAATTGGGCAGTTGTCTGATCGCTGGAGTGCACCGACATGTTGGTCTCATCGTCCGATGTGGCGTTCGTGCCATTCGCGGCGGTCGTGACGGAATGCGTCAGAAGTACATACGTTGTGCCACTGACGACGACTGTGGTGGGGGCAGAGGTGAGCCTCACCGTCGTATAGTTCGAGCCGGAGGCCTTCACGAGCAGGATCTGGTCCCCATTCTGGAATTGGGCCGCAAAGGTGGCAGCGGTGAAGAGGGCCGGCGGCAGGACGTAGATTGTTGTGCTGGAGCTTGTATCCACCGTGGTGGTCGCGCATGTGCCGGCAACGACAGGCAAGGAACCGGACGTTGACCCACTCGCCAAAGGATTCACCGGCGGCGTGTTAAGATCCGCGGCAATAACGGTGAACTGGTCAAAACACTTCGCCCCGTACGTCGCTCCCGAATGGCAATCCTGAGTCGACGATACGACGGGGATCGGGTTGGTGATTACTACGCCCACGGGCCAGTTGGGGGTATTAACAGCGCTGATATAGCCGGCGCCACCGTTGACGATGTCGGTCTGCATTTGAGCGACCGCGTTCCTCATCGAGATGTTCAACGCCGCCAGGCCCTGCTGCTGGTTGAATAGGGGCTGATGCTGCGCCATCAATCCAAACGCCGCCGCGGAAATCACGCCGAATATCGCCATGGCCAGCAACAGCTCGATCAGCGTGAATCCCGCCATTGGGCTGCCTCCGCGCTGCAAAAATGATTCGGTATTCCGCGTAGAATTCCTCATGGCCTCACCATGCTCATCTGGAAGCTGACCGTCGGCTTGACTGCCAAGTTCGAAAGCGTCACCAGGACGGTCACCCGGCGGCTGCCGGTCAACGTAATGCCGTTGACGACGGGATTGGATTCGATCAGCCAGCGGCGGTGGAACTCGATGATCCCGGAACCGGACGGGGCCGCCGTGGTGGCAGTCGTGTCCACGTATCCGGTGGCGTTGTGTATAACATTGGAATATGTTGTGGTAGTGCCGTTGTTGCTGGCAATTGTTTCGGAGACGTACCCATTTGTGTTTGATAAGTTGACATCGTCGTAGTAGTTGATCGCCGATGGCGGAGCGTCTGTTGTGAGGCTTCCCCCGACGGCGACGTGCGGGTCCACGGCGGGCCAATGGCTCAAATCCTCGAGTTTCTCGGATACCAGTGTCGTCGCCAAGCCCATGTAGCGCGCCCTATCCGTCCCGCTCAGGCTCTGCGCCACTAGACCCGCCATCGCCGTCAGCCCGACGGTGAGGACGAATATGGCGATCAGAACTTCGATCAGCGTAAGTCCCGCTGCCCGGCCCCGGTTAGGGGCAAGTGGGCTGCGGGTATTTAGGGCTAATCGATACGTTTCCATAGTTGGTCACCGATATTTTTTGGCAAACTCCCTGATAAGCTACGTTGAAAACCAGTGTGCCGGTCGTCGCCTGCACAAATCCATTGGGCCTGAAATTCAGCGTCGTATCCGCGCTCAAAGTCACTGGATAGGCGGAAAACGGCGTGGCACTTCCCACGTTTGAATAGGGTCCGGCGACACCAGTTGGCGAACTCTGAATTTGATAGGTATTCGCCGCACTGCTGAACACCACTTGGAACGGATAGCCTTCCATCAACGCCTGGTAACGCGTGGAGTGAACGGCCCAGGTTACACTCGATATGGCGCCCTCTAGGCGATAGTTCCGAAGCCCGGAACTGATAGAAGGAATGGCAATGACCGTCAAGATGGTGCCAATCGCCACGATGACTAGCACCTCGATCAATGAGAAGCCTCTGGAGCGCCCGAGGAGTTTCCTGCTCGCCCTGTTGGCCGAGTTGTTTTGTAACGGTCGCATTGGTTCAACCCTCCTGATTTGCCTTTATTCGGGCTGGCGCCTGGATTTGGCGTGCTTTAAGTAAAGGCCGCTCCCGGGGGAGCACGAACCCGTATTCCAGTGGGCTCCAAATAGAGCTTGCACCGGTTTCCTCCCTAAGCCTCCCCTGGCGGGTTCTAAGTTGTAGAGAGCAAATGTCCGGCCAATGCCAGAACAACGTGCAAGTGGTTCTATATAAGTAGGTTAGTACATTTATTTGGAACTTGGAAATAGCACTTCCGGTCAACCTATGGGTCAAAACTGAACAAATCTAGTCCTGCCATTTAGGAGTAAATTCAGGGAACGAGGTCAACCGATTTCTTGGCGTTTTTGCTCTAAGGAGAACCTAATTCGAGGGATGTGGAAAGATGTGAGGATTTGTTACAAGTTGATCTTCTTATGGAATTCGCCGCTCTGCAAATTGGCTGTAAGCCACTGCTAATAAAGCTGTTGTTCCGTCACAGAGATTGGCACCCAGAATGCTTAAACACAGGTGCGAAGCGGTGGATCTATACCAATGCGAAAGCAAATACGAAAAAGTACTACAGATACCGGTGAATCCGGAAATCACGGATTCACCCTCGTCGAAGTGTTGCTAGTGACAACAGTTGTGGTTGTGGTGGCCGCCATAGGTATCCCCACGCTCACGACCATAACCAAGAATTTAAGGACGCAAGGTGACGCTCGGGATCTCAACGGAGCGATCGTTATGGCGAAGATGCGGGCTGCGTCGGATTTCGCTCACGCACGTGTGTATGCCGATCTTTCCGCGAATACCTTTCGCATTGAAATCTATCCGTCCCCGTCCGGTGCAAGCAGTTGGACGACGGAGGGGGGAGCTACATCTCTGTCTCAAGGTGTGACATTCGGCTACGGCTCGCTGACTTCCGCGCCTAACGGCATGGCCTCCCTGAGCCAAGCCCCGCTCTGCCTCCAAGACGACCTGGTGGCTACGTACTCGAACACGGCATGCATCATGTTTAATTCCCGCGGCATCCCCGTAGATTCCACTGGGACTCCAACGCCCGACGACGCGCTGTATGTTACCGATGGGAACTCGGTTACAGGTGTGACTTTGGTTGCGACGGGACTGACTAAAGTCTGGCGCAGCGATGCATCGAGCGCAACTTGGAACCAATACTAGGAGAATCATGGTGGCGAAACCGCAAAACCGGCAAATTCATCGACCCTCACAAACGGGATTGTCCCTGGTGGAAACGATGGTAGCGCTCACGATCTTGCTCATTGCAACGGTAGGGCTGCTGTCGATAGGCATGATGGCGACCTCGACGACGGAAAATCGGGGACACCTCGCCGCCCGTACGACCGAGTACGCTCAGGACAAGATGGAGCAGCTGATCAGCCTTGCGTGGGGAGACCCGACGACAGATTCCACCCAAATTCCCATGTGCGGCCCCAGCTCTACGCCCGCCTGCAATAATGGAACGGGCCTGACAATCGGCGGCAGCTCTGATCCCACTGCTCCTTCAACCGGGTACGTAGACTATCTTGACAACAGTGGGAACCTACTCACGATCGTCGGAGGGGTAGCGCCAAGCAACTGGTACTACATACGTGTTTGGCAGATTTCAAGCCCAGCGACAAATATCAAGCAGATCACGGTGACAGCAAAAGTGAAGATGCAGGTGGGCGCCCCGCAAGGAGCACTTCCCCAATCGACGCTGTCTATACTGAAGACGAGCCCGTTCTAAGGAGTCCACGTGATGCACAGGGAATTGACCGGAAAAGCTGAAACCGAAGGACGGCAACGTGGATTCTCCATGTTGGAAATGATGATCACGCTCTTCATTCTACTGGGAATTGCGACAATCGTCATGATGGCCATGATGCAGATGACGATGACGCAGGGTTCGGTTGCAAACCGGACTCAGATGCACGGCAGTGTTCGCAGCGCCACGGAACTGATCCAGCAGGAGATCGGGCAATCGGGAAGACTCCCTCCATTTACGACACCCGTGACCCTAGGCGCGGCCGTGGCCCCGGGTACCTTGGTCGTGGCTTCAGTAAATTCCGTTGCGGGTATGTTCGTGAACGAAAAGCTTGTAGTTGACGCTGGTCAGATGGGGGCAGGCTTACCCCCCATCTACCAAAATCCCGAGACTGTTACGGTCACGTTAATCGATGCAGTGTCGACGCCGCCAACATTTACAGCCGCTTTTAACTTTAGCCATAATGCCGGAGCGCCAGTTGTTGTGGCTGGGGCCTTCCCCAGTGGAATCATACCCACGAATGCAACGAATCCGTCCACGGCCTTCTTACTGAAAATGTACGGAGACATTAACGGCGATGGGAATATGGTCTACGTCGAATACAACTGCGACACGACCAACGGCAATCTGACGCGCAGCGTGACGCTGCTGACCACTCTTCCCTTACTCAAAAATGCAGCCCAAGTGATTTTGCCGAATATCACTCAAAATCCTGGGAATGCGAATTGCTTCGATTATCAACAGAAAACGATCGGAACCGACACTTACGTCACCGACGTGTCCGTCACGCTGACCGTGCAAACCCAGAACGTGGATCCCCAGACCAGGCAGTTACAAAAGGAGACGAAGGCGCTCTTAAACGTTGCGCCGCGGAACGTTTTCGATGCCTGGCTGCTGGGCGGCGGCGCGGTGACCACACGCATTCAGCAGATGCCGGCGAGCGTTGCGATCTTGTCCCAACCCTAAGGTGTGGAGATCGAGGAATTCATCATGAGCAAAACAAACGAAAAAGGCATTGCCTTAATCCTTACATTGATTCTGGTCCTGGTCATATCAGTTATGGCTGTCTCCCTTACGTTCCTCTCGCAGTCGGAGACCTGGTCCAGCCTGAATTACCGCCTGATGTCGCAAGCGCGCGATGGTGCGGAGGCCGGAGTCCACTCAGCGGCGAATTTCTTGACTTCCACCACCACTTACACCCCCGCCGGAACGGTCAGCGACCCCCTCAGCGGATATAAGTATACGTCCGTCTGGCCAGTGCAGTCGCCATCCACAGCGACAACCGGCAACGATGTTTATCTCTCGGCGAACACTTCTAAGCAG
>WNFP01003371.1_pt1 | contig 12803 bp, 11 predicted proteins | sample 5400201 | NCBI WGS metagenome assembly WNFP01 (sample SAMN13153355, study PRJNA577476) | soil metagenome | isolation source: 115 cm saprolite under Madrone tree | place: USA:California | collected 2016-06-14
CATCCGTATTGTCGTTAGCCGTGCTAAACGCATCCGCCACTCTGCAGGACGACGCGTTTCAAAAAATTGCGCATGATTACGTCGAACAATATCTGCGGGCCAATCCCGAGCAGGCGACCGAGCTCGGTGACCATCGGTTCGATGGCCAGCTAACCGATTACTCGTCTGATGCGCGTGCGAAAGATCTCGCAGCGCAAAAAGAATTTCGCGACAAGCTAGGCGCCATCGATGGATCGCAGCTCACTGGCGCGAACAATATCGATTTTCGCATCCTGAAGGAGAACATCGATTATCAAATCTTCCAGGCTGAAGAGTTGAAACAAGCGGAGTGGAATCCGCTGATTTACATGCACAGCCTCGCCAACAGTCTTTATTTGTTGGTCGCGCGCGATTTCGCACCGGCGGAAAAGCGCATTCCGAATCTGCGCCAGCGGATGGAGAAAATTCCGGGCGTGATTGCTCAGGCGCGGGCGAACCTCCAGCATCCGCCGCGCGTTCACACAGAGACAGCGATTGAGCAAACGCAGGGCGCCATCAATCTCGTGCGCGCGGAACTCGCGCCGTTGCTGGATCAAGCGCCGCAATTGAAGAAGGAGCTTGCACCCTTGCAGGCAAAAACTGCAGCAGCGCTGGAGGATTACAAGAAATGGCTCCAGAACGATCTGTTGCCGCGCTCAGACGGCGATTTCCGCCTCGGCGCCGAGAAGTACAGAAAGAAACTCCGTTTCGCCCTCGCGTCAGACTTGCCAATGGAAGAAATCATGAAGCGGGCCAGGGCCGATCTAGACCAGACGCAAACTGCCATCTACGAAACCGCGCTGCCGCTCTACAAAAAATATTTCCCGAACGCAGATCCGGCAGCTGCCGGACTCGCGGACAAACATAAGGTGACCGCGATGGTCCTCGATAAACTTGCCGAGCAGCACCCCAACGACGCTACGGTGGTCGATTTCGCGAAGAAGATTGTCACCGAAGCAAGCGATTTCGTGAAGCAAACCGACCTAGTGAGCGTCCCGAATGTCCCGCTGGATGTGATCGCGATGCCGGAATTCAAACGCGGCGTTGCAATAGCCTATTGCGATGCGCCGGGGCCGCTCGAAAAAAATGGCAAAACATTTTTCGCCGTCGCGCCGACGCCGAAGGAGTGGTCAAAAGAGCGAAAGGAATCGTTCTTTCGCGAATACAACAATTATATGATTCGCGATTTGACTGTGCACGAGGCAATGCCGGGGCATTTTCTGCAGCTCGCTCGTGCCAACGAGTTCCGCGCGCCCACCCTGGTGCGCGCAATTTTTCAGAGCGGCTCATTCATCGAAGGCTGGGCCGTCTATTGCGAACAAATGATGGCAGAACAAGGCTACGGCGGGCCCGAGGTCAAGATGCAGCAGTTGAAGATGCGGCTGCGCGCAATTTGCAACGCCATTCTCGACCAAAGCATTCATGCAGGGAACATGAGCGAAAAGGAGGCGATGGATTTGATGACGAAAGAAGCTTATCAGCAGGAAGGTGAAGCGGTGGCGAAATGGAAACGCGCCCGGCTTACATCAGCGCAACTCTCGACCTATTTCGTCGGTGCAACTGAACATCTCGATTTACGCGCTGCCGAGCAGAAGAAACTCGGCAACGATTTTAATCTCAAGAGATACAACGACCAGGTGATTTCCTACGGCAGCCCGCCTGTGAAATATGTGCGGGAGTTAATGCTCCAAGGAGCGACGACTTCCCAGCCATCGGGTTAAACTTGACGACTCACAATTCGTCACTCGTTGAATTTTGTGGCGCGACGCTTTCTCGCGGGCATGCGTTTGCGCGAGCTCGCGGGAGCTAACTTTTTCGCACCTGACAATTGCACCAGCTCATCAAGATTAAACGTCCGACGCCGTGTCGTTCCGACTTCTCGAAACTCGACTTGATACCAGCCATTCATCCGATCCACTCGATACCGTTTCTGCCCAATGCGCATCGGTTCGTGCGCGATCACCCTATGGATGATTTTTTCGTATTTGGAGCGTGACCAACGTCGCATCCGGCGGCGGCCCCAATCGATCACCCGCCCCACATCATCATAAGCTTCGGGCCGCTTCTCGAAGTCGAGAAGTGAACGCGCATTTCCATCGAAAACCCCCGCGATGTGCTCCAGCGTGCTGGAGTCGCTGATCTGCCGAATTTGTCGGCGAAATGGCATTAAAATTTCTGCCGCGATTGCGCGCAAGCTAAGTATTCGGCCGTCGCGCAATTTCCAAAGCGGCGCATTGCTATCCTGCGTGAACGGATTTTGGCCTAACGAATCGGCGGTGACCCGCCACCCGCGACGCGAAGAATGTTTTCGTAGCCGAAACGGCGTGATACGAGGAATTCCATTTCGGTTCAATTGGCTCAGGCCAAAATCTTCCCAACGGAGAACTGTTTCTACGGCGCCAGCAACAAAAGCGCATGTCGCCAGCATCAACGCGGGGTCCGGCGTAAAATCAGCTGTCACCTCGATTCGGGACGTGCGCGGACGCACGCCGACGGCGCTGCTCTGGCGATTCGTCGCCAACAAAAAGACCGGGACCGGCAGAATGTGCGCGAGAAGATATGCAAGCTTCGTCGCGTTGCGAAATTTTGATTTCCGCGCATTGGGAAATGAAAAATTATAGTGCGCGCTAAAACCCTGCAGGCGGCATTGGCAGCTGTTTCGCTTGGCCCAGTGATCCAGCTCGCCTCGCAAATACCGGATTTGCTCCCAAAGTAAGCGCGTCGCGCGATAACAACAGCCGGGCTCGAGTTCAATAATCGGTGTCGCAACTTCGATCACGCCGGTGTCGAAATAAATCGCGCCGCCAGCTGGCAATTGAAACGATTTGCCCGTGCGCGGAATCATTCGCCTTCGCACAAGCCGGCTGGGATCGCCAAACACCTTTTCCGGACGTCGTCTGCGTCCATTTACGAAAAGATTAAACTCCGCTTCCAAGCCTATCACGGCTCGTGGCGGGGTTGCGACACGCGTGCGGCGGCGAAAAAAGTGGTCGCCCTGTTCTGTTGCGAGGTCCTTCATCTGATCAAGAGCTCAACCCGCCTCGCTGCAATCGCGCGGAGTGAAGCTCGCAAACCCTAAATCGATGTGGACGTGGTCGTCGGTTTCCCCTCGTTCCGAGCCGAATGGCCGAACAAACGCAGCCGGACTGAGCGACGCTGGAACAGCCCCATATTTCTCAATTGATTTCGCATCGTCCAGGAAAGTGTCTCCGACGCGATAAATGTTCGCAGCTGTGCCCCAAGCATGAATGCTTTTCGCGCCGCCAATCTGATGCGCCGGCGAGCGGTACCCGCCATTTGCGCTGATGAAAACCCGAGCATCAACTTCACGGCGAAAATCCTCCAACAATCTCGCAAGCAAAACGATTGCGCACGGGACGTAATGGGGAAACTGGCGCAGGAGCAGTCTCGCTTCACGGCAATCGACCAGCATTAATTCTGCCAGCGTGAAGTGCGGCGCCAGCCGAACCTCGTGCGCTTCCTGCCAACTACTGATTTCATAAAAAAAGCGCGGCAGATGATGAACATTGCCACGAGAATCTGCTTCCGTTTCGCCTGGTCGAAGCAACGCCCGGTACTCTTCAGGCAATTTCAAACCGTCAATCGCGCGCAATATGTTGGCGCTCATTTGATTTTCGGTTCCACTCCCACGACTGAGCGATAAATCGCTTCGGAAATAGCTGCCACCATCTCGCGACGTCCCTCTCTTTCGGGATCAAATTCAGTCAAAATGACGGCAATGTATGGTTCACGCTCGGGCAGATAAACAATTCCAATGTCATGGCAGGCCGTTGAAATCTCGCCTGTCTTGTGCGCGACTGTCGCATGCGCGGGAAGGCCGGCAGGAATCATCGAGTCAAATCGTTGTGCCAGCAAAATCCGGATCACTTCTTGTTTGCCTTCGCTGCTGAGAAAGTCGCCGCGGATCGCGGACAGCAACGTCAGCAAACCATTCGCAGTCGCTTCATTGTTTATCCCCTGTTCGTGTGCCGCATGGTCCTCAACACCGCGCCGGAGTTCCACCCCGTCCACTTGCGCATCGCGCAGAACCTTTCGCGCATATTCGACACCGAGAAAATCGAGCAGCAAATTGGTCGCGAGATTGCTGCTCGCAGTAATCATTTCTTCCGCTAGCCCGGAAATTTTCGCTGTCCGTCCAATGGACTCATACAGTTCGGGCATTGCGTCTGAATCGCGGTTGAGGTGAAAAGGAGAGCCGCCCGCTGCGCTGAAGAAACGATTTCGCACATGTAGCGAGTCATCCCGGCGAAGCCGTCCTTCGTCTCGCGCCCGAAAGACAGCCAGAAGCACCGCAACTTTGATAGTGCTTGCAGCATGAAACCACCGGTCGCCCCGCAGCGAAAATCGCCAGCCGCTCTCGAGATCGTGCACGGCCACTGCAATCGATCGCGCCTTGCTTTTGCCACTCAATCTTTCCAGTTCCTCATTTAAAGGACTGGCAACATCCACGCTTAACATCGAAGTGCTCTTTACATACCCATCCGGAACTCGCAAATTCACTGATGCCAAATCTGGCTACTTGGATGCGCCCGAAGGATGAAAAGTGGTTCCAACCATTTTTCGACAGGCATCCTGACATTGATGTTTTCGACGCGCGCAAAGGCGAGGTTCCGATACACGAGATGGAGGGCCTGTTGCTCACGGGTGGCTCCGACGTCGCGCCGGAGTTTTTGCACCAGGAAAATATCGATCGAAACCTGATCCAGGACGATGTGGACCCTCTCCGGGATCGTTGGGAGTTCGAAGCGATCTCGAAGTCGCTCGCGCGCGGTCTGCCGATTCTTGCCATTTGCCGAGGCATCCAGATCTTGAACGTCGCGCTGGGCGGCACACTAAGGCTCGACATTCCCGGTCATAATCTTCCCGAACAAAAGTTGAGTGATATTCAACCGGTGTGTTACGACACAAACGCGAGGCATCGATTCCAAAAAGTAAACAGTGCGCATCATCAGGCGGTTGATCGGATCGCGGACAACTTCGAAGTCGAAGCGTGGTCCGCCACCGACGATGTGATCGAGCAAATGCGTCTGCGGAATTATCCCTTCGCGCTGGCGGTGCAATATCATCCCGAACGTGGAAAGATTTACGATGCACTATTCGAAGATTTCTTTGCGCGAGTGGAATCGTTGAAACGTTAAAGCGTTGTCGATTGCTGGCCTGTGTATCCCACACCCTGCGAGTTGCGTAGCACCGCAACCCGCCGGAGCCGCAAGGCGAGAACCGCCGCTACCACCGCACATGCGGCCAACAACATGAACGCAGGGCCATGTGTGTTGAAACGATCCTTCATCACGCCAATCAACGTAGGTCCCAAGAACCCGCCCACGTTGGCGATGGTCACCACCAACGCGATGCCAGCGGCTGCCGGCGCCCCGGTAAGAAACCGTGTCGGCATCGACCAAAACGGGCCGTACGCCGAGCAGTGTCCGATCGGAACGAGTGCTAGCGATAACACGGCCAATCCCGGTTCGGACAGGAGAGCGCAACCAAAAAATCCCGCGCCCGTGATTAACAATGGAACAGCCACATGCAGAGGGCGCTCGTCGGTGCGATCGGAATGGGCACTGTTCAACACCATGGAGGCGATCGCCACCGCACTGATTGCACCCAAGATCACGCCTACGCCTAGATCGCTGCTCCCCGTGAGCGATCTGATAACCAGAGGCGCCCAAAACGAGTATCCGTAGAAACCGATTGCAGCTAGAAGAAAAATAATCCCAAGCTGCCATACTGTCGGATCAGTCAATGCCGCCGGCGTACCAATCGGATGTACTGCAGTACAGGCGGCGCGCTCGGTCGTAAGTTTACTCACCAGCCAGTTCTGCTCTGATGGAGTCAACCAGTGCGCTACCTCAGGTCGATCGGTAAGATAAACAAGCACGATGAGGCCGAGCAATATTGCGGGAAGCCCCTCGACTAAAAATAGCCATTGCCATCCCGCAAGCCCGAACGCGCCATTTAGACCAAGCAACGCGCCGGAGAGCGGGCCGCCGATGACGCCACTCACGGGCACTGCTGTCATAAACGCTGAGATCGCGCGAGCGCGTTGCGCCTCCGGATACCAAAGGCTCAAGTAGTAAATCATCCCCGGGAAAAAACCTGCTTCGGCAGCTCCCAGCAGGAACCTCAGGACGTAGAAAGTCGGCGTCGTCCGGACAAACATCATGGCCATGGAGATTGCGCCCCAGCTCACCATGATCCGCGCGATCCAACGACGCGCTCCTACACGGTGCAAAAGAAGATTACTCGGCACTTCGAACAAGCAGTAGCCGAGGAAGAACACGCCGGAACCGAACCCGAACGCAGCTGAACTAAATCCGAGATCGGAATTCATTTGAAGCGCCGCAAAACCGACGTTCACTCGATCGAGCCACGCGACGATGTAGAGAGCAAACAGAAACGGGATTAACCGCAGCGTGACTTTGCGCAAGGTCAGCGTCGCAACATCCGGCGTGATTGACGCTGAGCGAGTCTGGTTTGCATGAAAGCGCACAGCGGATGCAACCTACGTGATAAAGAACCTGGGACGAACGACGAAATTACGAACGAACCATTGCGCCCGCTTTTCGAAATTCGGGCTTCGTCATTCCTTCGTCATTCGTCATCAGGATTTGCCATTGATTCCTTGTCCCGCACCACGACTTCCAACTTGATTTGCTGGAACGCAAGCTGGTCATGAATAAGACCCAGCAACTCGAGCGCGCGGGTGTCGGGCACATGCGCGCAGCGCAAGTCGATCCGCGCGGGTTTGCCGGCCAGCTCCGGATGCGCCTGCGCCATTTCGCCATCGAGCAGGAATGACACGTATGCGTTGAACCGTTCTTGTAACGCAAGCAACTGTTCGTCCGAGCCGTCCCACTCGTCAGGCTCGTTCATCACGAGAACGACTTCGCCCGTCTGCGCGTCCTCTGCGATGACATCGATTATGCCGAGACGATTTTTGATTTTTGAAGGTTGAGATTTGATGTCCATGCAGACAAGTGAACGCCCGCTCGCGAATCCTTTCGGAGTCCGGCGCCTGCTACCCGGTAGCGTTGCGGAGCCGGGGTCGATATTCAAGAGAAACAATGACTAATGATCTGTCAGCAGATGAGATTCGCCGGCTCCTCAAGTTGGAGTCAGCGATGTGCGGGTTCGTACGAATTACCTTTGTCGCCCAACGACAAATTGCGCCCGGCGGTCTGCTGGCACCGTTCGCGGACGGCCGGCCAGCTGGCTCCGCGCTTTACTTCATGGTAACGCCGGATGCACCGGTTCGACTTCATCGCATCCGAAACGACCAGCTTTACCACTATTACTTGGGCGATCCTATCGAGGTATTGATGCTGCAGGTCGATGGCACGAGCGAACGCGTCGTAGTCGGCCCTGATCGTCGCGGTGGTCAACGCGTGCAGCTCTTGATTCCCGGCAATACGTTTCACACCGCGCGCGTGATCCCCGAAAGCTTTCGGGGCTGGTTCCTCGGTGCGAGCACAGAATGGCCGGGCGTAGAACCGGCAGATGTTGAAATCGGCGATGTCGAAGCACTCGCAGCGAAATATCCAAGCGCTGCTGATGATCTGCGCGCATTCAAGCGCGGCACGAGCAAGTGACCTAGTGTGATTAGCGCCAAAGGCGCGGTGTTCACCGCCAGCCTGGGGCAACGCCCCGGGGTTCATGGTGTGACAGATAAGGCGCTAGCGCTGAAAGCGCGATTCACTGCGTCGCATAAGAGATTGAGAATAAACGACCTGATTGAAACGCGCTTTCAGCGCTTGGTCATATGCTAATTTGCATTCCTGGGGCGATGCCCCACGCTAGGATGAGAAAGCGCCTTCGGCGCTAAACAGACATGATTGACCTCCAATCGCCGACGAGAGACCTTTGATGTCGCGATGGCAAAAGCGAAACAGGCAAGCCAATTAACATTGCTGGGGCGCAGCGAAGCGAGAATTCCCGCTTCTCCAGCCGACGCGCGGCTTGAGACTTTTCCGAATCCAGCGCCCAACCGCAATTATCGGATTCATTTCGAAACGGACGATTTCACTTCCGTCTGTCCGGTAACAGGCCAACCGGATTTCGCCAGGATCGATATCGATTATGTGCCGGACCGCCTCTGCGTCGAAAGCAAGTCGCTTAAATTTTATCTGGCGTCGTATCGCAATGAGCGTGCGTTTAACGAAGCCGTCACGAATCGCATTCTCGACGATTTCCTCAAAGCCTGTGCGCCGCGCGAAGCGATCGTGACCGCGCAATTCTCCGCCCGCGGTGGAATTGCCCTCACCGTCCGCGCCGAATATCCGGACAGCAACCGGGACGCGATCGTCGATGATTCACTGTCATTCCGAGCAAAGTCGAAAAATCCCGGGGCGAAACCAAGCGGCTGTTCTGCGGGATCCTTCGACTTTGCTCAGGATGACAGTGTCGGGTGATAAATGAAACCCGCCGTCGTTCTCCTCAGTGGCGGAATCGATTCGGCAACGACCCTGGCGATCGCAATCGGGCAACGCCACCAAGCGTACGCCCTGTCGTTCGATTATGGCCAGCGTCACCAGATTGAAACAGAAGCGGCTCGACGCGTCGCTAATTCGTTAGGCGTAAAAGAGCATCGCATCGCAAAAATCGACCTACGTGCCTTCGGCGGCTCAGCGCTTACTGACGATGTTGATGTGCCCAAGCAGCGCGCAGAGAAAGAAATCGCGAGCGGCATCCCGGTCACATACGTCCCCGCACGCAACACCATCTTTCTCGCGTATGCGCTTGCCTGGGCGGAAGTGATTCCGGCCAATGACATTTTTATCGGGGTAAACGCAATCGACTACAGCGGCTATCCAGATTGCCGGCCGGAATTTATCCAAGCGTTCGAGAACCTCGCCAATGTAGGAACCAAAGCCGGTGTGGAAGGCCGACGCTTCCACATTCACACACCGCTGATCAAACTTTCCAAAGCCGACATCATTCACAAAGCAGTCGAGCTCGGTGTCGATGTTTCGCTTACCCACAGTTGTTACGATCCAACGCCGGAAGGTCTCGCCTGCGGCGAATGCGATTCCTGTCTTCTGCGGCTCAAAGGCTTCCGCAAAGCCGGCATGAAAGATCCGATCCGCTACGCCAAAAAGTGAAACGCTTCTTTCGAATTTTCGACCTCACGAAGAACGAACAGCGAGTCGTCCTAATTGTAATGTTTGTGCTGGTTGCAATTTGCTTCGGTGGATACGAGCGCCGCGTTCACCGTTCTCCTGTTCAGCTAACATCAGTGGTGGAATCCAAACCGTCTTCGACTCCTGTGGAAACTGAGGACGAGCAGTAGTTTAATACCGGTGGCTTAAGAAGCATCACTGAGCACACGGCGACAGAACTGGCGCTTTTGTTGCGCTGCGACTTTTGCCAGAATGGGCATTCGATAGTGCCATCTGCTTTTTCCAGATTCAATCTTCACTTAACCCGGGAATTCGCCCATAGCCGACGAACACCGGACTGATTTTGGCGTCGCCGCTGCTGGGTGGTGGCGGCAATTTGAAATCGAACACGCTGACGCCCCAACGCTGTTTGCCGTCATAAGTGCGACCGTCGCTTGATCCGATCATGACGCGCTTTTTCGTTCGTTTTTCGCGACCCAGATAAATCATCGTGTGCGTAATGGGTGGATCGCGATCAATGTTATAAGTACCGCGCCAAAAAAGCAGGTCGCCCGGCTTGAGCGCGTCGAGCTCAAATGAATCGTCGTGGCGGCTGAGGACGGCGCTGAAATCTCCGGCCTTACGCACCCAGACATATTGCTGGCTGGAATCGCGCGGCACGTCGGGAAAGCCGTTTTGACGAAGCACGTAATAAACGAAACCGGAGCAATCCATGCCGCCGTTTGCAGGATCCGCCGAGCCGTAGGTGTAACCGAGATTTTGTTTTGTTAGGGCGAGGCCGGCGTCGAGGATTTGCCTTACTTTCGGCGGATAATTTTCGTAACCAACAATTTCATCGGGCGAGAGACTCACGTTTGGCGCACCTTTTTTTCCCTGAGCGGAAGGCTGCGGAGGCGAAGGTGCAGGCGTCTCCGCCGCAGTTTCAGATGGAGTTTCTTCGGGTGCGGGTGTCGGCGATGGACTCGCTTTCTTGCGCTTCGATTTCGTCTTCGATGTTCGAGTGGGAGACGGAGTCGGCGAAGCTCTCTTGTGTCTTGGCGAAGCCGTAGGCGATGGAGTGGGCGTCGCTTTCTTCGTCGAGCGTTTGCGATGTTTGCGTGATGGCGTCGGCGTCGGTTCAGGCTCGAAAACTTTTTTGATCTTTGTGCCTAACGACTCTTCTGCCGGATGGGCGGCACCAATACCTCCGAATAATATTGCCAACATTAAAACCCATTTCATGAATTGGGGTCCTTCGTGAAACCGATAATAGCCCAGCGTTTTAACACTGGGCCACATCAATCAAAATGCGGAGTCCCGTCAGGGACGAAAGAGGCGACATTCCTGGCGTGAGCAAACTTGGGCCCGGCGCGGATTTCTGTCGTCCCTCTTGGGGACTCATCAAATAAATACGAATCGCAGCCCAGCGTTAAAACGCTGGGCTATTTCCAAACTTCTTTTTATCGCAATGGCGACAGAAATAATCAGCGCGCAAGCTCTTGGAGAATTGCTTTGTTGAGACGAATTCCGCCCTCGAAATTTTCGAGCGGAAAATTCTCATTGGGCGAATGCGCGCGGCAATCAGGAAGCGCGAGTCCCATCAGGAGGGTTTCGATACCCAGGATGCCGCGGAACTGCGAGACGATCGGGATGCTGCCGCCTTCGCGGATAAGCGCCACGTCGCGGTTGAACGCTTTGTGTAAAGCGCGCTGGGCGGCTTCACCGAGCGTTGAATGCGGATCGGTGAGATACCACGGACCGCTGTGGCCGGTGGTGATTTTCATCGTGACGCCCTTCGGTAGATGCTTTCGTAAATGCTCCTTTGCCAGCTTTAGAATTTCATCGCCCTCCTGTTCTGGAACGAGACGAAACGTCAACTTTGCCATCGCATGACTGGCGATCACCGTCTTTGTCCCCTGCCCCTGGTAACCTCCGCCGATTCCATTGATCTCGGCAGTCGGCCGCGCCCAAATGCGCTCAAGCGAATTGTAGCCGGCTTCGCCGAAAAGTTCGGGCACGCCTGTTTCCTCGAGAATCAATTTGTCGCCATTGACCGGAAGTTTTCGCCACGCTTGGCGCTCCCAATCTTCCAACGACTTCACCCGATCGTAAAAGCCTGCGATGGCCACGCGACCCTCGCGATCGTGAAGTGTGGCGAGTAATTGCGCGAGAGCGGTGATCGGATTTGCAACCGCCCCGCCAAAAATGCCAGAGTGCAAATCCATTTTGGGACCAATCACTTTGACCTCGAGCGCCGTTACTCCGCGCAGGCCATAACTCAACGTCGGCACGCCACGTGCGATCATTCCGGTATCGGAGACCACTGCTACGTCACACTTCAGTGCATCTCGATTTTGCTCTAGAAAATTGCCGAGGTTGGCACTCCCGATTTCCTCTTCGCCTTCGATCACCAGATGCAAATTCACTGGCAAATCATGATGTTCCTCCATCGTTTCCTGAATCCCGAGAATATGCGAAAGGATTTGCCCTTTGTTGTCCGTTGCGCCTCGCGCGAAGACGTAACCGTTCTTCAAAACAGGCTCGAATGGCGGCGAATCCCACAGCTCCAAGGGGTCCGGCGGCTGCACGTCGTAATGCCCGTAGATCAACACTGTGCGGCGCCCGGGCTGATGTTTGTTGCGCGCCCAAACGATCGGATGACCACGCGTTGCGACAAGCTGCGTCTCGAGTCCGATGCGAGTGAGTTTTTCTACGAGCCAATCTGCACACTGCTCCAACTTCTTCTTGTACTGATCATCAGTCGAAACACTCGGAAACCGCAGAAACGAATAAAACTCCTCAAGATAATTGTCGCGCATGCCGAAAAACTAATCGGTTTTTCGCCGTTTGCCTACGACTTCCGGCGTCTCGCTACCGCGAGGCCAAGCGCTGCCGCACTGCGTACATGATCGACGCGAGCGCCAGCACAATTCCGGTCACCAAAAATTCGCGAAGCGTAGCATGGGCGAGAATCCAAATGATCGCAATGATCGCTAGCGCAGGCACGATTTTCATTCCTGGGAAATTGAAAGGCTCACCGTCCGAGCGGACACCGCGTTGCACCAGAAACCAGCAGGCGGCGCAGCAAAGCAGATACATCAATAAAACGGCGACGTTCGAAAGGACCGCCAGCTTTTCAAACGTGCCGCTGATCGACAGTACAAACGCCAATGTCGCATAAGTAATGATCGCTACGTCTGGTGATCGATAGCGCGGATGGACGTGCGCAAAAAACTGCGGCAACGCGCCATCGCGGCCGAAAGCAAAGATCATGCGCGGTGAACTCAGGATGTCGCTCGTCACAAATCCAAATGCAGAAATGCTAGCTCCAGCCAGAAGAATCGTGCGCCCGAAGTTGCCGAGAAATTTCGCAGCCGATTCGGCTAGTGGCGCGTCCGGATATTTCGCGAGATCGGCGCCGAGCGTCCCTTGCGCCACGAGTTGGATCATGAGGTAGATGATTGTGGTGATGACGAGCGCGAGATAAGCCGACCGCGGAACGGTGCGCGCAGGATTCTTGACTTCGCCGCTCGGAATCAGTGCTACTTCGATTCCGACGAAGGCGAAAATCAGCAGGATAACAGCATCGCCTAACGACTTGCTGCTGGGCCAGCCGCTCCAGGCAAGATTCGGCGCGTGAATGAAAAATATTCCGACGCAAACAAA
>WNFP01003372.1_pt1 | contig 12802 bp, 12 predicted proteins | sample 5400201 | NCBI WGS metagenome assembly WNFP01 (sample SAMN13153355, study PRJNA577476) | soil metagenome | isolation source: 115 cm saprolite under Madrone tree | place: USA:California | collected 2016-06-14
CGCCCCTTCTCCCGCAAGCGCCGATAAACCGCTTTCGCGTCCCGATTCTTGAATCGTTCGATGACCATGTAAAGCATCAGAGATCACCTGTCTCCCTTTGGGGATGAAGCCGCCCGCGAATCGCCCAACATTCCAGCCCATGATGCGCGACAATTTGAATTCTGTCGCGCCCCTCCACTAGCCGGCGATAGAATCCACTCCGAGGCTCCTGCGTTCGAACGACGATGCAAGCGAACATCCACCTCCGCCTTGCTGTCCCTGAAGATGTTCCCATTCTGCGCGAACTGATCGAAGCGTCCGTCCGCGGATTGCAGACGCAGGACTACACGCCGGCACAAATCGAGGGCGCGCTCAAAACCGTTTTTGGCGTCGATAGCCAGCTCATCGCCGACGGGACGTATATCGTAGCGCAGGCCGAGCCTGCCGCTATCGAGCGCGCGGGAGCAAAGAACGCCCCATCCGAATGGATTATTGTCGGATGCGGCGGCTGGAGTAAACGCAAGACTCTCTACGGCAGCGATCATTGGACGGGACGCGAGGATGCGCTGCTGGACCCTCTTCGCGATGCGGCAAAGATTCGCGCTTTTTTCATCCATCCCGATTGGGCGCGCCGCGGAGTCGGCAGCATGATCCTGCAGGCTTGCGAAAATGCGGCGAGCTCCGCCGGGTTTACTCGCTATGAGATGGGGGCAACGCTCACTGGGGCGAAGCTCTTCGGCGCAAAAGGCTATGTCGCGGTCAAACCCATCTCGATTCCACTGGTGAACGGCGAATCCCTCCCGGTCCTCCACATGGAAAAACATGCCTGAGGCGAAGGCGTGGGAATTCATCCATAAAGCCTTCGCCGCCGGGAAGGCCTAACCCCGCTTCAGTCTCCGAGGGAGAATCAGCGCCAGAAGATGGGAACTTCGAGTTCCCATTCCCGGCCCATATTGTCGTCAGTGATGAGACGCTCGCGGCCATACTTTTTGCGCAGCGAGTCAGAACCCTCGAGGCCCACCACCACTGGTGGCAGGTTGATGCTGTTTGCGAATCGCACGTAATAGCCAAGCCAAGCGAGGCCCAGGAGAATCGTTGTCATCCCGGGGTTTTGCAAAAATATCAAGAGCGTGCCGATGGATGCGCGCGGATTCAGGCATGAAATAGCCGTCGCAGGTATAATGCGACGCCATGCTCTCAGGGGGGGAAATCTTTCGGAGGATGTACCGGGTGTTTGCGCGTGTATTTCCGCGGTGCAGCATGATTTCGCAGGCGATCGCCTTCAATCTTTTCCTGGCGTTTTTCCCCACGCTTCTGCTTGCCGTGGCGTTGGCGACGAGCCGGATTGGCGGCCGGACGAGTTTGTTTGACCTCATCGAGGATCTCATGCAGTTTTTGCCACCGGGGAGTCAGACAATCGTTTCGGAATTTTTGGTGAAGCGCGGACCGGAAGCGTGGAAAATCGCGGCGTTGGGTTGGACCGGAACGCTGCTTGCAGGCTCGCAGGTGATGAAGCTGGTGATGCAGGGCATTCACACCATTTATGGAGACACCGAGGAATTCGGGTTTCTGCACCGCCAAGTGCGCGGCCTGATGTTACTGTTAGTGACGATTGCTCCGCTGCTGGGGGCCGCCATCCTCGGCGTTCTGGGCAAGCCGCTGCGCCGATGGATTGTCCATGAAGTCGGCAAGCACAGCATTTTGCAGGGATGGTGGAATTTCTTTTTCCCCGCCGCCGCGATGTTGCTGGCCATGCTGGCGCTGACGGTGATTTATCGCGTGGCGCGGCCCCAGGAGGACAGTATGCGAAATGTCCTGCCCGGTGCGATGGTCGCGACGTTGCTGTGGTGGTTGGTGGACGTGTTGTTTGGAGTTTACGTTCGCCGCGTCCCGTATGGCGTCGTGTATGGCGGTCTTGCAGCCGTGATCGGATTGATCATCTGGATGCAGCTTTCCGCCGTAATTATTTTCCTGGGCGCCGCCTGGAACGCGGAGCTGGCAGAGAGCCGCAGAAGGGCGCGGGCCCATGCCCATGCGTGAAAAAGTTATCCGCGTGGAGTGCTATTCCGGATATAAGGCGGACGAGCGCCCCGTGAGGCTGAATCTGATAGACGGAGCCAGGGAGGTCGTGGCGATTGAGGATCGCTGGTATTCACCCGGGGCGACTTTCTTTCGCGTCCTGGTGGACGACGGCGACCGTTACGTGCTTCGCCATGACGAGGCGCAGGATGTCTGGAGTCTGGCTGGATATCGAGCAGCCGCGTGATTGACACAAAAATTGCGTCGAGCGTATAGTCAAGTCAGTGATTAGCGGCATCGCATCCCCCGTGTTCCGTCCCTTCCAAGCCCGGGGGCACCTCAGGATGCGGGTTTCTGAAGGGCAGGGATGTTTTACGCACTGCTATTCCCGGGTTTCCGACTCATCATTTTGGTAGTTTTCGCTTGCTGCCTATCGATTTCAGGCAATCGACTCTCCGCTCAGACGCCCGCACCGTCCTCACCGCCGCAGGATGCGCCCGCAAAAACAGATTCGACCGCGAAATCAGCTCCATCAGCGAGCCCGAATGAGGAAGTCTCCAGCCACGACACGCCGACCACCTTCAAGGTGCGCGTAAACCTCGTGCTGGTGCGCGTGGTGGTTCGCGACAAGCAGGGCAAGATCGTGCCGAATCTCAAAAAAGAAGACTTTCAGCTGTACGACAACCGAAAACTACAAACAATCTCTTCTTTTAGCGTGGAGACACCCGAAACACGCACGGCCTCAGCAATAGCATCCGGCGCGGAGTCAGGTTCTTCCTCGAGTATGGACGCAGCCGGCGGCAAAGCCGTCGTGCTGCCGCAGCGATTTGTCTCCATGGTGTTCGACGACGTGCACCTCTCGATGGCCGATGCGGCGTTCGTCCGTGATTCGGCGACACGCTTTTTCGGAGCTTTGGCGGCGAGCGATCGCGTTTCGCTGAACACCACCTCCGGGCAGTTGACTCAGGAGTTCACGGATGATCACGAAAAACTCGCAAAAGCGCTGCTTGGAATCGTGCCGCGGTCCCTGACAGGCCACGGTTTTCATGATTGCCCTGACGTGGACTATTACCAAGCCGATCTGATCGTGAACAAGTCTGACATGCAGGCGCTTGGCGTCGCCACCGAAGAGGCGCTCCAGTGCGCTTTCAACGGGGACACCAAGATGATGGCGGCCGCGCAAAACCTGGCGCAGGTCGCGGCGGACCGGGCGGTGGCGCAAGGGGACAACGAGACGCAGTATGCCTACAGGCATCTGGAGGAGGTCGTAAGACGCCTGGCAACCATGCCCGGTCAACGCGTGCTCGCTCTGGTCTCACCCGGCTTCATCCCGTCGACCCTGCAGTCCGAAGCATCTGAAATGGTGGATCGCGCGACCCGCGCAAATATCGTGATCAATACCATTGATGCCCGCGGCCTCTATGCCCCGGACGTGATGGGGGACATCGCCGATCCACCGAAAGACACCTTCCGTACCGCCGGTTACAAAGTCTCCTACCGCGTGGCGGCACAATCCGCGCAAGAGGAGGTTCTGGCGCAGTTGGCCGATGGCACGGGCGGCAAATTCTTCCACAACCGGAACGACTTGGATGAAGCCATGCGGGAGGCGGGCGCGGCGCCGGCGTTCTCCTATTTGCTCGGATTTTCTCCGCAGAACCTGAAAATCGACGGACGATTTCATACCCTGAAAGTTGCACTCACAAGCAAGGAAAAATTCGAAATCCAAGCGCGGCACGGTTACTTCGCGCCGAGGACGCTCACCGACCCCGCCGAAGCGACAAAGCTGGAGATGCAGGAAGCCTTGTTTTCCCAAGAGGAAATCCGCGACCTGCCGGTGGAGCTGCAAACGCAATTTTTCAAGAAAGACGAGGCCCAGGCGCGCCTCGCGGTCTTGACGCACTTTGATGTGAAGGGCATCCACTTCCGGAAATTGCTGGGGCGCAACAACGACGAATTGACGATCGTCACCGGCATTTTCGACGAGAATGGAAATTTTGTCACTGGGCTTTCAAAGGTCGTGGAGATGAACTTGCTCGACACGACCTATAGCAGATTGAGCCGCTCGGGGTTCACGGTGAAAACCAGTTTTGACGTGAAGCCGGGCACCTATCTCGTGCGGCTGGTCGTGCGAGACGCCGTGGGTGCGCAGATGGCGGCACGCAACGGGGCAGTGGTCATTCCTTATTAAAGTTAAGTGATTTTGGCGGGGGTAATATGAATACACTGACAAACCTCAGGCGAACAATTCAATTGGGCGCGTGGTTGGCTGCCGGAGCGATGTGCGCGGTTCCTGCTCCTTCGCAGGCGCAAGAGCAACCAGCTCCGCCACCGCCGCAGGCGGCCTCACCGGCGGAGCCGCAGCCGGCCGTCGTGATCAAGAAAGAATCAAAGTTGGTGCTCGTCGATTCGGTGGTGACGGATAAGAAGGGCAACTACATCCGCGACTTGACACAAAATGATTTCAAAGTTTTCGAAGATAATAAGGAAAAGCAGGTTTCCTCTTTTTCCGCCGGCGCCGATGCGGCTACCCAGGCGAACGGACAACGCCGGTATCTGATTTTGTTTTTCGATAACTCCACGATGGCGGCGCCGGACCAGATTCAGGCGCGGAGCGCCGCTACCAAGTTCATCGCAGCGAACGCCGGCCCCGATCGATTGATGGCTGTCGTGGATTTCGGGGGCTCGCTCCGCATCGTGCAGAATTTCACGGCGAACGCGGACGTGCTCCGCGCGGCGGTGTCGGGGGTGAAGAGTTCGTCGGTCGATGCAAGCGCACCCGCACCGGACGTGCCCGTCACGATAGCGTCGACAGGTTTATCATCACTGGGCAATGCCGCGGCGGATTTTGGGGCGCGCAGCATGCTGCTGGCGGTACGCAGCCTGGCGAAGAATCTCCGCGCCGTCCCCGGCCGAAAAATGGTGGTGCTGTTTTCGGGAGGGTTTCCGCTGACGCAGGAAAACCAAGCGGAGTTAACGGCAACTATTGATGCTTGCAACAAGTCGAATGTGGCGGTGTACGCGCTGGATGTTCGCGGTCTGGTGACGACAACTCCAGGTCCAGGTGGGAGCGCCGGTAGGAGATCGACGGCTGCGAAGACCCATGCCGTTTCAAACCACGTTCCCGCACGAAGGGCTTCACCACGTCCGCGCCTCCTCCTCGCAGCCTATCCGGCGATGGCCATGCCTGATCCGCAGAAGCCGGGCGGAGGCGGCGGTGCTGGCGGGGGCGCTGGTGGTGGCCGCGGCGGCGGTGGTCCGGGTGGAGGCGGCCCGGTAGGCGGGGGTGGTGGCCGTGGCGGCACGGGCGGCGGAGGTACCGGAGGCGGTGGTAAGGGTGGCCCCGGTGCAGGTGGTGGTACGGGAGGCGGCGGTAAAGGCGGCACGGGCGGAGGCACAGGCGGCCGGGGCACGGGAGGCGGCACTCGCGGTGGCGGTTCCAATCCTTTCTCTAACAATTACAATTCGCCCTACAACCAGCCGCGGACAATCGTGCCGGCATTTCCACCTTCGGCTTCGACCAACCAACAGATCCTGGCGGCGCTGGCGGAAGGAACGGGCGGTTTCACGATTTTCAACACCAACGACCTGCTGGGTGGACTCGAGCGCATCGGTCGAGAGCAAAACGAGTTCTACATTCTGGGGTACGTGCCTGGCGACACGCCGGAGGGAAGCTGCCACACGCTGAAAGTGAAGCTGAATCGTGGCGGACTAAACGTGCGCGCGCGCAGCGGATACTGCAACACGCGATCCGCAAACGTTCTCGAAGGCAAGCCCTTGGAAAAACAGCTCGAATCGCACGCCATGGGTTCTCAGCCCGGCTCGATTCGTGGCGTATTGCAGGCGCCCTATTTCTACACCGCGCCTGAGACGGCGCGTGTCAACCTGGCGATGGAAATTCCGGCGGATACATTTCAGTTCAACAAGGACAAGGGAAAGTATCACGCCAACTTGAACGTGCTGGGCGTTGCTTACCGGGCGGATGGGACGGTCGGAGCGCGATTCAGCGATACCGTTAATCTGGACTTGGAGAAAGACGAATGGAAAGAGTTCACAAAGTCGCCGTATCGCTATGAAAATCAATTCGACACAACACCGGGCACGTACAGGCTGACCGTGGTCCTGAGCGCCGGTGGCGATGCCTTCGGCAAATTCGAGTCGCCGCTCGCCATCGATCCCTATGACGGAAAACACTTCAGCCTCAGCGGCGTGGCGCTGACGAATTCCGCGCAAAGAGTGAACGATATTCCGACCGGCCTGGATTCCGTTCTGCTCGAAGATCGCACGCCACTGGTGGTCAAGGGTTTGCAGATCGTTCCTTCAGGCAGCAATCGCTTCAAGCATACGGACAACGTAATTCTGTACACTGAAATCTATGAGCCGCTGCTGACCTCGGCGACCGCGCCGGTTGTGGGCATGGGCTACCGCATTTTCGAGCGATCGACCAACAAGCAAGTATTCTTCACCGAAGTCGTTCGCGCCGATGAATTCATCCAAAAGGGAAATTCGGTGATCCCCATCGGTATGAAGGTAAAAGTGGATGACCTGAAGCCGGGCTCCTACCGCTTGATGATGCAGGCCGTCGACAGTGCGAAAAATCATGCACCCGACCGAATCGTGGACTTTGACGTAATGGAGTGATGGGGTTCCCCAAGCCCTGAAAAATTTCCGCGCGCATTTTGGAGTGCGGGAGCCTTGCTCCCGCTTTTGCTGCTGCTTCCAGGCTGAACCCTAAGAGCGGCTCCGAAGCTCCTGCACACCATAGTCGCCCCCTAAGTCCTTATCCTCACTGCACATTCAGCCGTGGTAATGATTCGACACGTTCTCCGGACTTGTGCAACTTCTTCGCTGGGCACGGGTTATTCTATTCGTGACTGGCGATTCCCCCAATTTGTCAGCCGGCAGGAGAGTGCGATGAGTCCGCAAAAGCGCTCCACCTCACCATTATTTCAACGGATCCCTGCGATTTCCGCGACGCCGAGATCTTTGCTCGCGGCCATCCTCTCTTTCGCTTGCATTATGCCGCTCACTATCGAGCTGCTGGCCAGCGCTGCAATTCCCGCAGCGGCGAAGGACAAGAAGCCGAGGACGGATCCTGCGCTCAAAGGATTGCCGATTACAGAGCTCAGTCCCGACGAAGCTATCCTTCATGCGTTGAACCGCCTCGCCTACGGCCCGCGTCCGGGCGACGTTGAGCGCGTCCGGCAGATGGGCTTAGCCAAGTGGATCGAGCAGCAACTCAATCCCAATTCCATCGATGACAAAGCCATGGAAGCGCGCCTCCAGGACTATCCGACTCTTCGGCTCTCCACTGCGAAATTGATTGATGAATATCCGCAACCCAAGCAAGCGGAGAAGCAAGCCGAGAAACTGGCTCAGGCACAAACGAAGCAGGAACAACGCCGCGCCGATGCCGCCGCGGAAACCGTTTCTCGGGACAAGCAAGCAGCGCAAGGACAAGCCGCCGGCGGAGGCGATGGAGAAGCGCCTCGACAAACCGCCGCGAGTGCAAAGCAAGAAATGAGCGATGCCCCCGCGCCCATGAAGCAGGAGCAGGCTAAGGGAAATCCCGCGGCCAATGGCGGAAGGAAGCGGGAGGTTTTGGGTGGCGGCGACCCCAACAATGTTCCGCCTGCGATTGCCGACGACAGCAAAAGGCCGCAGCGCGTGGTGGCCGAGCTGGGTATGGCCAAAGTGACGCGCGCGATTTACAGCGAGCGGCAACTCCAGCAGGTGATGGACGATTTCTGGTTTAACCACTTCAATGTTTTTGCGGGCAAAGGCGAAGATCGCTACTACCTCACTTCCTACGAACGCGACGTCATCGAGCCGCACGCCCTGGGGAAGTTCAAGGACCTGGTAGCCGCGACGGCCAAGAGTCCGGCGATGCTTTTTTATTTGGACAATTTTCTGAGCGTGGATCCGCGGGCCGCGCAGCGGCAGGCGGCCGAGCGGGCCATGCGCCAGCAGAGGCGCCGCGGAGGATTTGGTCGACCGCGGCCCAGGCCAAATCCGCAGCAAGCGAAGAAAAATGAGCGCGGGCTGAATGAAAATTACGGGCGCGAACTGATGGAATTGCACACCCTCGGTGTGGACGGCGGTTACACGCAGAAGGACGTCACGGAAGTGGCGCGCTGCTTCACGGGCTGGACGATTGACAAACCGAGGCAGTACGCGGATTTCAAGTTTGACGACAAGCTGCACGATCCCGATCCGAAAATCGTGCTGGGCAAGAAAATTCACGCGGGCGGGATGAAGGATGGCGAGCAGGTGATCGACCTGCTTGCGCATCACCCGAGTACTGCAAAATTCATTTCCACAAAACTGGCGCGCCGTTTTGTTTCCGACAATCCACTGCCGGCGCTGGTGGACCGCATGGCGCGGACGTTTCAATCGAGCGACGGCGACATCAGCGCGGTGCTGAAGACCATGATCTGGTCGCCGGAATTCTGGTCGCGGGAATCGTACCACGCAAAGATCAAGACGCCGTTTGAACTGGTAGTTTCCGCGGTGCGCGCCCTGGGCACGGATGTGGACACGCCCATGCCGCTGGTGCAGTGGATTGGGCGAATCGGCGAGCCGTTGTATCAGTGCCAGCCGCCAACAGGTTATTCGGACAAGGCCGATGCGTGGGTAAACACCGGAGCGTTGTTGAACCGTCTGAACTATTCCTTGGCTCTCGCGGGCAACAAAATGCGGGGAGCGCGCACCGATGTGCCTTCGCTGCTGGGCCTGGATTCCTCGGCAGACCCGAAGACGGCGCTCGATCGCGCGGTGCAAGTATTCCTCGGTGGGCAGGCGGGACCGACTACGGTTGAAACGCTCGAGAAGCAACTCGATAACCCGCAAGTTTTGCAGGCCAAGCTCGATGATCCGCGCAAGCAGGTGGATCTGGGCGTCGTCGCGGGCTTGGTGCTGGGCGCGCCGGAATTTCAGCGCCGCTGATTTGGAGTGCGGGAGCTTGCTCCCGCTTTTCCGGCGGCCGAGGCGTTTGTGAGTGCGACAAGCGGTCGCGGAAGTAAGAAAATCGGCGGCAAGCCGCCGCACTCCATAAGGCAAGTGAGGTTGCGATGAGTTACAAATGCTGTGAAGGCGTCAGCGGCCTGAAATTCTCGCGGCGCTATTTCTTGAAGCAGGGCGGCGTGGCCATGGTCGGCCTGAGCGCGATGCCGGCGTTTTTGCAGCGTGCCGTGGCTGCTAACCCGATGCCCAACAAGAAGCAGCTCGTCGTGCTGTTTCAGCGCGGCGCGGCCGACGGCTTGAATATCGTAGTGCCCTTCGGCGAATCCAGCTACTACCGCATGCGTCCTACGATCGCCATTCCTCAGCCCAAGCGTGGCGGCACAGATGCGGCGATCGACCTTGACGGTTTTTTCGGTTTGCATCCGAGCCTCGCGCTCCTGGAGCCGCTCTTTCACAAGAATCAACTTGCGATCGTGCATGCCGCCGGCTCGCCGGATCCCACGCGCTCGCACTTCGACGCGCAGGACTTCATGGAATCGGGCACGCCAGGTTTGAAGTCGACCGAAGACGGCTGGCTGAACCGCGCTCTGGAAACCGTTCCGGAGGAGAACTCTTCGCCGTTCCGCGCCGTGGCGATGGGGCCGAATCTACCGCGCATGCTGCATGGAGGAGCACCGGCCATTGCGCTGCCGGACCTGAAGCAGTTCAAGGTGATGGCGCAGGCGCCGGGAACGGGCCAAATGGTCGAGGGCGGCTTTGAAGCCATGTACTCGCAGACCGTGGATCACGCGCTGCATGGCACGGGCACGGAGACGTTTGAAGCCATCGATCTCCTGCGCAAAGCCGATCCGAGCAAGTATCAGCCGGAAAACGGCGCGCAGTATCCGGCCAGCAGGCTCGGCCAAAGTCTGCAGCAGATCGGGCAACTGCTTAAAGCGAACATCGGCGTGGAAGTGCTCTTCGTCGATTGTGGAGGTTGGGACAACCACGTGAACGAAGGCGGCGTACAGGGTCAGCTTTCCAATTTGCTGAAGGATCTTGGGCAGGGCATTGCGGCGTTTCATCTGGATATGGGCGACCGCATGGAGAATATGGTCTTCGTGACCATGAGCGAGTTCGGGCGCACCGCCAAGGAAAATGGCAATCGCGGCACTGACCACGGCCACGCCAATTGCATGTTCGTGATCGGCGGCGATGTGAAGGGCGGGCAAGTTTACGGCAAATGGCCCGGCCTGAACGATCACCAACTCAACGAAGGCCGCGACCTCGCGCTCACCACGGATTTCCGCTCCGTCGTCGGTGAAATCTTGACCAAACACATTGGCGTGAAAGAACTCAACGCCGTCTTCCCCGGCTTCGACAACAATCCGCGCAAATTCCCGGGCTTAATCCGCTCGTAATTTGGAGTGCGGCGGCTTGCCGCCGCTTTTCTTTCCGTCACCGCACCCTGCTAAAACTTACACGTCCGCCCTGTCTGAAAAGTGGGAGCAAGCGCGCACTCCATAAAGGCGAATTACTCCACGCTTTGCACTTCAAAATCGTCCGGAACGTTCAGCTTGTCGGTCCTAAATCCAGATACCGTTTGAGAGAAAGAACGCGCGGCCGTTCTCTCGAACCATCCGGCAGAACACCACGGATATTGACGAGGAACCCGCACCAACCCATGCCGGACCGCGTTCTGGTGTACGTAATTCAATCTGGCCAGAAACGACCGAGGAAATGTAATTCGTGTCTCCCAATACTCGAACCACACACGCCTGCCCGGAGTCTCGTCCAATTTGTTCGGTTCGATCGCCGTAATAGAATGCAAATGGCGCACGAAGCCGTGCAACGATTCCGGAACTTGCGAGCTGCCCACCAGGTGGTAGTGATTCGGAAATACGGCCCACGCCTGTAATGACCACCCGTACCGGTCCGCCAATTCCAAGATGTAATTCGTGAGGTTTGTGAGCCGATCGGAACCCTTGAACAAAGGAACTTTCTTGTACGTCCCCGCAGTGACGATGTAAGAGCCTGCGTCACACAGGTGGTGTGCCGGACTGTGGGCCAGTTCCGCAGTTTTATCACCGGCGAAGTTCCGAAATCGCGACTAGGCCGCGCGGCGGGTGGCTGTTCTTGGAGTGCGGGAGCTTGCTCCCGCTTTTCCGGCGGTTGCGGGATGCTTTCATCTTATAGTTAGTATGGTACTCGTCAATATTTGTAAAACGAGCAGGTATGGCAGGGAGAAAAGCGGCGGCAAGCCGTCGCCCTCCAAATGGGGACCAAAAGGCGTAAATTTTCCGTTGAACAATTCACAACTCGCGGATCCAAATGTTTCGGTAGCGCACGGAGTTGCCGTGATCCTGCAAAGCGAGCGGCAGCTTCTCCGGTTGCGGTGAATACGGTGGACGTGCTTTATGCGCTGTCGGCCCCGTGAGTTCGACGTTGTCCTGCACGAGAACACCGTTATGAAGCACCGTGACACGAGCGGGGCGCAGGAGCTTCCCATCCTTATCGAAGCGCGGGCCGTGAAAAAGGATATCGTAGCTCTGCCACTGGCCGGCAGGGCGTGAGGCGTTAACGAGCGGGGGATATTGGCCGTAAACTGAGGCCGCTTGGCCGTCCGCGTATGTTTTGTTTTCGTAGGAATCGAGCACCTGAATTTCGTAGAGGCCCATCAGAAAAACGCCGCTGTTGCCGCGCTCCTGGCTTTCGCCTTTGGGAGGCACTGGTTCGGCAAATTCGACATGCAGTTGGCAATCACCGAACGCTTCGCGCGTGTAGATGTTGCCAGTTTTCGCCACGACTTCGGCGTAACCCTGCTCGACTTTCCATTTTGCAGGGCTGCCGTCTTTGTGAGACCAGTGCGAGAGATCCTTGCCGTCGAAGAGCACAACGGCATCAGAAGGCGGGCGTCCGGGCGAATCTCGCGTGCTTGGAGTCCCAGCGTTTATTACCGGCGGCACCGGGCGATCGGTATCATGAATTTTCCATCGAGAATCGACTTGCGCGTAGCTCAGCTGGAAAGTAGCGGCAAGGAGCAAGCCGGTCCGGACGATCAGAAAGCATTTCTTCATGGGCAACACCTCAACGTGACAGTGGATGGATTCTACTTCCTATCTGCTTGCAATTGTACGATGGGCTTCAAGAAGTTTTGCCGGCGATCTCCACGTCCGCCCGCGCAAGGGCAAGCAGAAAGGTCGCACGATTTATTTATGACTGTCATCATGCCAGCGGAGCCAGGGTGACATGGCTTCCTCTCCAAGGAAATATTCGAGGCCGCGCAGTGCTTCGGCGGTGGTGATGTTCCACGACGCCGGGTACTCATCGCGCTGGCCATTCGACAGGTAATACTCAATGACTGCTTTCTCCGGCCCGACATACTGTGGATTGCGGGTGGAGAACCCTGCATCGCCTTCATGGCGCACATACATCAGCCACGCAGCTTCGCCATTGATTAGCGCACCGATTGCCGGCCAGCCCGCCGCGTGTTGCATCCAAACTTCCGAAAATTGGGTGCGGCGAATCTGCGCGAGGCGCACCCGAAGTTCGTCCGGGTCGGTGACTTCGTACAGAACCTTGTTGATTTTCAGTTCCATGAAGTTTGCTCCGCGGATGGCCGCCGAGCTCGACGAAATCTTCGCACATCAAAGTTCATGCTTGAAGAAGAAACGGGACGGCCACCAGCCGCCCCGTTTCTTCTTTCGTACGCCGAGCAGGGTCGATAGCTTGGAGGTGCAAGTCCTGTGCGCCGGGATAAACCGGCATGAAGTAGAGAATGTAAGAGTCTCACGAGAAAGGATTAGCGACCTGCTCGGCCCCGAGTTTTGCACTAAGCGCCGCGAGGCGTTCAGCGAAGCGTAAA
>WNFP01008174.1_pt1 | contig 12796 bp, 11 predicted proteins | sample 5400201 | NCBI WGS metagenome assembly WNFP01 (sample SAMN13153355, study PRJNA577476) | soil metagenome | isolation source: 115 cm saprolite under Madrone tree | place: USA:California | collected 2016-06-14
AGCCTTTCGCGGAAGAAAAACGAAACCCTTCTTGAGTCCTGTGGCCACCCCCGTCACCCAACTCGAGCGCTCGGCCGTGCGCGAACGCGTGCTGGATGTAATCCGCGGCCTGCTCGATGAACTGGGCAGCCAGGGCGCGTTGCCGATGCTCAATCCCGCCTCGCAACTTGACCGCGACCTGGGACTCGGCAGCCTGGAGCGTGTGGAATTACTTGCGCGACTGGAAACGGCATTTCGCATACGTTTGCCGGACCGCGTGGCTTCGGAAGCCAACACTCCCGAGGATCTCTCGCGCGCGCTTCTGAGCGCTCCGGGAACAAACGCGGAAGAAGTGGAAGCCAGCTCGGCGTTGCGGGCTTCGGTGACCGTTCAAAAGCTGCACCACGAAGCCACAAACGCAGGAGTTTTCTCCGCGGAAACGCTCATCGATGTGCTGCGGTATCGCGCGGCGCATGACGCCGAACGCACCCACTTGTTGATTACGGAAGATACCGATGGGCAAGAGCGCGGCCTCGCGCTGACCTTCGGCGAGCTCTATTCCGCGGGTCAACGCTGCGCAGCGGAGTTGGCGCGCCGCGGCGTCCCGGCGGGCGGGCGCGTCGCACTGATGTTGCCGACATCGCGCGCGTTCTTCGTCTCCTACGCGGGAATCCTCCTTGCCGGTGCGATCCCCGTTCCCATTTATCCGCCCTTCCGGGCAGACCGCATCGAGGAATACGCCGCTCGGCAATCGGCGATCCTGAACAATGCGGAAGTTTGTATGCTGCTAACGTTCCGCCGCGCGGAAGCCGTGGCGAAATTGCTGCGGCCTCGCGTGCAGTCGCTCTCTGGCGTTGCGGACGCGGAAAAACTAATTGAAGCCGCGGACAAAGCTCCGCCCCCTTCGCCAGGCGCGCTGCCGTTGCACGTCACCGGAAGCCGCGCGCGCCGGGGCCGCGACCTCGCGTTGCTGCAGTACACATCCGGTTCCACGGGCGACCCCAAAGGCGTCATGCTGACGCACGCAAACCTGCTCGCGAACATCCGCGCCATTGGCGAAGCGGTCCAGCTCGGGCCCGATGACGTCGGCATCAGCTGGCTACCGCTGTACCACGACATGGGTTTGATCGGCGCGTGGCTTACGCTGCTGCATTTTGGCGCGCCCTTGGCGGTGATGTCACCGCTGGCTTTCTTGACGCGCCCGGAGCGCTGGCTGCAAGCGTTTCACAAACATCGTGGAACGATCACCGCGGCTCCGAATTTTGCTTATGAACTCTGCGTGCGCAAGATCGCGGACAAAGATATCAAGGGTGTGGATCTCAGCTCCTGGCGCGCAGCGCTGAATGGCGCGGAGCCGGTGAATCCGGAGACGCTCGAGCGCTTTGCGGAGCGATTCGCAGGTTACGGCTTTCGGCGCGAAGCGCAGCTTCCCGTCTACGGCCTGGCGGAGGCTGCTCTTGGGGTCACCATCCCGCCTCTGAATCGCGGACCGCTGATCGATCGCGTGGAGCGCGAGACATTCGCGGCGCAAGGACGCGCAGTGCCCACGACGCCATCGGACGACACCGCCATCGCCTTTGTTTCCTCTGGAAAACCTTTGCCACGGCATGAAGTGCGCATCGTGGATGAAAACAAAACTGAGGTAGCGGACCGCACCGAGGGTTTTTTGTGGTTCCGGGGGCCTTCGGCAACGAGCGGCTACTACCGGAATCCTAAAGCAACGGAAGCGTTGCTGCCCCTGGGCCCAGCGACGGGCGAGGGGGAATACGCCTGGGTGGACTCGGGCGACCGTGCATATCGCGCCGACGGCGAAATTTACGTTACCGGCCGCGTGAAGGACATCATCATCAAGGGCGGGCGCAATCTGTATCCGCACGAAGTCGAGGAACTCGCGGCGCGCGTCGAAGGAATTCGCAAAGGTTGTATCGTCGCGTTCGGCTTGACGGACGAAGCCACGGGCACGGAAAAATTGGTTGTCGTTGCGGAGACTCGCGAACGCGACGCGGGGCGGCTTGCAGCTCTCGCTTCCGCAGTGACCGACCTTGTGTCGCGGGGATTGGGGCTTCCGCCGGATCGCGTCGAGCTAATCCCGCCGGGCAGCATCCCGAAAACTTCTAGTGGAAAATTGCGCCGGGAAGAAACCAAACAACTCTATCTTGCGGGAACTCTTTCCGCCTCCCGGGCGCCGGCCTGGTTGCAAATTGCGCGACTGGGAACGAGGAGCGTTTTGCACAACCTCGGCGGCGAGATTCTTGCCGGCGTCAAGCGTGGTCTCGAGATTTTGTACGGTTTGTATTTCGGTGTGGTGTTTTTCCTGTGGATTGTTCCCACCTGGGTGATGGTGCAATTCATCAAGGATCATAAGAAGGCAGGATGCTTCACTTCTTCCGCTCTCAAGATCTTGTTCGCGCTCATAGGATGCCCGGTGCGCGTCGTCGGCAAGGAGCACATGGAAACGCCGGGCGCAAAAATCTACGCGGCAAATCACACCAGTTATTTTGATGTGTTGCCTTTGATGCTGGGGCTGGGCGTGCCTTATCGCTTCGTCTCGAAAATGGAAGTCGGCAGCATGCCCTTCATCGGCGCGTTCCTGGACCGGATGGGACACTTCAAGTTTGACCGCACGAATCCGGAATCCAGGCTGCGCCAGGCGCAGGTGATGGAAGAATTTTTGCGCAACGGCGAGTCTGTATTTATTTTTCCGGAAGGCACCTTCAGCGGAGAAGATGGCGTGCGGCCGTTCCAGCTTGGCGCGTTCAAGGCCGCAGTGGCCACCGGCGCGCCGATCATTCCTGTGTCTCTTGCCGGAACTCGAAGATTTCTGCGCGATGGCACGTACTTGCCTCGGCCAACCAGCGTGACCATTACGCTTTCGCCGCCGATCTATCCAAGCAGTGCGGCAAACACAAGCAATTCCGCCGACTCTTCCGACTGGCACGAACTGATTCGCCTGCGCGACGCCACACGCGCTGCAATTGTGCGCTACGCCGGCGAACCGTTGCTGTAGAAGCGCGCCCCCTGCAAGCCTCGTTGCTTGGAGGTTAGAAACTGAAGGCTAGAAGTTAGAAAGAAAAAGTCAAACCCGAGCCTTTAAACCGAAGTCTGCGGTCCCTGCAAGCACCTTAATTGCGGATATATCCTAGAAGGGATATCCTATAAGGAATGAGTTGGCAGGTTGATTTCTTTGTGGACGAGCGCGGAAACGCGCCCGTGGAAGAGTACCTGACAAGTCTACCGTTGCAGCATCGAGCGAAGGCGCTCGCGTTAATCAAGATGCTGGAGCAGGAGGGGCCGAGCTTGCCGTTTCCTTATTCTTCTCAAGTACAGGGAAAACTAAGGGAGCTGCGAACACAGCAGGGAAAGGACAAGTTGAGAATTCTTTATTTTGGAGATGCAAAAAGGGTGTTTGTTCTTCTGCACGGTATCGTGAAACGAACGGCGAAACTTCCGGAGGAGGACGTTCGCGTTGCGGAAGCGCGCATGGAACTGCATAGACGAAGACTGGAGGGAAAGAGGAAATGACGACGCGATGGAAGCGGTTCTATCAGAAGCAAATGGGGGATGCGAAGCTGCGGGAGTTGGTGGAGGGAGAGCTTGAGAATCTGCAATTGGGAGTGCAGATCGCAAAGCTACGAGCGGAGGAAAAGCTCAGTCAGACGAAACTGGCGGCGCTGGCGGAAATGAGCGCACCGAAGATTTCCGCGATGGAGAATGAGCCGCGGAATCTAACGATTGGCACGTTGATCCGGGTGGCGCATGCGTTGGACCGCAGGGTGGAAATCAAATTGGTGCGGAGGAAAAGGGCGAAGGCGGGGCGCGGACGAAATGGCGGGGGAATGCGAAGAACTGATAGAGACTAGAAAATTTAAATTGGAAAATGGTGAAGAGGAAATCCCCACTCATACTGCGCATGAGTGGGGCAGCCGGGCTGGAGGTTAGAAGTTAGAAAGAGAAAGTTAAACCCGCACCCTTTGGTAAAGCAAACCCCAAAAGGATGCGGCACCCAAAACCATCTCACCGCTCAATCTGTGGCCCACACGCCTAAACCGCATGCAGCCGTGTACCCCGTTACAAATCTATACACCAAATATTTTCAGGGACTTGCAACTTCACTCCGCAGTTCTGCATCTTTATCGTAAGACAAAACAGAGTGATGCGGATCGCTGTCTCCCTGCCTGAGGCACACCGCGAAACGCGCGGCCGCGCTTGGATTCTGCGGCGCTGCGCAGAAAACTAAATTCATTGGAGGGTTTATGAAGTTGAAGCTATGGGTGTCTCTAGTGGCTGTTCTTTGGCTTTTCGGGGTAACTGCTCATGCGCAAGAGTTGCCGAAGATCGATGCGTCCGTAAGTTACTCCTATCTTCGCGCCAATCCTGCCACTTCGGGGGTTGGGGGATTCAATCTCAACGGAGGCAGCGCTTCGGCGTCTTACAACTTCCGGGACTGGCTGAGCGGTGTCGCCGATTTCGGCGGCTATCAAGTCGGCAAAATTAATGGCGTGAACGTGGACAACCACGTCCTTACGTATCTTTTTGGCCCGCGCTTCACGTTCCGCGGGACACGGCGGATCACGCCATTTGGCCAGGTGTTGTTCGGCGCGGCGCGTACCGGCTCGGGGGTGTTCGCTACGACGAATTCTCACACGGCGTTCGCTTCGGCGTTTGGCGCCGGCGTCGACTGGAACGTGCGTGACCGCTTCTCGATCCGCCCGCTGCAATTCGACTATCTGCTGACGCATTTTCCGGAAGTCAACAACGGACACAACCTGACACAAAACAATTTGCGCGTTTCCACGGGAATCGTTTTCCATTTCAAGTAATTGTTCCTGGGAAATGCCAAGCATCGGTTGCCCGGTGCAGGCAGAGGGGCCGCGTTCAAGGCAGACGCGGCCCTTGCACTATTCGAAGTAGATTTCAGTGCTGCGTGGTGGTGTAAATCACCGTGATGTACGTATCGATTTCGACGGGCTGGCCGTTGAGAATCGTTGGTTTGTAGCGCCATTGTTGAACAGCGTCCCTCGCCGAAAGATCGAAGAGCGGATCGCTGGCAACGATCTGCAGTGACTGGATCGTTCCGTCCGTCCCAATGATGGCACGCAATTCCACTCGTCCCTCTCGATGAGTCTGCCTCGCCAGCGGCGGATAGACCGGCTCGACGCGGTGGATCAGCATTGCAGGGTCGATATTTGTGACGTGCAAGACGCGCGGACGCTCAACCCGCGTTTCGATATCTTCTCGCCTCGGCCCCCTCCGTCCTGGGTCGGTTAAAGGAATTGCTCCGTCAATTGCGCCGGGAATGTTCTGCCCCAGACCATCCAACGGCGTTTCATCCTCCCTTGGGGTGGGGTCACGCATAGCGATGGTGGGCGGGATGTTGGTTGGGGCACAAAAACGACACGGGTTTTTCGGACCGTTCAAATGTTGGCGTTGCGCACCGGAATTATTTGACGTGGTGCGATACCGCGAGTACGGCGGCATGGGAGTTACGATGGTGAGCGTTATGCGCTCCGCTTTGCCGAAAAGAGGCACGAGGATGAGCGAAGCTAGAATTACACTCTGCAAGAGAATGGAAATGGCCAGGGCACGCCGCCTCACCCGGCGTTCCCGCGTGCGTTGGTCCGCATTCCCATCTACCAGGCATCCGCTTAGCGATCCAAGACTCTCTTCGGGGATACCTTCAGAAACTTTTTTGGGCTCGGGCGACATCACACACCTCCACATTTTTTCTGCGAGTCTCCACCGCTCTGCAGTACCGCAGAACGGGCGTAGAGAAATTATGCGGCGCCGATTTCCTGGGGGTTGCTCTAGATCTCCAGGAGACCGGCGCCGCGCTCGCAGGGATGTGAGGTTGCGCGCGTCCTCACTGCGTTGGACACCGGGCGCTGGCACAAGTTCCCCGTGGATTCCGGCAAGAACGGTCTTGGCAGCCGGCATGGCCGCTTCTTGGCTCCAGAAGCGTTGGTAAGTGTATTGTTATGATAAGGTTACAACAAACCGTATCCGAATGCCCGCCTGGTGCATCTTATTGAAAGTGGACGTGGATCAAAGGAGGTTGACCCCCATGGACCGGCGTAATCCCGAAACAGTAGGTGTGCGCCGCACCGGCTGGGCCGCTCTGGACCGCGATCCGCAGCAGGACACAGTGGAATTCATTTGTCCGCACTGCGGCGCGCGGGACAAGAAAAATGCCCGGCGCGAACGTGCGCTGTATCGTTTCACGGACGGCTTTTTACAGGACTTGCAGGGCGAAGTGACGCAGTGCCATGCCTGCAAGCAGTACTTGCGCGTTGTTCCCATCGTGATGCTGCACGATCAGGACGAAACTCGCCGCTTCGAAGCTGTGTTTTCCGATGAGCATCTGGTGACTTCGCACTAATTCTGTTTTGCATTGCAAAACTAAAGCGGGGCGCAAATAGTTGCGCTCCGCTTCTTTTTGCTCCCAGCAATTTTGGCAAACAATCTCGCCTCGAAAGAAAATGGGCGCAGCGAAACTTCGCCGCGCCCGGAAAACCACATTCAGGAATTAGTGGCGATCGTGATCGTGGTCGTCCCAATCGCGTTCCGTGTGCCAGCGGTGGCCGTCTTCGTCCCACCAGCGATGGCTCTCGTTCCAGCAGTGTTCCCGCGCTTCACGCAGTTCGTGGCGGGCACGATCCGCCTGCTTGCTCTCCCAACCGTGATGCTCCACGGCTTCGTGCAGTTTGTGGTCCGCCTTGGCGATGCGGCGCTGGCAACCATGGTCGTCATCCGCAAGTGCACTGGGCGTTCCGGTGAAGGCTAGCACGCCGGCAAACAATGCCGTGGCGAGTATCGCCTTTCCAAGAAACCTATTCCCTCCCGTTTGAAGGTTCATGTTCTCTCCATCCTCCCGTATTCTCCCGGGCTGGAATGGGGTCAGGTGCTAAGTTATAAAACACCATGACGGAGAGAATGTAGCATGCGCCGGTCCACACCATAAACAACTGGAAATAAACAATTTATAGGTAGCCGAGGGTCAATAAGCCTGTAAAAAAGGGTCGAGATCCATGTGGTATTTTTCGAGCCCCGCGCGGATGTGGTCGAAAGCTTCGTCCACGGTATCGGCGAACTTGAGCATCTTGTATTCGTCCTCGTTGATGGTCCCCCAGCGCACCATGGCCTTCCAATTCAGGACTTCATCCCAATACTTGCGGCCGTAGATCAGGATAATATTTTGCTTGGCAAGTTTTCCGGTTTGCAGCAGCGTCAGCATTTCCCACAGTTCGTCCATGGTCCCGAAACCGCCCGGAAAAACGATCAGCGCCTTGGCGAGCTGCGAAAACCACAGCTTGCGCATGAAGAAGTATTTGAAATTGAAGCTCAGCTCGGGGCTGATGTAGGGATTCGCGAATTGTTCGTGCGGAAGCTCGATCGAGAGCCCGACGGATTTGCCGCCGGCGTCATACGCTCCGCGGTTCGCCGCTTCCATAATACCCGGCCCGCCGCCGGAACAAACCACAAAGCGCCGCGGCCTGGGTCCCAGCGTGAGCGACCAGGTCGTGAGCTTGTGCGAAAGCTCGCGCGCTTCTTCGTAGTAGCGCGACATCTCCAGCAAGCTCTTCGCGTGACGCACTTCCGCGCGGTGCTTGGCCCGCTCGGCCGCGGACATCTTCGAGGTCTTCTCGTTTTTCAACCGCGTGCATCGCGCCTGCGCGGTTTCGTGCGGTTCGATGCGCGCGGAACCGAACATCACTATGGTGTCGCCGATCCCTTCTTTCTTGAGCTGCACCAGCGGGTGGATGTATTCGGCTAGGATGCGGATCGGCCGCGCCGGCGTACTGTTCAGAAATTCCGGATCTTCATGTGGCGCTTTCGGGGCGTGCTGGGGCTTCAGTTTCTTGCCATCGGACATCGGTCTTTTCTCCCATTGAGACGAACCTTGATTGTAGGAATCGCCGCCGCTTGCGGCAACGTCTTCCGTGGGACGTGCGTCGAATCAAGTACACTCCCTCAGTAGCACGGGCTTTAGCTTGTGAGGTCAGGTGATCGGAATGGCGCGAATTGTGGTCACATTCATAACCTTGCTGCTCCTCTTGGAGCTCCCTGGTGTTTTCGCCTGGGGACAGGCGCCCTCCGGCCCGATCCCTCCCAAACCCGGCGTCGAAGTCCAGTTGCCTCCTGCGGACGCGCAAGCGAAGGTCAAAGTGCGCGTCGCGCTGGTAAATACCCCGGTGACCGTGCGCGATGGCCGCGGCGAAATGGTTCACAATCTGGAGGCCCGCGACTTTCAGATTGCGGACAATGGTGTAGCTCAGCAGATCTCCCACTTCGATCTGGGCGGTGACCCGATATCCATGGTGATCCTGATCGAGACCAGTTCGCGCATCGCTCCCCTCCTGCCGGAGAGAACACCGTCGCGCATCTGGGACAAGGGACATCGGGCTCGAAACTCTATGATGCCATGTCCGTGGGCGTGGAAATGCTCTCCGGCCGCCCGCAGGCCACCGCCGATAAACCCGGGCGCCGCCGCGTGCTAATGATTCTCTCCGAAGCCACCGATGCCGGCAGCGAAGCAAAGCTGGGCGAAGTGCTGCGGCAGGCGCAACTGGCCAATGTGACGATTTACAGCGTGGGACTTTCCACCACTCGCGCCGAGCTCCAAGCCAAACCGAAGGACACGCGGCCGCAAATCACGCCGCCTGGCACGTTTCCGATGCCTGCGCCGCCTGGCACGGTGCAGACGCCGACCAGCGAGGAAAATCGCTACGGCAATATTGACCTGATGGCCGCGGCCGTCTGGGCCGTGCAGCACATTCACGATCAGGTGAAAGACCACGCGCTGGAGGTCGCTGCAACCGCCACCGGCGGGACGCACCTCTCCACCTTCAAGGACCGCTCTATCGAAAAAGCCATCGACGAAATCGGCGGCGAGCTGCACTCGCAATACACCATCAGCTACACCCCGACCGGCTCGGATGCTGCCGGCTATCATGAAATTAAAGTGAATGTCCTTCGCCCCGACGCGAAAAATTTGAAGGTTCGCGCCCGCCCCGGCTACTTCCTGGCCCCGCCGGAAGGCTGACCTAGCAATCAGCCTTAGGCAATGTGCTTCCAGAAGTCTGCATCACGGGACGCGAGCAGCGCGTCTTTGCGTGCATTCCAGCGCAAGAAATGCGGCGTATGGGTGTGCTCGGTGTGGGCTTCGCGGCTCGTCCAAACTTCGTGCAGCAGCAGCGCTCCGGGCGTATCGATGGACCGGTGAAGATTGTAGGTGAGGCAGCCCTCTTCTCTGCGTGACGGGCTGACTAGCGCGCGCAGTTCCGCCTCCAGCAACGTCTCTTGCCCCTCGCGCGCCCGCAGGATCACGATTAGCGTGACGGCGTCCTTCGGTAGCTTCCCGCCGGCCACCCCGAGTGTTTTCCGCGCTCTGCGTTTCGGTCTTCTCGTTCTTCTCGGCTTACGCTTCGGCATAATGGCGGGGATTGTAACCCAAACCGCTCAACGTGCAACCACTCGTTCGCTCCAACCATACTGGGACCCAGGCTCAATTCTCCTGCAAAAAGGTGATGTCAACTGGCGACGGAACTTCGACAACCTGCCCGGTGGGCGTCAGGCCACCCGTTGCGGGATCGATCTTGAAAACGACTATATTGTTCGAGAACTGGTTCTCCGCCAGCAGGTACTTGCCGCTCGGATCGATGGCAAAATGCCGCGGCTCCTTGCCGCCCGTGGGAATCCCCCCGGCCGGGACGAGAGTTCGGTTTCCCGGATCGATGGAAAGAATCGCAATGCTGTCGTTTCCCCGGTTGGAGACGTAGAGAAACTTTCCGTTCGGGTGCACGGCGGCTTCGGCGACGTCGTTCCGGCCGGAAAATCCGGGCGGCAGCGTCGACGCCATTCCCGTTTCCTTGAGCGTCCCTTTTTTCGCGTCGTATGCGAACGACGTGGCCGTCGAGCTCAGTTCGCTCACGGCAAAAACAAATTTCCCGTTCGGATAAAACGCGGCGTGCCGCGGTCCAGACCCGGCTTTCAATCTGGCAAACGCGGGTTCATTCGGCGTGAGCGCGCCGCTCGTGGCATCGAACTTGTAGACCAGCACTTCATCCAAGCCAAGGTCCGCCACCAGAACAAAGCGGTTGTCCGGTGACGTCTCAATCCAGTGCGCGTGGGGCCCTTTCTGGTGCTCCTTGTTCGGACCCGTGGCGCCCTGGTCTGTCAACAGCGCGGTGTGCTCTCCCAGCCGGCCATCCGCTAAAATCGGAAAAACCGCAATCGTCCCCGAACTGTAGTTGGCGACGAGGACGTACTTACCGGTTTTGTCGAACGACAAATAACACGGATCCTCGCCGAGCGACGGCATCTGATTCAGCAGCGTGAGCCTCCCGCTGTTCGCGTCGACCGCAAAAGCGCTCACGGTGCTCGCTTTGCCTGCTTCGTTCGCGGCATACAAATATTTTCCGCTGGGGTGCACCGCTACCCACGACGGGTCCGGCGTCTCCGCCGCAACGCCCTTTGGCGTTAGCTTCCCGGTGTCCGCATCAAACTCGTACGCGTAAATTCCTTTGCTCTCCGTTTTGTCCGTGTACGTCCCGACGAAAACCAGATATCTGCGATTTGTAGCGGGCTTATCGGCTGATGCACCGGCAACGGAAAAAATGAATGGCGCAAGGAGAAGAGAGAAGGCAAAGATTCGGCGTGTAAATTTCATGGGGAAGTAGTGTAACGCAGGCCGAAACAGAAAAGGGGCACGAATCATCGCGCCCCAAAACTATTTTTCTGGTTGCGGATTTACTTCTTCTCTTCCTCGTTTTCTTCCTGCAGCACCGCGGCGGCGGCGACGGAGTCGTCGTCATCGAGCCGCAACAGGCGCACGCCCTGCGTCGAGCGGCCCGCTTCGCGGATTTCGTTCGCGTGAACGCGGATCACTTTGCCGTTGTGCGTGATGATCATCACGTCCGATTCTTCGGTGACTTGCAGCGTGGCCACGACGTACCCGTTGCGGTCCGTGGTCTTCATATTGACCACGCCCTTGCCGCCGCGCGACGTGATGCGGTACTCCGCGAGCGGCGTACGCTTGCCGAAGCCCTTCTCGGCCACGGTCAGCATCAGCGTCACCAGCGAGTCCCTGATCTGCTCGTTCTCGAGCTCCTCGAGATTCTGCGTGGTGGTCTTGTGTTCCTTGGCGATGATCTCGAAGTCCGGCTGCACCGCGTCCATGCTCACGACGTAGTCGTCCTTATCGAGGTCCATGCCGTTCACGCCGCCGGCGTTGCGGCCCATCGGGCGCACTTCCGTCTCGCGGAAGAGGATCGCCTGGCCCTCGTGGCTGGCCAGGAAGATCATTTTCTTGCCGTCGGTGAGCTTCGCGCCGATAAGTTCGTCCTTCCCGTCCAGGGTAACGGCGATGATACCGGTCGAGCGCGGGTTGGAGAATTCCGTGAGCGTCGACTTTTTCACCGTGCCGCTCTTCGTGGCCATGAACACGAACTTGTCCGCTTCTTCCAGGTTTCGCGCGGCGACCAGCGCTGTGAGTTTTTCGTCTTCCTGGAATTTTACGAGGCTGGAAATGGCCTTGCCGCGCGTGGCCGCCGCCGCTTCCGGAAGCTCGTACACTTTCAGCCAGTAGACGCGGCCTTTTGACGTAAACAGCAAAATGTAACTGTGCGCCGAAGCGATAAAGAGATACTCGACGAAATCTTCTTCCTTCGTCTTCGCCCCGATGCGCCCCTTGCCGCCGCGCGACTGATGCCGGTACGTATCCGCCGCCGTGCGCTTGATATACCCCGCGTGGCTGACGGTAATCAGCATTTCCGTGTCGGCGATCAAGTCTTCGAGCTTTATCTCATCGACCTTGTCGACGATTTGCGTGCGGCGGTCGTCTCCGTACCCTTTGTGCACTTCGCGCAGCTCGCCGACGATGACCTGTTTGAGTTTCTTGTCGCTCGCCAAAATCTCGCGCAACTCGGCGATCAATTCGCGAATGGACTTCAATTCCTTGAGAATTTCGTCGATGGAGAGCTGCGTAAGCCGGTGCAATTGCAATTCGAGGATGGCGTCGATCTGCGCGTAACTGAGGCCCAGCGCGGTCCCTCGGCCAGCCGCTTCGATTTCCGGCGCTCCCTGCGCGCGGTACTTCCGGCCGTCCAGCTTCACGCCCTCGATTTTCCTGGACTTTCCGTTTTCCGAGATGGTGACGTCCTGCTCGCTGAAATACTTGAACAGGTTTTCCTTGGCGTCCACGCGGCTGGAAGAACCGCGGATGATGCGAATCACGTTGTCGAGGTGATCCAGGGCGATCTGGTAGCCGAGCAAAATGTGCTCGCGCTGTTCGGCTTTCTTCAACTCGTAAATCGTGCGGCGGCGGATTACATCAATGCGGTGCTCGATGAACAGCTTGATCATCGCGATCAGGCCCAGTTCGCGCGGCTGCCCGCCAACGATGGAGAGCAGGATCATGCCGAACGATTCCTGCATCTGCGTGTATTTGAAAAGATTATTGAGGATGAGCTGCGATTCTTCGCCACGCTTCAGCTCGATGACGATGCGCATGCCTTCGCGCGAAGATTCATCGCGCACGTCGGAGATGCCTTCGAGCTTCTTGGTCTGCACTAGTTCGGCGATGCGCTCGATCAAGCGCGCCTTGTTCACCTGGTACGGAATTTCCGTGATGATGATGCTTTCGCGGTCTTTGGTGGTTTCTTCGATGGCGGCCTTGGCGCGCATGGTAAAGCTGCCGCGGCCCGTTTTGTAAGCGGCTTCGATGCCTTCGCGGCCCGCGATGTATGCCCCTGTCGGGAAGTCCGGGCCTGGCACAATCTTCATTATTTCTTTGAGCGTCGTATCGGGCTTTTCGATGAGC
>WNFP01005413.1_pt1 | contig 12795 bp, 12 predicted proteins | sample 5400201 | NCBI WGS metagenome assembly WNFP01 (sample SAMN13153355, study PRJNA577476) | soil metagenome | isolation source: 115 cm saprolite under Madrone tree | place: USA:California | collected 2016-06-14
AGGCAGTTGGAATCGAAGGCCCGCTGCAACTGGGCGAGAGCACCGGCACGTATGCGACGGGTGTGGTCTGGCGCCTGGCCGTTGAGCCGGTCGAGACGGCAAGCTACAAAGGACGCGCCTTTCGCATCCTGCTCGAGGCACTGGACCCTGGCGGCCAGCCCCTCTTGCGGCTCGAGACCTTTAAGCTCGACCTTCGCACGAACTGAGGAGAGGGAGCTTGCGCCAACGTGCAGTGGATGCAGAGGCGGGCTTTACGCTCATCGATCTGCTAATCGCACTTACGCTCCTGACAGTGATCGCTTCACTCCTCGTCGACGCCGTCGGCAGCGCGCGCCAAGCGCTTAATGTTGTGGATCGACGCGTCACGCAAGCCTCGGTCCCTGCGGTTCAATCGGTCCTCCGACGGCTGCTTATCGAGGCCCGAGCCAACGCCGACGCGACACAACACGCCGATCCCAATCGCGCCTTCATCGGCGAACTCAACAAGCTGAGCTTCGTGTCGAGTTTTGTGCCGCAGGGCCAATATGGAGGTCTCTGGCGTTACCAGATTGCGCTCGACGCGAGCGAACGCGCAGGCGAGTCGAGTGCTTTGGTGCTGACCCAGCAATTGGTCCGGCCAGCGTCGTCCGCGGCCGGCCCACCGCTCCGCACAGTCGTCCTCAAGGAGGTCCGCGCTCTCAGCGTGCGCTACTTCGGCGCCGAAGATAAAGAAAGCGCCCCGCAGTGGCAGGACACCTGGCGGCACCCCTCCCGCCTGCCGCGTCTCGTTTCCGTGGACGTCACGTTTGTTCGACCTGATGGGCGACAATGGCCGCCGTTGATGGTGACTCTCCCCTTGGCGGACTAAGCCACCACAAACCGGCCGCATTTGCGGGTGTTGGCAGCAAGGCGCGGGCCAAGCGGGCGAAACTCGACAGCCTTGTCGATTACGCCAACGCTATCGCCTCGCTTTCCATCGCACTCGGCCACGACGCGTCAAAATTTGATCCCGACGGACCGCTGCCGGACAATATCCCCGAAAGCAACGCTTCGAAGAGTGGCCGTCAGCGGGCGATCGATCTCGCCAGGCGTGAGAAACTGACTGTGAGGCAGCTCGCGCAACGGCTCGGCGGCTATTCCGGCCTCGCCATGGTGGGCACGTCGAAAACGATCGCAGACGAGATGGAGGCATGGCTGTTCACCGAAGGCTCCGACGGCTTCACCGTGATGTTTCCCTACTTGCCGGGCGGGCTTGAGGATTTCGTCGAGCACGTCATTCCCGAGTTACAGCGCCGCAGCCTGTTTCGGCGCGACTACGAAGGGACGACGCTGCGCGAGCATCTCGGCCTGCCGCGCCCGCAGAATCGCTTCTTTCCTGATTAGTTCACCGTGTTGTGGGCTAAATCCATTGTATCGAAAGCGCGTTTGCCGGGGCTCGTAGAGCCGCCTTTCGCGCAGCGCGCCGAATCCTGACCTCTGCCTCGGAGGGCCGGGGAGCGTCATGGCGAGATGTCCGTCGGCGATCTCTTCAGTCGATATGAGAGGCGCCCAAGATGCGATATATTCGGCTTAATCCACTGGCGAGACTTACACGGCATGCTCCAACTCCCCCACAGAAGTAGAGAGCGAGACTGTCTCGCCATCGAACATTAATGACTAACCCACCGGGTTGAGCGGCGTCACGACCTCCAAGCCACAGCCGCGGTCAGACTTAAGCGAGACGCTGGCCACTCGCACCACCCTGCTGGCGCTTGGGCCATCAATGCCATCGATTTTAGAAGGTTGGCGCCATCGCAGCTCACTTTGCGACCAAATGGGAAGCAAATACGTAGCCCAGCGTGTAATTCGGCCCTTCTGTTCAATCGTTGTGTCGTGGCACGCTGTGCGCAGCGCGCGTCCGGTTAGGCGCGATAATGGCAATTCCGGGAAGTAAAAAATCAGGTGATCGAACGTGAGCGACAGTCAACATCTTCAAAATGAAGCGGCCGGCCTGACGATGGCAAAGTAGTGGCCTTATACGACGAAGGCGCGGTTCAGCTCCTTCACGTGCTCGAGGATGGTGATTTATCCGGCGTCATGCCCTATTTGTGGTGCAACCCATGGAACCCACGCTTCTCTTGTCGGAGGCGCTTCGCCGTGAATTCGAACAACGCACCTGCATTCCCATGTCCCGGCTAGCCGCGCTCCTGCCCATGGACCGCAAGACGCTCGCCGAGCACGTACGCCTCGGCAACATCGATTGGCGCAAGAAGGGCTTTGGTGAAAAGCGGCCTCGCCGCGTATTCACGCAAGGTGATGTCCTAGCCTTCCTGCAACGCATCATCGCAAGAGAGAACGCATGTCTAGACCAGGACACAAGACCGCGAACGTGGTTCGGTTCCCGACGCGCGCATCATCCGCGATCCCAAGTCACCATACTGGTACTGCGAATTCGAGGTCGACGGCGAACGCTTCCACAAGAGCACACGTGAGCGGGACCAAGCGGTCGCCCAGAAAATCGCGAATGGCTGGTACGCGCAAGCCGTCGCTAGCGCCGAACGCCGCCGCAAAACCGGAATAGAGCCGATGCGGCTCGCGGAGGCCGCCAAGAAGTGGTGGACCCACGTCCAATACGGCTCCGAGCAGGATCTTGGACCCTTCTCGGTCGATCCGGAACACGCCAACCGTCCGGTCAATTGGCTCGTGCGCGTCATCGGGGCGCGCAAGTTCGTGTTCGTGCACGAGAACCATGGCGTCGCACTGCGCGACCCGCCGATCAAGTTCGGCAAGTTCCTGACCGGCCAAATGAAGGAAAAGAAACGGCCGCCGCGGGTCATCACGCCGCGCGAGGCCGTCGTTCTCAAAAACGCCGAGCGGCCTGATCTGACACCGTTGCGCGAATTCGCGGTGCTGACGACATTGCGGCTCGATGAATGCCTGATCACCTGGCCGCAGGTCGATTTCGCGACCCGCAAAATCCGGTTGATCCAAAAGGGCGGAGAAGCGCGAGAAGTCGACATCACGCCGGCGATCGAGCGCCTGTTGCGCCCGCTCAAGGGCCATCACGAGACCCATATCTTCACCTGGAAGGCGCAGCGCACCCGCACGGACAGGTGGGGCAACAAGTTCGTCAAAGGGCAGCGCTATCCCTGGACTTATTGGGGCGTCAGCAGCGCGCGCCGACGCGACTGGCCCAAGGCCGGCGTGAAAGCAAACTTCCACGACCTACGCCGCACCGGCGCCGAATACATGCGGGCCGCCGGTGTGCCGATCGACATCTATTCCAAGCAGCTCGGCCACGCCGACATCGCGACGACGGAAATCTATATGGGCGACCTCTCGCCCGAACAATTGGCCGCGGCCGCGCTCAAACGCGACGCCTGGCTTGAGGCCGTGATGGCAAAGGCCGAGGCCGAGCTGGCGGACGAGGCCGCTGCCGCCGACGCCCAACAACCCACGAAAAATCCCACGATCGTCGTGCGCATGCAGCGCAAGGAATTGAAATCACGGTAGAACCATGGTCTTATCAAACTTCCTTGCGGGCTTCGGGGCGTTGATCGCTGTCCCCCTGTTGTGGCGATGGAAGCTTCAGACCGGCGCGGCTCTGGACCTCACGCCATCCAGCACTGGCCAGCCCCTGTCCTCTCCGCCGGTACCGGGGCGGATCAAGGGCCGGTATTGGTGACCGTGGAATATCACATCAGGCCAGCCGATCGCGGTCCGTTTCTGGAAGCACATGAAAGGCTGGGAAGCGAACGGCGGCGGGACGGAGCCTTTGAGTGGGAGGTCTTCGAGGATTTGTCGCAGGAAGGCCGTTTCCTCGAAACGTTCAAGCTGGACTCCTGGCTAGAACATTTGCGTCAGCACGAGCGCGTGACTCATGCCGATCGCGAGCAGCAGGAACTGGTTCATCGCTTTCAACTGGAGGGCAAGCCAATGGTGAGCCACTTGATTGCCGCCTCGGCGCCGATCGGTACCCCACCTCTGGTCTGAATTTCCGTGAAGTGGGTGCCGGCTCCGACGCGATCGTTCTCGCGTTGGCGACGGTGAGTGCCGCGAAAGAGAACGTCTACATTGTTGGCACCGCGAGCAAACTATCACAATATCCTCGGCGCGCAGAAACGGAGGGCCGATGATGCCGATGGAAAAGTGGGCGGCCAGGATCGGCGCCCTGTTTTATATTTTTTGGGGTGTCTTCCACCTCCTGGCGGCAAACGCGGTTTATGGATTGGCGGAGCAGTCGACCGGTATGGTGCGCGCCAGACTTCTGCAGGACGCTTTTTATCTTCTGTTTTTCGCAGTTGCCGGCATCCTGATGGCCGTGATCCTGAATTGGCGCAATGACAAGCAGGGTTACTGGATGAACGGTGCACTCATCGCGTTCGCGGATATTCCCTTCGTGCTGTTCGTGTTGGTGCCCGGGCTCATCCCCTGGTGGCCGGGCCTTGTGGGGCCTCTTTTCTGGCTGATCGCCTTCTTGTTCACCACCGTTGCCCGCTTCTCCGCCCACCCGAGGATCGCAGCCGGCGCTCCCGCTTGATGGAGCGGCTTACTTTCCATCCCTGAAGATCGCTCGATCCCAGAACGGCTCGTCGCCGAACCGTTCAACCATAAGGTCGATGAATACCCGGACCTTCGCCGATAGATTTCTCGTCGAAGGGTAGAGTACGTAAAGTCCGATCGTCTCGCGAGCATACTTCGTGAGGCAGGTTTCGAGCCTGCCTTCCTCGACGGCACGGTGGATGATGAACGTTGGCAGAAACGCAAGGCCGTGGCCCGCAGCCGCCATTTCCCTCAACACGTCTCCGTTGTTGCAGCTGAAATCCGAGGAGACCAGCACCGGATCGCTGCCGCTGAATTGCCACGCCTGCCGGGGTTCGACGTATGAGTAGAACAGCGCCTTGTGATCCTTGAGGTCGGCAGGGACCTTCGGCTTTCCGTGCTTGCGGAAATAGTCCGGGCTGCCGCAGACCGCGTGCCGGATCGTCGCCAACTTGCGTGCTATCAGCGAAGAATCCTTCATGCGGCTTATTCTCACTCCCACATCGAACCCTTCTCTGACTAGATCCGTGTGTCGGTCGAGAAATTCCATCTGAACCGAAAGCCTGGGATAGCGCGCAGACATCTCGCCCAGGACCTCCGACATGCAGTTTATGCCGAAGGACACCGGAGCCGTCACGCGCAACTTGCCGAACGGATTGTTTCGCCCCTTTGAAGCGAGGTCCTCGGCCTCCTCCAGATCGGCCAACAACTTCATTGCGCGATCGTAGAAGTCGGCCCCGGCCTCCGTGAGACTTACCTCCCTCGTCGTGCGGTGCAGGAGACGCGTGCCGAGCCTGTCCTCGAGGTCGCTTACGCGTCGACTGATCGCCGACTTCACCACGCCGAGACGTTCCGCGGCGCCGGCGAAGCTCTTCGCCTGAACGACGGTGATGAACGTGCGTATGTCTTCAAACCGATCGGTCATGAGCTTCGGTGCAGCACATAGTGTCTCGAGGTCGAGAACGCTGCAACCGGTTGCATTTGGATAGCACTTGCGGGCGGGCGAGGTCTATCAGCGCGGTAATTGCAGGGCGCAGCATCATTCCCGCGACAAGCCCGGCCATGACTCCGTGGAATGATGTTCGCCGCAGGAGAATTGTCTGTTGCCCACCGGGTCGTTGTCTCGGCGCCCTTCTCACCTACTCTTTTGTCAGTCCGACGCAGTGCAGCCGGATGACAGGAGGAGCCGATGAGCGGGACGTTATCCAGCGGAAGGTCGCCAGGAAAGAAGTTGATCGGTACGACGTTGATGGCGGCGGCTGTTCTTCTTTCTTTTGCTCCTCCGCTACGTTCCGCACCCTGGAACGCGATGGAAATTACCCTGACCCCACGTAAGCTTGCCGAGGGCGTCTATGCGCTGGTATCGAGCACCGCGGATACGAACAATCCTGCCGGAATACCGGAAGCCACTACGGGCGGGATCATCGTCGGCGAGAAGGGCGTCCTGGTGATTGAGTCGATGCTCAACGCCAAGCTTGCCAATCAGGTACTAGATCAAGTCCCCCGGCTGACGGACAAGCCGATCCGGTACGTGGTCAACACCGTCTATCACGGGGACCACTACTACGGAAATTTTTTGTTTCCGAGCAGCGCGACAATCATCATGCATTCGGAATCGAAGCGCTACATCGATCAGAAGTTCGAACAAGACCGGAAGTTCATGATCAATCTCATGGGCGCCGACGTTGGAATCCAAGACGTCAAGCCTCGCGCTGGCGACATCCTGCTCGACCACGACGCTATCATCGATCTGGGAGGGCGCACGGTCGAGCTCAAGGTCTTCGGGCTGGGCCAGACGAAGGGCGATCTGTTCGTTTGGCTTCCGAAGGAGAAGATATTCTTCACCAGCAACGCAATTCTCGCGGAGAAGCCGGCTGTCCCGTGGCTGCTCGAAGGGAATCACGATCTTGCCCTCGAGACGATGCGGAAGATGAAGTCGTTCCTGCCAGCCGACACCGTCATCGTGCCGGGCCACGGCCGGCCCACCACGATCGGGGTCTCCTTGGACTACTTCATCGCTTATCTCGAAACGCTGGATCGGGAGGTGCGGGCGGCCGTGGCCAATGGATTGTCATTGGAGGAGACCGTCAAGGTCGCCACGGCTCAGGCGTTCTCGGATTACAAGCTTTACCCGTGGATTCACAAGCAGATGAACGTGCCGCATGCCTATCGCCGGATAAAGGGGTCGGAATGATGGGTCCGAATCCTTCCATGCTCCGAAGATCGGTTCTTCAAGCTGCCGTCTTCCATGCCGCTATTCTTTGCCAAGGCGATGCATCTTGGGCGCAGAATCTGGCGGAGGACAGAAGGCTTTTCGAAACAACCTGCACGCCTTGCCACAACTACGACAAGGGAGCAGAGCCCGACATATACGGGCTGACGTTGAACCTCTATGGCGTCGTCGGCCGGAAGCCGGCTTCGGTGGCGGGGTTTCAGTATTCCGAAGATCTGCGGAAGGCGGACGTCGTTTGGGACGAGGCAATCATTGATAAGTTCATCACCGCTCCAAAGAAATTATTCCCCGGCACGAGGATGGAACTATCTGGGGTCGAAGATGTGAAAACGCGAACTAGCATTATTCGTTATTTGCGTAGTCTTGCGCAGTAATGCCCGGAGCTGATCCGTTGCTATCGACGCCGTCGTTGGGCGGCTCGGCAAATTGAAGAAAGCGCACGCGTGGAGGCAGATATGGTCCGGAGCCGTCGTTCCTTCATTGCAGGCCTGGTTGGCGCCAGCCTCGGCATCTGGCCCCGGTCCGCCCGATCCCAGAACTTCGTGGCGCGCCAATATCATCCACAGCCGGTGGGCAGCCACCTTCATATCTATCTGACCAAGCTCTGGGACGCGGTCCGAACAGAAACGCGCGGCCAACTGGACGTCACCGTATATCCCCAAAACAATGGCGCCACTATCGCCGACCCGGACGTCCTCAAGCAGTTGCAGTCCGGCGGACTCGAGTTCTTCGTGCTCAACGGCAACATTTTGAGTCAGGCGCATCCATCGGCCGACATCCAGGGCATCCCCTTCGCGTTTACGTCCAGCGAACAGGTGACGTCCCTCACAGACGGGAAGCTTGGGGACCTGATGCGCGATGGGCTCTCAGCAGCCGGAGTTTATCTCATCCCGTTCGGCTGCATGGAGAACGGCTTCAAGCACATTACCTCTGTATCGAAGCCGATCCGCACGGCCGCCGATCTCGAAGGCTTCCGCATGCGCACGCCCGGCGGCAAATTGTTTGTCGAGTTCTACAAGGCACTCGGCGCGGAACCTCGGATCGTTGGCTTTAACAGGCTATACCAAGCCCTCGCTGAGGGTCAGGTCGACGGTCAGGAGAATCCGCTCGTGATCGCGGAGGAGAACAAGCTTTATGAAGTGTGCAAATATCTCAGCATGACCAGCCACCAATGGGCAGGCTACAATATGATCGCCAACATTGGCTTTTGGCGGCGGCTACCTATTCAAGTTCAGGAGATTGTCATCCGCAACACCAAGACCTACGTTGCCCAGCAACGTGCCTTCGTGCGCGCCGCCAATGCGAATCTGGAACAGATGCTTCGCCAGCATGGCATGCTGGTCAACGCGGTTGACACAGAGAGTTTTCGCGAACGGCTGAGGGACGCCGATTTTTACCGCGATTGGCGCCGATCCGTCGGCGAGGAAGCGTGGGCGTTGATTGAAACGAAAGTCGGCAAGGTTGGGTGAGGAGACCATCGCGCTTCACCAATGAAGCCGCCAAACGTCTCCAATAGCGCGGGCAGCGCTCGGAGGAGCTTCCTCACACGGCCTTGGAATTTCGCCGAATCGTCTGCGGCGGCTGGCCGATCGTTCTCAGGAAAGCGCGGCGCATGCGCTCGCGGTTGCCGAAGCCGGTCTGCTCGGCGATTGCATCCAGGGTGTGGCGGCCCTGTTCGATCAGCACGCGAGCCGCTTCGACGCGCAGCCGCTCGACGGCCCGTGCCGGCGACTGGCCCGTCTCGGCGCGAAACACCCGGCTGAATTGGCGCGGGCTCAAGGCCGCCGCGGTGGCCAACTCGTCCACGGACAGCGGTCTTTTCAGGTTTCGGCCCGCGTAATCGAAGACCGTTTGAATGCGGTCGGACTTGGGCTCCAGCTCGAGCAGGGTCGAAAACTGCGACTGGCCGCCAGCGCGGCGATGATAGACCACCATTTTGCGGGCGACCGCGCGGGCGATTTCGGCGCCGAGATCTTTCTCCACCATCGCCAGGGCGAGATCGATGGTCGCGGTCACGCCCGCCGAGGTCCAGATCGGGCCATCCACGACGAAGATGCGATCCGCATCCACAGCGAGCTTCGGATAGCGCGCTGCAAGCTCGCGCGCGAATTGCCAATGCGTGGTGGCCCTACGGCCATTCAGCACGCCGGCTTCAGCGAGGGCGAACGCGCCGGTGCAGGATGTGGCGATGCGCCGGGCGGTGTTCATGCTCTGCCGGATGAAGGCGACCACAGCGGGCGTCGGCTCGTCGAGACGGGTCGATGCTCCGACGATCAAAGTATCGAACGTGTCGTCACCGAACTTTTCGGTCATGACGCAGAAACCAGCCGAGGAGCGCACCGAGCCTCCGCCCTGGGAAAGGAGTGTGACCTCGTACACCGGCTCCCCCTTGACGAGGTTTGCGTGTTCGAAGGTGCTGAGCGCCGCGAGCCCCATCGCTCCAAAATTGGCGAACGCCACAAACCCGACACGATGCATGGCCATCCTCTTGTCCTAAAAGGTGGTAAATATGACCTTTGAGACGGAGATTGGAAGGGGTTAAATCCAGGCGACATGTGCACTTGAGAACGATTCCGACCTTACCGCTTTGGAGGCGCGCCATGGCTTTCACCATCAAAGTCAACGGGACGACGCACGTCGTCGATGTCGACGGGGACACGCCGCTCTTGTGGGTGCTGCGCGACGTGCTCGGCATGACCGGCACCAAGTTCGGCTGCGGGATGGCGCTGTGCGGCGCCTGCACGGTTCATGTCGACGGCGCTCCGACCCGGTCCTGCATCACGCCAATCGAGGGCCTCGACGCCTCCGAGATCACGACGATCGAGGCGATCGGTGCGACGCCGGCCGGCGCCAAGATCCAAAAGGCCTGGCTCGACCTCGAGGTCCCGCAGTGCGGCTATTGCCAATCGGGACAAATCATGTCGGCTGCCGCGCTCATCGCCGGCAATCCGCGCCCGACGGATTCCGATATCAACGAGGCGATGTCGGGCAACATCTGTCGCTGCGGGACCTACGTCCGCATTCGCGAAGCGATCAAACAGGCCGCCCAATAGAGCAACGGAGGCTAGTCATGATCCTCGATCACATCGCTGCGCGCACCTCGGATCCGGGACAGTCCGAGCGAGCGACCGGTCTTACGCGGCGCGGGTTCCTTCAGGTCGGCGCGGCCGCCGGCGGCGGCTTGATGCTGAGCCTGCGCCTCTTCGCCGTCGACGAAGCCGAAGCCGCGGAGATCGATCGATTCGAGCCGAACGCTTTCATCCGAATCGGCAGCGACGGGCAGATCACCTTCACGATGCCTTACGTCGAGATGGGCCAAGGCACTTACACTTCCGTTCCGATGCTGATCGCGGAGGAGCTCGAGGTCGAGCTCAAACAGGTGCACCTGGAACATGCGCCACCCGACGAGAAGCGCTACGCAAATCCCTTGCTGGGCGTGCAGGCAACCGGCAATTCAAACGCCATGCGCGGGGCGTGGGAGCCGCTGCGCCGGGCTGGGGCGACCGCCCGAACCATGCTGGTCGCGGTGGCGGCAAAGAGGTGGAACGTCGAGCCCGCCTCCTGTCGCGCGCAGCACGGCGAAGTGCGGCACGAGCCCACGGGACGAACCGCGACATTTGGCGATTTGGCGACGGATGCCGCCCGCTTGCCGGTGCCGCAAAACGTAGCGCTCAAAGCGCCTCGTGACTTCAAGCTGATCGGCACGTCGGCCAAGCGCCTCGACACGCCGGCCAAGGTCAACGGAACGGCGGTCTACGGCATCGACGCCCGCCCGCCGGGCGTAAAGATCGCAACGCTCGCACAATCCCCCGTGTTCGGCGGATGGTTGAAGAGCGTCGATGATACCGCCGCCAAGGCCGTCAAAGGCGTGCGTCAGATCGTGCGCCTCGACGACGCCGTCGCTGTGGTGGCGGACCACATGGGGGCGGCCAAGAAGGGATTGGCTGCCCTCAAGATCGAATGGGACGGCGGACCGCACGCACAGCTCGACACTGGGGCAATCGCGGCCGAGCTCGAGCAGGCGACGCTCACGCCTGGAGCGGTCGCGCAGAATATCGGCAACGCCGACGCGGCCATGGCGACCGCGGTCACCAGGGTCGAGGCGATTTATCAGCTTCCATTCCTGGCGCACGCCACCATGGAGCCAATGAACTGCACCGCGCATTTTCGCAACGGCACGTGCGAGCTCTGGATCGGCAACCAAGCGGTGGGGCGCGTCCAGGCCATGGCCGCGCAGGCCGCGGGCCTGCCGCCGGAGAAAGTGATCGTCCACAATCATCTGATCGGCGGCGGGTTCGGTCGACGGCTCGAGGCCGACGGTGCGGTGCGTGCCGTCCAGATCGCGCGGCAGGTGGAGGGCCCGGTGAAGGTCGTGTGGACCCGCGAGGAGGATATCCAGCACGACATGTATCGGCCTTACTGGTTCGACCGCATCTCGGCCGGTCTTGACAAGGACGGCAAGCCCGTGGCGTGGAACCATCGCTTCGCCGGATCGTCGGTGATTGCGCGATGGCTGCCCCCCGGTTTCAAGAACGGTCTCGATCCCGACACCACGGAGGGGGCGATCGACCTCGTCTACGATCTCCCGAACTTCCATGTGGAGTATGTGCGAGCGGAGCCACCGGGCATTCCGACCGCCTTTTGGCGCAGCGTTGGCCCCTCGCACAACGTGTTTGTCGTTGAAAGCTTCATCGACGAACTCGCGGCCGCCGCGAAGCAGGACGCGGTTGCGTATCGTCGGGCGCTGCTCGACAAGTCCCCCCGCGCGAAGGCGGTGCTCGATCGCGTCGCGCAGAAGGCCGGCTGGGGACAGCCGCTGCCGCAAGGGAGCGGCCGTGGCGTTTCGCTACAGTTTGCGTTCGGCAGCTACCAGGCACAGGTCGCCGAGGTCGAAGTCTCGAAAGCAGGCACCGTCCGCCTTCGGCGCGTGACCTGCGCGATGGACTGCGGCACCGTCGTCAACCCCGACACGGTTCAGGCTCAGCTCCAGAGCGGGATCATCTTTGGCGCGACGGCCGCACTCTTTGGCGAGATCACCCTCAAGAACGGCCGTGTCGAACAGAGCAATTTCGACACCTACCAGATGGTGCGCATGGAAGACGCGCCGGTGATGGAAATCGATGTCGTGAAGAGCGCGGAGCCGCCGGGTGGCATGGGCGAGACCGGAACCTCGGCGATTGTTCCGGCCATCGCCAACGCGGTCTTCGCGGCGACCGGCAAGCGCCTGCGCAAGATGCCGATCGATCCTGCGGCGCTAAAGCAGCCGTAAGGGGTTGCACACCGGTGAGGCAGCAAGCGTAGACCGCACATCGCTGTGCATGCCGATCTTGTAGGCGGTCTTACGCGAGATGCCGAACTCGCGGCATCGGTCGTTCGGGCTGAGCGCCAACACGCTCGCCGCCCACTTGGTGTTACCCATGTCTCCGGTAACGTAACCTATGTGTCCGGAACGGACCCAGGGGGCAAATTTAGCTCGACATGTGATTTGGCGCTCGTTGGCCCCGGAAGCACCAACGAAGCAATCGGCAGACGATATCGGACAGATTAGCGAACGCGGTGCGGTGGACGCGGATAGCCTCACGCCACGTTTTCAACACGATTGGAGCACTTGCCTGAGTAACCAGAGAGCGCGCCATCGCTCCACAAGGAGGCGGAAGACGGGGCCTTGCCGACGTTCTGCTAGGAGCGGCGCGACCTCACGGCCGAACGCCCATGGCTCACTCGGCCGGCTCCGGCACCGCCACCACGCTGGTTGTCTTCTTCCGGCCAAGGGCAGCGAGCCACCGGCAAATGACGTAGAAGGCCGGCGTGAAGATCAATCCGAACGCCGTTACACCGATCATGCCGGAGAAAACCGCGGTCCCGAGCGTCTGCCTGAGCTCGGCGCCGGCGCCCGTCGCCCATACCAGCGGCACGACACCGAAAATGAAGGCGAGCGACGTCATCAAGATCGGCCGCAGCCGTAGCCGCGCGGCTTCCACGGCCGCGGCCCAGCGGTCGCGGCCTCGGTCCTCGAGCTGCTTGGCGAACTCGACGATCAGGATCGCATTCTTCGCCGCAAG
>WNFP01003374.1_pt1 | contig 12794 bp, 14 predicted proteins | sample 5400201 | NCBI WGS metagenome assembly WNFP01 (sample SAMN13153355, study PRJNA577476) | soil metagenome | isolation source: 115 cm saprolite under Madrone tree | place: USA:California | collected 2016-06-14
GAGCGATTTAACAATCGTGTCGTCAAACCGAGTAATCTTCGGGAATAAATTGGGCGACGAACTGTCACTTGATTGAATGGGAAAAGAGCTTCCGCGGTTCGAAGAGCTTTTCCTGCCTCACCTGGATGCGGCCTATAATCTCGCGCGCTGGATAGTAGAAAAGGATCAAGACGCGCAGGATGTAGTTCAGGAAGCATACGCTCGAGCATTTAAAAGCTTTGCCGGATTCCGCGGAGTTAACCCTCGAGCTTGGTTGCTGACTATTGTTCGGAATACTGCTTACAATTGGATTCAGAAACACTTAAGAGAAGACAACCTAATTCCATTTGATGAAAAGATTCATGCCGTGCCGGCCAGCGAGCCGTTGTCTGAGTCCTCTTATGAAAAGCGAAGAGAACAACTCCAGGAGGCATTGAGCAGGCTCCCTCCTGATTTTCGCGAGGTCCTCGTGCTCTATGAGTTTGAAGGATGGTCGTACAAGGAAATGGCATCGGCACTGAATGTCCCGATGGGGACCGTGATGTCGCGGCTAAGCCGGGCGCGGCGTCGACTGCACGAGGCGATTTTAGAGGTTCAAGATCTGGAGACCGAAGATGAATTGTGACGAGGCGGAGCGCTTTTTGGATGCCTACTTGGATGGAGAGCTCGAGTTGAGTCAACAGCTCGAATTGGAACAGCATCTGAGCGGGTGTGCTGAGTGCCAAGCCGTTTTGAAGGAACGCCGAGAGTTTCGCGCCTTCTTCAGCGCGGCCGCGCCCAGTTTCATGGCGCCTCCGGAGCTTCGTGACAAGGTTCTGGCCATCACCCGGGAAGAGCCGACACCGGCAAAGCCTAAAGTGAGACAATTCCCATTGTGGCGCCGGCCCTGGCTGTATGCCGCTGCATTGTTAGCTATTGGATTGCCAATTGCTTGGATGGTATTCTACGAGAATAGGGAGCATCGATTCGCTAGGCAAGCCGTCTCCGACTATGTGCGGGCGCTTTTCGTGGAGCACCTTTGCGATGTAGTTTCCCCAGACCCCCAGGTGGTTAATTCCTATCTCACTGCCAAGCTCAACTTCTCTCCGCCAGTAGTGGATCTAGCTTCGGCCGGCTACCAAATGCGTGGAGGGCGCATCGACATGGTCCAGAACCGCCGGGTGGCTACGTTAGTTTATCGACGCAATAAAGACGTAATCAACCTTTTTATGTGGCCGGCCACGCGCCACCGATTCACTGACAGCGATCAGGTCATCAGCGGACTGCGGATCTGTACCTGGAATGATGTGAACCTAAACTTCATTGCGGTTTCTACGTTGAGCGATGCCGAGCTAGATCGGTTCACAGATCTATTCCGAGGCGCAATTAGTAACCAGTAACCGTTTAATTGGTGACTGGTACGCCGATGAGGTCGGAGCGCTGAAGCCGCGTTTCAGGATCGTCTAGGGCGCAGCCCGTGGACGAAGCCCTAGGAACCAGATTCCTGGCTGGCCACGCACTGAAGGTGCATCTCAACTTAAATTATCTCGCACTTTACGCTTATTCTCTTTTTACGACACAATTCCTAGGGTGCGCCCTAGGAATTCCTGAATCACGCCTTCGGTGCTCCGATCACTAATCACCTCTCGCCAATCACCCCTCTTTAACCCTGGCCGTAATACGCATTCTTCCCATGCTTCCGGAAAAAATGCTTGTGAAGCAAGCTAGGTGAGATCGGAGTGGCTGCTGGATTCAGCTGAAGAGTCTTGTATGCCATCTCGGCGATGATTTCTAAAGCCAGCGCGGTTTCGATTGCATTCGCTCCGCTCGGTCCCCAGGAGAAAGGGCCATGTCCATGTACCAATACGGCGCAAACTTCTTCTGGATTGAGATGTTGGAAACGCTCGACAATCACGTTTCCAGTTTCCCATTCGTAGTCTGATTTGATCTCCTCATCGGCCATCGGACGAGTAACCGGTACCTCGCCCAGAAAGTAGTCGGCATGAGTGGTGCCGAGGCAGGGGATTCCGAGACCGGCTTGAGCAAAAGCAACTGCGTTCCGTGAATGGGTGTGGACAATGGCGCGAGCACTACGAAACGCTTGAAACAGACGACGATGGGTTGGTGTATCCGATGATGGACGAAGTGCTCCTTCAATCACTTTCCCCTCGAAATCGACGACCATAATAGCCGCAGCCGTAAGCTGAGTGTAATCTACTCCACTCGGCTTGATGGCGAAAACACCACGGGCGTGATCAGCTACACTGACATTGCCGAATGTCAGGTCAATTAGCTTATACTTCGGCAAGAGCAGATTCGCTTCGTAACATTCGGCTTTGAGCTCGAGATAACTCATGAAACCGCTAATTCCTGGTTGATAAGAGGCCGTTCCGAAAAACGTTTTCGCCATGGTACGGCACCGTCTCTGGCAAGGGCGTGAAAACTTGAGCCACGCCCAGCAGCTTAAAAGCATCATAGAGAACAGCGCCGCAATGCGCGAACGCTACGGCCGCGTGATGGTGGAAGCGTCCAAGCAGAACATGCCGATAGAATCGGCTAAATCCAGGTAAATACGCCGTTCCTGTACAACCAAATGTCTTTGGATCAAGATCGAGGAAAAACCCTTCCATTACGTAGGCCTGAAGTTGATCGCCTAAACCATGTACCTGAACAACGGTGATCGGTGATGCATTGAACTGGCCTTCGATTGTTCCCCGCGTAATATCCGGAGGACTGTTCGGTTCCATCATTCGTTTCATGATTACTTGGAACTTCATTTCCGGATTCTTGAGGAGCTTAGTGGAAGCGTTGCCACAATGAAACATCCCGACCATATCTTTGATTGGGTAGTCTTTGAGGGTCTCATGTAGGTCTTTCGGAATGCTGTGATTGATATCGAGAATGCCGACAGTTTGGCCGGAAGCGTACTGTCCGAGAAGCTCGGCCACTAAGGAATAGCAATCGTTCTCACAGGCAATCGGAAATCCTCTTTGCGCCATCCGGCCATTGATGAAGCATGGCACATGACGAAGACTGAGCTCCTGCTCAGACCAGCACTGGGTCGCCGCTCCCGACAATTTGAGCTGATCGCGAAAATTTCGGATCGCCGTTTCGTAAATGGATAGTCGGGAGCCGAATTCCTGATCGGGAATGCTCGGCACTTCCTTTTTCATATCCACCTGGATTGCGGTGATGTCCTCTCCCTTTTCTCGGATTCGCCGGATCTCGTTCTGCAAATCAAACAATCCAAGCTCTTCTACTTCAATTCCGATCGAGTTGACCGAAGCGATGTTGTAGTTGCACGTCTCAAAGTCCCGCGGGCGTGGCCCGAATAGCCCAACCGTGGCATTCCGAGCGCCTTTGACTACCTTCACTACGTTGATGAAATGCTCGATTTCTTTAACTGCCTCTTCCGCGCTAACCACCGGCAACTCCGGCAAATGCACGCGGCTAGCTAGTCCACGTTTGTTCATCGCCAAGGCGGCCGAAAGCAACCCACATAGAGCGTCACCCCGTTTCTCGAGAAGGCTTGCGCCGGATTCCTCAGCGGCAGCAATTACCATTACCGGTTTGTCCAATTGTTTGACGAAGTATGCGTCTTCAATCTCTGGAGAAAAGTTGCCCAAGAAATAAACGACGGCGTCGCATCCAGTCTGTTTAACTTGGCAGGCGGCTTCTAGGGCGTGATCTTTGGTTTCGATAATTCGGCAATCCCCCGGGGGTACGAACAGATCGATTCCAGCCTGCCGGCTGAGGTCCAGGATGCGGTTAGTCCGTTCATCGGAGAGACTACGGGGAAAACAATTTCTGGAGGCAGATATCAGAGCGAGCTTGATTGGCGGCGAATAGGTTCCGAGCGGAAGAAACATGAGAGGTGAGAGAGGTGATTGGTGATTGGTGGCTTGACTAAATAGCAGCGTCAGATTCATCGCTGATCTCATCGGACCAGATCAGTGGTTCTTCCATCGTCGTTCCACGATGGCTCGTGCCAGACGCGTACTTACAAAAGTCCGATGCGCGGTCGCTCATCCTCGCGAGCAGTTCGGCAATCGCACGCCAATCGGCATCCGTTTTCTCAAATTGGGCGGAGTTGATGTAACCGCAATCAAACGCATCATCGAGCCACGACTGGGTCTCGCTCGCCTCACCAAGCGCCTCGTCAATTTTGTTTATGAGAACTGCTTTGTAACGTCGCCGAGCCCACTCCTCCGAGATCATTGCCTTAGTCGAGCGCGAGGAGCGGCGGATCTGATCGGTCAGTGAATATCGTTCCTCATGGGGAAAACTCTTGCTCGCTTCAAAAATCTCGCCGGCTGCGTTTCTCGCGAGTTGGATCAAATCGCGGATTGATTTTGCTGCACTCATGGACTAATCACCAATCACTCCTGTGGTGTTGCCTTGTCGCGTCGCTCTAAAGCCATTCTTTATCATGATTCGCCACGGCTCTGCTCCTCGCGGATCCGAATCAGGTCCTTCATTACGGTAGAAAGGTCGGCCCGGTGGTTTACGCCGCCGAAGGCATCGTGGAGTTTTTGGTAAAGCAAAAAGAGTTGATCGTAAATTTGCTGATTTTCCGACACAGGATCGTATTGAATCGGCTTAAGCGAAGTCATTGCTTTTTGTGCAGTAGAAAAATCCGCATGCCCACCCTTTTCGGGCCCGGCTAATACCGCTGCGGAAATTGCCGATCCGAGCGCACAGGTCTGTTCCGATCCAGCGACGTACATCGTACAGCCGGTCACGTCGGCATAGATTTGCATTAGCAACGCATTCTTTTCGGCAACACCGCCACAACAGACAACCTTTTCAATCGGCACACCATATTCCCGAATCCGTTCAATGATCATGCGGGCGCCGAAAGCGGTGGCTTCGATAAGTGCGCGATAAATTTCCGCGCGCGTCGTGTGAAGGGTTTGCCCGACGATTAATCCACCCAGACGAGGATCCACCAGAATGGTCCGGTTCCCATTATTCCAATCCAGTGCGAGCAAACCGCTCTGTCCCGGCTTTTGCGCGGCGGCATCGGCGGTGAGAATGGCGTGCAACTTCGCATCGCCCTCGCAGACCACTTCGACCCACCAATTGAAAATATCGCCGACGGCTGATTGTCCCGCCTCTATACCGTAGTAGCCAGGCAAGATGGCGCCTTTCACGATGCCGCAGATGCCCGGGATATCCTTGACCTGCTTATCAAATTTCACGACACAGCAATCGCAGGTCGAAGTACCAATCGCCTTGACCAGTACCCCCTCCTCGACGCCACTGGCAATCGCTCCGTAGTGGACATCAAACTCACCAATAGCAATCGGAATACCTTCGACCAATTCGAGCTTTTCCGCCCATTCGCTACTGAGATTGCCCGCTGCGGTAGTGGCATCGCACGCTTTTTCATAGAGGCGATCTCGAAGATCCGCCAGCTTCGGATCGAGCAAAGTCAAAAACTCCTTATCCGGAAGCCCGCCCCAATCATCTGCATATAAAGCTTTGTGACCCGCGGCGCACACGCCTCGCTTGGTTTTGAGTGGATCGTTTACTCCCGCGAGTACCGATGGAATGAAGTCGGCCAACTCCACCCAACTATAAGCGGCGTCAAACACTTCAGGAGATGATTTGAGGCAATGCCAGATCTTGCTCCAGAACCATTCCGACGAATAGGTGTTTCCGCATTTGGCGATAAACTGCGGCCGATGTTTAGCGGCTAGCTCGGTTATTCGAGCCGCTTCTGCATAGCTGGTGTGATCCTTCCAAAGCCAGCATTGTGCGCTGAGATTATCTTTCAGTTCAGGTGCCATCCCAATCGGAACGTTTTGCAGATCGACTGGCAGCGGGCTCGACCCGGTGGTGTCAACGCCGATCCCGATCACTTCGTTGCGGCTGAATCCAACTACCGTTGACGCTGCTGCCAGCGCACCTTGTACCGACCTTTGTAACCCATAGAAGTAATCCCCGGGATGTTGTCTAGCTAAATTGGGATCACGAGGATCCAGCAGAACGCCGCGTTTTCCACTGGGATAGTCGATGACCCGGCTGCCGATTTCTCGACCGTTTGAACAATCCACCACGACAGCTCGAACAGAATTTGTGCCGAAGTCGATTCCGAGCGTGAATGCCATATTTTTCAGGTATCTAAATTAATCTTGAAGCATGCTGATGGGCGAATAGCAAATCCAGTTTTGCGGAACCACGAACCAGCAAGACTTCTTCGGGGGTATCAATGATCCGGCCTGGCGACCGGACTCTTTTTGATATACTGGGGCCAAGTAGGTGGTCAATTATGAACGAAAAGCCGCCCGGAAAATCTAAAACCAAAGACTCGATGCTTTGCCGGCTTTGTGCTTATTGTACGGAAACCAGCGACCAGGGCGGAAAAGGGCTAAATCCTGCTTCCTTCCGGGCGCATCACGCGCTTGGTTTGCTTACCGAAAATCATCATCATGGATAAGCCGATTGGAAGCTTCGGAAAACAAGTCATCGGATTCTACGGTTTTCTGGGCGCGATAAATCTTGCTGGCTGGGCATGGGCGTTCATCGCTTTTCGAGATAATCCGGTTTTGCTGGGAACAGCTCTGATCGCTTATACCTTTGGACTCCGCCATGCCGCGGACGCTGATCATATTGCCGCTATTGATAACGTGACGAGAAAGCTTATGCAGGAAGGTAAGCGGCCGATCGCGCTTGGGTTCTATTTTTCTCTCGGACATTCAACTGTTGTTCTGCTGGCTTCGTTGGTGGTTTACCTCACTGCGTCCGCTCTCCAGAGTCGGTTCAGCGCCTTCAAAGAGATCGGCAGCGTCGTTGGCACGTCGGTATCAGCGATTTTTCTTTTTGGAATTGCGCTGGTGAACGTGTTCATTCTCGGTAACGTCTACCGAACGTTTCAAAAAGTGCGCGATGGCGGGAGTTATGATCACCAAGATGTAGAGGCATTGGTCGGTCAAGGAGGAGGATTTGCCGCCCGCATATTTCGGCCGCTGTTCAAGCTTCCTTCCCGGAGCTGGCATATGTATCCGGTCGGCTTTCTGTTTGGACTGGGATTTGATACGGCCACCGAGGTGGCGATTCTTGGCTTGTCCGCCGCAGCAGCATCAAAGGGGCTTTCGATCGGGTCGATGATGGTGTTTCCGGTTCTATTTACCGCGGGAATGACTCTGGTTGACACGACCGATGGCATTTTAATGATCGGCGCCTACGGCTGGGCGTTCGTTAAGCCGATTCGAAAACTGTACTATAATATGGCCCTGACTCTCTTATCGGTTGTGATGGCTCTAGCGATCGGCGGTGTCGAGATAATTGGCTTGGTTCGAGAGAAGCTTCAGCTTAATGGCGGCGCGTGGGATTTTATCGGCCGCCTAAACGACAACTTCGGGAATGTTGGCTTTGTCGTTATCGGTTTGTTTATCCTGAGTTGGATTGGATCGATGGTGTTGTATCGCTGGAAAGGCTTTGATCGCCTCGGCTAGCGGCCAGAAAACCGAGGGGGTAGGGGCTCATTATTCTAGGATACAACATCCAGAACTAGGAGCGAGAAATTAGGAGCTAGCCTGATGCTTCCTAGGTTCCCTCTTCAAGACGGACAAAATAGCGTCCAAAAGTTGCCTTGGGCTAAATGGTTTCGAGAGATGCGTCTCGAAACCAGTGGTTTCGGAGCGCTGACGATCCGGGTATTGTAGCAACGCGGTCATCGCGATAACGGGTACATTTCCTCCATTGCTAGAATCGAGAGATCGAATGTCGTTTAGCAGGTCAAATCCGTCACGCCCTGGCATGACGAGGTCACTCAGGACCAGATCCGGATGATGAGTTTTGACCGCTGCCAATCCTTCGAATCCGTCGGACGCCGAGATGACATTAGCGCCTTCCTGGCGCAGAAATGCGCCGATGAGAGCACGAGCATCAGCATGATCTTCGACTAGAACGATTGTCAGATTGTCTAAAGCACTAGGCGGCATAGAACCAACACCGGGGGCAATGAGGGCAATGAGTGTATTTAAGTTTCGATCCAATCGGCTCAGCTGGATCGGCGAACGCTCTAATTATATTGAGGATAATCAGCACTAGCTGAGATCTTGTCGCGGATAATATGCGCATGATAACTGCCCTTTAGGAGTGGTCTGACCGTAGACTCGTCTGTCGGCCAAAGTTCCGGGCAGATTGCATGAATCGGGTTTGGCGAAGAAAAATGAGGCCGGCGCACATGCACCGACCTCGAGGCATCCGTGCCGAAATGTCCGAATCATAGTTCGCGCCGAAGAAGGCAACCGGATCTAGGCATGTGAATCGCAGGAACCGGAGTCGTCCAATCGAGGGCTCATGGAAAAATTCCAAAGCCCGACTACTACGATTGTCACAACCAAGGCCATCCGGAAAAGCGTATCTCTTCTATATATGAAAGCGCTCGACTCATATACGGGAAATGAAGCCTGTCACTTAATTGGGCGAAGGGTAGTAGACGTCCGTGGGAAAAAAACCGGCTCCCTCGGGCGCGTTTGGCTGGATCCGAGCACCTACCATGTGGAATTTGCCGGTGTTCGTGGTGGTTGGTGGTTTCCGCGCACCTGCGTTGTACCCGCTCGGGATATCAGAATTGATGAAGAGAGCGACCTTATTCGGCTGGAGCACTCCCGTGCATTCATTAGCAAAGCTCCACATGCCAATCCCAAAGCCGAATTAGCGGAAATCGAAAAGGAGGAAATCGATGCCTATTACGGATATTTTGTGCCTCTTCGCCGAACCAGTGACATTAAAGAAATCCGTCCGGAAGATGCACTGAACGGACCAGGTTTACCTAGGCTGACGGCAACGGTTGACGAATTGTTACTACATGGCGAAGCCAACAGCGCAGAATCTAGAAGCTAGAATTTAAATCGAGAATCTGGAATGTTTGTAGGTCGGCGTTTCACCGACTTGGTGAGGTTCTTATGCTGAGGCGACTTCAGGAGACACAGCACATTATCCCCGGCTAGACCGGACGGCTCCGCTGTTTTCTAGATACTAAATTCCAGATTCTAGATTCTTTTCCCTGCTATACGGCCGGAGGTCTGCCGCGAAAGATGAGCGAGATAATAAACAAAATCAGAAAGATGACGAACAGAACGTGGGCAATCCACGCGGCTTCACCGGCAACACCGCTCAGTCCTAAAAGCTCTGCGATGACAGCGATGATAATGAATATAACTGTCCATTGTAGCATAATTCGGCTTCCTTTCTTACAGTTCGCGCCGCGCTAGAAAGCGGATCTCTCCCATTTCGGCCGGTCTTAGCTTCCGAATAGGTCCAGGAGCGGCGATGGTTAAAATATTGAGCCGCAGGAGTATGCGGTTAAGGTGGAGAGGAAGGAGCTCGAGTTGATGGCAGAATGGTGAGCGGCGCTTACGAATATGATGCGGTGGTGGTCGGCGCCGGACCAAATGGTTTGGCGGCAGCGATCAGAATCGCGCAACACGGCTTCTCTGTTCTGGTATTGGAACGGAATAAAGTCGTTGGCGGCGCCTGTCGAACCGAGGAACTGACCCTCCCAGGTTTTCAGCACGACGTCGGTTCGGCCGTTCATCCAATGGCTTTGGGTTCGCCCTTCCTTTCATCTCTTCCGCTTGAAAAATATGGTCTGGTCTGGTGCCAGCCCGAGATACCTTTGGCGCATCCGATCAATCGCACCGAGATCGCCACGCTGCGGCGATCAATCCTCGAAACCGGAAATACTTTAGGGAGAGATGCTAAAGTGTATCGAAAGTTGTTCGAACCAATTGTCGCACGCTGGCGGAGTTTACTGGAGGAGTTTCTCCGACCGATCATTCACTTCCCCCAACACCCTTTCCAAATGGCGGCGTTTGGAAGTCTGGCGCTGTCATCCGTCGACCATCTAATCCGAAATCGCTTTTCACGCGAGCCGGGAAAAGCGCTCTTGGCGGGTTTAGCTGCGCATTCTTTTTTGCCACTCACTGATCCTGGCTCGTCAGCGTTCGCCCTTATTTTAGGAATGCTGGGCCATGCCGTCGGCTGGCCGTTTCCAATCGGTGGAGCTCAAGCAATTGTTCGGGCTTTGTCTGAGCATCTGCAGGCACTAGGGGGTAAAGTCGAGACGGACGTGTCGGTTATGACCTTGCGCCAGTTGCCGGAATCGCGAGTCGTTCTGTTTGATGTCACCCCGCGGCAACTTCTTAAAATCTTAGGTAACCTCCTTCCATCGGGCTATCGGCGAAACCTGGAACGATTCAAATACGGACCGGGCATCTTTAAAATTGATTACGCCCTGGATGGTCCGATTCCATGGTTGGATCCAGATTGCGAGAAGGCAGGGACAGTTCATCTGGGAGGGACATTCCGGGAGATCGCGCAAGCCGAGCATCAAGTTTCTCGAGGGAGACACGCAGAGCATCCGTTTCTTCTTCTGAGTCAACCGACGGTGGTCGATTTCACTCGGGCGCCATTAAACCGGCACGTGGCTTGGGTCTATGGCCACGTGCCCAATGGATCGTCATGGGATATGACGAAGCCATTTGAGAGGCAAATATGCCGGTTTGCTCCTGATTTCAAAGACCGCATTCTGGCCAGCCATATCACCGCTGCCGCCGAACTGGAAAACATCAACCCCAACCTGATCGGAGGAAGTATTACTGGCGGTGCCAACAACCTATGGCAACTGATTGCTCGACCGATCCTAAGTTCGGCACCTTATCGTACCCCGCTCAAAGGTGTTTACCTTTGCTCCTCTTCAACTCCCCCTGGAGGAGGAGTTCACGGAATGTGTGGCTTTCATGCGGCCAACGCCGCCCTCAGGGATCTGCAGCGGAATATTTCACGTTAAGGTAGGTCGACGGACGCTTGACAAGTGGATAGGGCTGGCGATTGCTATTTTTGTTCGCTTAGAAACGAACAATAGAACAAAATCCACTATGGAACTGCAACTGCAAAACAAAATGGCCCTAGTCACTGGCAGTACCGCCGGAATCGGCGAAAGCATCGCCAAAACGCTCGCCCAAGAAGGATGATTCAGGCATTCGTGCCGGATATGAAGAAAAATGCCTGGGGTAGAGTGATCAACATTTCCAGTGGCGTCGGTTTTCAACCGATGGCCGGAATGCCTGACTATGCCGCTACCAAATTCGCCAATATTCTGATCACGGCCAGTCTGGCCAAAGAAGTGGGCAGCTCCGGTGTTACTGTCAATACCGTCAGCCCAGGTCCCATCGTCACTCCCGGTGCGAAGGACCTTCTCCGCCAACTCGTCCAGCAGCAGGGTTGGGGAGATGACTGGGCTGAGATAGAGCGGAAGGCCTCATCAGGATTTGTGCACACTACATTGCAACGTTTCGGCCGACCGGAAGACATCGCAGCTGCTGTTGTTTTCCTGTCCAGCCCGTTAGCGTCCTACATCCATGGCGCTAATCTCCGTGTGGACGGCGGTTACGGGGTGGCTGTTAATTAACGCCGAGAACGCCGGGAATGGTGAGGAAGGTATGGTCGCCGCTACCAATCACAAATCACTAGTCACCAATCACCTCTCGCTCTCGTGCTTCCCCGAGTTCCCGCCGTCAATCACCAACGGCTGATACAAATTCTTCAATCGTAAGAAGTGGACTTCGAAGAATTCATATGAGACCAAGGCCAACAGGGTCGTACCGATGATAGATATTGCAAACAGCGCAATGCTCTCCAGATCGATTCCAGCCTTTCCTGAGATCGGCAGCTTCATCAGCTTTTGTACAGGAAGATGGAAGAGATACATACCGTAGGAGATCCGTCCTAACCGTTGGACAGCTGCGTTTCCGAAAAATGGGAGATCTTTGGTCATCAATATCCCAATCAGAAAAGCCGAAGTGAGGTCAATCAAACTGTATCCCCAAACCGAAGAATGAAAGTCAGGCAGATTGATGGGATATCCCAAAGAAGCTGACGGAATGGGCGACCCTTGCAGATGAGAGATGAGAGTAAGGCTGAGGCCCGCAAGCAGCGTGATACCGGCAAGTGCTATAAATTTCTGACCAAATCGAGAGCGAAAGCCCGGAATTCCCACTGATACTGCAGCTCCCGCCGCGAATGCGTCGAGATGAGAAAGCGGCGAATTGTAGATTGCGTTACCGATAGCTTCAGGATCTGAATAAACCGCTGAGGTTTGCAGCTCGGTCAGGAACCGGAGCAGTGGCGCCGTCGCCAGCAGAAGATAAATCAGGATCGGTAACCGCTCGCGGCTGGTGAAATAGATGAGCAGGGGCCAAAGTAGATAGAACTGCATCTCGACCCCGAGACTCCAGAGATGAGTGTACGCCTGGTCATTGTTAAACCATGGCAGGAGCCGCGCGATGTTCAGCGTCAACGTCGATAGGAAGGGAATAACTTGAGGCAATGATGACGGTTGCCGAGTCAACCAAAACACACCGGCCAGGACGAAGACATAACCAAAATAGGCCGGAAAAATGCGGAGTGCTCTTCGCCACTGAAAGACCAGGAAGAAATTCCTGGCATCATATTTCTCTTTGGCCCGCGTCAGGATGCCGGTCATCAAGAATCCTGAAAGCACGAAAAAAGTCTGCACGCCGATCCAGCCAAACTGCAAGATGCCCTGCCAATGAAAGCACATGACGCCGAAGACACAAAGGGCCCGTAGTCCATCCAGCCTTGGATTGTAATTCATCATGCTTGTGAAACTGCCCTTCCATGTAACTCCGGCCTCCTACCGGAACGGTTACAAGGACTTAGAGGTCCACTAAGGGTTTTGACGATGATGTAGCGGATTTATTTAGCCAAATATGAAGGGCGAGACTCGCGACTATGCGCAAGGTTCCCATCGAAAACGGCTTATTCTGGCCGGGTACGCCGTCCGAGAGCCGTTTCGCCCG
>WNFP01004148.1_pt1 | contig 12794 bp, 9 predicted proteins | sample 5400201 | NCBI WGS metagenome assembly WNFP01 (sample SAMN13153355, study PRJNA577476) | soil metagenome | isolation source: 115 cm saprolite under Madrone tree | place: USA:California | collected 2016-06-14
CCGGGGTCGTGAGCAAGAAGTTGCGGCCGTCGGCGATGACCGTCCGGACCCGGGGATCTTCGAGGACGCCGCCATGGAGCTGGCCGAAGAATCGCGAGGCCTCGACCACCGCGGGCTCGATCTCGACCACGTCGAGCCGCTCGATCGGGTAGCGGGCGACTGCCCCGGCCGTGATGCCGCTGCCCAGTCCTATCACCAGCACCCGCTTCGGGTCCGCGTGGAGCAGCAGGGGGAGATGGCCGGACATGAGCTGGGTCGGCATGTCTCCCGCGGTCCCGGCGTCGAGCTTGCCGTTGACGCGCAGGAAGAGGTGCTCGCCGGTCTGGCTGACGGCGACGGTGGCCGAGAGTCCGTCGCGATAGTAGACGATCCGCTGGCCCCGCAAGAGGGATGCTAAAGCCTGGCCGCGGGAGGCGTTGACGTAAAAGCGCGCATAGATGGCGGCGCCGCTCGACATGACCCGCTGGTCCCAGTGCGGCAGGAAGAGCACGGCGGCCGCCGCCACGAGACAGGCGGCGGTGGCCGGCCATCGCCACCGTGGCATCGCGCGGGCGCTCGCGGCGAACAGCGCCGATGCCAGCACGAGATTGACGGCGGCGCCGGTCTCGAGCATGGCCTGGGTGCCGAGCACCGGCATGAGGACGAAGCCGGCTACGATGCTCCCGACGATGGCTCCCACGGTGTTGGCTCCGTAGAGGCGCCCGACTTGCCGCCCGATGTCCCTCCGGGTCCGCGCGACCACGGCCACGGCGCAGGGGAATGTCGCGCCGATGAGAAGAGACGAGAAGAGGAGGGCGCCCGCGCTGATGGCGAATTGCGCGAGCTGGACGAATTCGGGAGCGGCCGACCACCGCAGGGCGACGAGGAACATCTCGGGAGCCCGTTCGAACAGGAGAATGGTCGCGCCGGTCGCCACTCCGATCCCGGCCTGAAGGAGCGCGAAGGCCGCGGGGGAGATCTTTCGCTCCGGAGGCAGTCGTGAGTAGAGCGCGCTGCCCCCCGCGATGCCGACCAGGAAGGCCAGGAGCATCGAGGTGAATGCATAGGTCGAGCTGCCTATGGCGAGCGCGAGTGCTCGGGTCCACCCGACCTCGTAGAGCATTGACACCGCGCCGGAGACGGCGAGCGCCACGGTGGTCAGTGCGGCGACCGGCGTCGGCTCGATCCTGCTCTCCGCGCCCGTCACGCCGGCACCGGGCCCGTCCGGGGGCGCCTCTTCAAGTGGTGAGGCAGCGACGGGCGGGACGGCGAGGCGGCCGGCGCGTCGCGAAGCGAGCCGGCTGTATGTGAGGGCGATAGCCCCGGCCACGATGTTCCCCGAGGCCGCCAGCATCGTGGTGGCACGGTTGCCCAACGCCGGCAGCAGGACATAGCCCGCGAGCGCGACGCCCAGTACCGCGCCGAAGGTGTTGATGGCGTACAGCGCTCCGACGTCGCGCCGCGCCCCGCCGCCGTCGCCGACGAGGGCCTGGCTGAGCAGGGGCAGCGTCGCCCCCATGAGCGTGGTTGGAACGACGAGCAGCGCAAAGACCAGCACGAATTCTACGAGCAGGAGACCCTGGTAGTGCAGGCCGAGGACGCTCGAGAGACCCACCCAGAGGGGCGCCGCGCGGTCGAGCGCGACGGGAAGGAGGGCGCAGCAGATGCCGATACCGACCTCGAGCCACCCGTAGATGGCAATGAGGCTCCTGAGCCTCGGCATCGCGCGCGCAGCCAGCAGAGAGCCCAGAGCAAGTCCGCCCATGAACGCCGCCAGGACGGTCGTCGTCGCGTATACCGTGTGGCCGAACACGAGGCCGAGGAGGCGAAGCCACACTACCTGGTAGACGAGCCCGGTGGCGCCCGAGAGAAAGAAGCAGAGAACGATGATGCCGGCTCCGGACGCAACCTTGTGGCCATCAGTGCGCATGCGGCCACTATAGCGTAGGCGAGCCGGGCGCTTCGGCGGGGCCCGGTGGCCCGGGGAAGCCCCAGTCACTGCTATGGTGCTGGCACGGACCTTGTAACAATCTAATTCTGGAAGGAATAATGGCGGTCAACACGGGCTCAGGATTGCCCAATGCCATTGACGGAGGCAGGGGAATCCGGTTAGTCTCCGGTGCGGCCAATTGGTTGGTGTATAAGGCCTTTCCGGATATTCTCGATACTCGGGTTCAAGGGGCAAACGACCCAACGGAGAGGTGCCGGCGAGTGGCTTCGATCACTACCAAAATTGAGAGGGTCACTGCCGCTTTTTGTAGGATGGTCCGGATGGCGCGCGGAGCCCGCATCCTCGCGTCCACGGCCGGCTTCACCCTCCTCGAAGCGATAGTCGCGGCATTGGTCGTCGGGATCGCCGGGATGGGGGTCCTGCTGATGTTCTCCACCGGCCAGACCTTCGTCCAGGCGAGCGGCACGGAGCGGATCGCGGCGCAGCTCGCGCAGCAGCGGATCGAACAGGTGCGAGCGACGGGCTACGGGACGAAGTTCCCCCCTGATCCCCGCGCGGAAACGAGCTGGACCGCGGTTCCAGGCAATCCTGGGTACGAGCGGATGACGATCATCACGGATGTCTGCTCCACCAATTTCAACATCACCTGGAACGATGGGGGTTGCCTCCCGGCGACCACCGAGGCGCAGACCAGGATCGTGGTCGTGACCGTGCGCGCCTTGAACAACAACGCCCCCCTGACCGACCCGCGGACCACCCCTGCCGTGATGCAGACGGTGCTGGTGCGGCGGTGAGGTTGTTCCGAATGGGCCGGCGCGCGCTCGGCAATGCCAGGGGCTTCAGCATGGTAGAAATGCTGATCACGTCGCTCATCTCCGTGATCGTCCTGAGCGCCGCCGGCTCCCTGTATCTGACCAGCAAGAAGGCCTTCGACTACGGCTCGAGCCAGGCCTATGTCCAGCGCCAGGGCACCCTGATCCAGGAGCAGATCGCGCGCTGGGCCAAGAATTCCGTGACGGTGCAACGGGTGCTCTGCGGGGGCAACACGACCGCCGGTCGCTCGCTGGCCATCGCGGACGCCAACGGGACGATACGCTGCATCTACCAGAGCCCCGAGGCGGACGATACCGACGCCGATCTCTTCGTGTGCCAGGTCATCAGCTGGAACGCGGCGTGCACCGGCGGCACGAATTACAACATGCTCAACGTGACGCCCAGTGAGGTGTCGGTCGGGCTCGGGGCGCCCTTGCGGGTACGGAACACGACGTTCACTGCCGTGACGTGCATCGATCCCGGCCCATGCGGGTCGGGCGCCGTCGCGCTGTCCGTCACGAGCAGCCTCGTGGCCGTGAGCTTCGATCTCACGGACAATACGATCCCGAATCCGCAGCTGGGGACCTACGTCGGCATGCGGTTCGGCTTCGGCATCACCTCGAGGAACTGAGGAGCCGTCATGATCCGAATGGGGTGGCCGCTCAGAGACCAGCGCGGCAGCGCCTTGCTGATCTCCATGGTGCTGATCGTGGTCATCACCATCCTGGGCCTGGCGCTGTTCGAGCTGGGCCAGATCGAGGGCCAGCACTCCGGGGCGAGCCTCGGTGACGCCCGGGCCTTCGAGGTGGCGCAGGCAGGGATGGAGCGGGCCATCCGCGAGCTGAGCAACGCATTCCTCGCCGATCCTTATGGCAGCGAGAGCTGGGTGGACGGCCCGAACCGGCCGACCTGCGCGGGCGCCTGCGACCCCGCCGTGTACCGTGCGATGAACCTCGCGAACAACACGCTGCCCGCCAGCGGCACGGATCCCGGGGGCACCTTCACCGTCGAGCTCAAGCAGGTGACCGTGGCGGAGGCGAACAACCCCGTCTCCCAGGGGGCGACGTACACGTATCCCTACGGTCAGTCCTGCATCCCGTCGACCCCCGTCAACCCGACGGTCTGCGCCAACCTGATGTTCGTCCGGAGCACCGGGACGGTGGTGGGCCCTCCCGGCTACACGGCCACCCGCACAGTCCAGGCGCTGGTCAAGGCCTACAGCACGTCGTACTTCGCGGGCGGTCTGACTGCCGAGAAGGGCGGCGGCAGCGATCCCGCCATCGACGGCCGCGTGCTCATCGCGGGCTCGGTCAACATCCTCGGCACCACCAGTATCTCCCCAGCATTCCAGATCAGCGGCGGCGCCACCATGGGCATGAGGAACAACTGGGCCGACCTCTGGCCCGACACCGACCTCACCGGGCTGCGCACGCTGGCTCGGCTCACGCCCCGGCAGGCCATTTGCCCGACGGGCGCCGACTGCACCGGCAACACCAATCTCGTCGAATCGCTCGACGCCGAGCTCAAGGTCTACGGCAATGTGTCGAACACCATGGTCCAGCTCAATGCCGACCTCGGCATCAACGCCATTCGAACGGCCGCTGCCTACGGTGATGCGACCATCAATCCCCCCAACTTCCTCGCCGGGAACCGATTCGGCAAGGGACGGATCGACGGTGTGTATGTCGGTAACGGCTGCTCGATGCCGTGCACGACCAACGCGTTCAGCTTTGGCGGGGGCTCGATCTACGTCGACACGAACAACTACACCAAGCCGTACCCGTACCGGCCGCCGAAGCTGCCGATCAACAGCCAGATAAACGTTCCGGTCGTATATCCCACGACAAACGACACCACCACCATCAACGGGACGCCCTATGTCTGGTGGTCGGAATTCATGGTCACCATGACCAACTCGGCCTTGAACCCGCTCCTATTGGGCGCTCCAGCCGCTCAGCCCTTGGGGCCCCCTCCGGTCGTACTGACCGACGCGCGCCTGAATAGCGTCAACGCGAACGGCGGCTACTGCGGGCCGACCTACGCGTCAGGAAACTTCGGCGTAAGCGCGTTCGGGGGCGGGGGTCTCAACGAAGGATTCCCGGGTAACCCGGCGTACGGCTTCTGCCACACGTTCAAGTTCGTGAACAAAGCCGGCGCGGTGACTGTCGGTGAGATCTGCTGGCGCCGGAACGTCAACACACCCTCCAACTGGACGCCCGAGGGCGGCGCGAACCTGCCGTTTAACTATCAGCTCGCGCCGACGCTCGAGTTCGGCTCTCCTTCGTGCTCCGCCCCAACCGATCCGTCGAACCCATTGCTGATCCATCATCAAAACACGTGGCGAATAGCCTACACCATCAATCCGCCAACTGACTTCCAGTACCGCGGGTCGGCGATCATCTTCACCGGCAACGGCCACATCTACATCGAGAACACGCTTCAGAGCACCTGCGCGGCCGCTCCGTGCGCGGGCGAGCGCTTCCCCGAGAACAACCTGCTGATCCTGATCAACAGGCAGGCGCAGGACGTGGACATCGCCAACAACAATGGCGGGCAGCCGGTGAACCGCTTCATGGGGTACGTGTTCACCGAGGGCGGGATCAAGAACCAATTCATCACGAACCTGATCGGATCCCTCCGGGCCCAGCAGTTCTGCTTCAACCAATCGAACGGCACCAGTGGCTGCGGCGGAGTCAGCGGCCCAGGCGGAAACCCGCGTTTCTACCAGGCCAGCTTCCCGGATCCCCGCAAGATCCCCGCTGAGTTGCCCGCCTCATCGGGCGCCTCGGGGGACCGGTGGCTCGTCAATATCGTGCCCCGGTTCTGGATGGAGTGCCGCCGTGGTCCCGGGGACACCCTCCCGACGACGCCGACCGGGACCTGCCAATACCAGTAACCGCAAGTTTTCTCTGGGGAATCCTGCCGCCTTACTGTTATAGTCAGCTTCCTTTACATGCATCACCGGAGATGATCGGTTCGGCCGCCACCCTGGGGCGCCGACCTGCCGAGAACACAAGGGGTCCATGATCAAGAGTTTCCTCCGCCGGCGACGGGTCGTGGGTCTCGACATCGGATCCGGCTCGGTCAAGGCCCTGGCGCTGGAAGGTCGAGGCAATGACCTCGTGATCACGGGTCTCGGGTCCGCGCCGGTGGCGGCCGAGACGCAGGTGCAGCAGGTCAGCCAGGCGATTCACCTCGCGCTGGCCGACGCCGGCGCCAACGGCGAGCCCGTCGTGGCCTCCGTCGGAGGTCCCGAGGTCGTGATTCGCCAGGTGACGCTGCCGCCGCTGCCGTCAGCCCGGATCATCCCCGCCCTCGAGATGCAGTACCGCGATCTCGGCCTCCATCCTCCCGACGAGTCCGTCCTCGACGCCCAGATCCTTCGCTCGGCCAAGGACAAGAGCACCAACGAGATCCTCTCGGTCAGCGTGCCGCGCCTCCTCGTGGACGAGCGGACGCAGCTGCTCAAGCAGGCGTCCGTCAACGTCCAGGTGCTCGACATCGAGCCGCTGGCCATCCTGAACGGCGCCCTGCATCTCACGGGCATGGAGACGGGCGAGCTTCTCGTGGTCGTCAACATCGGCCGGCAGAACTCGGTGCTGTGTCTCTTCAGCGAGCAGGGTCCCGTCGTCGCGCGCTATCTCGAGGTCGGCGCCGAAGCCTTCACGGAGCAGATCCGCGTGGCCTTCCAGCTCTCGCCCTATTCGACCGAGAGCTTCACGCGGACGATCGCGCCGGCCGAGGCGCCCAAGGCAGAGACGGCGTGCCGGGAAGTGGTCGAGCGGATGGCTGAAGACATCCGCCTGTCACTGACCTTCTACCGCACGGAGTACGATCGCGAGAGCCTGCCCCGCTACGCGCTGGCCGGCTGGGCGGATATCCCGTACATCGGCCGCTGGCTGGCCGATCGCCTGGGACTCTCCGCCCCCTTCGAGGTCATGGATCCGCTCCAGGCCATCGAGGTGCGCGCGGCGCAGATCGGGGACGTGCCGCGCCCTGCGGGCTCGCAGTTCCTGCAGGCCTTTGGGCTCGCGCTCCGGGGACTATGAGCGGACGCTTCTCGGTCGATCTCCTCCACCCCGGTCACGTCGCCGACACATGGCAGGACTGGTTCATCGGCCCGCAGGGTCGCCGCCGGCTGATCATCGCGGCCGGGATTTCCGCGGGGGTGCTCCTGCTTGTCGTGATCGCCCTCATTCTGCCGGTGCGTCTCCGGCTGACCCAGGATGTGGGGGCGATTCCCAAGCTGCGTGCCGACCTCGCCGCGCGCGACGGCGATTTGACCGACCTGCGCCAGGCCATCCAGGCCCTGAGCGTCGAGGCCAAGCGGCAAGTGCGCTGGGCGGAGGTGCTCAACGCCTTCCGTCAGCAGATCCCCGCGACTCTCAAGCTCCAGAAAGTCGAGTCGGGCGGGTCGGCGATCCCGCAGGTGGCCCCGGCCCCAGGCCAGCCGGGGCAGCCTCAGCCGCCGCCGGGTTCGGCTGCGGCGGGCGAGCTGCGCATCGAGGCCCTGACGCCGCTTCGGCCCGGGCCGCCGCCGCTGCTGGAGATCGCGCAGTTCATGGGCGGACTTCTCAAGGACCCGTCCGTCGCCAGGCGGTTTCAGCTCAAGAGCTGGGAGATCAAGCAACCGGGCGGAGGGGGCGCCGCTGCCGGCGAGGGCGCGCAGCTTCAGATCGTCATCGTGCTGGCGGAGAAGCCCCGGTGAGGGAGCGCGAGCTCGCGATCTTCTGGGTCGTCCTCATCGTGATCTTCGTCGGTGGCCTCATCGGGCTCGTGCAGTATTCGCGATCGCTCAGGAGCAGCGGGGCCCAGGCCGCCGCGGAAGTGGCGACTCTCAGGGCGGCCATCGAGCAGAAGCAAAAGGAGATCCTCGCCGAGATGAAGAGCAATTCCACCACGCTCCAGGAAATGAGCTGGACGGGGACGACGGGCGACCCGGTGGCCTTTCTCTCCCGGGTGGCCGAGCTGACGCAGGGCTCCCGGCTCAAGGTGCTGGCAGTGGGCCCCCTCGAGCAGCAGGCCACGCCCCAGTTCAGCAAGTCCTGGCACGCGCTGATCGTGCAGGGGCCCTTCCGGGATCTCGTGGGAATGGCCGCCCGCGTCGAGAACGAGCGGGGCACGCTCGACAACGTCGTCATCGAGGCGCAGCCCGCGCAGGCCCCCGCGGCGTCCGGGCCCGGGCAGGCGCCGCAGGCCCGAGTCGCTCCCGAGGTCCAGGCGCGCTTTCGAGTGACGGCCCTCCAGCTGACCCAACAGGCGCGGAAGATCATCGAGGACGCCGCCAAGGCCAGCGGTGTGACACCGCAGCCGCCGATATCGTCGACGGCGCTGTCACTGCCCGTGCCCACACCGGGCTCCGAAACCCGTGACCCGTTCGTCTTTGCCGCGCCCGTGGATCGGCCCCGTCAGGCGGAAGGCAGCGTCCCGCGCACCGCCTTCGATCTGCAGGGCATCGTGGGCTTCCCCGGTGGTCATCTCGCGATACTGAACAATCAGATCGTCAAGCCGGGGGAGAAGATTACCGGGTATACCGTCGAGCACATCACCGATACGGCCGTGCTGCTCCGTCAGCCCGACGGAACGCCGCGCAAGCTGTCGCTCCCGGAGATCGGCTCGGTGATCAGCAAGAAGCCCGCACCCGCCAAACCGGCCGAGCCGAGTCCCTCTGGGCCGGCGCCTGCGCCACCCCCACCCGCCCCCGACGGCCCGTCAGGGCCGAGGAGGTAAAGCGAACCATGCCTTCGTGGACACGAGTTGTCACGGCCGTCGCGGCGCTACCGCTGCTCTGGATCGGGACCGCGTCCGCGCAGCCGGGAACCACCGCGCGGAGTCTGGACTGCTACGAGCGCCTGCCCACGGACCCGGTCAACCTGTCTCTGCGGGACGCGAGCACGCAGAGCACCTTGCGGCTGCTTGCCCAGAACTACCGCGTCAACATGGTCGTCACGGACGACGTCACGGGCACCGTCACGCTGGACTTTTACCGGGCGCCCGTTCGCGACGTCTTTCAGGGCATCCTCGATGCCAACGGGCTCGTGTGCGTGAGGCAGGGCGAGCTCCTGCGCGTCAGCACGAGCGACCGCGTGGTCAAGGACGAGAAGGGCCGGGCGGACGCCCTGGTCAGTCGCGCGACGCGAGAGGCCGACGTTTCCCGGCGCATAGACGAGGCGCAGAAGCAGGCGGCGGATAGCGCCATCAAGCTCGCGGAGTCGCAGGTCGTCCAGAAGAACGCGGAGTTCCAGGCGAAGCGGGGCGACATCAAGCAGGAGATCATCCGGCTCAGGTATCAGGACCCGGGTGTTGTCGCCAAGTCCGTCGCTGCCATCGTGGGAATCGGGCCAAACGTCGTCATTCCGGCGTGCCGGTTCAAGAAGCCGGACGACAAGATCAACGTCGAGGCGCTCGATCCCGCGGGCGGCGGAGGAGCGAGCTCGGCGACCGAGGCGGAGAGGAGCGCCGTTAACCTCTCCCGCGCCGCAAGCGGCGGGACGATACAGTTGCAGCCCGCACCCACCCTAACTCCCGGGGTCACGGGCCCTCCCGGCGGCCTCGGGGCCCTGGCTCCTTTCTCTGGCTTGTTCGGGCCGCCGCCGCCGCCGCCGCCGCCCATCCCAGCTCCGCTCGAGGTCGGGAGCGGTGTCGGGGGCTTCTCGGCTGCTGAGAATTCTCCCACGGTCCGGACGGACTGCAACTCGAACAGCCTCATCCTGCGTCTCTATGACGAGCAGATGAAGCGTGTCAAGGAGGCCATCGAGAACCGGCTCGATCTGCTGCCGCCACAGGTGAAGATCGAGTCGCGGCTCGAGCTGCTTGACCGCACCGACCTCTTCGCGCTTGGGGTCCAGTGGGGCGGTGGCGGGCTGCTCGGCATCAACAACCGCACGGCCATCGTGGGGCGCGGCTTCACCTCCAGCCAGGCCAACGCTGGTCCCGCAGCGGGCATCGCCCCGGCCGGCTTCGGCTCGCCTGGGCCCAACCCCAACCTGCCCCTGACCAATGTCATCCCGGTGAACCCCGGGACGGGCCTCGGCATAACGGGGATCGCTGCCCTTCCCTCGGCGGGCAATATCGTCAACCTGCCCATTGCCAGCCTGCTCGAGGGCGCGGCGGCCTCCGGGGGCGGCGGCTTCGCCTTCGGCATCATCGGCAGCCGGATGGATCTCAACCTGGCCCTCGAAGCGCTGCGAGTCCAGAACCGGGCCCAGTCTCTGGCCCGTCCGGAAGTGGTCGTGGCCGAGAACCAGGCCGCGGGCGTCTCCATCGGCGAGGAAATTCCCTACGCCACCATCAGCTCCGCGGGCACGAACATCCAGTTCAAGAACGCGCTCCTGCAGCTCGCAGTCACCCCGATGGTCATCTGCAGGGACGAAGCCCTCGCCGGGACGCGATCCGGCGGCACCCACACGATCCGAATGCAAGTCCTCGTGGAGAACGCGACGCGCGGCGCCACGGTGGACCTCGGCTCCACGCTGGGTAGCCCGCCGGCCATCAACACCCAGAAGGCCCGGACCGAGGTGGCGATGTCCGAGGGACAGCGCCTCGTCATCGGCGGCATCACGCAGCTCAGCACGCGCGATCAGATACGCAAGGTGCCTCTCCTCGGCGACATCCCGGTCCTCGGCTGGCTGTTCAAGCAGAAGGGCGTGCAAGACCAGAAGCGCGAGCTGGTGGTCTTCCTGACCCCGACCGTGGTTTACCGTGAGGCGCCTCAACCGGCCCCGCGCTGCCCGCTTCCGGCCGCGGCCAAGGCCAACTGATCTTGCTGCTCATGCGGCCGCCCGGAAACCGCCGGAGGTAGCTGCCGATGTACGAGGCGTATTACAGCCTCGAGGACCCGCCGTTCGTCCTGACGCCGGACCCGCGCTTCCTGCTACGGTCCAAGGGCCACCACGAGATCCTCGCCACGCTCCTCTACGGCATCACGAGCCAGAAGGGGCTGATGGCGCTGGTGGGCGACGTCGGCACGGGCAAGACGACGCTCTGCCGGGCCCTCCTGCGCGAGCTGCCCGACAACGTGCAGAGCGCGCTCGTGCTCAACCCGCATCTGTCCGACGCGGATCTCATCGGGACGATCCTCGACGATCTCGGCGTCGAACGGCGAGGCACGACCAAGGGCGAGCTGATGGCGACACTCTCCCAGTACCTGCTCGCCGCCGGCAGCGAGGGCAAGACCGTGCTCGTCATCGTGGACGAGGCTCAGCAGATGAGCGTCGAGTCCCTCGAGCAGATTCGCATCCTGTCCAACCTCGAGACGGCCACGCGGAAGCTCCTCCAGATCCTCCTCGTCGGCCAGCCCGAGCTGGAGGAAAAGCTCAAGCTCAACGAGCTGCGCCAGCTCGACCAGCGGATCGGCATCCGCTCCTACCTCCAGCCCCTGCCGCGCAAGGAGACGTACCGGTACGTCGAGCACCGCCTCCGCGTGGCGGGCCTGTCGGGCGCGGTGCCGTTCACGCGCGGCGCACTCGCGAAGATCTACAAGTACAGCCGGGGCATCCCGCGGGTGATCAACCTCGTCTGCGACCGGGCGCTCATGGCGGGTTTCAGCAACCGCGTGCGCGAGATCACCCCGACCCTGGTGACCAGCGCCGTGCGGAACCTCGAGGGCGGCCGCCGGGGACGCAATCGCTATGTCCGGATGTGGTCACCGGCTGGTGGAACGCGGCGCACCGCGCTGCTCGTCGGCGCGGTCGGCGCGCTCGTGCTCGCGGGCGCCGCCGCCGCGTACTGGGGAGCCGCTTTGAACCCGGGCGGCCTCCGCGCCGGCGTTCACGCCAAGCCCCCGCAGGTCGCCGCGGTCTCCTCTTCAGCGCTGTCCCCCGCGGCGCCGACTCCCGTTCCTGCGCCGTCGACGGCGCAACCGTCCGTCCCCCCGACGCCGCCAGCGGTCGCCTCGGTCGCCGCGCCGAGCGGCAGCTCATGACGCGTCTTCTCGCTCTCTGGGGCGTCCAGGACGCGGCGCCGGATCGAGCCGTGCCACCGTGGCCGGCGAACCCTGACGGCAGCCTCGACATCGCGGGCGTGGCCACGCGCTATCAGCTCTCGGCCACGTTCTTGCCCGCGACGACGCTCTCCGATCTCCGCGCCATCGGGTTGCCGGCCCTCGTCGAGCTGTCCGACGCGGCGGCCGGGCGGCCCTATCTGCTGCGCTGGATCGGCGGTGAGACGGCGACGCTCGTAGCCCCCTCGGGCGAGGAGGCGCGTTTCGCCCTCGACTCGCTCGATCCGGCCTGGACGCGCTCCGCGTGGGTAGTCTGGCGCAACGTGGACCAGCTCCCACTCGACCCCTGGCGGGACCTGACGCCGACCGTGCTCACGACCATAGGCCTCCGGCTCCAGAAGCTCGGCTACCTGAACCCGCCGGTGCCGCCGAGTTACGACGGCCGCTTCCAGGTGGCCGTGCGCCGTTTCCAGCGGGCGGTCGGTGGGTTGCAGGAGGACGGTATTATCGGGCCGCGGACGGCCATCGCGCTATCTCGCGTGGTCGGCGGGCGATTCAACCCGACCATCGTCGAAGGCGGTGCCCAGTGAGCCGCCTGGCCGACATCCTGATGCGCATGGACGACAAGCGGCTGCGCCGGCCGGGACTGGGTGGTATCCCAAGGCTGGGCGAAGGCGCCGAGCCCCGTCGGCAATGGCGTATCGCTGGGACTTTGGTTATTCTGGTCGTGATGGGTGCCCTAGCGGTCACAGTCATGCTCCGTCCCCACATCCCCGCGATGCCCTTGGCCCGCCCGGCGGGCCCGCCGATCCCGGCCCGTGTGGCGGCCCTACCCGAGCCCGTGCCTTCAGCGGTGTCCGCCCGCGACCGCATAGCGGCCCTGATGCGGACAGGCCTGGAAGCAGCGCGTACCGGGGAGATGGATGAAGCGGCCGTCGCCTTCCGCAAGGCGGTCGAGGTCGACCCCACCGACGCCGAGGCCTGGAGCAGCCTGGGCGTGGTGCTGGTCCGCGCGGGCGATGAGACGCGAGGCGTCGAGGCCTTCCGCCGGGCGCTCCGCGCGGCACCAAGGCATCCCGAGGCCCACCGCAACCTCGCCGTGGTGTTCGA
>WNFP01003375.1_pt1 | contig 12787 bp, 9 predicted proteins | sample 5400201 | NCBI WGS metagenome assembly WNFP01 (sample SAMN13153355, study PRJNA577476) | soil metagenome | isolation source: 115 cm saprolite under Madrone tree | place: USA:California | collected 2016-06-14
CCATCTCCCAGGGTCCGGCCGGAGGCGTCGTGCTGGCAATCCATCCATCGTGGTAGATCGCGCGGTTGCCGGCCAACTCGAAATATTGTGTTTGGCGTGTTGACGGAGCGTTCGCATTGGCCTTGTCAAATGAGTAGGCCATGCTCACGCATTCCATTGGTTTCTGCTTGATCCCGTCGACTTCCTCCGGTGGCTTGATGCCGGTGGCTTCAAGGATCGTCGGCACGATATCAATGACATGATGAAACTGTGTGCGAATGCCGCCGACATCTTTGATGTGGCCGGGCCACGAAATGGCTAAGCCTTGGCGGGTGCCCCCGAAATGCGAAGCGATCTGCTTGGTCCACTTGAAAGGGGTATCGAACGCCCAGGCCCATTGGGCGGCCATATGGGTGTAGGTCTTATCCGAGCCCCAATCTTTATAACTAAGCACTTGCACGACCTCGGGGAGGCTCAAGATCCCATTGTAGGCAGCCATCACATTTGGCGTGCCCGAGAGGGTGCCTTCAGCACTGGTGCCGTTATCGCCGCAGATATAGATAATCAGCGTGTTGTCGAGCTTACCCTCGTCCTGGACTTCCTGAATGACACGGCCAATTTCAAAATCGGTGTATGCGGCATATGCGGCAAACACCTCTGCCTGTCGCGCAAAAAGTTTCTTCTGCACGGCGCTAAGCGAGTCCCACCTTGGCAAAGCCGGCGGCCACGGAGTGAGCTGGGTATTCGCCGGGATCACTCCGAGCCTCTTCTGGTTGGCGAAGATCTCCTCGCGCAACTTTTCATACCCCATGTCGAACTTGCCCTTAAACTTCTCGATCCATTCCTTGGTCGGCTGGTGCGGAGCGTGCGTGCCGCCAGGCACGTAATAGAGAAAAAATGGCTTGTCGGGCGCGGCCGAATTCAGATCGCGCATGTGCTTGATGGCTTCGTCCGCCATATCGGTGATCAGGTTGTAGCCAGGCTTGTCGAGCCACGGGAAGATCTGGGAATGATCACGGTACAGAAACGGCGTCCATTGATCGGTCTCGCCGCCCATAAATCCGTAGAAATACTCGAAGCCTAAGCCCGACGGCCATTGGTCAAAGGGTCCAGCGGCGCTTTCCTCAAAGACGGGGGTATTGTGGTTCTTGCCAAACCACGAGGTGGCGTAACCATTTTCCCGCAAGATCGTGCCGATGGTCGCCGCCTCTTTCGGGATGATTGTGTTATAGCCGGGGAACCCTGTGGATAGTTCTCCGATGATCCCGGTGCCCACTGAATGGTGGTTGCGGCCGGTGATCAGCGCCGCCCGCGTCGGCGAGCAAAGTGCAGTGGAATGGAACTGAGTGTAGCGCAGCCCCGCCTTGGCGATCCTTTCCAGCGCCGGCGTCGGTATGACGCCGCCGAAAGTGCTCGACACGCCATACCCCTGGTCATCGGTCATGATGAGCAGGATATTGGGCGCGCCCTTCGGCGGCACGACGCGCGGCGGCCACCATGGCGTGGAATCCCTGGCGCTTTCCTTGATCACTCCGCCGAATTTCGGAGGCGGTGCCGGCAGTTGTTTCCCGTCGAGCGTGGTCGTGGCACCGGGCGAACCCGGCGCGCCAGTGTCCTGCTGCGCTGCGACCGGTGTGACAGCCAGCATGGAAACGAGCAAAAATCCCGCAAGTGCAGCGACAATTGCCCGCTGCACGGTTCTACATTTCATCTTCGTTCGCCTTCTTTTTCCCGTGTGGCTTGTACCAGTAAGTTTCTACCGTGCCACACGCGCCATTGCGACATGTGCGGCACAATCTCTTGACTCATATGGCGCTGCTGTAATGTCTAGCATCAAATTTACTTTATGAGTTACGGTGGGATTAAACATTGAGTCATTTTCCGGCCCCAGAAGCCCCATTCTGGACGGCATCGAGGAATTGGCTGACGGTTAATCCCCCGCTCTTCTGGCTAGGAGGAAATGTCTCGAACGTCTGCAGGAACTGGCTTACAATCACAGTCGCGGGCACCATCGTCCACAACTTGTCGCCCCACCATTTGCCGTAGTTCATCGACTCGTCCTGGTAGCGTTCCCATGGATCCATTCGCAAGTTGGTCACGATCGGAGCCTGGGTGCTTGATGGCGAGCCGTTGAACAGGTTGCCCTTGATGGTTTTGAAGCTGACCTTCCACTCGTCATAACGCATCGCCATGAGGTCCGCAGTGTTGCTGAAGTAGAAGAATTCACGTCGCGGGCCGGCGGGAACTTCGCCTTTGAAGTAGGGCATAAAGTTATAGCCGTCCAAATGAGTTTTGAAAGTTTTGTCTCCCACCTTCAGTCCTTTCAAAAGCTTATCTTTCATGTCGGGATCGCCGGCAGCGGCAAGCAGAGTTGGCAACCAGTCCTCCATCGCCATGATGTCGTTGACGATGGTTCCAGGCTTGATGACGCCGGGCCACTTTGCGAGCATGGGGACGCGGAAACCGCCCTCGTAGGTGACACCCTTCTCACCACGGAACGGCTGGTTGCCACCATCCGGCCAGGTAAAGATTTCGGGGCCATTGTCGCTCGTGAACAGCACGATGGTGCTATCGGCGATACTTAGTTCATCGATCGTTTTGAGAATCTCGCCCACTTCCCAGTCCAGTTCCATCATTCCATCGGCGTAAAGACCGAAACCGCTCTTGTTCTCCCATTTCGGGGAAAGGTGCGTCCAGACATGCATACGGGTGGGATTGTGCCAAAGGAAAAATGGCTTGCCAGCCTTGACGGAGCGTTCCATGAAATCTTTGGAACGGCGGACTAGTTCCGTGTCGATATCTTCCATGTTGGTTTTGGCGGACGGGTCCATGTTCGGGTGCGGAGGCAACGGGCCACCGTCAACGATGGTCTGCTTGCCGACTCTGCCCCAACGTGGGTCGGTGGTCGGGTCGTCCACAGAGCTCGCCTTGGTTTCAATAATGTGGCGAGGCCCGAAGCGCTCCTTGAAGTTGGGCATCTTCGGATAGTCATATTGATAAGGTTCTTCCATGGCGTTGAGGTGGTACAGCATGCCGTAAAACTCATCGAAGCCGTGGGCTGTGGGGAGGTACTCGTTGCGGTCACCAAGATGGTTCTTGCCGATCTGAGATGTGGCATAACCGAGCGGTTTGAGTAGCTCGGCAATCGTCGGATCCCTATCCTGTAGTCCTTGCTTGGCGCCTGGCAAACCGACCATCAGCAGGCCGGTGCGAAAAGGGGTCTGCCCGAGGATGAATGCTGCTCGCCCTGCCGTACAAGATTGCTGCGCGTAGTAATCGGTGAATAGCGCGCCTTCACTGGCGATGCGGTCAATATTAGGCGTGCGCCCGCCCATCATGCCGCGGTGGTAAGCGCTGATGTTCCAGATGCCGACATCGTCCGACATGATGACGACGATGTTGGGCTTCTTCTGCTCCGCGCCCGCGGTGGATACCGTGAGCGCCAAAGCGAGCGCCGCGATTGCAGCGACAATCGCCTTTCCTGCTGTTCTGCTCTTCATTTTCGTTCGTCTCCATTTTTTCCATTCCCTACCGAAACTTAAGGTCCCCTACTGGCCTGCGGACCGATTGCTGACCGGTGCGTCCTTTACGCAGCGAAACCCGAGATGGTTGGTCGCCGTGCTGACTTCGCCTTTACCGCGCGTGCCAACGATGTAGCGCGAGCAGTATTGATCGGTACAAAGGAAGGACCCGCCGCGGTGAACCTTTTTCTTTTCTGTTGGCTCAGATGGATCAAAGGGAGAATTCGGGCCCTGCGGGTTTCGCGCCACGCCCCCGACGGCGACCAGCCGCGCGTAATAATCCGGGCGGTACCAGTCGCTGGTCCACTGCCAAACGTTGCCGGCCATGTCGTAGAGGCCGTAGCCGTTCGGCGGATACTGGGCGACCGGAGCGATGCCGGCGTGGCCGTCTTCTCCTTTGTCCGTGCCCTTCACGGGGAACTTCCCTTGGAACGTATTGGCCATCCACTTGCCGTTGGGCCGGAATTGATCGCCCCAGACAAACGGCTTTCCAGATAAGCCGCCGCGCGCGGCAAATTCCCATTCCGCCTCGGTGGACAAGCGCTTGCCCGCCCACTTGGCGTAAGCAACAGCATCTTCAAGAGCGACGTGAACGACCGGGTATTTTTCCTTGCCCTTGATGTCGCTCTGGGGACCAAGCGGGTGACGCCAATTTGCGCCCTTGACGTACGACCACCATTGAAAATGATCATTCAACGGGACAGCGTGATCGGGTGGAGAAAACACAACCGAACCCGCGACGAGATTTTCAGGGGGAGCACCTGGAAAATCCTCCGCACGGGGCTTGCGCTCGGCGATCGTGACGTAGCTCGTAGCCTTCACGAATTTCGCGAACTCTTCGTTGGTCACGTCGGTCTTGTCCATCCAGAAGCCGTCCACATAGACGCGGTGCACCGGCCGGGAGTCAGTGGTGGCACTCATCCCTACGTCATTCATGTCCGGAGCATCCTGCGCACCCATGGAAAACTCTCCGCCAGGAATCCAGGCCATTCCGCCCGGCGCGCTGTCCGGCGCTCGAACTGTATTGGGGATGGTGGTGATGAAGTTCGCTGTGGGGGGCGGAGGCACTGGCGTCGAAGCTGCCACAACTGGGCTGGCATTCGGCAGATGCGTAGACGCCGTCTTCCACGCTGCGATGCCCGCGAGCAAGACAAGAATGCCGACTGCAGGACGTAGATGAGCGCGTGCTGCCTGTGCGGACTTCGAGCTTTTTATAACTGTCTTCTTCTTGCGCACGTCGCCTGCCTTGCTGGGGCCCTTGGTCCTGTCACAGGCCCGACACCCTATCGGGAAGGCTACGAGCCCTGGTATCACGCAAGCACGGCGCATTCCGACTGCGGTGATTTCCTCTCAATACTAGTAAACGCTTGTTGCTCTTTAGATTGCGGACTGGTTCGGGCGGGCTAGGGATGGCAGCAAGGAATTGCTTTGCCCGAGATTTCGGAGTGACCCCGATATTTCGGAGGTCCGGCGAAAGTAGGTATCTCCCATTAACGAGTCCGTTATCGGAGACTTCTTAGTGCCTAGCAAACTTGCCGCGCCGACCTCGCGGCGTTTCCTACCGCCTGTGGGTCAGACTTGTTCCTCAAGAGACATTTCGTACGTGCTCAATGAAATCCAAACCTTTCGTTTCCGTTACGGTATGAAACTCGACGAGTGGTGGCCGGGTGCCTGTGTCCATTAATACGAGCAGGCGTTTGTAGTGCTCTGTGCGAATATGGCGCAACAAGTCGTCTTGGGTGTTCCAGTGCGCTAGGTAGCAAAAGGCCAGCGGGTCGCTGCTCTCCTGCAGAATCCGGCAACTGAGACAACCAGTCTCGACCGAGGTCGGACCGGCCCAGGCAACAAGGGCCCGGCGCAGTTGTTCGCATTCTGCCGACGTCACCACGATGCATACTCTCTCGATGAGCAATTTGATTTTCCTCTACAAGCCGGCCTGCCGCCGTGGGAGGCTGGCTGCCAGACACAAGAGGTCCGGTATCGCAGCTAAGTAGAAGTGCAAGACGACTGCCGAAGAGTGCGTGAACAGACTGCGCGGAGCTAAGACTTGAACCAGCAGCGTCTTGTAATGCCGGACGCGACGGGGAGGGGGGCAGCAGATTGGCCAACAATCCGACATTTCGGGGAGGCTCCGAAATGTCGGAGACTATTTGCCCCGGACAATGCCGAGTTTCTTCATGCGAGATTCCAGCGTGGTTGGCTTCAGGCCCAAGAGCTGAGCTGCGCCGCCCTCACCACGGACTCGCCAACCGACCAACTCCATGACGTGCAGAATGTGGTGTCGCTCAACCTCCTCGAATGTCTGAGTGTGGGCACTTGCCGAAGCTGCCTCAAAAGTTGGCAGTTTCGCTCGGAACACCGTATCGGTGCTGGTGATCAGGAAGCGTTCGATCATATTGCGGAGTTCGCGGACATTTCCCGGCCAGTAATATCTCTTGAAGGCCTCCATCGTCGAACCTTGGATGGTCTCGATGGAGCGGCCCATTCGCTGGCCAAGGTCATTCACAAAATGCCAGACCAGTGCCGGGATGTCTTCACGCCGCTCGCGCAAAGGCGGAATCGTAATGGGAAAGATGTTGAGCCGATAGAATAGGTCCTCGCGGAACCTGCCTTCGCGGACTGCCTCCTGCAAATTTCGACTGCTCGATGCAATTACGCGCACGTCCACCTTGATTGTCCTGGGGCTGCCCAGCCGCTCGAACTCACCTTCTTGAAGAACGCGCAGTAGTTTGGATTGTAGTTCCAGGGGCAGCTCCGCGATTTCATCCAGAAGAATCGTGGAGCCATTGGCCAGCTCAAAGCGACCAATCTCCCGGGTGAGTGCGCCGGTGTATGCGCCTTTTTCTCGCCCAAACAACTCACTCTCAATGAGACTGGCGGGTAGCGCTGCGCAGTTTACTTTAACCATAACCCGGCCTTTGCAGCGGCTGTGCTCGTGGATGGTGCGTGCGATCAACTCCTTGCCCGTTCCGGTTTCTCCGAGCAGGAGCACAGTCGCCTCGGTGGCCGCAACTTGTTCAGCCCTCTTGAGCACACGCTGAATGCACTTGCAATCGCCAATTACTTCATGGTGGTGGTGCTCGAGCTTGATTTCTTCCCGAAGATAGACGTTCTCTTTCTCAAGCCGCTGCTTAAGCTCTCCGATCTCGTGGTAGGCCTGGTGTAAGTTCTCGTCGGCTTCCGAGCGGGCAAGCGCGTTGGCGAAAACATGCGCCATCAAACTGAGCCGGTCCACGAGAGATACTGGCCAATTGCGCTCCTCTCGCAACGATCCAAAGGCAACCGCTCCAATCACCTTACCCCCCGCGGAGAGGGGGAACGCCGCGGTGGATTTGAATCCGTACCGGCGAAGACTCTCCTTGTCCTTTGCCGCCTCATCCGGCAAATCGTCAATCCGCGCAAAACTCACCCGTCGCCCGCCCACCAGCACTGTTCGCGTAATCCACGGGAAGTCCTGTGTCGACAAGCGCGGAGCGCGATCGACTCCCTCCGCCGCCCATGAATGTGACACGATTTCAATATTGCTTTCCGGGCGTACCTGGATGAGCGTGCTGCGGTCAAGCCCCAGCGCCTTGCAAATGCGTTTTTGGGCTTCTTCTAGATGGCTAGGCACTTGGTCTGGAGAAAGGTTGATAAACGTGGCCGATAGTTCGGCTAGCATAATTTCAAACTTCAGCTGCTCAGCGAGCGACTGTTCTGACAGCTTTCGGTCAGTTACGTCAATGCATGAACCAATATAGCCGAGAAATCTGCCGCCGGATTCAAACCTTGGCGCGCCGCGGTCAACGATCCAGCGGTAATCACCGTCGTGACGCCGCAAGCGGTACTCCATGGTGAACTCTGATCGCGCGTCAAATTTCGCCGAGTAGGTTTCGAGACAACGACCCAGGTCCTCCGGATGGATCCCCGAGGCCCACCCATTTCCCAACTCCTCCTCCGTTGTGTGGCCGGTAAACGCAAGCCAGCCATGATTGAAAAAGGTGCACAATTTATCGGTGCCGGACATCCAGATCAGTACAGGAGCCGTGTTTGCCACTGTGCGAAAACGCTCTTCGCTCTCCCTTTGAGCTTCTGCCGCTCGTCTACGCGCCAAAGCGCTGGCAAAGAGATCTCCGGCTTGTTGAAATCGCGAGATCGAAGGGGAATCCCAGGTCTGCTGTCTGCGAAACAGGCTTGTGCCCATTCCACCAAGGAGCTCGCCTCCAACTTGAAGTGGGATTGTCAACCACGATTTTAGGCCCTCAGCCAGCATGTAAGAGCGCTCAGCGACGGCTTCTGCCGGCAGATCCTCTGGCGTCGACACGCAGCACATTTTATGGTCGGCGATTAGACTCGCCTCCCATGGGAATAATTCAGTGATCTTACCTTGCGGCGCGGGTGGAATCCCTGGTCGAGCCCACGAATGGGTGATCGTTCTGCTCTTCTCATCTGGATCGAGTAGGTTGATACTAACCCGATCCAAATCCAATACTTCAGCAAGGTCGTTCAGCGCGCTATTGATCTCGTCGTCTATGCGGTCGACAGGGAGGTTGATAAACGTCTTTGACAGCCTCGATATCACCCTTTCGAATTCCCGGTGTGACTGCAGTTCGGCGCCCGACGTTATGTCAGACAACCAAGCAACATCCGCGTTACGCTCCACCTCGCGGTCGGCAGCGACACTCTCGCACGATATGTTGCCGGTCAGCAGAGCATGAGGGGGCTCAGAATTTTCTGGCGCGTTAGCGGCAGCGATTCCACTCGATTGGCGTTGGGCTTGCAAGTTCATGAATCTGTAAGCTTGTGGTCTCCTTCCGGCACCTCGTTTAAGACCTCAACTTTGATCCGACTGTGCCGTGGCTACGAATTCTTGGCTACTGGTAAGACTGACAGTTGTCAAGTGTGTGAAGCCAACCTGGGAATCGTGCTACTTCAGAGTGGAAATGGCGATTTCACTCCGACATTTCGGGGGTACTACGAAATGTCGGGCGCTCTCGAAGCCCTCTGAGATGCTGAATCACTGCGGGTCCCTTGCAAGTGCACAGATCTAGGCTACTTCTAGCCACGATAGCCCCTAATCTGCTTTGGCCTGCGGGTTGCTAGTTTCTTGAGGGCGGACCCGGTGGCTTCCAAACTAACCATGCCTGTCTCAGCAAATGACTGCTCGATTCGGAAGCAATGTATGAGCGGGGATCACCTGGTCCTCCTTGAGGCGCAGGTGGACGATGGGGACTCCTTAGCAACTTTCCGGGGGGCCAGCAACATTTCCAAGAGAGCATTTCCAAGAGGAGGAACAATGAATTCGAAGGGAAGCAGAGGCATAGTTCAGCTCGCGATACTAGTGGGATTGATTCTGTTCGCGTGCGGATCGGTACTGGCGCAGGACGTAAAATACAATTTCATGCCCGGGACGGACTTTGCCAAATATCACACTTACAAATGGGTGGTAATTGAAGGCGGATCGCACCCGAACCAGATTGCGGACTCGCAAATCAAGAGTTCCGTTGATTCTCAATTGGCGGCCAAAAGACTTACAAAAACGGACGGTGACACGGCCGATCTCCTCATCGGCTATCAGGTTGCCGTCGACAAAGAAAAGCAGTGGAACGCATACAGTATGGGCGGCCCCCGCTTCGGAGGAACGGGAACCGCCACAAGTTCCACGATAAGTAATGGAACATTGGTTCTCGATATATACGACCCGACGAGTAAACAGCTTATTTGGACAGGAACAGCCACGAAGACACTCAATCCCAGCAGCGACCAGGAAAAGAACCAAAAGAATCTGGACAAGGCTATGGCGAAGTTGTTGAAGAATTACCCGCCGCCGCTGAAGAAGTAGTCCGGCCATTCATTAAATATGAAACTGAATCTAGGACAGCAAAGCCAGCGCTTTCAGCAATCCGGTGGCGGCGGTTCGGGTGGAGGAAAGAAACGCAGATAAATCCTACTCTTGACGGTGATGGGGCCAGTGCTGGGCGGGAGGACTCGGTTCGCGTTCGCGCGAGGGTCTTGCCAAGACAGTTCGAGTTCGTAAGGTTTCAACGCAGTCGAAGGAGAATTCTAATGAATCGGAGTCTTGCAATTACGTGCTTGAAACGGTCTGCCACCGGCACCGTGGCCGCGATTAGTCAACGCTTGATGATCAGCGGCGCGATAGTATTTCTGACAGTAGGGGCAGCGATTGCTCAAAACAGTGAGCTGCAGGAAAAAGTTGCAGCTGTAAAACAGTCCGCTGCGGAGAATAAGCAGAAGCTGCAGCAGTATCAATGGATCGAAACAACCCAACTCACCCTAAAGGGTGATCCAAAGCCTACCTCCCAGAACCTGTGCCGCTACGGTCCTGACGGCCAGGTTCAGAAAAATCTGGTCAGCCCGCCCCCAGAACCACCCAGCGGTGGGAGGATGAAGCAAAAAATCATTGCTAAGAAGAAAGAAGAGATGAAGGACTACATGGGAGACGTAAAGGCGCTCCTTAGCCAGTACGTGCCACCGGACCCGCAGAAAATGCAGCAGGCCTACCAGGCTGGGAAAGTCTCATTAAATCCGGCAGGGGGTGTGCTGAATTTGATCTTCAAAGATTATGCCCAGCCTGGTGATCAGATGACGCTCAGGTTCGACACCGCCGCGCATAAGATCATCTCTTTGAACGTCAACACTTATCTGGGCGACGCCAAGGATGCTGTTACCTTGCAGGTAGAGATGGCCAGCCTCCCCGATGGCACCAACTACGCGCAACAGACCGTCCTTAACGCGGCCGCCAAACAGCTCGTCGTGACCACGACCAATTCTAATTACCAACATCTGTGACCTGTTGTTGGTTCGCTCGAACCGTCAAGTTTTTGCTTCCGGCAATGGAATGACTGCAAAGCAGGAATCAAGGTTGTGGTTGAGCAGAAGATAGGAATCAAAAAAGAGAAACTCTAGCGCAGCAATTCCATTATGCCCTGATTCGGGCGAAATGCTCGCGAGATCGAGAAGGAGAGCAAGACAAATGCGCCATAATCAGAGAGTTCCGCTGCTGCTTTCAACTGCATTAGTCCTAGCCATTTCGGGGATCTTCCCGCGAGCCGCTGAGGCTCAGATAAACCGACTTGACCCCAAGGGAGATGCAGGCCTCGATTCAGGTTCAGAAACGTATCAAGGCGCGCATTGGAATACTTTTCTTAGTTGGTATGAAACGAGAAATCGAGGTCTCGGGGACCAGCGCAACCTTGAGGGGAGTCTGAACCTCGATGTCCCTCGATTTGAACAGAATAATGGTGGCGGCTTTGAAAACTCTTTCTACCAGCTTGTCAATTTCGGCGAGCCGGTGGACCAAACGGATGACTCTTCCGTGCAGGTTTTGGCTCCACTCCTGATAGCGAGCGCGCCATTGCAAGTCCCTTCCGAATTCCTTGCTGAATCTGACTCAGCGGGACTTCCCGACGTAGCGCCACCCCTGCCGAACCCACCGAATCCTTCCGATCAGGGATGGCACGTTGGTATTGCTCCCTATTTGTGGTTTGCCGGGGTGCACGGCACGGTCGGCGCACGGGGCCATGAAGCCAGCGTGCACGCCAGCTTCCGTGACATCTTTTCCTATTTCAATATTGGCCTGATGTTTGCTTTGGAACCGCGCTACAACCGCATCGTGATGCCTTTCGATTTCATGTGGATGAAGCTTTCCGACGACAAAGCACTTCCCTTCGAAGTGGGGCCGACGTCCGTAAAGGCTAAGATCAACCAGGTTATGCTTGTGCAGAAAATCGGCTACCGCGTGATTGACAGTGAAAAGTTCAAAGTCGATGGGTTGGTCGGATTTCGTTATTGGCACATGGGGACCACTCTGACTTTGCAACCTCAGATTGCCAACGGATTTTATGAATCAGCGAACTGGGTTGACGTTGTCGCAGGAGCCAGATTCCAAGCCATGCTTTCGCCGAAGCTCGTTTTTACAGTTCTTGGAGATGCCGGAGGAGGCGGGGCGAATTCAGACTACCAGGTAGCCGCGCTTCTTGGCTGGAGGTTCAAGAAGTTTGACCTACAAGGTGGATGGAGGTATCTGTCGGTGAATTATCGACCCAGCGGCAGCGCCAGTTTCATCTACGACATGGCAACGTCAGGCTTGATAATCGGCGTGACTATTCCTTTGAAGTGAATTACGGTCTTCGGGCTCAAGCGTATGGAACTGCCCTTGCTCGGGATGAGGATGAATTTAAACCACACTAGAAGCAGTCGCTCGGGAGATCGAAGCACTATTTTGCCCCGGCGTTTCAGGACGGCGTGTTTGGTCTGCCATTCGCTCAAGTCCCACTCAGATCAGGGACCCTGAAAGTCGATCGTTAGGAAGGTTATGTCGTCTCCCTGTTCTTGTCCTTTGGGATGTTCAGACCAGTTCGATAGTTCATCTAGCAACGAATCGGCAAACAGATCTCCTCTGAGATTGTGGTTGGATTCCAGAAAACCTTTGAGAAGGTCTACCCCATATTCCTGCTCCGAAGGGCTCTTGGTTTCCAGTATTCCGTCAGTGTAAAGGACGACCTTGTCGCCCGGTTCCACCGGTACCTCAATTACGGAGTAGGATTGTTCAGGGAATAGGCCGAGCAGTAGGCCATTCTCCGCCACTTCTGAGGCGTTCCCTGTCGAGGTGCGCCACAGCAAGAGGGGCGGGTGTCCCGCGCCCGCGTAGCTCATGGACTTCTTCTCCAGGTCCACGAAGACGTAGGCCGCCGTCACAAAATGATGCTTGAACTTTCCGCACAACGACTGATTCAATCCGGCCAAGACCTGCCCCGGATCTGAAGCGCGCGAGGATTGAGCGGCCAGGGCAACCTGTAGCATCGAGGCAATAAGAGCCGCAGGCAGGCCATGCCCGGAAACGTCCGCGATGAGTATCCCCACATGTTTCTCGTCCACGACGATGAAGTCGTAAAAATCACCCGCCACCGAGCTCATCGGAAGGTAGCGCGCAACAATTTCCAGACCCCTGATTTTCGGAGTCTCGCGCGGCAGGATGGACAACTGAATTTCCCGCGCCATTTCCAACTCATTATTTATGTCCAAGAGTTGTCGGGCCAGTTGTTCACGGGCTTCGCGGAGCACGAGGTGGGTGTGGACCCGCGCTTTGACTACAGAAGGGGAGAACGGTTTGTGGATGTAGTCCACAGCTCCAACTTCGAATCCTTTCGTCTCGTCATCGGCTTCCGTCTTCCCCGTGAGGAAAATCACTGGTATGTCCCTGGACTCCGATGTGGCTTTCAGGATCACGCAGACTTCGTAGCCGTCCATCTCCGGCATCGTGACGTCGAGCAGGATTAAGTCTGGCT
>WNFP01003381.1_pt1 | contig 12783 bp, 9 predicted proteins | sample 5400201 | NCBI WGS metagenome assembly WNFP01 (sample SAMN13153355, study PRJNA577476) | soil metagenome | isolation source: 115 cm saprolite under Madrone tree | place: USA:California | collected 2016-06-14
AAGTCGGCGAATGATTGGGTTCCCGCGGCGCCACCGTCGCCCGCGACCTCAGTCGCCTCGGGTGAGCCGGTGCCAAATACGGTCGGGATGTCAATCGCCGTGTTCTCGAGGATGGTGTTCGCGGTCGCGACCGCTCCAAAATCACACCCTGCCCGGGTGAACGGCACCCATGGTGCGGGAGCGATTTTTCCATCTTCGTTGATCATTTCGGGAGTATGGTCGGTGGTGCTACCCAGCGGATCAAACAGGGGCGCCGTCCAGTAAGCAAACGAGACGCCGGTCCGGGTCGTGCCGTCGGTCTTGAAGTAGCGGAAGCTGTTCGACACCGGCTGGCCCATGCGGTCCGGATAAACGCCTAAGCGAGGTCAGGATACCGGTGGCGGTATGCGAGATCAGGACGGTGTGGTCATTCGCCAACAGGGTGCCGTTGTCCTTGATGAAATTGAGCAGGTGAGGCATCTGTTCCAAATCCGAAGGCACGTTCGGATTGTCGCGGAGGAAATGGGTGTTGTCGAACTGCACGTAGATGACGTGTTTAATGCGTCCGCTGGGCGATTTCAACTGACACTTGTTTTGCGCCCGGCCAGTGTCGCTTAGGACGGTCAACCATGTTCCAACCAGTAGGGCAAGCCGGCAAGCAGAAAGGAGCCGTAATCTCATAGAACCTCCTGAAGTTTTAAGTGCCCGAGGGGTGACTTACGCGTAACCTAGCCGAGGACTGTTTTGAATCGATGAAGAGGAGGTAAATTTCTGGTTAAAACGAAGACGCTGTTGTGAAAATCAGAGCGGAATGAAGCCAGACACGTGAAGAAAAACCGCTCGCTAACAAAATCGCGCACCCAAGGGGCGCGCGATTACGACAGACGACCAAAACCCACCGACCTGCGACTAACTCGTTTTACTCTTCAGCACCTGAATCGCCTTGTGCAGTTGTTCGTCCTGCTGCGGAGGCTGTTTCTTGTCTTCGTCGGCCGGAGCGGCGTTGTCCTCATCGTCGGGCAGCGCTGCGTCATCGTCGCTGTCCGCGATCACGATGTTTGGAGTTACCGCGCTGTCCTGGATCGCCTTGCCGCGCGGGGAATAGTACTTGGCAACCGACAGAATCAGGGCTGACCCATCGGGAAGCTGGATCGTCTTCTGGACGGAGCCGTCGCCGAAGGTCTTGTCGCCCACGACATCTCCCCGCGCGTTCTCGAGCACCGCGGCAGCCACGACTTCGGCGGGACCGGCTGTGCCCTTGTTCACCAGCACCACCAGCGGCAGGTTGGTGATGGCTTTCGAGGCGTCGGCATTGAAAGCCTCACGCGGATACTTCTGGCCCTGCAAATAGGTAATGGTGCCGTGATTGAGAAACAGGTTCGCAACCGCGATACCTTCCGATTCTTCTCCCTCAGCGCAATTGCGCAGATCAAGGATCAGCTTTTTGGCGCCCGACTTCTGCAGTGCCCGGACTTTGGCGGCGACTTCCTGCGCCTTGCCTTTGCTGAGTGCATCCACCTGGATGTAGCCGATACCATCGTCCACGATTTTGTCGGTGACCGGTGGCACGGTGACGACATCGCGGGTAATGACCATCTTCTGCGGTTCGGCGCGGCGGGCCCGCACCACGGACACGTTCAGGTTCGAACCGGGCTGCCCCAGCAGCAGATTATGGATTTCGGCAAGCGACATCTCGCGCGTGCTCTTGCCCTCAATGGCTTCGAAGATATCGCTGGCCTGTATGCCGGCCTTGTCGGCCGGACCGCCAGGGATTACCGAGATGACCGCGGCGTAGCCAAAGCGTTTTGAGACGGCTGCTCCGATCTCGCCTTTGGCCTCGGTCTGATTGGCTTTGTACTCTTTGAACTCGGCGGCCGTCAGATAGCTGGAGTTTGAATCCAGCGATTCGAGCAGGCCGTGCAGCGCGCCGTCCGTTACCAACGGGATGTTCGGCTCTTCTACGTACTCGCTGCGCACCCGCGACAGGACTTCGCTATAAACCTGTAATTGCCGGTATGAGCCATCGTTGTTGGAGGCGCGAACGCCATCCAATCCGCCCACGTACATGAACAGCAGAACTGCGGCGGAGGAAACTACAATTGCGAGCTTTGTCTTCATGGACATCGGATTTGTTCTTCTTTGGAAGAGAAATTATTCCCTGAGCGTACCGCAGATATTATATCTGCTTTGATGCCAGTTTCCTGCTCTTTGCTTCGAGCAAAAACGACCGTCGGTAACTGGCGAGTTCGGGTCATGGTCTTCCGCGCCGCGATTATCGGCAGATGCTCAGACAAAAGGACTTACCTACTACTTTTAGCACAGCCGTTTGGTGTTATATTTTCTCCCGCCTCGAAAGGGGGAGCTATGCGGTTTCGTCTGGCATTAATCACTATGGTTACGATTTTGCTTATGGCAGGGATGCTTCCCACCGCGCAGGCGCAGACGGGAGAATGGAAACAGTTGTTTGATGGCAAAGACCTGGTGGGATGGAAACACGTTGGCCCCGGTGAAATGACCGTCGAGGATGGGCTGATCCGCACCCACGGTGGGATGGGGTTGCTTTACTGGACGGGCGGAAAGCTGGGCGATTGCGTGATCCGCGTCGCATTCAAGATGCGCGATGAGAATGACAATTCCGGAGTTTACATCCGCATTCCGATCGAGCCTCGCGAGGCGTGGATGCCGGTGCATTACGGATACGAAGTGCAGATTGACAACCAGCCGGAGAAATCCAACGAAGACGACTATCACATCACGGGAACACTGTACTCGATGACCAAGCCTCTGGCCCATGCGGGCAAACCCGGGCCGGAGTGGAACACCATGGAAATCACTCTCGATGGCCCCCACACCACGGTCGTGTTAAACGGGGTGAAAGTGACGGAGTTCACCGAGGGCGATCCGGTGCCGGCAAAAAAATTTCCCTTCGAGCCGGAGCGCGGGCCGCGCCCTCAGGAAGGCTACATCGGCTTGCAGAATCACAGCGAGAATGACGTTGTGTTCTTTAAGGAAGTCGCACTTAAGATGCTAAAAAAATGAGCTCTTGGCCTGTCGCCATTACCATTTGGCTCAAAGCCAAATGGCTAAGAGCTAAAGTTCGATAGAAATGTGGTTCGCGTCCAGTGGTCAAATCTGGCAATCGATGTGGAGGCTTGATGATCAGGAACCGTTTCTCGCGTCGTGAATTCATTGGACTCGGTGCGGCCGCGGCAGGCGCTTCGCTGGGGCTGAAGACAATTCTCCTCGATCCGGACCCGCTTTGGGCCTTGCCGCAAACCGTCGCGCCCAGCGATCGGGTGCGCTTTGGCATGATCGGCATCGGCATGCAGGGGTCGGGATTGCTGGCCAACTCCATCGAATTGCCGGGAGTCGAGTGCGTCGCGGCCTGCGATCTCTATGATGGCCGCCATACTCTTGCCAAAGAGATTGTCCGTCCGAACCTGCCCACCACGCGGCGCTACCACGAATTGCTGGAAAACAAGGAGATTGATTGCATCGTGGCCGCCGTTCCCGACCACTGGCACAAACAGGTCGTGGTCGATGCGGTCAGCGCGGGCAAGGACATCTACATCGAAAAACCCATGTCGCACACTGGAGCCGAAGGGGTGGAGATGGTGGCGGCTGCGCAAAAGAGCAGACGCATCGTGCAAGTGGGCTCGCAGCGGGTCAGTTCGGTGATTTGCACCAAGGCTAAAGAACTGGTGGCCCAGGGAGTGCTGGGCGATCTGATGCTGGTCGAAGGTTCGCTCGGCCGCAACGATCCCACCGGGGCGTGGGAGTATCCGCCGCCAACCGATCTTTCTCCGCAGACGCTCGACTGGGATACCTGGCAAGGAAGTGTGCCCAAGCGGGACTTCGATCCCCTGATCTTTGCGCGCTGGCGTTGCTGGAAGGAATATGGCACGGGCGTGGCGGGCGACCTGCTGGTCCACCTGGTGAGTGGAATGCAATACGTCCTCGGCATCAACGAGGCTCCGAAACAGGCGATGGCCATGGGAGGGATCCTGCGCTGGAAGGATGGCCGGAACATGCCGGACGTGCATTGCACATTGTTCAAGTACGGCGACGTTCCCGTGTATATGCGGCTCAGCCTGGGAACGGAGACTCCAGAGACGTACCGCTTTCAGGGATCCAAAGGCATCCTTGAACTGACCGAGTACAGCCTCACCTACACTCCACAGGCAGGCGTCGACACCGGACCCAGCTACTACGCATCGGGCTTTCCCCGAGCCATGAGAGAAGAATATTTCAAGAAATGGCACCAGCAGCACGATGCCACGCCGGGCAAGGAACCGGCGATGGAAGGCACCACCTATCGCAGCGTGTCATGGGACGAGGAGAAACCGCATCTGTGGAATTACTTCCAGGCAGTAAAAACGCGCAAGCCGGTGGTGGAAGACGCAGTGTTCGGTCATCACGCAGCTCTGGCTTGCCACATGTCGAACCAATCGTACTTCCGCAAGAGTGCTGTGACTTGGGATGAGGAATCGAAGACGATTAAGACCTGAAAGGCAGTCGTTGGTCGTCAGTCGTCAGCCAACCCTTGGCCTTACGGCTGGCGACCGACTGCCAGCGCCTCATTCGAATCGGCGGAGCGCAGCGACCGCTTCATGCATTTCGTTCTGCTGAAACAGCCGGATGGCCGCGATTCCCACCGCGCCTGCCTGAATGCTGCCCGCCGCGTTTTCTAGGGTAATGCCGCCTAGAGCCATGACCGGAATTTGTTCCTGGCAAGCTTCCCGGAGAGCATCCAGGCCTGTGAGTCGGGTAGATGCCTTTCCCTTCTCAAAGACTGGCCCGAAGACGGCGAAGTCCGCGCCTGACTGTGCGGCTCGGCCAACTTCGGATCGAGTGTGACAGGACACGCCGACGGTCACGCGGGCTGGAGTTCCTCCACCTTGAGTCCAAATCTTTTTTACTTCGGATGGGGAAATGTCATTCGAGCGCAAATGCACGCCTTGCGCGCCGCTTGCCAGGGCGATGTCGGTGCGGGAGTTTATTAGAAAAACTGTTTTCAGTTTCTGGTTCTCGGTTCTCAGACGCCGAACTGCTTCGTTGGCCAGGGTTTCGAGGTCGTGGCTGGAGAGGTCCTTCTCGCGGAGTTGGATGTAGTCGAGGCCGCAGCGAGCGGCTTCTACAACGGTTGTCAGTAATCGAGAGCGACGCTCGGCTTCGTCGCCAGCAAATTGCGAGCGATCCGTGATGTAGTAAAGAAGCAAATCAGTCGTCCGTCGTCAGTCCTCAGCCTTCCGTCATTCTGACGACTGAAGACCGACGACTGACGACTATTTACGGATTCGTCTTGGCAATTTCCGGCATGGCTTCGGGCGCCTTCGGCTGCTGGGGCCCAAGATGATACTTGGTCAGACCGTCGCGCAGGAACTCGAAGCCTTCTTCCGGTGAGTCGGCCATGTGGAACAAATCCAAATCGGCGGCGGCGATGGTGCCGGCATCAATCATCACGTCAAAGTTGATGAGCCGCTTCCAGTACTCGCTGCCGTAAATTACCACCAGAATCTTCTTGGCCAGCTTCTGGGTCTGGGCCAAGGTCAGGATTTCAAAAAGCTCGTCCAGAGTTCCGAAACCGCCAGGAAAGATCACCAGCGCCTTGGCAAGATACGCGAACCAGAATTTGCGCATGAAGAAGTAGTGAAACTCAAAATTCAGCGCCGGCGTGATGTAAGGATTCGGATTTTGTTCGAAGGGTAGATTAATGTTGAGGCCAATGGTTTTCCCCCCCGCCTCCTGGGCTCCCAGGTTGGCGGCTTCCATGATGCCCGGGCCGCCTCCAGTGGTCACGACGAAGCGGCGGCGGCGGGCCGGAATCTGGATTGACCATTGGGTCAGGAGGAAAGCCATTCGGCGTGCGTCCTCGTAATAGCGCGCCATATCCACCGAGGCCAGCGCCTTTTTTCGCTGGGCCTCAGGTTGTACGCCTGGTCCCTTTTCCAATTCAGTGAAATTCCGGTCCGCGCCTGCCTTGCTCTGAAAACGTGCGGAGCCGAAGAACACCACCGTGTCCTGGATCTGCTCGCGGCGGAAACGTGACAGCGGTTCAGTGTATTCGGCCAGGAGACGCAATACGCGGCCGTCCGGACTGTTCAGGAAGGATGGATTTTCGTATGCCAGCGGCGCCGGCTTCAGCCTATCGTCACTCATGATGAGGTTGTCTTTCCGTCAGTGCCGTTTTTCGTCGTGGAAGTGAACTGCTTCCCAAAATCCGATCCAGATATCGAGCAGTCCTAGGCCGCTGCACAGGCCGCGCACAAAACCGTTGGAAACGAAAGCCCGGAGTCCGGGAGAACCGAGCAGGAAATAGTTGTCTGTCCACTCCGGCCTCCAGGGCAGGATGACCAGAAGAACTCCCACGGTGGCGCAGAAAAAAACGAACAGCAGTATTAGGGCGCGGTGCAGCCACATCCGAAAAGCAGTCTGCGGCAGGGACTCGGACATTTTGTCGACGGAAGAATCCGGGCTGGCGGTCACATCGCACTCCCGAGGCTCGTGCACGCGACCGGGTGGTGCTCCCCGGAACCTGCCCCCATGCATAGAAAGAGACCCATCAAATCATTCTACGACTTCAGGGCTTTGATGCGCTCGGAGACATCGCGGTAGTCAATGTTGCTGCCGTAAACCTCCATGAAATAACTCAGGGCCTTGGTCTTGTCGCCAGCCGCTTGATAGGAGGATGCCAGCTCATAATTCAGGGCAGTGCGGGTCTCTTCGTCAATGTTGGGCAGTTTGAGGGCGCGTTCATACCACCGGATCGCCGCCTCAGCCACGCCTTTATCGAGGAAGCACTGGGCCAGCCAGGTATAAGTCTGCATCAGTTGTGGGAAGCTGTGACCGCGATCCACCGCCTGGCACACTTTCTGCAGCTCACCGATGGCTTCATCCAGCAATCCCATTTCGCGGAAGGCCACGCCCAGGTTGTAGTGGGTCTCGGGATCTTCCTGGGTGTTGGCGGAGTCTTCTTCGAGTTCGTGCTTGAGCTCGCCGAACATGTCTGCCAGGTCAACGCTGGCAGCGTTGGCTTGCGGTGTTGCGGGCGCGACCTCAGGAGCGAGAGTCCGCTTCTTGGTCGGCTGATAGGTGAAAGTCGGCGATGCAGTTTCCATGGCCGGAGGTGCAGCCGGAATGAGGGCCGGAGCGGCAGCCGTGGCGGCATGTGCGGAGGTCGCCGCCACCGCCTCGCGAGCAGCTCGGGGTTGCGCCGGCGGTACCGGCGGCACAGACGCGGGCGGCAAGAAGCTGTCCCCCAAAGAGGCTTCCAGGTCGGAGACAAAGTCGCCCAAAACTCCAGCGGGCGCCGCCTCCGGGCTGTCTGCGGCATATTCCGCCACTGCGGGCTCGGGAGCAGGCACTCTCGGACGCAGCGGCAGCTTGAATTCTTCCGCTGGAGCCGGGCGCGGATCCGAAACGAATTCCGTGGCGGCCGCAGGCCTGGACATCGCGGGATGCGCCCTCTCGATCTCTGGTGCGGATGGAACCTCGTCCGCTTCCTCGACCGAAACCTCTTCCACTGCTTCGGGCTGTTCCTGGCCGGCTTCGGCAACCTCGATTTCCTGCCATACCGCCGCCAGCTGGGCGGCTCCGGGCTTCAGCTTTTCCAACTTGGTGAAGACCACGCGAGCTTGCTCAGCCATTGAGTGCGCGAGGTAGAAGCGAAGCTCTTCGATGGTTTCGGCGATTGTCTCGCCCCGGGCCTGATCGGTCTCCACGTCTGGAACCGCAGTTTCCGCCGCGAACGGAGCTGCTTTCGGTTCATCCGAGACCTGCGTTTCCCATTCGGCCGAGATATCAATTTCACTCTCCGGCGTCGCCGGTTTGGAACGCACCTCAAACTCGCTGGACTCAGGCACCGTCGAGGATGCCGGTGTGTGAAAAAATAGGCCCGACGTCGAAGGTTCGGGGATTGAAGCCGGAGCCTGGGCCACGTCGGCAGCGGCAAAATGATCAAAGGCAGGCGAGGCGCTGGTCGCCGAGGCACTGATCGCCGCAGCAAACGGCATTGCCCCGGGAGCTGTGGCATCGCTCGCCACGACCGGTTTGGTCGAGGTTCGCTCTTCGTACTTTCCGGCCAGGTCGCTATAGCGGCTGGCTTCGTCGGGATGTCCGGCATCGTGATAAAGCTGTTCCAGGTTGCGGCAGCAAACGGCGGCCTCGGCGAACCGGCCGGCGCGGGTATGCAACGCGGCCAGACGCTGGTTGATTCGCAGATCCTGGGGAGCCTTTGGTAAGGCGGACATCAAAGGTCCCAGTGCTTTGGCCGGCATGTTGTAAGAAACAAACAATTCAGCGTCGGTCAATGCAGCCCGCACTGCCAGGGCAATATCGTCCGCGTAGCGCTGATCGATAAACGGTGCGGTGGCCTCGAGTTCCTCCACCAGGACTGCGCCCTCTTCGGGGGTGATGAGTCGCGAACCCGAGGCGGCGCCGCCCAGCTTGGCCAGGACCTGCTCATAGTTGCGAGTGTGCAACTGGTTCTGCGGTTCCATCTGAGTAAGCTTCAGATAGTAGTCACGCGCTTTATCAAGATTTCCCGCCTGCACGCTGGCATGCGCCAGCAATTCGTAGAGTTCGGTAATGTGAGTCGTGTCGCCGGCCTTTTGCGAAAGATCGAGGAGGATCTCCAGCGCGGGCGCATCCTCGCGCATATGGCCGATCAGCGCATGCAGGCTTTCGAGAACTTTGCCCGAATCCGTGGCCACCAGGCGATCACAATATTGCTGATAAACCTTGAGTACCTCGGCGGGCTGTCCTGCGGCCATGAGCGCGTCGGCATAGCCGGTGATCGCGCCGGTGTCGTTGTGGACGGTGCACAATTTCGCCGCCAGTGTTCCCGCTTCCGGCAAGCGTCCGCCTTGCAGGTAGGCTTGCATAAGCGCCCGCAGTCCGTCGGGATGGCTGTCCAGATCGGCCACTTTCTCCAGGTTCTGGATCGCAGCGGCCATGTCGCCGGAATCGAAGGCGTTGCGGCCGCGCAGCAGCAGTGCATGACTGTTGCTGGGGTCCAACGTGAGCATGCGGTTCAGGATTTCTTCGGCGGGACCCAGTTGGCCGCGCGCTCGCAGGCTGTCGGCTGCGGCAGCGAAAAGTTGCCAGGCTTCTGTTTTCTTGTTGAGCCGGACATAAACCTCGGCCAAGCGGGTGCGCATGGCGACGTTTTCCGGGTCCATCTCCAGCGTCTTCTGAAAAATCCGTACCGCTTGTTCCAGTTCGCCGGAACGCAGAAATTCTTCCGCTACCTGCAGATATTGCGCCCTCGCATCATTGAAGAGCCCTTGCTGGGTGTAGAGCTCGGCCAGTCGAAGCACGCTCTCCAAGGTGGGTTTCAGCTTGGTGAGCTTCTTGTACATGGCGATGGCTTTGACGGTGAAGCCCTGGGCAGCATAGGCGTCGCCCACGCTCTTGAAAGATTCGACGGCCTTGTCGGCTTGGCCGAGACGGGCGTAGAGGTCTCCGATGGTGTTGGAGACGGTGAGTTCCTTAGGGTCGGCTTTGAGAACTTTTTCGTACTCAGCAATGGCATTGGGTAGCTTGCCCTGCTGGACGAACTTCTCCGCAGCACTGAGAGCCTTCTGTTTGTTGAAGCCAAAACCGAACGCCATAAGATTGCTGACTCCAGCTCCCGGTTTATTTCCCGCCAGAAAACATCTCCGTGAGAAGGTTCACCGACGGGTTGGCCATCCGACCGGCCATGTCTGCCGATCATACGAGGGATGGTCTTTCGGACAAGGGTCATTGTAAGACGTGTTACCAAGAATCGTATGGTTACTAAGGGTTACCGAAAGGGAGTGTACGACCGAGTTATGTCCGGAACCACGGCCGATAAGGGGGATTATGCGCCGGTAAATGGAGGACGGGGGTCCGGCGGGTCGGAAAATGAAACTCGAGTCCAACGGGACGGCAGCTTGATCCAGTCGTTGAATCGACCTCGTTGCCCGACGAACATCGATTCGGGAATCCGTCCAAGAAACACCTGGAAGTGCGCTAGCTCGCTGCAGTCCTCCGTGCTATCGATGCGGAATGCAACGAAAATATGAGTACCCCCGAAAACTGCCCCACTGCCCAGTCGGATTACAAAGCCTTCTTCATTACTCTCCCAAAGTACCAGCACCGGGTTCTTCCGGATCAGTGCACCGGATCGTGATTGATACATGCCTTGCCGGGGAACGGCAATTTCCCTGTGGTTCGTTCACTGGATCGCGATCAGCGGAACCGCCAGCAGGGCCGCGAAGATGCCCAGCGTTTTCCAGCGGGTAAAGCGTTCGTGGAGGACCACTCGGGCCAAAACAACCGTGATCACAGGATAGAGGGAACTCAGCACGACGGCGGTGTCCAGGCGACCGGTCTGCTCAGCTCGGATGAAGAGCGCAGTGCCACTGACGTCGAGACATCCAGCGAACAGTGCGAGGGCGGCGCCGGCCGGTTGCAGATTGCCGCGACCCCGGCGAAACAAGACGATGGCGGCCACAATCACCAGTGACGCGACGCGTGAATGCACCGCCGACCACAAGGCGGAACTCTCTCCAGCGCGATCTATGCAGATGAAGAACCCGGCAAAGCCGACTCCGGCCAGTGCGGCCATGGAAATGCCCGCGTAGCTACGCGCCGAGCCGTCAGGGCGAGAGATGAGCCAGATGCCGATGCCGGCGAGCAGGAAGCCGACGATTGAGGATGCGCCCGGCAGGCCCTGGGTGATCATGGCGAATGCGGCTGGGATGGCGGCGCCGAGGACAGCGGCGACCGGCGCCGTGATGCCCATATCTCCACTGGCGAGGGTGCGATAAAAAATCGCCAACGCGGTCCCACCCAACGCGCCCGCGAGCAGCGCCCAGTTCCGGCTCGATGGAGAGGGGTAGGAAGCGTGAGCGAGCAACGCGACCGTGAGCATGAGAACAAAACCGCCAGCGTGCGACAGCAGAGTGACGACAAAAGCGTCGGAGCGCTTCGAGGCATAGCCACCCGTGAAGTCACTGGTGCCCCAGCACAGCACTGCCGCCAGGCTGAAGCCGACGGGGACAAGTTGTTCGGCGGAGGCCAATCCTAACTTTCTCCTTTGCGCTTTCGCCTGGAGGTCGACAGTAGCACGCGATACGAATGTAGACGCGAGCGTCCCGCTCTTGCGGCAGCGCCACGGACGGCTCCGCACGAGCGTGGGCGCTCGCGCCCCTACACTAAGCCAAATTGACTTGCTGAAGGCCTGCAGCCTAACATGGCCGACCTACACATTCTGCCTCTTTTATGATCGGCCAAACCATATCGCACTACCGCATCGTGCACAGACTGGGCGGTGGTGGCATGGGTGTGGTGTACGAGGCCGAGGACTTGCGCCTGGGCCGGCGCGTGGCCCTAAAGTTCCTGCCCGATGAACTGGCGCAGGACCCGCAAGCACTCGAGCGATTCCGTCGCGAAGCGCGGGCAGCGTCTGCACTCAATCATCCCAACATCTGCACCATCTACGACATTGGCGAAGATGAGAACCGCCAATACATCGTGATGGAATATCTCGACGGGACGACCCTCAAGTATCGCATCGAAGGCAAGCCGCTGTCGGTCGAACAGTTGGTGGACTTCGGAGCGCAGATTGCGGACGCGCTGGATGTAGCGCACACCGCCTGCATTGTCCATCGTGATCTGAAGCCGGCGAATCTGTTTCTCACCAAGCGCGGGCAGGCAAAGATTCTCGATTTCGGCTTGGCCAAAGTTTCGGGGCGTCCGATGCCGGAACTGGAGCCGGTAGGCGCGTCGTTCGCGACCGCCGCCGTGGACGCGGCTCACCTGACCAGCCCGGGCAGCACCGTGGGGACCGTCGCCTATATGTCTCCCGAGCAGGCGCGGGGCGAGGAACTTGACAGCCGTACAGATCTTTTTTCCTTCGGCGCAGTCCTCTACGAGATGTCCACCGGGCGCCAGCCTTTTACGGGGAACACTTCGGCGGTGATCTTTGACGCCATCCTGAATCGCGCGCCTACTGCGCCGGTGCGGCTGAATCCTTCTTTACCCTTGGAGCTGGAACGCATCATCAATAAAGCTCTGGAGAAGGACCGCGACCTGCGCTACCAGGTGGCATCAGAGATGCGTGGCGACTTGAAGCGGCTGAAGCGCGAGCTTGATTCAGGCCGGAGTTCGTCCGTGAGCGTGGCCACGCCGGTGGACTCGACGCCTTCGGCGCCTTCCGCGGTAGTAGCGCCCGCACCCGCTCCTCCGATACAACCGGGGCCATCCATCTCCGGACCAGTTTCGTCGGCTTCAGCGTCAGTCCCGGCGAGGGCGAGCCGAACGCGCTGGTACCTCGCTGCCGCGGCGCTGGTGGCGGTGGCAATCGGAGTGGGAGGATTTTTCTACACCCGTAGCGCCCGCATTTTGACGGAGAAAGATTCCATCCTGCTGACTGATTTCGTGAACACAACAGGCGATCCTGTGTTTGACGGCACGCTGAAGCAAGCTCTGGCCGTGCAACTGGAGCAGTCGCCCTACCTGAATGTGTTTCCCCAGGAGAGGGTGCGGGACACGCTTAAGTTTATGGGCCGCTCAGCGGATGAACGACTCACTCCCGACCTGGCGCGGGATGTCTGCCAGCGGGAAGGGATCAAGGCCGTCCTGAATGGTGCGATCAGCACTATCGGTACGCAGTATGTGGTGGACGTGAATGCGGTGAACTGCCAGACCGGCGATAGCCTGGCCCGGGAACAAGTCCAGGCGGACAAGAAAGAGCAAGTGTTGGGAGCGGTGGGAAAGGCGGCTTCAAGTCTGCGCGGCAAGCTGGGAGAGTCGCTGGCTTCCGTCCATAAATTCGAC